>Ga0209048_10002116_pt1 | contig 19906 bp, 18 predicted proteins | sample FrelakmetCRP12CR_FD_187146 | JGI IMG/M metagenome (GOLD analysis project Ga0209048, IMG submission 187146) | Freshwater lake sediment microbial communities from the University of Notre Dame, USA, for methane emissions studies - CRP12 CR (SPAdes)... | ecosystem: Environmental > Aquatic >... | reverse complement strand
GCGACCGTCGGCGGCTGCGCGTGCCCGGAGATCATCCGGACCTGCCGACCGAGTGAAGGCGCTCCGGTGAAGCTCGTCGTCCACGTGGACGGCGGGGCGCGTGGCAATCCGGGGCCGGCGGCGATCGGCGTGGTCGTGTCGGAGCCCGACGGCACCGTGATCGACGAGGTGGGCGAGACGATCGGTGTCGCGACCAACAACGTGGCCGAGTACAAGGCGCTGATCCGTGGGCTCGAGCGGGCGCGGGCCCTGGGCGCCGACGAGATCGAGATCGTCAACGACTCCGAGCTCGTCGCGCGGCAGCTGACCGGCGCCTACAAGGTCAAGCACCCGGCGATGAAGCCCCTGTACCTCGACGCGATGGAGGCGCTGCGCGGCTTCGGCGCCTGGCGCATCCGCTCGGTCCCGCGGGCGCAGAACGCCCACGCCGATGAGCTCGTGAACGCGGCGCTCGACGCGGGCTAGCGTCTTCCGGGTGGCGGGCGGTTCGTGGCGCTCAGCGCCCTTGGGGAGAGGGCGCTCCGAACATCTCGGGCAGCCGCGCCGCTCAGCGCCCTTGGGGAGAGGGCGCTCCGAACATCTCGGGCAGCCGCGCCGCGAGCCCGAGGTCGCCGACGAACGACGCCCGGTCGGTGAGCAGCGGCTCGGCCGGGTCGATCGCGCCGGCGGCGATGGCGATGAAATCGGCGAGGCGGAAGCGGACGATCAGCTCGGCCTCGGCCGTGGCGCCGCGGTGGGCGCTCGCACGCAGCGCCTCGACCTCGATCGTCCACACGATCGCCGTCGCGCCGGTGGCCGGGCGCGTGAGCTCGTAGCGGACCCGGCCCCGGAACCCGTCCGCCGCCTCGGGCACGAATCCCCGCGCCATCGTGCCGAACAGCCCGCTCTGGACCGGCGCCGGGCTGAAGCGCCGCTCGATCTGCGCCTCGGAGGCGCCCGCGCTGAGCCGCCGCAGCAGCGCCGGGCCCCAGCTCTGGGCAAGGTGGGTGCCGAGGCTCCTCGCGCGCCGATCAACCATCTCGGGCCACATCTCGGACGCGATCCTAGTCCAGGGCCTACCGGGATAGGGCCTTGGCCCGGAGGACCGGCCGCGGGGCGCGCCCGCTACCCTCTTGGGGGTGACCGATGCCCTCATCGAGCTCACCGCGCGGCTCGAGGCCACCGCACAACGGCTCCGCGCGGGACAGCTGGATCCTGACGCCACGCTCGCGCAGATCGAAGAACTCGCCCGACTGGCCTCTGAGGCGAGTGCGCAGGTCGACGAGCGGATGCGCGCCGCGCTCGAGCCGCTGCCGGATCTTCCGGGGCAGCTTCCGCTCCCGGCCGCCTAGCGCGCCGCCGACGGTCTTGGCGGTCTTGGCGCCGGAATACCCCGAGCACCTCCGCGTCGAGGTGGACCGCTTCCTGGAGGATCTGCGGTTCAGCTCCGAGGACGCCTGCGCCGGGCTCGAGGAGGCGATGCGCTACTCGCTGCTGGCCGGCGGCAAGCGGATCCGGCCCGTGCTGGCCCTGGCCACCGCCGCCGCGGTCGGGCGCGAGCCGCGCTCCGTGCTGCCGCTGGCGGGCGCGCTCGAGCTGATCCACACGTACTCGCTGATCCACGACGACCTGCCGGCGATGGACGACGACGACATGCGCCGCGGCCGTCCGACCTGTCACGTGGCGTTCGGCGAGGACGTGGCGATCCTGGCCGGCGACGGCCTCTACGCCGAGGCGTTCCGGCTGCTGTTGACCGAGCAGGAGGGCGACCCGGCCGGGCTGCTGGCCGCGGCGCGCGAGCTCGCGGCGGCGACCGGCGTGCAGGGGATGGTCGGCGGACAGTTCATCGACGTGGCCGGGACCGCTCCGGAGGGTCCCGCGGGGCTGCGCCACCTGCACGAGCTGAAGACCGGTCGCCTGATCGGCGCCAGCATCGAATGCGTACTCCTCCTGGGGGGCGGGAACAAAAGTGCCACAATGTCTTCGTTCCAAACCTTTGCAAGCGAGCTGGGCGTGCTCTTCCAGATCGTTGACGACATTCTCGACGTCACGGGATCTCAGGAGACGCTCGGAAAGCCCCAAGGCAGCGACGAGCGGCTGGGCAAGCGCACCTACGTGACCGAGTTCGGTCTCGACGGAGCCCGGGCCCTCGCCCGGGAGTCGCACCAGCGAGCCCGGACGGCTCTCGCTCAGGCCGCGCCGTCAGGGGCTGCGGAGCTCGAGCAGATCACCGACTTCATCGCGACCCGAACCTACTGATGGCCAAACTGCTGAACAACATCAACGGACCGAGGGACCTGCACGCGCTCACCGACGAGCAGCTGCAGACGGTGGCCCAGGAGGTGCGCGAGCACATCATCGACACCGTCGGGGAGATCGGCGGCCATTTCGGCGCCAACCTCGGCACCTGCGAGCTGGCCGTGGCGCTGCATTCGGTGCTCGACTCCCCGCGCGACAAGATCCTCTGGGACGTCGGCCATCAGGCCTATCCGCACAAGGTCCTCACCGGCCGTCGCGACGAGCTGCACACGATCCGCAAGTACGGCGGCCTGGCCCCGTTCTGCTCCATCCCCGAGTCGCCGCACGACATCATGGGCGCCGGCCACGCCTCGACCGCGATCGGCTACGCGGTCGGCATCAAGACGGGGATGCTCGCCGGCCACGGCGAGGACGGCAAGGTCGTGGCGGTCGTCGGCGACGGGGCGATGACCGGCGGCGTCGCGTTCGAGGCCGTGCACCAGGCCGGCGGCGCCGGAACCCCGATCGTCGTCGTGCTCAACGACAACGGGATGTCGATCGCGCCCAACGTCGGCGCGCTCTCGCGGTACTTCAACCGCGTGCGCCTGAACCCGAAGCTGTGGCACGCCCGCGAGGAGGTCGAGGGCGGGCTGACCAAGCTGCCGGTGGGCATCGGATCCGCGTTCGAGCGCCTCGGTCCCCACTTCAAGGAATCGATCAAGGCCTTCTGGGCACCCGGACTGTGGTGGGAGGAGCTCGACTTCGCCTACATGGGGATCATCGACGGCCACGATGTCCGCGCCCTGCGGGAGGCCCTGCGCGAGGCGCTGGCCGCCGGCCGGCCCGTGGTCGTGCACACCGCCACCGTCAAGGGCAAGGGCTTCGCCCCCGCCGAGGAGGGCGGCCTCGAGGGTATGGAGCGGTGGCACGCGGCCAAGCCCAAGTCGATCGCCAACGGCGCCCCGGCCGCCAAGGTGGCCAAGCCCGCCGGCACCAAGCCCGCACCGCCGCAGTACACCCAGGTGTTCGGCGAGGCGCTGGTGGCGGAATGCCGCCGCGATCAGCGCGTGATCGGCATCACCGCAGCGATGAACTCGGGCACCGGCCTCAACATCCTGCAGCGGGAGCTGCCCGACCGCTACTTCGACGTCGGCATCGCCGAGCAGCAGGCGATCCTGTTCGCCTCCGGGCTCGCGCTCCAGGGCGCCAAGCCGGTCGCGGCGATCTACTCGACCTTCCTGCAGCGCGCCTACGACCAGATCGTGCACGACGTCTGCCTGCAGAACCTCAACGTGGTGTTCGCGATGGACCGCGCCGGCCTCGTCGGCGACGACGGCCCCACCCACCACGGCGTGTTCGACATCGCCTACCTGCGCTGCCTGCCCAACATCGTGTTGATGGCCCCGCGCGACGAGGCGATGCTGGTGCACATGCTGCGCACGGCGATCGCGTACGACGACGGCCCGGTCGCGCTGCGCTACCCGCGCGGCGAGTCGATCGGCGTCGGCCTTCCCGCCCGGCCCAAGGCGATCGAGATCGGCACCGGCGAGATCCTCCGCGAGGGTGAGCGGGTGGCGATCCTGGGCTACGGCACCGGCGTCCAGAAGGGCCTCGAGGCGGCCGACATCCTCGCCCGCCACGGCATCTCGGCCACCGTCGCCGACGCCCGCTTCGCCAAGCCGATCGACGCCGGCCTCGCCGCCCAGCTCGCCGCCGAGCACGAGCTGCTCGTGACCGTCGAGGAGGGCGTGCTCGCCGGCGGCTTCGGCTCCGCGGTCTGGGAGACCCTGTCGGACGCCGGCCTCTCGCCGCGCATCCTTCGCGTCGGCCTGCCCGACCGCTACGTCACCCACGGCTCCCCAAAGCTCCTGCACGAAGAGGTCGGGTTCACCGGCGAGCGGATCGCCGAGCGGATCGAGGCCGCGGTGGCGGAGCCGGAGCGGGTGGCGGGGTAGGCGGTTCTTGCTGTGACGGCTTTTGGGTGGTTGTCGTCGGGCGTGGGGGCGGCGCCGGCGTCAACGGCGGCTGGGGATGGGTGGCGTTCGGATGCCGCGCGGCGGCGGGGCTGTGAGGTCTCCTGCCGACCGGCATTTCGTAGGGTCTCGCGGCTCGCGGCGGGTGTTGGGCAACGTTTGGCCGGTACTACCGGCGTGGCGTTGCCCGGGAGCTCAGCGGAGCGGCGAAGTACTACGAAAGGCCGGTTCGCAGGGCGACGAACCCACCTTTCGTTCCCTGACTCGCAGTAAGTCCAAGCGAGACACCACGAAATGCAGGTTCTCCGGCCCGTCCAGGCCGATCGCACGCCCAGCGCGCCCAGGGGAGGCCGCATCGCCACCCATCCCCAGCCGCCGTTGACGCCGGGCATCGACACCGGTCCACGGACCCAACGTCCCGCCACCCCCGGCCACCCCGCCACCCCCAAGAGGAACGGCCCACCTTGCGGCGGGCCGTTCCCGGGAGGAGAGATGTATCTGCGGTAGATCGCTGGGAGGAAGTTTCAGCCCGCGGCCACGTACCGGGTCGCGAGGTTCAGGGTCGACTGGATCACGACCAGGACGGCGATGAACAGCGCCGACCGGCTCTGGCCGGCGAGGCCGAGGAAGGCCGGCGCCAGCAGCATCACCATTCCGGTCACGAGCACGATCGCGCCGTGGCCGGGGAGGCTCAAACGTCGTCGGGCAGTCATCACGTACGTATGTTCGCCACCGATGGCTGTCTCCACTGTGACGTGGATCACAGCTACCGTTCCCGGCGTGAGCCGGGTTCGACTCGACACGCTGCTCTCACAGCGGGGGATGTTTGCGTCCCGGACACGCGCCGCCGCGTCCGTGCTGGCGGGTGACGTCCTGCTGCTCCCCGAGCGCCGGCGGGCCGCGAAGCCCGGGCAGCTCGTCTCCGAGGACATCGAGCTCGAGGTGCTGCAGGCGCCGGCGTTCGTCTCGCGCGGCGGGACGAAGCTGGCCAACGCCCTGGACGCCACCGGGCTCGAGGTCACCGGTCGCCAGGCTCTCGACATCGGAGCCTCCACCGGCGGGTTCACCGACTGCCTGCTGCAGCGCGGAGCGGCCCACGTCGTCGCCGTCGACGTCGCCTACGGCGAGCTCGACTGGCGGCTGCGATCCGATCAGCGGGTGACGGTCGTCGAGCGCCGGAACGCCCGCAGCCTGACCCTCGAGGAGCTGCCCTACGCGGCCGAGCTGATCGTGATCGACGTCTCCTTCATCTCGCTGGCCAAGATCCTTCCGGCGGCACTGGCCTGTGCCGCCGAGCGGTTCGACTGCGTGGCGCTGGTCAAGCCCCAGTTCGAGGTCGGGCGCGGGCGGGTCGGCAAGGGAGGCGTCGTCCGCGAGCCGCACCTGCGCCGCGAGGCCCTGCTCGACGCCGGCACGGCCGCCCAGGCGCTCGGCGCGTCGGTGCTCGGCTACGCCAGCTCGGGCCTCCCCGGTCCCAAGGGCAACCTGGAGACGTTCGTGTGGCTCGCCGAGGGCGACCGCGCCGGCGTCGCCGACCTCGAGTCGGCCGTGGCCGAGGTCGAGCCGGCGAGCGCCGAGGTCGAGCCGCCCAGCCCCGAGGTCGAGCCGTGAGCGAGATCCGGAGCGCGACCGTGTTCACGCACCGGCGGCCGGCCGAGACGGGCCCCGCCATCCTGACGCTGCTCGCGATCGCGCGGGAGGCCGGAGCCGTCCTGCGGCTCGACCCGACCGAGACCCGCAAGCACAAGCTCAAGCCGGCGCCCGGGCTGGTCCTCGACGCCCCGATCCAGCGCGATGTCGACGTGTGCTTCGCGCTCGGCGGCGACGGCACAATCCTGACCGCCCTGCGCACCTACGCCGGCACCGGGGTCCCAGTCGTCGGGGTCAACTTCGGCGAGATCGGCTTTCTCGCCACGATCGACGGCGACGAGATCGAGCCCGGCCTCAGGCGAGCGTTCGCGGGCCAGTTCGAGGTGCTCTCGCTGCCCGGGATCGAGCTCGCGGGCGCCGGCGGCCGGTGGCTGGCCATCAACGACGTGTCGATGCACCGCCAGCCCGGCAAGCGGGTGGCCGACCTCGCCTACGCGGTCGGCTCCAACGAGATCGGGCGCGTGCGCTGCGATGGCCTGGTGGTGGCCACGCCGGCCGGATCGACCGGATACAACCTGGCCAACGGCGGCCCCGTCATGGCCTGGGGCGTGGCCGGGTTCGTGGTCTCCTTCATCGCTCCGCACTCGCTGACGGCCCGCGCGCTGGTCGTCGCGCCGACCGACGTGCTCACGGTCCACAACCGCTCCCGCGAAGAGCCGGTCGACGTCACCGTCGACGGCCGTCCCGTCGGGACGCTGGCGCCCGGGGAGCTGGTCGAGGCGCGCTTCGTCGACGGCCAGGGATCGCTCGCCCAGATCGCCGGGACCACCTTCTACCACCGGCTCCGCGAGAAGTTCGGCCGGCTCGCGTCGGTGCCCTAGCCGTCGGTCCCGATCGCAGCACCGACCGTCGCCGATCCGTCGGCGGCGGCTGGTACACCCCGTGCATGCTGCACGAGCTACGCGTAGAGAACCTGCTGCTGCTCGAGCGAGCCGAGTTGCGGCTCTCGAGCGGCCTGAATGTGCTGACCGGCGAGACCGGCGCCGGCAAGACGATGCTGGCGCAGGCGCTCGACCTTCTGCTGGGCGGCCGCGCCCGCAGCGGGATCGTGCGCCCCGGCGCGGGGGAGGCCTACGTCGAGGGCGTGTTCGCGCTCCCGGCCTCGCTCGACGAGCGCCTGGCCGAGCTGATCCCGGACGGAAGCGAGGAGATCGTGCTCGCCCGCCGGGTCTGGCCCGATGGGCGCACCCGGGCCTACGTGTGCGGGCGGACCGCCACCGTGGCCGACCTGCGCGACCTCGGCGGTCGCCTGCTCGCCTTCTACGGCCAGCACGAGCACCGCAAGCTGATGCTCTCCACCGCCCAGCTCGACGTGCTCGACGCCCATTGCGGCGCCGAGCAGCTCCAGCTCCGGGCCGAGCTGCGGGCCGCCTACGACCGCGGGCGCGAGCTCGAAGCGCGGGCCGAGGAGCTGCGCGCCGTCGCCGGCGCGCGCGACCGCGAGCTCGACCTGCTCGCGTTCGAGCTCGAGGAGATCGAGGCCGCCGATCCGACCGTCGAGGAGGAGCGATCCCTGACCCAGGAGCGGGACCGGCTGCGACACGTCGAATCGCTGCGCACGGCGGCCGCGGCGGGGGCGGAGGCGATCGCCCCCGAGGCTGGTTCGGGAGCGGCCGAGCTGCTTGCGCGGGCCGCCCAGCAGCTCGAGCCGCTGGCCGCGATCGACCCGCAGCTGCAGCCTCTGTCGGAGCGTCTGAACGCGCTCCGCTACGAGGCCGACGACGTCGGCGGTGAGCTGCGCCGCTACGCGCTCGAGCTCGACGGCTCGCCGGGCCGGCTCGAGGAGGTGGAGGAACGGCTGGCGCTGTTCGCCCGCCTGCAGCGCAAGCACGGCGGCTCGATGGAGTCCGTGCTCGCCCACGCCGAGCGCTGCCGCGTCCGCCGCGCGGAGCTCGAGGACGCCGATGTCGCGCTCGAGGGCGCCGAGGCCGAGCTGGCCGAGTCCCGCACACGGCTCGAGCGGCTCGCCGCCCGCGTGCGTCGCGCCCGCGTCAAGGCGGCGCCGTCGCTCGCCGCCGCGGTCCGCGAGCGCCTGGCCGAGCTCGCGATGCAGGACGCCCGCTTCGAGGTCGAGTTGCAGGACCGGCCCGAGGGCTGTGGACCGCGCGGAACCGAGACCGTCGAGCTGCTGATCGCGCCCAACGCCGGCGTGGCCCCCGGGCCGCTACGAGAGATCGCCTCCGGCGGCGAGCTCTCGCGCGTCATGCTCGCCGTCCTCAGTGTCGCCCACTCCGGTCCGGCCCCGGGTGAGGTGCCGCTGCTCGTCTTCGACGAGATCGACGCGGGCATCGGCGGCCACACCGCCCGCGCGGTCGGCGAGCACCTCCGCGACCTCGCCACCGGCGGCACCGCCCGCCAGGTCCTCTGCATCACGCACCTGCCCCAGGTCGCTTCGCTGGCCGCGCGCCACTTCCGGATCGAGAAGTCCAGCCAGGGCGACACGGCCACCACGACGGTCTCGGAGCTGACCGGGGATCAGGTCGTCGGCGAGCTCGTGCGCATGCTCGGCGCCGGCGAGGGCGACCGCGCCGCGAGCCAGCACGCGCGGCAACTGCTCCGCGCCGCATGACGGCCGGAACCATGGCCCCGAACTTCTTCCCGCTAACTGCGGCCCTCGGCCCTCTCGCCGTCCGCCGCCGGCGCTACCTTGAGGTCCGTCGCTAGACTCCAATGACGAACCGTTGATGGCCCACGATCCTCGCACAGCTGCTTCCCGGGCGACCCCCGGCGCGGGCGGCTCACCCTCCGAGACTCGGTTCATCTTCATCACCGGTGGTGTCGTCTCCTCGCTGGGCAAGGGCATCGCTGCGGCGTCGATCGGGCGACTGCTCGTCGCCCGCGGGCTCCAGGTCCAGCTGCAGAAGTTCGACCCGTACATCAACGTGGATCCGGGCACGATGTCGCCGTATCAACACGGCGAGGTGTTCGTGACCGAGGACGGCGCCGAGACCGATCTCGACCTCGGCCACTACGAGCGCTTCACCGACGCCAACACGAGCCGGGCGTCGAACGTGACCGCGGGTGGCATCTACAACACGGTGATCCGTCGCGAGCGACGGGGCGACTATCTCGGCGCGACGGTTCAGGTCGTGCCGCACATCACCGACGAGATCAAGCACCGCATCCTGCTGATGGCCGACTCCAGCGACGTCGACTTCGTGATCACCGAGATCGGCGGCACCGTGGGCGACATCGAGTCGCTACCGTTCCTCGAGGCGATCCGCCAGTTCCCGGTCGACGTCGGGCGGCGGCGGTGCATGTTCATCCACCTCACGCTGGTGCCCTATATCGGTCACGCCGGCGAGCTGAAGACCAAGCCGACGCAACACTCGGTCAACGAGCTGCGGCGGATCGGTATCGCGCCCGACATGGTCGTGTGCCGCTCCGAGTCCGCGCTGTCGACCGACATCCGGCGCAAGATCGCGCTGTTCGCCAGTCTCCCGTTGGAGGCGATCGTGTCCGCGCGCGACGTGCCCGACATCTACCAGGTGCCGCTCGTGTTCCGCTCCCAGGGCGTCGACGAGTTCATCGTCTCCGAGCACTTCGGCCTCGACGCCAAGGAGCCCGACCTGACCGGTTGGGAGGCGATGACGACGCGGGCCGCGGAGGCGACGCGCAAGGTCCGGATCGCGCTCGTGGGCAAGTACGTCCAACTCGAGGACGCCTACCTCTCGGTGGTCGAGGCGCTCAAGCACTCCGGCGTCTACCACGGCGCCAAGGTCGAGGTGGACTGGATCGACTCCGAGCGCGTCGGCGAGCCCGAGATCGACGCCCGGCTCGAGTCGGCGTCCGGGATCCTCATCCCCGGCGGCTTCGGCGGTCGCGGGATCGAGGGCAAGATCCGCGCCGCGCAGATCGCGCGCGAGCGCGGGATCCCGTACCTCGGCATCTGCCTCGGGATGCAGGTGGCGGTGGCCGAGTTCGCCCGCAACGTGGCCGGGATGGCCGGCGCCAACTCGACCGAGTTCGACCTCGAGACGCCGTTTCCGGTGATCGACCTGCTGCCCGAGCAGAAGGAGATCGCCGACATGGGCGGCACGATGCGGCTGGGCGCCGACCCGGTCAAGCTGCACGAATCGACGCGCGTGCGAGCGCTCTACGGCGAGGCGGTCATCTACGAGCGCCACCGGCATCGCTACGAGGTCAACAACCATCTGCGGCGCCGGCTCGAGGCGGCCGGGCTGATCTGCTCGGGCACGTCCCCGGACGAGCGACTGGTCGAGGCGATCGAGCTGCCGGCTGACCGGCATCCCTTCTTCGTGGCCTCGCAATACCACCCGGAGTTCAAGTCCCGCCCCGAGCGCCCCGCGCCGCTGTTCCGGGAGTTCGTGGGCGCGGCGCTGGACCACGGCGAGGTGCGGGAGCAGACTGAGGTCCGGGAGCCGTCCGCCCCCGGCGACGTGACCGTGTCGCGCTCCGCCCCGTGAGGCGAGCGACAGACGCGGAGCGGACCCGGCTGAACGACACGTTCGCGGCTCTGTGCCGGACCGAGAGTCCCTCGAGGCGGGAGCGAGCGTGCGCCGACCGCGTCGGCGCGGCGCTCGGCGACATGGGCCTCGAGGTCGCCGAGGACGACGTCGGTCCGAAGGTCGGCTCCGACAGCGGCAACCTCCTGGCGTGGATCCCGGGCCGCGGTTCCGACTCGATCCTGCTCTGCGCCCACCTCGACACGGTCCCGCCGCGGGCGCCGATCGAGCCGGTGCTCGTCGACGGCGGCTGGGAGAACGCCAACGACGGGATCCTCGGTGCCGACAACAAGGCGGCGGTGGCGGTGATGCTCGAGCTGGCGCGGCGGCTCACCGGCTCGCCCGAGCCGCCTCAGGTCGGCGTGGAGCTGCTGTTCACGGTGTGCGAGGAGACCTCGCTGCTCGGCGCCAAGGAGTTCGACGTCGGGCGGCTGAGCAGCCGCTTCGGCTACGTGTTCGACCACGCCTCGCCGATCGGCGAGATCGTGACCGCGTCGCCGACGTATCACCGCATCGTGGCCGACTTCCACGGGCGTGCGGCCCACGCCGGCATCCGGCCGGAGGACGGCCGCAACGCGATCGTGGCGGCCGCCCGGGGTATCGCCGCCATGCGGACCGGCCGGATCGATGAGCAGACGACCGCCAACGTGGGCACGATCTCCGGCGGGACCGCGGCCAACGTCGTGGCCGAGCGCTGCACCGTCGAGGCCGAGGCCCGCAGTCTCGATGCCGGCCGCGTCGAGGCGCTGGTCACGGAGATGGTCGACCATCTCAACGACGCCGCCGGCGCCGGGGAGTGCGACCTCGACCTCACCGTCGAGCGGATGTTCGACGGCTACCGCACCAAGGCGAGCGCGCCGCAGACCGTCCTCGCCGAGCGGGCTCTGCGCGCGTGCGGCTACGCGCCGCGGGCGATCGTGACCGGGGGAGGGTCCGACGCGAACGCCTTCGAGTCGGCAGGATTCCCGTGCATGAACCTGGCCAACGGCACCGAGCGCAACCACGAGCCCGGCGAACGGGTCAGCATCGATGCGCTCGAGGGCATGCTCGAGGTCGCGATCGCGCTGGTCGAACAGGCGGGGGCGGCCACGCCATGAGCGAGTTCACGCGCATCGGCGGCGACACCAAGTGGGAGGGCCGGATCGCGACCGTCAGCGTTGAGCGGTTCCGCCACGAGGACGGGGAGGAGGTGACGCGCGAGAAGGTCTGGCATCCCGGCGCGGTCGGCATCCTGGCCCTGGACTCCACGCACGCGTGGCTCACGCGCCAGCCCCGCGAAGTGGTCGGAGCCCGCGCCTCGCTCGAGGTTCCGGCCGGCAAGCTCGACGTCCCCGGCGAGGAGCCGCTGGCCACGGCCAAGCGCGAGCTGGCGGAGGAGATCGGCAAGCACGCCGCCGAGTGGCAGGAGATCAAGGCTTTCTACACGAGCCCCGGCTTCAGCGACGAGCGCGTCTGGCTGTACCTGGCCACCGACCTCTCCGACGCGCCGCACACCGAGGCGGACGAGAACGAGCGCATCGAGATCGTCCCGTGGCCGCTGGACGCCCTCGACGCGGCCTTCGACGAGTGCGACGACTCCAAGTCGCTGATCGCGCTGCTGTGGCTCATGCGGCGCCTCGAGACCGGCTGACAGACCTGTTGGTCCTGATTACGTAGTTTTGACGCCCCGGACGACGGACGAAGAGGCTGTGCGCCCGACCTCGGCGGTTGCCGAGTCGCGCACGGATGCTTGCAGCAGCGCACGAACGCTTGCAGCAGCGCACACGGGCGTGCAAGTCGGCGCCTGCGCCGTAGGAGCTTCACCACCGGGGGCGAAGGTGCCAGCGTGGCAACGACCGCAGCACCCGCCCAGACCACGCGGCTGATCGACCTGGTGCTCGACTTCCTGGCCTACCTCGAGCTCGAGCGCGGCCTGTCGCGCAACACGCTCGAGGCCTACCGCTCCGATCTGCAGCAGTACGGCGAGTTCCTGGACCGCCGCGGCGTGGATGCGCTGGCCGCGGGGCCGGCCGACCTCGCCGCATTCGTCTCCGAGCTGGCCGAGGGCCGGGAGGGCAAGCGCCCCGTGGTCTCCGCGACCCTGCAGCGCAAGGTGGCCTGCCTGCGCTCGTTCTACCGCCACCTGCGCCGCGAGCAGCTGCTCGAGCACGATCCCACCGCCGAGCTGCGCGGCCCGCGCCGGAGCGCCCGGCTGCCGAACGTGCTCTCCCGCGACCAGGTCCAGGCGCTGCTGGCGCAGCCCCGCGGCGGCTCCCCGGCGGCGCTGCGCGACCGGGCTCTGCTGGAGACGATGTACGCGTGTGGGCTGCGGGCGTCGGAGGCGATCGCGCTCGAGCTGTCCGAGCTCGACCTCGAGGCGGGCATGCTGAGAGCCCGCGGGAAGGGGTCCAAGGAGCGACTCGTGCCGATCGGCAGCAAGGCGATCGACACGCTCGAGGCCTACCTCGCCCGGTCCCGTCCCAAGCTCGTGGGGCTGCACGACGAGCCGCACGTGTTCGTCAACCTGCGCGGCGCGCGCCTCTCGCGCCAGGGGCTCTACAAGATCGTCCAGCGCCACGCCCGCTCGGCCGGGCTCGAGCAGCAGATGAGCCCGCATACGCTGCGCCACACCTTTGCCACCCATCTGCTCGCCGGCGGCTGCGATCTGCGCTCGCTGCAGGAGATGCTCGGCCATGCCGACATCGGCACCACCCAGATGTACACGCACCTGTCGGCCGAGCGGCTGCGCGATGTGTACTTCGACGCGCATCCGCGGGCCCAGCTCGCGCCGGAGCCGCCCGTCCCGCCGCGGTAGCCCCAACGTCCCGAGGCGGAGTCCGGCGGCCCCGGGTGGCAGAATCCGGCCGTGCTCCGCTGCGCAATGATTGCCCTCGTACCTGCGACGGCCGCGCTCGAGCAGGCCCGCCGCGTGCGGTCGGTGCACGTGTTCTTCGGTGGGGCCGAGTACGTGATCGACGAGTACGCGGCGTTGCGCTACTTCCACACCGTCGACCACTCGGTGTTCTCGCCCGTCAAGCGATCGCTGCGGTTGTCCCCGGTGGCCGGCGCGTGACGCGCCGGACGTTCGTGGTCGTCCTCGACGCCTGCGGCGCCGGTGCCCTGCCGGACGCGGCGGCGTACGGCGACGAGGGCACCAACACGCTCGCGCACCTGGCCGAGGTGGTCGGCGGCCTGAACCTCCCGGTGCTCGGCGGCCTCGGCCTGGGCTCGATCCTGCCGCTGGAGGGCGTCCCGCCGGCGCCGGCGCCGGTGATGCACGGCCGGCTGCACGCGCTGGGGCCGGGCAAGGACTCGACCGCCGGCCACTGGGAGCTGATGGGCGTGGTCGCATCGGCGCCGCCTCCCACCTACCCGGACGGCTTCCCGGACGAGGTGGTCGGGGCGGTGTCGGAGCTGAGTGGGCGGGGCGTGATCTGCAACCGCCCCTACAACGGGATCGGGGCGATCGACGACTTCGGCGCCGAGCACCTGCGCACCGGCGCGCTGATCGTCTACACGAGCCAGGACTCGGTGCTGCAGGTCGCGGCCCATGTCGACGTCGTGGCGCCGGCGGAGCTGTACGAGATCTGTGGCCGCATGCGCGAGCTGATGCACGAGCCGCACGCGGTCGGGCGCGTGATCGCGCGGCCGTTCACGGGCACGCCCGGACACTTCGAGCGCACGGATGGGCGCCACGACTTCGGCCTGCCGCCGGTGGGTCGCAGCTACCTCGAGGAGTTGCAGGCAGCCGGCGTGCCCGTGCACACGGTGGGCAAGGTGGGGGAGCTGTTCTCGGGGGTGGGCATCGACGTGATGCATCCCGGGGCCACCAACGCGAGTGCGATCGCGGAGACGACGCGGCTGCTGGAGTCGCTCGAGCACGGGCTGGTGTTCGCGAACCTGGTCGAGACCGATCAGGTGTACGGCCACCGGCACGACGCGGAGGGGTTCCATCGCGCCCTGGAGGAGATCGACGCGAGCGTCGCCGGCTGGCTCGGGCTGATGCGCCCGGAGGACATGCTGATCCTGACTGCCGATCACGGCTGCGACGTCACCTCGCCGCGGACCGACCACACGCGCGAGCACGTTCCACTGCTGGCCGCCTTCGAGGGGCACGGCTCCCGCCGCCACGACGGCCCGCTGGCCGATGTCGGGGCCAGCGCGCTGAAATGGCTCTCGGGACGGGACGCGGCCGCGCTGCCCGGGACGCCGTTCCTGTGAGCTGAGCAGGGATGCCCGAGCTACCCGAGGTGGAGACGGTCCGCCGCCAGCTGGCGCCCCAGCTCGAGGGCCGGGAGCTCCGCGACGTGCAGATCCTCGACCCGCGCTGGACCCGACCCGGGCCGCCGGCCGCGGTGGAGGAGGGTCTGCGCGGGGCCCGCGTGGAGCGGCTCGGGCGCCGCGGCAAGTACCTGGCCTGGGAGCTCTCGGGCGACCGCCACCTGATCGTGCACCTGCGGATGACGGGCGCGCTGCTCTACGACCCGCCCGATGAGCCCCCGCACGCGCGTGTGCACTTTACGCTGGGAGACGGCCACCGGCTTGTCTACGTCGACGCCCGCCGGTTCGGGACCGGCCACCTGTTCCACAGTGCGGTGGAGCGCGACGACTACCTGGCCGAGCGGATCGGCATCGAGCCGATGACCCCCGAGTTCACCGTCGAGCATCTGCAGCGGGCGGCCCGCGGCCGGCGCACCCCGGCCAAGACGTTCATCCTCGACCAGCGGCAGATCGCCGGCGTGGGCAACATCTACGCCGACGAGGCGCTGTTCCGAGCCGGGATCCATCCGCTGCGCCCGGCCGGGCGCCTCACCCGGGCCCAGCTCGCGCGGCTGCGGGACACGATCGAGGAGGTGCTGATGGCCGGTATCGAGGCCAAGGGCGCGACGATCGACGACTTCCGCCACATCGACGGCGCGTGGGGCTCGTTTCAGGACCGCTTCGCCGTGCACCGCCGCAAGGGGGAGCCGTGCCCGGTCTGCGGCCGGCCGGTGCGCAAGCTCGTGGTCGGCGGACGCGGCACGTACGTGTGCGAGCACTGCCAGCCGCGGCCGCGGCGCAGCCGCGCGCGCTGACCACGGGCCTAGGCCGCGAGCAGCTCGTCCAGGCGACCGGCGCGATCGGCGGCGAGCAGCTGGTCGAAGCCGCCCAGCGGCTGCTCGTCGACCAGGATCTGCGGGAAGGTCATCAACCCCGTTCGCCTGACGAGCTCTGCGCGGCCGTCCGGGTCCTTTGCCAAATTGATCTCCTGATACTCGACGCCGCGCTTCTTCAGCAGCGCTTTGGCGTTGAGGCACCAGGGACAGGGATCAGTGGTGTAGACAGTGATTCTCTTCATAACTTCACTTTGTATAGTACCAACTCGCGCACGCCTGCGCGACGGTACGAGAGGTTCGTGCCGGCGGCGCGCTCCGGGGGATTCATGCCCGCGCCGCTGAAGACGGAGGCGATCGTACTGCGCTCGATCCGCTACGGCGAGGCCGACCGCGTCCTGCACCTGTACACACCCAAGCACGGTCGGATCGGCGCGATCGCCAAGGGAGTCCGGCGCTCGCGCAGCCGCTTCGGCGCCCGCCTCGAGCCCTTCTTCCACGTCCGCGCCGTCCTGCACGAGGGGCGCGGCGACCTGTTCACGGTCACCGGCGTCGACACGATCACCGTCCACGCCGGCCTGCGCGACCACGCCGCGACGCTCGACGCGGCGGCACGCGCCTGCGATGCCGCCTCGCGCCTGTTCGAGACCTCCGATCCGCATCCGGAGGTGTTCGTCCTGCTTCGCAACGAGCTCGCCCTGCTGCACGCCGATCCGGCGCAGTCACGGGCCGCCAACGGCCTCGCGTTCCGGCTCAAGCTGCTGCTCGCGGCGGGCATCGTGCCGCAGCTCGCGGCCTGCGCGGCGTGCGGCGACACCGAGCACCTGCGGGGCTTCTCGGGCGCGGCCGGCGGGGTCGTCTGCATGTCGTGCGAAGGGGCCGCGTTCCCGCTCGACGAGGAGGCCTATCGCTTCCTGGTCGGGGCGCTGGGGCACCCGCTGGCGCAGGCCCCCGACGCCTCGGAGCGCGCGCTGCGCCAGGCCGAGCGGGCGATCGGCGAGACGGCTGAGCACCACGCCCACGTCCACCTGCGGCCGCTGCTCAGAGACCTGCGGGCCGCGTAGGCCCGGTGCACGCCGCCAGGAGGCACCGCCACAACTTCGCATCGGCGCGCACGGCCCGCATCCTGCGCTGGCAGAATCGAGTGAGATGAGCGACACCGGCCGCAGCGTCTCGACCGCCGTTTCCCACGAGCACCCGGACGGGCCGGTGGCCGCTGCCTACGCCGAGCGGATCATGGCCCGCGAGGCGGCCGAGCTCTCGCCGCTGGCCACGCGCTCCTATCCGGCCGAGCGGGCGCGACCGGAGGCCACCTGTGGGCTGCGCACCCCGTTTCAGCGCGACCGGGACCGGATCGTCCACTCCAAGGCCTTCCGGCGCCTGAAGTACAAGACCCAGGTATTCGTCGCGCCGGCCGGCGATCACTACCGCACCCGCCTGACCCACACGCTCGAGGTCACGCAGGTCTCGCGCACCGTGGCTCGCGCACTGCGGCTCAACGAGGACCTGGTCGAGGCGATCGGGCTCGGCCACGACCTCGGTCATCCCCCGTTCGGCCACATCGGCGAGGAGGCGCTCGACCGCTGCCTGGCCGATCGCTTCGGCGCCTCGTTCGAGCACTACGAGCAGTCGCTGCGCGTGGTCGACACGCTCGAGCGCGACGGCGAGGGCCTGAACCTGACCATGCCGGTCCGGGACGGGATCGTCCACCACTCGGGCCGTGCCGCCGAGCCGGAGACGCTCGAGGGCAAGATCGTGCGCCTCGTGGATCGCGTGGCCTACATCAACCACGACATCGACGACGCGCTGCGGGCCGGCGTGATCGGCGAGTCCGACCTCCCGGCCGAGCCGATCGCCGTCCTCGGGCACACCGGGTCGCAGCGGATCGACACACTGGTCCACGATCTCGTCGAGCACTCTGATGCCGCCGGCACGATCGTGCAGGGCGAGCGCGCGGGCGCCGCCATGACCGAGCTGCGCACGTTCATGTTCGAGCGCGTGTATCTCGGGCCGCAGGCGCGACGGGAGCACGCCAAGATCGCGCTCGTGGTGCGGTCCCTGTTCGACCACTACTGTGCGCACCCCGATGAGATCCCTGAGTCGATCCCCCCGGGCGAGCTCGCCCGGCGGGTCACCGACCACGTTGCCGGGATGACCGACCGCTTCTGCATCCGGACGTTCGAGGAGCTGAGCGTGCCCGTCGCCTTCGCCCCGTGACCCGCTACACCTCCGATTCGCGCGATCGCGTCCGCGATGCCGTCGACATGCTCGCGCTCGTCTCGACGCGGACCGAGCTGCGGCGCGCCGGGGTCGACAGCTACTTCGGGATCTGCCCGTTCCACGACGAGCGCACCGGCTCCTTCCACGTGCGACCGGACGAGAAGCACTATCACTGCTTCGGCTGCCAGGCATCGGGGGACCCGTTCACGTTCGTGATGGAGACCGAGGGCCTGGACTTCAAGGAGTCGCTCGAGTCGCTCGCCGACCGCTTCGGGGTCAAGCTCGAGACCGAGGACGAGGATCCCGAAGCCGCCTCGCGCCGGCAGCGGCGCGAGCGCCTGCACGAGCTGCTGGGGCGCTCCGCCGCCTACTACGCGCGATACCTGTGGGAGGCGCAGGAGGCCGCGGACGCGCGGGAGTATCTGCTCGGCCGCGGGCTGCACGAGGAGACGCTGCGCGCGTTCCGCGTGGGCTACGCGCCCAGTGCGTGGGACCGGATCCTGATCGCCTCGCGGCGCGAGGGGTTTGTCGACGAGGAGCTCCTCGCCGTCGGCCTCGCGCAGCGCTCCCGGGCCCGCCCCGGTCAGGTCTACGACCGCTTCCGGGAGCGGATCATGTTCCCGCTCGCCGACGCGCGCGGCCGCGTGCTCGGCTTCGGCGCCCGCGCGATGCGCACCAACCAGCAGCCCAAGTACCTGAACACGTCTGACGGCGAGCTCTACCACAAGGGCAGCCAGCTGTTCGGGATCGACATCGCCCGCGCGCCGGCCGCGCGGGCCGGGCGGGTGATCATGGTCGAGGGCTACACCGACGTGCTCGCGCTGCACCAGGCCGGGCTCAGCAACGCCGTCGGGATCATGGGCACCGCACTGACCGAGGAGCAGGTGCGCGAGCTCGAGCGGACCGCCCGCGTGCTCGAGCTGTGCCTCGACTCCGACCGGGCCGGGCAGGACGCGATGCTGCGCGCGGCGCGGCTGGTCGCCGGGCGCGATCTCGAGCTCCGGGTCGTGCCGCTGCCCGACGGGTCCGATCCCGCCGACCTCGTCCAGAAGGAGGGCGCCGAGGCGCTTCGCGGCCGGGTCGAGGCCTCCGTGCCATTCGTGGTCTTCCAGGTCGAGCGGATCCTCGACCGCGCCGATACGCGCAGTGCCGAAGGCAAGGACCGGGCGCTGAGTGAGCTCCGGCCGGTGCTGGCCGAAATGCCCGCCAGCGTCCTCCGTGACGACCTCGTGCGCCGCGTGGCGGGCCGGCTCGAGCTCTCCGAGGGCCTGCTCGCGTCGCTGATCGCCGACGGGCGAGCAGCGGTCGCGCCCGGCGCACCGCCGCGCCCCGGCGCGCCGGTCGTACCGGTCGCCCTCGACCAGGGCGCCCGTGCCGAGCGCACCTTCCTGACCATGTGCGTCGCCGTCCCCGCCGCGGGCGAGGAGGCTCTGCGCTCGATCGATCCCGAGGAGCACATCACGAGCGCGTCGCTGCGGCGCGCGGCGCGCCACCTGATGGGCCGGACCGCGGCTCCGTTCACCGATCTGCCCCCCGAGGACGAGGAGCTGGCCAGGACGATCTCGGACCTGGTGGCCCGCGCGGGGCGGACCCCGGACGTCAGCGCCAACCGCCTCGAGCACGCGCGCCTGCTGCTGGAGCTGGGGCAGATCGACCGCTCGATCCGGCGCGCGCGCGGCGAGCGCGGGCTCGACGTGGGCGCGCTGGCCCGCGAGCGCGAGCAGCTGCAGGCGTCGATCCACGAGGTCACGGCCCGGATCGAGGGAGTCGAATGAGGACCGCCTCCGGCGGCGTAGCCGAGCGGCTCCCCGACCTGCTCCTGCTCCCGATACAGTAGGCGCTGGTCACGCGACCGATACGCCTTCCGGGGTAACTCAATTGGCAGAGTACTCGGCTGTTAACCGAGGTGTTGTGGGTTCGAGTCCCACCCCCGGAGCTCCGCCACCGCCGTCGCCAACCTGTTGCCCCTGCTGCCCGGCAACACGACGGCGGTCGCGTTCAGGTTCACCCCTCAGGGCAGCGGCGGCGACCGGCACATCGACGACGTCGACGTCGACCCGTGGCGCAGCCACTGATCTGACATCGGCGAAGCTCCGAGCCGGACCGGACGGCGCTGCCCGTCGCCACCGCGCCGGCCGAGCTCGAAGCCAACGCCGGCACGCAGTTCGATCCGCAGGTCGTGCGCCACCTCGTGGCCGTCGCCGGCCGGCCCGCCCGGGTCGAGCGTCGGTCCGGATTCCGAGCCCGCCGCCCGAGCCGGCGCCGGGCGCGGACGAGACGCCGCCGTCGACGCGGCTCGAGCCGGCGG
>Ga0209048_10002115_pt1 | contig 19907 bp, 21 predicted proteins | sample FrelakmetCRP12CR_FD_187146 | JGI IMG/M metagenome (GOLD analysis project Ga0209048, IMG submission 187146) | Freshwater lake sediment microbial communities from the University of Notre Dame, USA, for methane emissions studies - CRP12 CR (SPAdes)... | ecosystem: Environmental > Aquatic >... | reverse complement strand
GTCGCGGACCTTCTTTGGAACCGTGACTTGCCCTTTGCTTGTGAGGTTGGTCGCCATCAAAGTATTACCTAAATTCTTAAAGTAATACTCTAGCGGATTGCGAGGCCTGAATCACGGGTTTCCCACCGGATTGTCGAGACCTGGGACCAGATAGGATGTTCAATTGGTGCACGCATGATAGGCACGCACGAAGCCGTGCATATTCAACGTCGATTATAGGTATTTACTATAATCCATTGTTTTGATTAAGACATTTATGGTGGGACGGCTGGGACTCGAACTGTCTTATTAACTATCTGAATTTGCAATTGTCTTATCTTGGAGTGGGCGCCGATGCCCCCACGCATGCCCCCGCGATGGGGTGGCTGCTACCGGACGTCGTCGGATGATTACTCATACCCCCGTTTCCGCTTTGCTCTTTCGGCCGTTACAACCGGTGCCAAGCATGCGAACATTCATCGGATCGCTCACGATAAGCCAGCCTCGCAGACGTTGCACAGCGTTAGACAAACCGCTGAGGATTATATCGTTCGGGACGTGGGACTCGCAGGTTCAAATCCTGTCACCACGACCATTGATTTAGTGTCCATCCACATTGGAAACGCGTCATGGCTCGCACCCAGGTTGCAATCATTGGCGCAGGCCCGTCGGGACTGCTGCTCTCACAGCTCTTATCGTTGAACGGAATCGACAACGTCGTGCTCGAGCGGCAGACCCGTGAGTATGTCGCCGGACGCATTCGCGCCGGCGTCCTTGAGCAGGGTACCGTCGAGTTGCTTCTGGAAGCGAAGCTAGGCACAAGAATGCTCGCAGAGCGCCTGCTGCATGATGGCGTCTCGTTGGCCTATGCGGGACGAACCGTGCGCGTCGATTTGAAGGGTTTAACGGGTCGATCGGTATCGGTTTACGGACAAACGGAAGTCACAAAGGATTTGATGGACGCGCGCTCGGCGGCAGGCGCGAAGCTCATATTCGACGCAGCGGAAGTTGCCGTTGCAGAATTCGATGGCGCGCACCCGCAGGTGCGCTACCGCCACGACGGGCAGGCACATGAGCTTACCTGCGATTTCATCGCCGGCTGCGACGGATATCACGGAGTTTGCCGCCAGAGCATTCCGCGAGCGGCGCTGCAGACTTTCGAGCGCATTTATCCCTTTGCTTGGCTGGGAATAATGGCTGACGTACCGCCAGCCAGTCATGAGCTCATGTATTCAAATCACGCCAGAGGCTTCGCTCTATGCAGCATGCGCTCCCTGACCCGCAGCCGCTACTACGTGCAATGCGGATTGGACGAGAAATTGGAGGCATGGCCCGATGCCAGATTCTGGGATGAGCTGCGGTCACGCCTGCCGGATGACATCGCCGCGGCCGTGATCACGGGTCCGTCGATCGAGAAAAGCATCGCGCCGCTGCGCAGCTTCGTGGTCGAACCGCTGCGCTTCGGGCAGCTATTTCTGGTGGGCGATGCGGCACATATTGTTCCTCCCAGCGGCGCGAAGGGGTTGAATCTCGCCGCGGCGGATGTGCGCGTGCTGTATCATGGGCTGGTCGAGTACTATCGAACCGCGCGAACGAATCTTCTCGACAGGTATTCCGAATTCGCACTGCGCCGCGCGTGGATGGCGGTGCGTTTCTCCTGGTGGTTCACTTCGATCATGCACACGTTTTCGGACGATCCGTTCGCCCGCCGGCTGCAATTGGCGGAACTTGACTATTTGAGCGGTTCGACCGCAGCACTGACCAGTCTCGCCGAGAATTATGTCGGACTGCCCTTCGAGACCCCTGTCTAAATCCCCGGCTAGTCTGTGCCCCGCAGCTGTTTTTCGAGGCGGTCCAGCGTCTTCATGGCCGGCAGGCATTGCGCCAAGCTGGCATTGGGTTCGCGCGCTTCGCGAATGGCGGCAAAGAACTCGCGATCCTGTAGTTCTATGCCGTTCATCGATACGTCCACTTTCGATACGTCGATGGACTCGCTCTTGCCGTTCAGCAGCTCATCATACCGTGCGATGTAAGTGCCGTTGTCGCAGATGTAGCGGAAAAACGTGCCCAAGGGCCCTTCGTTGTTGAAGGACAGGGAGAGCGTGCATATCGCCCCCGATGCGATCTTCAATCCGATACTCATATCCATCGCAATCCCTAAGGTCGGGTGTATCGGTCCTTCAAGGGCAAAAGTCTGAGACGCATTCTCGCCGGTTTGATAGGCAAATAAATCCACCGTATGGCAGGCGTGGTGCCACAGCAGATGGTCGGTCCAACTGCGCGGTTTACCCAACGCATTGGTATTGGTACGGCGAAAAAAGTAGGTCTGCACATCCATCTGCAAAATCTTGAGTTCGCCGCTGGCGACGCGCTTGTGGATCCATTGATGGCTGGGATTGAATCGGCGCGTATGCCCCGCCATCGCGATGACACCGGTCTCTGCTTGGACGCGCAATAAACGCTCCGAATCGGCAAGCGAGTCGGCCATCGGAATTTCGATCATCACGTGCTTGCCGGCGCGCATGCATTGTTCGCCCTGCGCGGCATGCAGTTGAGTCGGGGTGCTCAATATGACAGCATCCAGCCCGGGCAGCGCCAAACTCTCGGCCAGGTTTCCCGTCCAATGGGGAATCTTCCATTGCGCCGCAACTTCGCGCGCGGACTCCTTGCTCGATCCTGCCAGTGAGATCACTTCGATGTCCGGTATATTTGCCAACGCTTCCAGATGTTTGATCCCGAAAGCACCCTGGCCTGCCAGACACACCTTCATTCCGCGGTCCTGTTCTCGAGAATCAGCAGGGCGGCCGCGGTATTGGACGCCGGCACATGATAGTGCCGGTAAATTTCCGTGACATTCTCATCCAATGCACCGCGCATGACATGCCACATAACCATCTCGATTCCCTCGGAGCCCGCTTCGCGCATGTATTCCGTATGAGTGATCTTTGTCAGCGCCATAGGGTCTCGGGTCATGCCATCGAGAAACGCGGTGTCGAACTCCCGGTTGATCAAACCGGCGCGCTCACCCTGCAGTTGATGCGACATGCCGCCGGTTCCATAGATAACCACCCGTAAATCTTCATCGAATTTCTCGACCGCGCGGCGGATGGCTTGACCCAGCTTGAAGCAGCGCGCGCCCGTAGGCGGCGGGTACTGCACCACGTTGACGCAGAGCGGAATTACTCGAAAGGGCCATGCCGGTGGTTGGCCGCAGGTGATCGACAAGGGTACGGTGAGACCGTGATCGACCGGCATTTCATTCGCGATGGTCATGTCGAATTCATCGAGTATCAGCGACTCGGCGAGATGCCAGGCGAGCGGTGCGCATCCCTGCACCGCGGGCACCGGACGCGGTCCAAAACCTTCGTCTGCAATGGGAAACTTGTCGGCAACCCCGATCAAGAACGTGGGAATGATCTCCAGGGAGAGCGCGTTCGCATGATCGTTGTAGACGATGATGGCAACGTCCGGTGCGAGCTTCGCGAGCCATTCTCGCGCAGGCTCATAACCTTTGAAGAGCGGTTCCCAATAAGGCGTGCCGGTCATGCCCCGATCTATCGCGACGCCAATGGCAGGAACGTGGGATGCGGCGATCCCGGCGATAATTTTAGCCACTGGTCTGCTCCGTTTTACGCTCGTCCTTGTAGCGGTTGCCATCGGGGCTCCGGCCGCCCGCAAGCATCATCTGTTCGTAGGTCTGCTTCGAAACCCCGGACATCATGCCCGCCACGTCCTGAAACGTCAGACCATCGCAGAATGCGATCTTGATCGTGTAGTAGATATTTCCCCCGACTTTCAGCATTCCCAGCCAGTCGCGCTGCAGTACGGTGCGGCGCTGTTCTGCGCTGAGCGGGAAACGATCGAGATACGCTGATTCATTGTCCTTGAAGCTCTTGCGGTTCTCCGGCTTGTTCAGCGACATGCAGAACATGTTCAGCGCGTATCCCTCGCGGCCGCGTCGGGAATCATATACATATGTGCCGGGAATGCTTTCATAGTCGCGTGGCTGGCTCATGTCAGGACCTCTGCGGAGCAAATTTCTCGGCGCACGATATCGCGAACAACGTCCATCGCCTTGCGCAGCAGCGGGCTCTTCGGGCGCTGCGCCGACGTCGCCATGGAAAGCGAAGTCTTCAATGTCGGTGCCAGTGGCGAGTCGGGAGCGTTGTCAACCAGGGCGCAATCGACCCTCCCGAAATTCAGCCACTCGAGAACATAGGCCGACAACCCTTCGACGGTGGCGAGCCTGGCATTCGGGAGCTGGCGAGCGAACGCCTTGACCAGAAGAACGGTCACGCTGCGCCCAAGAGTCGGTGGCAGACCCAGTGTGAAGTGGCCCAATTCGATCTCCATTTGGCGCACTTGTCGGCTGAGAGAGCGGGCTGCACGACCGACAGAAATGCCGCGGCACGTGTGAAGCTTCTCAGTTCAGCGACATGGCGAAAATATTCCAACTGTTCCAATTCCATGGGCAACCGCACATATGCTGATCTGCTATATCAGATGTAGCTCTCATTCCTTGATAGTATACGTGATTATCCGGTTTCCCCAAGAGTCGCCAGCCGCGGAGAATCTCAAAATGATCGGCCAATCGGGTATCGCCATTAGATCAATCACGCGTGCGGATCCCGAAGCGCTCGCGCAACTCGAGCAATTCGGTGTCGCCACGGTGCACGAAGCAATGGGCCGCTGCGGACTGCTCGCAAGTTACATGCGGCCCATATATCCCGGCGCAAAGGTTTGCGGCACGGCAGTGACCATCTTTGCCCACCCCGGCGACAACTGGATGTTGCACGTGGCCGCCGAATTGCTGGAGCCCGGCGACGTGGCGATCCTTGGGACCTCGGCCGAGAACACCGACGGCATGTTCGGCGAGCTGTTGGCCACTTCATTTCGCGCACGCGGCGCCCGCGGTCTCATCATTGACGCAGGCTGCCGCGACACCGCCGAACTACACACCATGAAGTTCCCGGTCTGGTCCAAGGCGGTGCATTCTAAGGGTACCGTCAAGGCCACGGTCGGTTCGGTCAATACACCGATCGTGTGCGCGGGCGCGCTGGTGAATCCCGGCGATGTGGTGATCGGCGACGACGACGGCGTGGTGATCGTGCCGAAGCTGCGCGCGGCAGAGGTTGCTGCAGCGGCCGCCGCGCGAGAAGCAAGAGAAACGGCCACTCGCAAACGCCTTGCCACCGGCGAATTGGGTTTGGATGTATACGGCATGCGCGAACCGCTCGCCAAGGCGGGCCTTAGGTATTTCGCGGACGAGGCCGCGTTTCAGCGGAAGCCTGGCAAGTGAGCGCACAGGCCAGGAACCCGCTGAAAAGCTGCTTGCCGCCGGATCCCGCTCCGATCGCGCCGACTCTGATCTTGCCGCCGGGTGCGTGTGATGCTCACTGCCACGTGTTCGGTCCAGCCAGCAGATTTCCATATGCCGCCGACCGCAGCTACACGCCGCCCGACGCGCCGGTAGAAAACTTGCGGAAATTGCACGCCAAACTGGGCATCTCCCGCGCCGTGATCGTGCACGCAAGCTGCCACGGCACCGAGATGGAAGTCACCCTGGATGCCATCGCATCCAGTCACGGTACCTATCGGGGCGTAGCCTGCGTCGCGGACCAGGTAACCGACCGCGAGCTGCAGCGCCTGCACGACGGCGGAATTCGCGGTATTCGCTTCAATTTCGTCAAGCACTTGGGTGGTGTGCCGGACCTGGGCGTGTTTCATAGATTGCTCGCCCGAATCAAACCGATGGGTTGGCATGTAGTGCTGCATTTCGATGCCGACGACATTCTCACGCAACAGCAGCTACTCGCACGAATCGAAATCCCATTCATCATTGACCACATGGGCCGGGTCAAGGCGGCCGACGGTTTGCAACAGCGGCCGTTTCAACTGCTTCTAGATTTGTATCGCAACAACCCCCTGATGTGGATCAAGGTCTGCGGTTCGGAACGCGTCTCCGTGGGCAAGCGACCGTTTCGCGATGCCGTTCCGTTCGCGCACGCCCTCATCGCAGTGGACTCGGCGCGAGTTCTCTGGGGCACCGATTGGCCGCATCCCAATATCACCAAGGACATGCCGAACGACGGCGAGCTCGTTGATCTATTTGCGGAGATGTGTCCGGACCCCCGCGTGCGGCAGCAGATTCTGGTGGAAAATCCCACTCGCATGTACTGGACACACCAATGATAATTGACTGCCACGGCCACTACACAACCGCGCCTGCGGCGCTGCAAAAGTTCCGCGACGAGCAAATTGCCGGGCTCAAAGCCGGCATCGACGTGCCGCCAATCGCCGCGGGCGCCATCAGCGACGATCAGATCCGCGACAGCCTGGAGAACGCACAGCTCAAATTGCAGCGTGCACGCGGCACGGACTTGACGATCTTCTCGCCGCGCGCATCGGCCATGGCGCACCATATCGGCAACGAATCGATCAGCCGGCACTGGACGCAGGCCTGCAACGATTTGATTCATCGAGTCTGCGGCTTGTATCCCGATAATTTCATCGGTGTCTGTCAATTGCCGCAATCGCCGGGCGTGGCGCCGGTCAACAGTGCCGCGGAACTCGAGCGCTGCGTCAATGAACTGGGGTTCGTCGGCTGCAATTTGAATCCGGATCCGTCCGGCGGGCATTGGACCTCACCGCCACTCACCGATCGACATTGGTACCCGCTGTACGAAAAGATGGTGGATTTGGACGTGCCGGCGATGGTGCACGTCAGCTCCTCGTGCAATCCGAATTTTCACGCCACCGGTGCGCACTACATCAACGCCGACACTACGGCGTTCATGCAGTTTCTGACAGGAGACCTGTTCAAGGACTTTCCGACCCTGAGATTCATCATTCCGCATGGCGGCGGCGCGGTGCCCTACCACTGGGGGCGATATCGCGGACTTGCGCAGGATATGAAAAAGCCGTTGCTCGGCGATTACGTACTGAGCAATGTGTTTTTCGATACCTGCGTCTACCACTTGCCGGGCATCGAACTGCTTCTAAAGGTCATTCCGGCCAATAACATTATTTTCGGATCAGAAATGGTGGGTGCGGTGCGGGGCATCGATCCTGAAACGGGGAGTTACTTCGACGATACAAAGCGCTATCTCGACGCACTGCCACTATCCGAGTCGGATCGCTACAAGATATTTGAGGGTAACGTGCGCCGGGTATTCCCGCGGTTGAATGCAAAACTGCCTCGCGAGCGTCCCGGCGCAAAAACCGCAAAATCCTAATGATTAAGTTGGCATGCGGCGCGGCGACCTCGCCGGCGACCCGCCGGTAAATGTGACCATGAGCGCCCTCAAACTGCTTACCTCCATGGCCTCACGGGAATTGCTGCGCGATCTTGCAGCGCGGTTTGAAGACGCGACTTCGCAAAACGTCAGCGTCGAAGCTGCGGGCGGTGTTGAGGTGGCGAAACGCGTACGCGCCGGCGAGGCCGCTGACGTCGTTGTCTCGGCACGCAACACCATCGAGGGTCTTGCCCAGGAAGGTGCGCTCATCGGGTCGAGCATCACCGACATCGCGAAGTCCGGCATAGCAGTAGCGGTCCGGGCAGGCGCAGACTCCCCGGATGTGGCGACGGAGGAGTCGCTCAAGCGCGCAGTCATGGCCGCGGGTTCCGTAAGCTTCTCTACCGGCCCGAGCGGTTCGCATCTGGAAAAGATATTTGCAGGCTGGGGCGTGCTCGACAAACTCCGCGCACGTATCGTCGTGCCGCCGCCGGGGGTGCCAGTGGGGAGTTTACTGGCCTCGGGTGCCGTGCAAATCGGCTTTCAGCAACTGAGCGAACTCATCAACTTGCCGGGCATCCGGATACTGGGACCTCTTCCTGCCACAATGCAACTCACCACGGTCTTCAGCGGCGCAGTGACGTGCGTGAGCACGCGGGCGCAGGCAGCGGGCGCACTTCTGCACTATCTAGCTTCCCCGGAGGTTCGACACATCAAGCCGAACTTCGGGATGGAGTAAAGAGTCAAGCCAGCCGGAACCTCGACTCACCGCCGAGGAGAACTCCGCTCAAGCCACCAGGCACGCAAGTGCGTAGCGGATTTTGGGGTATCCCATGCCCTTAAGCCACAATCACAAAATCCACCCGCCGCGAGCCTATCCGGCTGAAGGCGGGCATGAACACCAATAGCATTCGCGGCGCCCGCTACAGTCTTCCCTTAGCCGGCGCGCGTTTGGTCATAGGCTCCAAGTCCCGGCTTATAGGCTTTCTCATCGATGAATTGCCGAATTCCTTCTTTACGGCCTTCGGTCTTGTCGTGAAAATTCGCCGCTTCCTGCATCCGGACGAGGTAGTCTTCCGCATTGTCGTAGGTCATTTCGCTAACGCGGCGGATCGCGTCTTTTGCGAATTTCAGCGCCACTGGATTCTTCTCCAGCAATGTTCCGGCGATCTCCCGCACACGCGCCTCGAGCCTTTCCAACGGCACGCTCTCGTTCACGAGCTTCCACTCCGCCGCCTTCTTCCCAGCGATCGGTTCCCCGGTCAGCGCGTGATACATCGCGTCGCGCATCGAGAGCAGGTCGACCACCACTTTCGTAACACCCCCACCCGGCAAAATACCCCAATTTATCTCGCTTAGGCCAAATCGCGCCTCGTCGGCACAAATCGCGAGGTCACAGGCAAAAAGCGGCCCGTAACCGCCCCCAAAGCACCAGCCGTTGACCATCGCGATCGTCGGCTTCTGGTACCAGCGCAAGCGGCGAAACCATCCGTAGCTCTCACGTTGCGACTGACGCACACCGCCAAGGCCTCGCGCCTCCGTGTCGCGAAAATATTCCTTCAGATCCATCCCAGCCGACCACGCGGTCCCTTCGCCGCCCAGGACCAGCACCCCTACGTCGTCGCGAAATTCCAATTCGTCAAGCACCTCCATCATTCTGCGGTTGAGCGACGGACTCATACAGTTGCGCTTTTCCGGACGATTGAATTTCACCCAGGCAATGCGATCCTCAACACGAAATACAACAATATTCTCTGCAGTCATGGTTTCCCCCGCTTCTGTTTCAATTTGCGTCCTAACGTCTTTCCTGCCTCGACGCCCTGCTCGAGCCTCGCACTTCTGAGAATCTTTCTCAAAAGCCGCAGCAGCTCCCCTTGCTCGCCGACGTCCAAGGTCCTGCATAAACTGGCGTTGACCTTCTTCAGCAGCGCAACAACCTCGACCAAATGCCGGGCTCCAGCCGCTGTGAGGTGAAGGCCGTTGCTTCGCCGATCAAGGCCCGCGGAACGCTTCACAAATCCCTTCGTTTCAAGTCTGTCGATAAATTTCGCCGCGCTCGAACGGTTGATCGAAAGCAGACGCCCTACCGTCGCTTGATCACAACCCGGGCGGTCGTGAATGAACAACATCGCCGTGACCGTGGCCGGGGTCGTATCGTGTGCGGCAAGCGCATCACGGGAATTCTGGAGCGCGATCAGATCAACCATATGGACCTGATACCCCACCAGACGGTCGAGTATTCCAGTCTTAATGCTCGGGTCTCCTCGATGGGCTGTCAGCTTATCATTACGAGATTGTATGCTAAGCGTACAATGTATTGGGTGAACTTTCCATGCCGCATGATTTTGTAATGCCAATCAACGGGCGAACCATGTTGAGCGGGCGCCGCGCGGCTCGCGGCGCATCCTAAGTTCCCGCATCGGCGCCTATTGGTCACGAAATCGCTGCAGACATCCCCTCTGCTTGGGAGATCTCGCCCAGGACTTGCAGAATGACGGAGTGCAACGCCCGTTAACGCAGGCGCGCGGCCGCGATGTCGGCGCCCGCGCGCAGCGACCGCAATTTCTTCCAAGTCACGGCAGGATCGATCTTACCGTAGCCGGCGAAGGTACCGAAGCCGCAATCCGTACTGGACATGACGCGCTCCGCGCCGACGATATTGGCGAACCGTTCGATGCGCCGCGCGATGAGCTCCGGGTGTTCGACGTAATTGGAGCAGGTGTCGATCAATCCCGGCGCGAGCACCTTGTCCTCGAGTATCTTCACCGCAGCCCAGACCTTCCACTCGTGTTCATGCCGCGAATTGACGGCCTCGAACCAAATGGTCGCGGGTCGGGCCTTCAGGATGATCCCCATCACCCGCTCGAGCGGTATGTCATCGTCGTGAGGACCCTGATAATTTCCCCAGCAAACATGCATGCGCATCTGTTGCGGCGCGATGCGGGACGTCGCTGCGTTGAGCGCCTCGACGTTGGCTTCCGCAATTTTAAGGAATTCCGCTTCGCTCGCGTCCTGATATCCGGTGTGCCGCGACATCGCGAGATCGGGGCAATCGAGCTGCAACTGGAAGCCGCTGGCAGCGCTGGCGTCGTATTCGGGCCTCATCGCTTCGACCAAGTCCGCCAAGTAGTCCTCGTGATTTCGATAATAGGAATTCGGCTGGAAGGCCGTGATGAGACCTGGCGAGGCCGCGTTCAGGAAGCCCTTTACGCTGCGGCCCCGCATCAGCCGTCGCGTCTGACGCCCACCCCATACTCGATCTTGGCGTTCCGGGTTGCTTGAAACTCGTCGAGAGACTGTCCGCGCATGGCGGCGTAAACGTGCAAATTCGACACGCCGACCACTGCCGCCAGCTTCTCGAGTACGAAGAACGTTACGCCATAGTGAATGAGCTCGCGCCAGTCCAGTCGACGCACCAAATCAGCTTCCTCTGCGGTCAAACCGCGCGCATTCATCAGCGCATCGGCGTTGCGTCGGAACGCCTCGCGCTGTTCGGGAATGATCAAGTCATGCAGGAAGCTGTTCAGCCGGTATGCTTTGGCGCTTCGCTCCAGCGTATAGGGATACGTACCGGCGAGGCGCTCCACCCCTTCGAGCTGCAGGTCGCGGAACGGCTCGATGGGGGGATATTCTCCGTCGTTCTCGTATATCGCCGTGACGATTGCCGTCATGGACGGGAGGTAGTACGCACGGTGGATCCTGCGGATTCGATCGGTAAGCGCGCCGCGCATAATCAGCCACATGATGACCTCGGCGCCTTCGAGACCTCCGCGTTCGGCATATTCGGCATGAGTCAGATTCGCCAACGCCGCCGGATCGTTCTCGATCATATCGAGGAACCGATGGTCCCATTCCGGGTTGTTGAATCCGCAGCGCTCCCCGTGGACCTGATGCGACAGACCCCCGGTCGCGACGATCGCCACCCTGAGGTCCTCGGGAGCAGCGCGAATCGCGCGACCCAGCGCGGCTCCCAACCGATAGCAGCGGCGGGCCGTCGGTATCGGAAACTGCAGCACGCCGACTTGGAGCGGCAGCACCTTCCACGGCCAGCTGCCGTCGGGGTCGGCGAGCATCGACAGCGGTGAGAAGCATCCGTGATCCAAGGGCTTGCCGCGAAAGAACGAAATATCGAATTCCTCCGCAAAGAGGCTGGTTGCGATGGAGCGCGCGAGCTCTGGAGCGCCCGGCATCGGCGGCACATTGCGCACGCCGCCTCCCTCGTCGGCCGGCCGGTACGAATCATCGACCCCAAGCGCAAATGGCGAGTAGTGATCAAAAAAGAACGACGTCACGTGATCGTTATAGATAGTGAGTAGAACGTCTGCGCGTTTGTCGGCAAGCCACGCACGTACCGGCTCGTACCCATCAAAGATAGGCTTCCAGATCGGATCGTTCTCCAGGCGGCGATCCTTGGCAAATCCAATCGTCGGGGTGTGCGATGTTGCGATTGCGCCGATGATCTTAGCCATGATCGCATTCCTTATGGTGGTCACGCATCTGAATGGGGCGTTCTCACTACCCGCATGCTGGTGAGGTATGTTAGCGCAATCTGCGGGGTTGATTTACCGTCCGCGTGTTCACATCCGGCCAGGAAGTTCCATGCCAACGTTGCCCAGTCGGCGCGACATCATCCGGATGATCGGCGCAACGCTGTTTCATGAGCACTTATCCGTTGGCCCGGATTTCATGCCCAGGGTCATGGCGGATGAAATGCGCTTGGCAGCCGCGGAAGGCGTCGCGGGCACCGGGTATTACACCCAGCCATTCCATCCGCCCGACGTTGCGCGCTGGGACGAGGATCAGATCACTTAGGAACTACTCGGACAGGTGAAGGCCGAAGCAATCGGCGCGTCCGGCGAGATCGGAACCCGGGACGCGATGACCCCCGACGAGCGGAAGGTATTCCGCACCGTAGGCAAGACGCATTTGTCGACGAATCTGCCGATCTTCACTCACACGAACATGGGCAAAGGCCCGCTCGAGCAGCTCGATGTGCTCGAGTCGGTGGGAGTCGGACCGGAGCGGGTGGCGATCGGGCATCTTGGCGGTGTTACGGACCCCAAGGTCGCAAGTTCACAAGACAATCTGCAAGCGCGGCGCATTCGTCGGCTTTGACCGCCAGGGCGACCCCGGAGACTCGAACCAGGTGCCGGCCAGGATGACGATGCCGGAGGCCGGCTACGCAGATAAACTCTTGTTCTCATGATACTCGGCGGGACTCAACCACCTGTGAAACGGAAGTGGACTCTTAAGGAAGCCAGGATCGGATGTTCCGGTGCTACAGTCGACTGCACGGACGGTCACCACTCAAGTCAAGGGGATCACATGAGCGTGCAGACACTAAACACCGAACGGCAAATCTGGGTTTTCGCTCAGATGCTGCGCATCCGCGAGTTCGAAGAACGCGTGAAGCGTACCTTCACCGAGCATCCCGGTGTGATCCGGGGTCACACGCACCTCGCCGATGGCGCCGAAGCGTCGATCGTCGGCTCGCTCTGCCACTTCCGTGCTGGTGATGCGGCGCTTGCCACCTACCGCTGCCACGGATATCCACTGGTTCTCGGTAGCGACCCGAAAGCCATGATGGCCGAGATCTACGGTCGCGTGGACGGCCTGTGCAAGGGCCTCGGCGGGTCGATGCACCTCACCGACGTCAAGCGCGGCTTCCTCGGCACCTCGGGCATCGTGGGCGCGGGCATTCCCCACGCCGCGGGCGCCGCCTGGGCGGCGCAGATCCGCAAGAAAGCCGAAGTCGTGTACTGCTTCTTCGGCGACGGCGCGTCGAAACAGGGCGCATTCCACGAAACGCTCAACATTGCCTCCCTGTGGAAGCTGCCGGTGATCTTCGTGATGGAGAACAACGGCTACAACGTCGTGACGACGTCCGAGCAGGAGGACGCGAACGCCGCAAACGGCGAGCCGCTCGCCGTCAAAGCCAAAGCGTACTCGATGCCGGGCGTCACGGTCGACGGCGCTGATCCATTGGCCGTGTACGCCGCCGTCGGCGCGGCGGTCGAGCGAGCGCGCAGTGGTGCCGGGCCGACGCTGGTGGAATCGAAGGTCTACCGGCTTTCGGCACACGGCAACATCATCGCCCCGCCGGGCGTGCCGCTGCACTATCCCGAGCACGAGGCGATCACGGTGTTCGGCAAGCGTGAGGAGTACGAGGCGGCACTGCGTGGCGACCCCGTGCCGCGCTTTCGAGCCACCCTGATCAAGGGCGGCGTGTTGAGCGCCGCCAAGGCCGACGAGCTTGGCGCACAAGTCGCGCAGGAAATGGACGCGGCGGTGACCTTCGCCGTCAACAGCCGCTTCCCCCAGCTCGAGTCTGCACTCGAAAACAACTACGCCTGAGCCGGAGCGACACACATGGCACAGCTTCCCTTTATCGCCGCCATTGATGCAGGAATTCATCAGGAAATGCGCCGCGACCCACGCGTCCTCTACTTCGGCCAGAACATGGCAACCACCGAAAACCACGAGTTCGTCGCGGCCTACGGGCATGAGCGCGTCCGCGTCACGCCCATTTCCGAGACCGCAGAGATCGGTATCGCCATCGGCGCGGCGATGGCGGGGCTGCGCCCTGTGGTGGAGCTCTACATGGCGGAGTTCATGCTCGTCGCCATGGATCAAGTCGTCAACGAAGCGCCCCGGTTGCGGTATATGTCGGGCGGACAGGTGAAAGTGCCCCTCGTGCTCAAGGCGGGTTTCGGCTTCGCCTGCGGCTGGGCCGGGCAGCACACCGGGTCACTGACCTCACTGTTCATGGGAGTCCCCGGTCTGAAGGTCGTGGTACCCTCGACCGCAGCTGACGCCAAGGGATTGATGGCCACCGCAATCCGCGATGACAATCCGGTGGTCTTCCTGCACCACTATCTGCTCACACTCGAACCGGGCGAAGTGCCGGACGGTGAATACCTGGTGCCGTTTGGAAAGGCCGAGGTTCGCCGTCCGGGCGGCGACGTCACCATTGTTGCGACCGGCTGGATGGTGCAGCGCTCGCTCGCCGCGGCCAAAACACTCGCCGATGAAGGTATTCAGGCAGAAGTGATCGACCCGCGCACGGTTGCGCCGCTCGACCTGGAGACTATTCTCAAATCGGTCGCCAAGACCGGACGCCTCGTTCTAGTCGATCAGGCGCCGCGCCACGCGACCGTCGCCGGCATCATTGCGGGCGATGTCGCCGAACACGGTTTTTCGTCGCTGAAGGCACCGATCGTGCAGGTTACCGCGCGTGACACGACCGTGCCCTACAGCGAGCCGCTCGAGGCTTTTGTGATTCCCGATGAGGAACGGATCGTCGCCGCCGTCCGAAAGGTACTTCAGAGCCGGCGCTGACTACCCATCGGCCGTAAACTTACCCCAAGCGCCAGTCGCGACCTTCGAGTATCGCGACCAGGCGCGCAAGGAACAGCGAGGCGAGACGGCCGTCGGCAACGCGATGATCGACCGTCAGAGTGAGCTCCGACAGCGGGCGCACAACGATGGCTCCATCTCTCGCCACGACGCAATCGCGCTGGCGGCCGACGGCGAGTATCGCGGATTGTGGTGGATTGATGATCGCGGTGAAGCGGTCCGGCCCATTCGCGCCGAGATTCGAGACGCTCAAACTGGCACCTTCGGTCTCCTCGCGCTTCAGTCTGCCCTTGAGGCCGCGCTCGACGCACTCCTGCCGACGGCGCGAGATCTCTGCGAGACCCAAGCGCTCGACATCATGAATCACCGGCACCAGCAGCCCGTTGTCGACGGCAACGACCAGACCAATATGCGCGCCGCTTGCCTGTATGACGCAGGCGTCGGCCGAATCCGGGTCGCCTGAGAACGTGGCGTTCAAATCAGGAAACTCGATGAGCGCACGGGCAACCGCCTGCAGCAGGAAATCAATCAGTGATATTTTGAGTGAGCCATCCGGCAGTCCCGCGGACAACTCGCCGCGCAAGGCCTGAAGCACGGTCCACTCGACCGAGCGAGCGACGGTGAACTGTGGAATTGTGGCGTTGCTCAAGGTCATGGCGCGCGCCAATGCGCGACGCATCGGGGAAAGAGCCCGCGCTGCCGCCTTGGGCAGGCGCGGCGCGTCGACGGCTCGCTGCACATCGCCTAATTGAACGCGCCCGCCCGGTCCTGTGCCGGCTATTGCGCCAAGATCAATACCGTGTTCGGCAGCGAGTTTGCGGGCGACCGGAGTACTTCGGATACGCTCTGCATCGCGCACCGCCATGGCGGCCGCGGAGGGTGTCGGCGCGACGGTCTTGGGATCGGCCGTGCGCGAAGCCGCCGTCGTCGCACTCGCACCCTGCCGCTCGGCAGACTCGATCCACGCCACCTGATCGCCGACAGCCGCTCGCTCATCGGCCTGCACCAGGATCTGATTCAGCCGCCCGGTGGCAGCCGCCTCGATTTCAACGACCGATTTTTCGGTTTCAACTTCCAGCAACGGCTCACCTGCTGCCACGCTGTCGCCGACGTTCTTGAGCCAGCGGACGACCTTGACTTCCTCCATCACGAGACCGACCTTCGGAATTTCCTGCGCAACCAGCGGCACTGACGCTGCTCCCGTGTCTTACCTGGCCAGACCCATGATCTGGCGCACTGCGCGCACAAGATCCGCGCTTCCCGGGAGCAACGCGCGCTCCAGCTCGGGAGCGAAGGGAATCGGTGCAAAGCCGCACCCCACGCGCAGCACCGGAGCGTCGAGTTCGTCGAAGAGCTCCGCACCGATGCGCGCTGCGATTTCGGCGCCCACGCCGCCGTTGAGCACCGCCTCATGCGCAATCAGCGCGCGATGGGTCTTCGACACGGACGCCGCGATCGCCGCCATATCAAGCGGCAGCAGCGTCCTAAGGTCGATGACTTCGGCCGAGATGCCTTCCTCCGCCAGCTGCCGCGCCGCTTCCAGCACACTTTGCACCATCGCCGAATAGGCGATCACGGTGACATCTGTGCCCGGCCTTACGATCCGCGCCCTGCCGATCGGCGGCAATTCGGCGCCCTCCGCCAATTCCCCTTTCATCGTGTACAACCGCTTGTGCTCGATGAAAAGCACCGGCTCGCCGATCCGGATCGCACTTTTCAGAAGGCCATAAGCCTCGGCGGGAGTCGAAGGCGCGACCACAATGAGCCCTGGCACGTGGATGAACCATGCTTCGAGGCTCTGCGAGTGTTGCGCGGCGGCTCCGCCCGCGGCGCCCGCCTGCGTGCGCACCACCAGGGGGACCGCGAGCTGGCCGCCCGCCATGTAGCGGTACTTCGCGGTCTGGTTCACCAGGCAGTCCATCGCCAGCGTGGCGAAATCGATGAACATGATTTCGAGCACGGGTTTGAGACCACAGAGTGCGGCGCCGGTGGCGAGGCCGGTGATGGCCGCTTCGCTGATCGGCGTGTTGCGTACGCGCGCAGATCCGTGTTTCTGCGCCAGGCCGCGGGTGACGCCGAACGCGCCCCCCGCCGCCACGTCCTCGCCCAGCAGGTATACCGCGGCGTCGCGCGCCAATTCCTCGTCGAGCGCACGGCGCAGGATCTCGATGAACGTGTGCTGCATGGAACGTCAGCCCGGAATTGCGGCGAGCTGTGGCGCGCGGTAGACCCATTCAAGCACGGTTGCCGCATCGGGCCGCGGCGCGGAGCGCGCTCGCTCAACCGCCTGCTGCACCTCGCTCTTGGCGCGCTCGCCGATGGCGTCGAGAGCTTCGTGGTCGACTCCGCGCTCGACGAGGAAGCGCTTCAGGCGCTCGATGGGACATTTCTCGCGAATCGCCGCGAGCTCCTCTTTCGATCGATACTGCTGCGCATCGCCGACATAGTGCCCCGCCATGCGAAAGGTCATGCACTCGAGCAGATAGGGGCCCGCGCCCCGGCGCAGGGTATCGATCGCATGACGTGCGGCCCCCAATACGGTCGGCAGATCGTTGCCGTCGATGGTCTTCGTAGAGATGCCATACGGTGCGGCGAAACTGCTCACGTGCTTGACGTTGGAGTGCTCCTCGCGACTCGTGAACTCCGCGTAGCCATTGTTCTCACAGACGAACAACACCGGCAGGCGCCACAGCGCGGCGAGATTCAGCGTCTCGTGAAAGGCACCGGCGCCCGTCGCACCATCGCCGAAGAAGACGACGCTGATATTTGATCTTCCCTGCGCTTGCGCGGCCCACGCGGCACCCGCGGCGAGCGCGAGATTCCCTGCCACGACACCGGTCGCGCCCAACACGCCGTTCGCTGCGTCAACCAAGTGCATCGAACCGCCGCGACCGCCGCACAGACCATTCCGTCGGCCCAGAATTTCGGCGAAAGTCGCCTCCATGTCGCTGCCTTTGGCGAGCACATGGCCATGCCCTCGATGGCTCGTAAACAGCACGTCCTCGCGCGCGAGCTGCGTGCAGATACCGACCGCCACGGCTTCCTGCCCCGTCGATAGGTGGGGGAATCCGGGGATCTCGCCTGCGGCTGCGAGCCGCTGTACCTGACCTTCGAACAGGCGTATCCGCCAGAGCGCGGCGTACATCTCCTTCCAGTCAGCCAGCATTGGTTCGGTCACAAAGTCCCCCCGCCTACTTCTTGGCCTGGAGCGCCGATGTCACCACCCGCTGCGTCTTTGCAAATGCCTCGGTCGCCGCGGTCTTAAGATCCCACTTCCTGATGTATTCGTTCAGAACCTCGACGCCGATCGGCCCATCATAGCCGACCGACCAGACAGCTTGCAGAAACCCCGCAATGTCGAACTCTCCGTCGCCCGGCAACAAGCGCTTGTTAACTACGGAATCCTGAAAGTGCAACGGCATGGCGAGCATGCCGTCGTTGATTTCGACTCCAATCAAGTCACGCGGCCCGAGTTTGCGCACGATTTCTTCGGGGCCGATGCCGGAGCGCTGCAGGTGCAGATTATCGAGCATGATGCCGCCATTGCCCGCGCCCGCTCCGCGGGTGATCGCCAGCACGTGATCGAGCGAAGGCGCGCGCGAAAACTGCGCCGGCAGCATTTCGAACAGGACATTGGTTCCACGCTCGGCGGCTTGAGCGCACAGGGGAGCAAACGCCTCCGTCATTTGCGGAACGTCAGCGCAATCATTCCCAAGGTCCCCGATTTTGATGTGCCGGGCGCGCAATACTTCGGCCGCGTCCAGCAGCAGCGTGCGGATTTCATCCGACGAGGCCCTGCGTGCGTCGCTACAAAACCAGTCCAGCAGCCATTCGACTTCTACGTTAACGATGCCATTGGCGTCGAGGATGTGCTTCATATCCTGGAAGCTGTATTTCTTTCTGATCTCGAGGATATCCGCGTGCCAAAATCCCATGCCCGTGAATCCGGCCTTAGCCGCGACCTCCACGCGCGTCCGAAAGTCATGCAGGCAGCGTTGATCGCCGAGCGGATCGGCTCCAACCGCGAGCGTCCAGAAGGACCCAACGAATTCAAGTGGCTTTGTCATGGTGTCGTTCACATCCGATGATGTTCGCCATGATACAACCACGGCCGTGAGGCTCCCAACTGGGAGAGCAGGAGAAATCTGCGGTCAGTGCGCGTCGTGTTTCCGTCGCGCCAGCACCACGGGCGCTGTCTCGCGCAGCAGTGCCCCCAGCACGATGATCGCGACCACAATGCCGACCAGGATCCACGGGGTCATTCCCAGTCCCGCGAGGTCGGCCGCTTTGCCGGCGACGCTCGGTGCCAATACGCCGCCCAAAATCTCACTGATTCGCATCGTCAGCGGCAGTGCGGTGGCGGTTTTGGCCGGGCCCACGATCTCCGACGGGATCGTCGCCATGGCCAGCGGAAACACGCCGCTGAGCGATGCGCCCACCGCGATGCAGGCGATGAGCGGCACGAGGTGCGTCCCCCTGACGAGCAAACAAGCCCAGGGGCAGCACCAGACCCAACAGCGAAGAGACGAAAATCACCGGCTTGCGGCCGAACCGGTCAGAAGAGCCCGGCACCAGGAATGCAACGGCCATTGACGCCACGCCGAACGACGACATGATCAAACTCATGTGCTGCTGGTCGAAGCCGCGCACCGGGATGAGGTACAGCGGGGTGAAGGTGAAAAACACCACGAGGTAGGCCACGAGCAGCGTCGAGATTGCGATACACAGCAGCATCGAGCGATCGGCAAGCGTGGCGGCGAATCCGCCGCGCCTGGGGGCTGCAGCAGCTGCGGCGAGCCGTAGGCGGCGCAGGCGACGATGACTTCGCGGCGGGCCTCTACGATACTGCGCACCCTGCCCCGCTCGATCTCCAAGCCCGCTGCACGCCGCCCCGTGAACAACACGCGAGTGACCAGCGCGCCGGTCACGATCTTGAGATTTGGCCGATGTCGCGCGGGATTCAGATACGCCGTCACTCCGGACTCGCGCCGCCTGCCGCGGGCCGAATCCTTCCGGGTCGCCGCCGTTGAAATCGGCACAACGTGGCATGCCAAGCTTATCGGCGGCCGCGAGAAAACGCCCGACCAGCGGATTGGGTTTCGGGATGTCGAAGATCCTGCCTTCCCGCACGTCGATGCTCCAGGCGTAGCGATTGTTGTACGGTCGACCGTCGCGCAGCGTACCTGTGCCGCGCGATTCACACATCACGGTGCCGCCGGTCGAGGCCATGCGATCGACCGTGGTCTTCGGATCGCCGGGTACGAACAGGCCGCGCACCGGCGCCAGAAACTCATCGACGATCTTGTCGCGCGGCCCATGAACGCCCGCCCCCGGCAG
>Ga0209048_10002114_pt1 | contig 19913 bp, 16 predicted proteins | sample FrelakmetCRP12CR_FD_187146 | JGI IMG/M metagenome (GOLD analysis project Ga0209048, IMG submission 187146) | Freshwater lake sediment microbial communities from the University of Notre Dame, USA, for methane emissions studies - CRP12 CR (SPAdes)... | ecosystem: Environmental > Aquatic >... | reverse complement strand
TCGTCGTCAGGGTGGGCGTGCACGGTCAGCAGGGCGAGGGGTCGGCCGTGGCGATCGGTGCCGGGCACAGGGGGTCAGCCTAGCCAGGGCCTTCGCACGAGCCGGCTCACGGCCTCCACATGGAAGGTCCCGGGGAACAGGTCGAGCACCTCGACGGCGTCGAGCCGGTAGCCGGCGCCGGCGAGCAGCGTCACGTCCCGCGCCAGGGATGCCGCGTCGCAGCTGACCAGCACCAGCACCGGCGCGCCGAGCGCCGCGACCGCGGCGGCGGTCGACGGGCCGAGGCCGCTGCGGGCCGGGTCGGCCACGACGACGTCGGGCCCGCCGCTCCCCGACGCCCCGACGCCCGGACCCCGCCGGCACGCCTCCAGGGCCTCCTCTCGGACCACCCGGGCGCCGAGGTCGGCCAGGTTGGCGGCGGCGTCCCGGGACGCCTGGTGGCCCGACTCCACGGCGACCAGCTCGGCGCCCCCGCGGCGAGCCACCAGCGAGCCCCCGAGCAGCCCGACCCCGGCATAGAGGTCGAGCAGCCGGCCGCCGGGCCCCAGGGCCGCGCCGACGGCGGCGTCGACGGCCTCGACCAGGGCACCGGCCGCCGCGGGCCCGGACTGGAAGAACGACCCCGCGGAGATCCGCCAGCGCCGGGTGGCGACCTGCTCGTGGACGGCCGGCGGCCGCCCGCCCGGCCGGGACACGGCGACGTCCGCCGGCACGTGGGCACGGCGCGCCGCCCGGTCCGGCGTCGCCACCCGTTCCCCCGACGAGGCACCGACCCGGAGGGCGACCTCCCGCGCGCCGGGGAAGCATGCATCGGTGATCAGCTCCGCGAGCCTCGGGTGCGCGACGCGGCAGGAGCGGACCGCCACGGGTTCGTGCCCGTGGCGGCGCCGGTACGAGGGGCGCCCGTCGGGGTCGACCGCCAGGCGCACCGAGGTCCGGTAGCCCGCTGCGGGCACCACGCCGCGTTCGGGGGGCGCCGCCGACACGGGCGCGTCCGGGAGCCGGGCGAGCCGGCGGAGCGCGTCCGCGACAATGCCGACCTTCAGCGCGAGCTGCTCGGTCACCCGCACGTGCTGCCACGTACAGCCGCCGCACCCCCGGGCCAGCTCCGGGCACGGCGGCGCCACCCGGACCGACGACGCCTCGAGCACCTCCAGCACGCCGGCCCTGGCGAAGTCCCGCCCGTCCGCGGTGAGTCGGGCGCGGACCCGCTCACCGGGCAGGGCGCCCTCGCAGAAGACCACCCGCCCGTCGGCCAGGCGGCCGATCCCGTCACCGCCGGCCGCGAGGCCGGTCACGGCCACCTCCACGGCCCTCACGGTGGCGGCCGCCCCGGTCGCGAGGTCGGCAGGGCGCGGGCGGGTGCCCGGCGATGGTGGCCCGCCGTCACCCGCCCCCGAGGGCGTCGATGGCTGCGGCGAGGTCGAGGTCGCGCTGGGTGAGCCCACCCGCGTCGTGTGTGGAGAGCCGCAGGGTCACCGTGTCCCACCGGATGTCGATGTCCGGGTGGTGGCGGGCGTCCTCGGCCAGCGCGCCGACCGCGTCGACGTAGGCCAGGGCCGCGGCGAAGTCCCGGTGCTTCACGACCTTCACCAGCCGGTCACCGTCGCGGGTCCAGGCGAGGCGGTGGAGGGCGGACGCGACCGCCTCGTCGTCGAGCAGGCTCACGACCGTCACGATACCGCCGCCCGACCCGTTGTCAGCCGGCGAGGAGCCGCTCGTAGCGACGGCGGGTCGAGTCGTCGAAGGCGACCAGCCGGATCAGCTCCACGGCACGGCGCGGGCCCCGGATCGCGTGCACCGCCACCTCGGCGGCGGCCTCCGGCGGGTAGCCGTAGATGCCCGTGGACAGAGCGGGGAACGCCACCGAGCGGGCGCCGAGCTCATCGGCCACCTCCAGGCTCCGGCGGTAGGCCGAGGCCAGCAGCTGGGCCTCTTCGTGACCCCCACCCTGCCAGCGGGGGCCGACGGCATGGATGATCCAGCGGGCCCGCAGGGCGAACCCCGGGGTGGCCACGGCGTCGCCCGTGGCGCAGAACCCGATCGCCGCGCAGGCCTCCCGGAGCTCACGGGCGCCGGCAGCCTGGTGGATCGCGCCATCCACGCCACCCCCGCCGGCCAGGCGCTCGTTGGCGGCGTTGACGACCGCGTCGACCTCCTGGCGGGCGATGTCGCCGACCACGACCTCGATCCGCACGGCGCCCGCTACCCGATCCCGAAGCCCTGGGCGCCGGCCGGGGCGGCGTCTCGGAGCTCGACGCCGGTCACCAGCGCTCCCGGCGGGCCGGTCCGGCACCAGGTCGCGAGACGGCCGACGGCGTCCCGCTCGCCCTCGAGCCACACCTCGACGCGGCCATCCTCGAGGTTGCGCACCCAGCCCTCGACCCCGGCCGCCACCGCCTCGCGCCGGCACGACTCCCGGAACCACACGCCCTGCACCCTGCCCGACAGCCAGAGATGGGTGGCGACGCGGGCCATGCACGCGGACGGTACGACCGCGGCACCCGCGCACGCCACCTGTGTCCGGGCGCGGCATCGCCCCGAGCCTGCCGTCGGGCGACGGGGCGGCCGGGGGCGTTGCCGAGGACCCGGTCGACCCCTAGGCCTGCAGGGCCGCCTCGATCTCGAGCTCGATGGTGATCTCCTTGCCGACGAGGACACCGCCGGACTCGAGGGCGGCGTTCCAGGTGAGACCGAAGTCCTCGCGGTTGAGCGTGGTCCTGGCCTCGAAGCCCACCTTGGTGTTGCCGTACGGGTCCTTCTCCACGCCGACGACCCCGAGGTCGAGCGTCACCGACCGGCTCACCCCGTGCAGGGTCAGGTTCCCCTCGAGCCTCCAGTCGTTGCCCTTGACGTGGGTGACGCCGGTGCTGGCGAACGTGACGGCGGGAAACCGCTCGACGTCGAAGAAGTCCGGGGACCGCAGATGCTCGTCGCGCTTGGCGTCCCCGGTGGTGACGGTGGTCGGGTCGATGGTCACCTCGACGGACGACTCCAGGGGGTCGTCGGCGATCGTGAAGGAGCCGGCCGGCGCGTCGAACCGGCCACGGACCTTGGCGACCATCAGGTGGCGGGCGCTGAAGGCGACGAGCGAGTGGCTCGGGTCGATGACGTAGGTGCCGGCGACCGGGATCGTGGCGCCTTCGTAGCCTCGGGTGACCTCAATCGTGCTCATGGGACTGGACTCCTCCTTGGGGGGGACGGGTGCCCGGCGGGCAGGCCGTTGCTTGCACAATCAATCAATTCCGGGATCGCCCCGGGTATTCCCGTCCGGCGAATATCCGGCGCCGCGTCGACGTTGGGCCTACCGTGGGTGCCGTGGACACGAGGGCCGGCAGGGCGGCGGCGGCGCTGCCACGGCCCGACGACGAGGCGTTGGCCGTGTGGGCCGACTTCCTGAGCTTCCACGCGGTGGTGACCGACGTCCTCGAGCGTGAGCTGGTCGCCGCCACGGGCATGCCGCTGGCCTGGTACGACGTGCTGGTCCAGCTCGACGCCGCGGGGGGTCGCCTGCGCATGCAGGAGCTCGCCGCTGCGGTCGTCCTCTCCAAGAGCGGGCTGACCCGCCTCGTCGACCGCCTGGAGGAGGCCGCCTACGCGCAGCGCTCGTCCTGTCCGTCGGACCGACGGGGCACTTTCGCGGAGCTGACCCCGGCGGGTCGCGAGGCCCTGGCCCGGGCCCGGCCCGTCCACCTCCACGGCGTGACGGTCCACTTCGCCGCCCACCTCGACCAGGTCGAGCTCGCCACCATGGGGTCGGCGCTGCGCACGCTGCTCGCCGCCCACGGCGTCGAGGCGGGCGGGGACGCGGGACGGGCCTGCTCGCCATCACCGCCGGTGGCCGCCGTGCCGCCCGCTGCCGCCGGCGGCACGGGCTGAGGGAGGCCCGGCGTCAGACCGCGGGATCGGCCTGCCGGCCGGGCGGGTAGGTGGCCCGCAGGACGTCGCCCATGAGCCGGACCGCGTCGGTACGGTCGAGGCCTCCGAGCATGGCCTCGGCGTCGCGGTTGGCCTGGCCGGGCGCCATGCTCGGTGCCGTGCCGAGGGTGTCGAGCACCTCGACCACCACGTCGGCGGGCTCCATCACGGCCGCCGTGGCCAGACTCGCCTGAGGCCGCGATGACAGCCACCCGGGCGTCCGGGTGGTCCCCGGCCGGACGGCCATGACGTCGACCCCGGTGTCGCGGAGCTCGTCCCAGAGGGACTCGGCGAGGATGAGGTTCCACGCCTTGGTCGCCGCGTAGCCGGCGACGAGCGGCGAGCCCCGCAGCGCCGACCCCGACGACAGCAGGATCACCCCACCCCGCCCTCGGGAGACGAGCCGGGGCAGGACCCCGTCGACGAGGATGAGCGGGCCGCGGCAGTTGATGTCGAGCTGGGCGAGCTTGTCCGGGAGGCTCTGCTCCAGGAAGGACCCGACGTAGGACAGGGCGGCGTTGCTGACGAGCAGGCCCACGTCGAGCCCGACCGTGGCGTCGAGGACCTGCTCGGGCCCGCCCGGCTGGCCGAGGTCGACGACCACGGCCCGCACCTCCCCGCCCGAACCCCGGAGCTGCGCCGCCCGGTCGGCGAGCAGGTCCTCCTCGCGGTCGACGAGCAGCACCCGAAGCCCCCGGGTCACCAGCTCGGCGGCGAACGCGGCCCCGATCCCCTGCGCCGCTCCCGTCACCACGGCCCACGGGCCGTAGCGCGTCGAGAAGCCCGTGCCCGTCCGGTCCCCCATGATCGGGGAGCGTAGCCCGCGGTGACGCGCGTCCCCGTGCCCGGGGCGCTCTCCTCCAGGCCCACGGGCGCCGAGGTCGACCGGGTCCTCCGGGCGTGACGCGACGGGACACCCACGACCATCCACCACCCGGGTGATCGCCGATGCGACCATCGGTCGATCCCTGTGGCCTTGTGGAGGTGCCGGTGGGCGTCCTGGTGCGCAAGCGACCGTGCCCGTGCGGGAGCGGGCGGCTCGCCCGCGATTGCTGTGGGCGATTCCGCCGGCTGAGCGAGATGGAGATGTCGGTCGCCTTCCTCGGCCGGCAGTCCCGACAGGCCAGGGACCTCATCGGCCCGTTCTCGCCGGTGGCGCTCGAGGCGCTCCGGGCCGAAGCAGCCACACTCCCGGCGCAGTGCACCGCGTTCACGGCCGCGCTCCTCGCGGCGCCCGATCCCGTGCCTGCCGACGTTCGCAAGCTGGCCCGGGCCGTGGAGCTCGCCGCCAGGGGCGCACCCGACGCCGACCCGCGGCTCCGGGCGGCGCTCCACCGCGCCGATTCACCCGTCGCCCGGGTGGCGGTGGCGAGAGCCCTCATCGCCCTCCGGGAGGGCGGCCTCGTCGACGAGCACCTCGCGGCGGCCGCCCTGGTCGCCCTGCCGGGCGGGCGGAGCACGCTGGCCGAGGCGGCGCTGCTGCAGGCGGGCACGTCCGTCGCCGGCGTGGCCGGGCCGACCTCCGAGGTGCAGTCCGAGCTGGCCGGGGTGCCCTGGACCCCCTCCCGGACGGCGACCGCCTGAGGGGACCGTCGCCCGGGAGGGCCGGGAGTCCCTCCCGTCAGGTCACCCGGCCCCGGCCGCGGGCCAGGGCATCGGCCACCGCCCGTACCCCTGCGTCCCGTTCGATGTCCTCCAGGGGGAGCGGCAGGGCGAGGGACCAGTTCGGCCACTCGTCGGTGGTTCCCGGCTGGTTCGGGCGCTCCCGGACCTCGAGCGCGTCCTCGAGGGTGCCCGACGCCAGGAGCGAGGGCGCCGAGGACAGGGCCTGGTAGGCCCGCCGCACGACCTCCCCGACGCCCGGCTCCCCCGCCCCCGGCGCCCGGCTGCCCGCCGCCGCCCCGGGCTCGTCGGCCCGGACGATCCCGCCGAGCTTGTCGCGCAGACGGCTCTCGATTCGCTCGTCGACGGTCTGGCCGATTTCCCGCCGAGCTTCGATGTCCGCGCCGGTCCAGACCCCGCTCACCGTCGGCAGGTCGTGGGTGGTCACCGCCGCCAGTGCGAGCTCGGGCCAGTCCGCGGGGGGCCGGTCCTCGAACCAGAGCAGGCGGTAGGACAGCACGTGGCGGGCGGCGAGGGCCTCTTGCGCCTCGGGCTCCACCGTCCCGAGGTCCTCGCCCACGACGAAGGCGCCCGCCCGGTCTGCCTCCAGGGCCAGGACGTTCAGGAGGTCCTCCCACGGATAGCGGACGTAGACGCCCGACGCCGGTCCCTCTCCGACCGGCACCCAGAACAGGCGGAACAGGCCCATCACGTGGTCGATCCGCACCCCGCCGCCGCCGGCGACCGCGGCACGCACGATCTGCGCGAACGGCTCGTAGGCCGCCGCCCGCAGCCGCCAGGGGTCGAACGTGGCCAGACCCCAGTCCTGGCCGTCGGGGCTGAACTCGTCCGGGGGGGCGCCCACCGTGACCCCGGCGGCGAGGAGATCCTGCCACTGCCAGGCGTCCGCGCCGGCCGGATCGGCTCCGATGGCGAGGTCGCTCACCAACGCCGGCCCCGCCGCCGCGGCGGCCGCCAGCTGCCCGTCGACGAGCCACTGCAGCCAGCTGTGGAAGCGCACCTCGTCCGCATGCGCCGCCCGCCAGGCCCCCACGGCGGGGGTGTCCGAGCGCCGGTACCGTTCGGGCCAGACCCGCCAGTCGGCCCCGAGCTCGTCGGTGAGCGCCGACCAGGTCGCGAAGCCCTCCAGGCCGCTGCCCTGGGCGTCGGCCCACCGGTCGAAGGCGGACTCGGGGCCGGCCGGGCGCCGGGCGCGCCATCGGGCCCAGATCAGCTCGAGGGCCGACCGCTTGAGGCGCCACACGGCGTCCCGGTCGATCCGGCGCTCCCGGTCCAGCGCCCGCCCGGCCCGGGCCAGCTCCTCGACCGCCGGCCCGTCGGCGCCGAGCTCCACCAGGGACGCCGCCTCCTCGACCCGCAGGTAGATCGGGTTGCGCCAGCGGCGACTGGCCGGGAAGTAGGGGCTGGCCTGCTGGGACGGCGCGGGGGCGACGGCGTGCAGCGGGTTCATGAGCAGCATCCCCGCCCCGAGGGAGGAGCCCGACCAGGCCGACAGGCGGCGGAGATCGGCCAGGTCGCCGATCCCCCAGCTGTCGCGCGACCGGGCTGCGTAGAGCTGCACGGCCCAGCCCCAGGTCCGGCGCGGCAGCGGGCACACGCCGGGACTGACGATCAGCCGGACCGGATCCCCGCCTGCGGCGGGCTCCAGCCAGTGGTAGCCGAGCGGGAGGGCCTCGCGGGGCACGTGCCCCGACACCCGCTCCACGCCGCCGTCCTCGGTCCGCAGGTCGGCGTCGAACGGCACGTGCAGGCCCCAGTTCCTGCTGATCACCCACGTGTGGGTCGGGGCCGGGGACCAGTCGTCGGCGCCCATCGCCCCCAGGGCGGCCCGCACGCCGACCTCGGGTGCCGGGATCCAGCTGCCCTGGACGTGGTGGTGCCCCGGGGCGATGCCCCAGGACTCGGGGTCGGGCGCGTCGCTCACGCCCCGGACCGGTCCATCAGTCCCCCTCGACGTCGGGAGCCAGCCAGAGCACGCCGAGCGGCGGCAGGGTGAGCTCCACCGACCAGTCGAACCCGTGCCAGGGGACCGGCTCGGCCGTGCGGGGACCGTTGACCACGTCGCTGCCGGCGAACACGGGCGCGTCGGTGTTGAGGATCTCCGCCCATCGGCCGCCATCGGGCAGCCCCATCCGGTAGCCCGGGCGCACCACCGGTGACAGGTTGGCGAGGCAGGCGACGTGGTCGGTGCCGTCGGCCGAGGTCCGCAGGAACGCCAGGACGTTCTGGTCGGCATCGTTGGCGTCGATCCACCGGAACCCCCCGGGCTCGAAGTCACGCTCCCACAGCGCCGGGTTGCGGTGCATCAGCAGGTTGAGGGTCCGAACGAGGCGCTGCACCCCCTGATGCTGCTCCCGCTCCAGCACCTCCCAGTCCAGGCTGCGCTCGTCGGCCCACTCGCGCTCCTGGGCGATCTCGCCGCCCATGAACAGCAGCTGGCGGCCCGGATGGGCCCACATCCAGGCGAACAGACAGCGCAGGTTGGCGAATTGCTGCCACCGGTCGCCGGGCATCTTGGCGAGCAGCGACCCCTTCCCGTGGACCACCTCGTCGTGGGACAGCGGGAGCACGAAGTTCTCGGTGAAGGCGTACAGGAGCCCGAACGTGAGCTCGTGGTGGTGGTACCGGCGGTGCACGGGCTGGTGGGAGAAGTAGTCGAGGGTGTCGTGCATCCACCCCATGTTCCACTTGAACGTGAAGCCCAACCCCCCGGCGTAGACCGGACGCGACACGGCCGGCCACGCCGTGGACTCCTCGGCGACCGTGACCACACCGGGGTACCGGCCGTGCAGGAGCTCGTTCACCCGGTGGACGAAGGCGACGGCCTGCAGGTTCTCCCTCCCGCCGTACTCGTTCGGGATCCACTCCCCCGGCTTGCGCGAGTAGTCGAGGTAGAGCATCGACGCCACCGCGTCGACGCGCAGCCCGTCGACGTGGAAGTCCTCGATCCAGGCCTGGGCGCTGGCGACGAGGAAGTTCACGATCTCGTGGCGCCCGTAGTTGAACACCAGCGTGCCCCAGTCGGGGTGCTCCCCCTGCCTCGGGTCGGCGTGCTCGAAGAGCGCGGTCCCGTCGAAGCGGGCCAGCGCCCAGCTGTCACGCGGGAAGTGGGCCGGCACCCAGTCGACGATCACGCCGATGCCGCGCTGGTGCAGGGTGTCGACGAGGAAGCGGAAGTCGTCGGGCGTGCCGTAGCGGCAGGTCGGCGCGAAGTAGGAGGTGACCTGGTAGCCCCACGACCCCCCGAACGGGTGCTCCGCCAGGGGGAGGAACTCGACGTGCGTGAAGCCCATCTCGGCGACGTACTCGGCCAGGAGCGGGGCCACCTCCCGGTAGGTGAGGATCCGGTCACCGGCCCCCCGGCGCCACGACCCGAGGTGGACCTCGTAGGCCGAGAACGGCTGGTGCAGCAGGTCGGTCGTCGCCCGTCGGGTCAGCCAGGCGGCGTCGCCCCAGACGTAGGCGCTCTCGTTGATCCGGCTGGCGGTGCCGGGGGGAAGCTCGGCCTCGGCGGCGAACGGATCGGCCTTGAGCACCAGGTCACCGCCGGCGTCGACCAGCTCGTACTTGTACCGCTGCCCCGGGTGCGCGGCGGGGACGAACAGCTCCCAGACCCCCGAGCCGCCGAGGGCCCGCATAGGGTGCACGCGCCCGTCCCAGCCGTTCCAGTCCCCGACGACGCGGACCGACCGGGCGTTCGGCGCCCACACCGCGAACGACGTGCCGACGACGCCCTGATGGGTTCGGTGGTGGGCGCCGAGCAGCCGCCAGATCGACTCGTGTCGGCCCTCGCCGAAGAGGTGCAGGTCGAGCTCGCCCAGCGTCGGCCAGAACCGGTAGGGGTCCTCGCGCTCCTCCAGCGCGCCCCCGGGCCAGGTGATCCCGAGCCGATAGGCAGGGGCGGGATCCGCACCGGCAGGACCGGCGTCGGCCTCCCACAGCCCCGCCGGGTGGCCGAGCACCGCGGGAGCGTCCCGGCCCGGGAGCCGGACCGTCACCGCCTCGGCCCCGCCCGGCACCCATGCCCGGACCACCAGCCGCTCGCCGACCACCCGTGCGCCGAGCACCGCGTGCGGGTCGCTCAGGCGCCCCGACACCAGGTGCTCGATGTCGGTGGCGACCGCCGCTCCCGGGACCCGCGTACCCCCGGCCGTCGGCGTCCCCGGTTCGGCTGCGGTCACGTGGGTCCCGCCTCCCCCAGGCGGCGAACGGCGTCGAGGGGGATCTCCACCCAGTCGGGGCGGTGGGCCTGTTCGTAGGCGACCTCGTAGACCGCCTTGTCGAGCTCGAAGGCATGGAGGAGCGCCATCGTGGCTGCCGGATCGCGGGGCAGGAGCGCCGACCCCCGCTGGCCCTCGAGGTAGCCCCGCAGGAAGGCCTCCCGGTTGCGCTGCTCCCAGGCGCACGCGAGGTCGCGGGCGGACGGGACGGCGACGACCGGACCCGGCCGGCCGGGCGACCCCACCCCGGGGAGGTCGAGCTCGGGGTGGCCCTCCCCACGGCGGCCGTGCTCCCGCAGGCCCACGGCGGCGGCGTAGGAGAACGAGCGCAGCATCCCCGCGACGTCCCGGAGCGGGGACGACGGCGTCCGCCGCTCCTCCACCGGGCGCGCCGGCTCGCCCTCGAAGTCGAGGACGAACCAACCGTCGTCGGTCCGCATGACCTGGCCCAGGTGGTAGTCGCCGTGGATCCGAACCGACGCCCCGACGTCGTCGAGCGAAGCGAGGCGCTCGGCCGCCCGTCGGACCGCCGCCCGGTCGAGGTCCGGGTGGCGGACCGAGGCGGCACGGGCCGCCACCGAGTCGGCCCAGGCACCCGCATCACCCGGCCCGGCGCCGAAGGCTCTGGCCAGGGCCAGGTGGAGCTCGGCCGTCATGTGACCGAGGCGCTCGGCCTCGGGGCCGAGGTCGCCACCGGCGTCGGCCGGCCCGACCCCGTCGTCGAGCAGGTCGCGCAGCGACGTCAGCGCGAGCGCCCAGCCCTCGACCCCGCCGGCGAGGAATCGCTGGAGCACCGCCAGGTCGTCGCCGTCGGCGCGCCAGACGGCCAGCGGTTCGGGGACCTGCGTGAACTGCTCTCGGGCGAGGCCGAGCGTCACCTCGATCTCGGGGTTGGACCCCGACAGCCGCCGGAACACCTTCAGGATGAGGCGCTCGTCGTACACGAGGGACGTGTTGGACTGCTCGGCGCCGACCGGGCGGGCCGTCTCGGCCCGGTGGGTCGGGGCGACGCGGTGGAGCAGGGCCAGGCCCAGGGCCGGGTCCGCCAGGCCGTCGAAGCAGACCGCCGGTCCCGCAGGGGTCGCGAGCACCCCCACAACGGCCGCATCGTCGGCGGCGGGCAGCGCGGGATCGTCGACGTGGCGCAGCCCCAGCACCAGCTGGTACCGCTCGGCGCCGGCAGCCCGGGCGGGGCCGCCGAGGTCGGCCGTCGCCTCCACGACGACGCGGAGCAACCCTGGCCACGGTGGCTGCAGCTCCTCCACCACCGTGAGCCGGAGCTCGACCCCCGGCCGGTCCTTGGCCCCGAACCAGCGCTGGCGGGCCAGGTGCGCCGGGAGCACCGCCGCCAGCTCGGGCCCGAGGTCGTCGACGTTCACGAACCCTCGGCCTCGGAGAGGTCGAACCACAGGAAGCCGTAGGGCGCGAGGGTCAACAGGTAGGGCAGCTGGCCGATGGGCGGGAACGGGACGCGGCCCAGGAGCTCGATGGGTCGCCGGCCGACGAACCGCGCCAGCGGGAGCTCGACCGGCTGCGCGAACCGCGACAGGTTCTGGACGCACAGGACGGAGTCACCCACGCGCTCCGGCTCGTCCTCCTCGCCTTGGGGGCGCTCGGGGTCCGACCGCACGTACGCCAGCACCGAGGGGTTGTCGACGCTCAGCGCCTCGAACCGGCCGGTGCCGAACACCGGATGCTGACGACGCACGTGCAGCATGCGCCGCAGCCAGTGCAGGAAGGAGCTCGGATTGCGGAGCTGGGCCTCGACGTTGACCGCCTGATACCCGTAGACCGGATCCATCAGCGGCGGCAGGTACAGCTGGGCGAAGTCGGCGGCGGAGAACCCGGCGTTGCGGTCCGGGCTCCACTGCATCGGGGTTCGCACGCTGTCGCGGTCGCCGAGATAGACGTTGTCGCCCATCCCGATCTCGTCGCCGTAGTACATGACCGGTGAGCCGGGCAGGCTGAACAGCAGGGCGTGGAAGAGCTCCGCCACGCGGCGGTCGCCGTCGAGCAGCGGGGCGAGGCGCCGGCGGATCCCGATGTTGACCTTCATCCGGGGGTCCTTGGCGTACTCGGCGTACATGTAGTCCCGCTCCTCGTCGGTGACCATCTCGAGCGTGAGCTCGTCGTGGTTGCGGAGGAAGATGCCCCATTGGCACCCGTCGGGGATCTCGGGGGTCTGCGCCAGGATCTCGGTGACCGGATGGCGGCTCTCGCGCCGGACGGCCATGAACATCCGGGGCATGAGCGGGAAGTTGAACGCCATGTGACACTCGTCCCCGTCGCCGAAGTAGTCGACGACGTCGGACGGCCACTGGTTCGCCTCGGCCAGCAGCACCTTGCCCGGGTGCGTGGCGTCGACCTCCTTCCGGACGAGCTTCAGGAACTCATGGGTCGCCGGCAGGTTCTCGCCGTTGGTGCCGTCGCGCTCGTAGAGGTACGGCACGGCGTCGAGGCGGAACCCGTCGAGGCCGATGTCCAGCCAGTACCGCACCACCGACAGCATGGCCTCTCGGACCTCCTCGCTGTCGTAGTTGAGGTCCGGCTGGTGACTGAAGAACCGGTGCCAGTAGTACTGGCCGCGGGGGGCCGACCAGGTCCAGTTGGAGTGCTCGGTGTCGGTGAAGATGATCCGCGCCTCGGACCAGCGCTGGTCGTCATCGTTCCAGACGTACCAGTCGGCCTTCGGGTTGTCCCTGCTCTGCTTGGACTCCACGAACCACGGGTGCTGGTCGCTGGTGTGGTTCATGACGAGGTCCGCGACGATGCGGATCCCGCGGCGGTGCGCTTCCTGGATGAGGTGGGTGGCGTCGCCGAGGTCGCCGTAGGCCGGGAGCACCGTCCAGAAATCACTGATGTCATAGCCACCGTCGCGCAGCGGCGACTGGTAGAAGGGCAGCAGCCAGAGGCAGTCGACACCCAACCACTCGAGGTAGTCGAGCTTCTCGGTCAGGCCCTGCAGGTCGCCGGTGCCGTCCCGGTTGCCGTCGTTGAACCCCCGGACCAGGACCTCGTAGAACACGGCGCGCCGGTACCACCGGGGATCGGCTGAGGGGTCGAGCGGCAGCGCGGTGGTCGGGTGCCCCGGGTTCACGGCCGCTCGACGCCCGAGAACGGGACCTCGGCGGCCCCTCGCAGATGGACGATGTGGGCCGGGTTCACGGGGTCGAGCCTGACGTAGGGCTCGGGTCCCCACCACGGGAACACCTGGCCGGTCAGCTCGTCGTAGGCGTCGAGCGGCTCGTCCCAGGGCAGGCCCAGGGCGCCCAGGTCGATCCAGATGCTCCCGTCGTGGACGGCGTACGGATCGAGGCTGACCACGGTCAGGACGGTGTCGACGCCCCCGTCGACCGCCACCTGCTTGGTGAACGCGAGATGGGCCTCGTTGGAGGTGCGGTGGAAGCGCAGGCCGCGCAGGTCGCCGAAGGCCGGGTGCCGGCGGCGGATGTCGTTCAGCCGGGCCAGGTAGCTCGCGATCGACGACGGGCTGTCGAAGTCACGGTCCTTGATCTCGTACTTCTCGGAGCGGGCGTACTCCTCGTTGGCGCTCGACGCCGGCTCGTTCTCGCACAGCTCGTAGCCCGAGTAGACCCCCCAGCTCGGACCGAGGGTCGCCGCCAGCACCGCCCGCTGCTTGAACGCCGCCGGCGGCCCGTTGCGGAGCGGGCCGGCGAGGATGTCGGGGGTGTTGGGCCACAGGTTCGGCCGGAAGTAGTCGGCGTCGGGGCCGTGGGCGAGCTCCTCGGCGTACTCGACGAGCTCGGCCTTGGTCGTCCGCCAGGTGAAGTACGTGTAGCTCTGGGTGAAGCCGATCTCGGCCAGTCGGTGCATGACCGCCGGCCGGGTGAAGGCCTCCGAGAGGAACACGACCTCGGGGTGGTCGCGGTGGACCTCCTCGATGAGCCACTCCCAGAAGGCGAAGGCCTTGGTGTGCGGGTTGTCCACCCGGAAGATGCGAACACCATGGCCGATCCAGTGGACCAGCACGGCGAGACAGGCCCGCCACAGCGCCAGGCGGTCCTCCTCGCGCTCCGGGAGGAAGTCGAGTGGGTAGATGTCCTGGTACTGCTTCGGCGGGTTCTCGGCGAAGCGGACGGTGCCGTCCGGCCGCCGGCCGAACCACTCCGGGTGGTCGCCGACCCAGGGGTGGTCGGGGGAGCACTGCAGCGCGTAGTCCAACGCCACCTCCATCCCGAGCCGCTCGGCCTCGGCCACGAAGTCGTCGAAGTCCTCGATGGTGCCGAGCTCGGGTGCCACGGCGTCGTGGCCGCCGGCGGGGCTTCCGATCGCCCAGGGGCTCCCGGGATCGCCCGGCCCGGCGACGAGGGTGTTGCCCGGCCCCTTGCGGGCCGTGGTGCCGATCGGATGGATCGGCGGCAGGTAGACCACGTCGAAGCCCAGGTCGGCCACGGCCGCCAACCGCTTGGCCGCCCCCTGGAGCCCCCCGTGGCTGCGGGGGAACAGCTCGTACCACGACCCCACCGCGGCCCGTTCCCGGTCGGCCCACACCCGCCAGGGCCCGCTGGTCGTGGTGTCGGTGGCGTGCGCCAGCGCCGACAACGCGTGGCCGAGCTCGGGCGTCAGGGCCGGTGCGGCCCGCTGGATCGGGGGCAGCGTCTCGTCCCGGAGGGCGACGACGGCGCCGGCCGCCTCGACCGCCAGGTCGGCCGGGAGACGGCCCAGGGCACTGGAGACGAGCCGAGCCCCCTCCTCCAGCTCCTGGCCCACGTCCTGCCCGGCCGCCAGCTTGGCGTCGATGCGGTGGCGCCAGGTGCCGTGGGGGTCGACCCAGCCCTCGATCAGGAACTCACCGGCCCCCGGTCGGCCGGGGACGACGGTCGCGCTGAAGCGGTCGTTGCCCAGCGGCTCCATCACCAGGTCGGTCCAGCCCTCTCCCTCGAGCCGCCAGCGGAGGCGGGCCGCGACGAGGTCGTGCCCGTCGGCGAACACGGTGGCCGAGACGTCGAGCGGACGGCCGGCGACGGCCTTGGCCCGGGAGACCCGATCCGGCGTCGAGGGGCGCACGGCGGTGACGACCACGCGCCGCGGACGGGCTGTGCCCGGGTCGGGGGACCCGGCCGGCCGCGACGGTTGCCCGGCACGGGAGGTGCCGGCAGGTCGGCGGGGGGGGCTCCCGGTGGCAGGCACGGGCCAACGCTAGCGGCCCGACCACCGCCCTCCGGCGAGCCGGTGCCGCCGCCCGCTCCGGGCCCCGGCGCCCTCCCGGCATCCCGGCGGCCGCTGCGGGGCGGCGCTCCGGCCGCTGCGGGGCGGCGCTCCGGCGTCGCCGTCGGAGCGGTTACCGTCACACGCCATGAAAGCGGTCGTCAGTTTCGTCGTCCGAGCCCGCCTCCCCGAGGAGCTCCAGCCCCTCGCCGAGCTCGCCCACAACCTACGCTGGTCCTGGAGCCACCGGACGCGCGAGCTCTTCCGGTGGATCGACCCGCAGATGTGGGATGCCAGCGGCCACGACCCGGTCCGCCTGCTCGGGCTCGTCCCGGCCGGCCGGCTCGAGGAGCTGTCCCACGACCCGTCCTTCCTCTCCTTCATGGAGGAGGTGCTGGCCGAGCTCCGCCGCTACCTCGAGAGCCCGGGATGGTTCAACACCCGGAGCGGCTCACCCCTCACGTCGGTTGCCTACTTCTCGCCGGAGTTCGGCATCGCCGAGGCCCTCCCCCAGTACTCGGGCGGCCTCGGCGTCCTCGCCGGCGACCACCTGAAAGCGGCCAGCGGCCTCAACCTCCCCCTGGTCGGCGTCGGGCTGCTCTACCGGCACGCCTACTTCCACCAGGAGCTCGACGCCGACGGCTGGCAGCTCGAGCGCTACCCGACGCTGGATCCCCACACGATGCCGATCGAGCTGATGGACGGCGTCCGCATCCGCATCGAGCTGGCCGGAACGCCCCTGGCCGCCCAGGTGTGGAAGGTCCGGGTCGGGCGCATCCCGCTCTACCTCCTCGATGCCGACGTCGAGGGCAACGACGACGAGAGCCGTCAGGTGACCGACCGCCTCTACGGCGGGGACGAGGAGCACCGCCTCCGCCAGGAGATCCTCCTCGGCATGGGCGGCGTCCGGGCGCTCGACGAGCTGGGCGCCATGCCCCAGCTCTTCCACATGAACGAGGGGCACGCCGGCTTCTGCACGCTCGAGCGCATCGGCACCCTCCGGCGCGACGAGGGCCTGACCGTGGCCGAGGCGATCGAGGCGGTGCGCGCCGCCACGGTGTTCACCACCCACACCCCGGTGGCTGCGGGTATCGACAAGTTCCCCCGGGAGCTCATCGAGCGCTACTTCGGGGCATGGGCCGAGGACTGCGGGATGTCCATGGACGAGCTCATGGGGTTGGGTCACGAGCCCGACGATCCCGCCGACGCGCCCTTCAACATGGCGGTCCTCGGCCTCCGGCTGTCGGGCCGGGCCAACGCCGTGTCCAGGCTGCACGGCGACGTCAGCCGGCGCATGTTCGGGGCGCTGTGGCCGGGGGTCCCGACCGACGACGTGCCGATCACCTCGGTCACCAACGGCGTCCACGCACGGACGTGGATCTCCCAGGACCTCAACGAGGTCCTGGAGCGGCGGGTGCTCCCCCAGTGGCCCGAGGCCGCAGCCGAACGCTGGGCCCACCTCGCCGACGCCCCGCCCGACGAGCTGTGGCGGGTCCGCAACCTCGGGCGTGAGCGGCTCGTCACGTTCGTCCGTGACCGGCTCCGGGCCACCGCCATCGCCCGGGGGGAGACCGACGTCGACTGGTGTGGCGAGGCGTTCGATTCGACCGTGCTCACGATCGGCTGGGCCCGACGCTTCGCCACCTACAAACGGGCCAACCTGCTGTTCGCGCAGCCCGAGCGCCTCCGCCGGCTGTTGACGAACCCCGAGCGTCCGGTGCAGATCGTGTTCGCCGGCAAGGCCCATCCCGCGGACGGCCAGGGCAAGGAGATGATCAAGGGCATCATCCAGGCCTGCCGTGACCCCGAGCTGCGGACCCGGATGGCGTTCATCGAGGACTACGACATGAACGTCGCGCGGGTCCTCTACCAGGGTTGCGACGTCTGGCTGAACACGCCGCGTCGGCCGCTCGAGGCCTGCGGGACCAGCGGGATGAAGGCCGCGCTCAACGGCGCGCTCAACTGCTCGATCCTCGACGGGTGGTTCGACGAGCTCTACGACGGCGACAACGGCTGGGCCATCGTCTCGGCCGAGAGCCACGACGACCTCCACCGGCGCGACGACGCCGAGGGATCGAGCCTCTTCGACCTCCTCGAGGGGCAGATCGTCCCGCTCTTCTACGACCGCCGCCTCCGGGGCCCGACCCCCCACCGCTGGATCAACCGGGTCAAGGCCTCGCTCGTCTCCCTGGGCCCGTCCGTCTCGGCCTCCCGCATGGTCCGCGACTACGTCACCGAGATCTACGAGCCCATCGCCGCCAAGGCGACGGGCCTCAACGCCCAGGGCCGGGCCCGGGCCCGCGCGCTGGCCGACTGGAAGGCGACCACGAAGGCGGGCTGGGCCGACATCAAGATCCTGGCGGTCGAGACCGACGACGCCCCGGCCGAGCTCGGCGCCGCCCGGCGGGTGAGCGCCACCGTCGAGCTCGGCCGCGTCCGCCCGGCGGATGTGGAGGTCCAGCTCCTCCATGGCCCGGTGGGACCCGACGGGGAGCTCGAGCACCCGACCGTCGTCGCCATGCATCCGGCACACGGGACCGACGCGTGGACGGGTGAGCTGGCCTGCGCCGTCGCCGGCCGCTACGGGTACACGGTCCGGGTCGTCCCCTCGCACCCCGACCTGGGATCGTTCGCCGAGCTGGGCTGCGTCACCTGGGTGTAGGGGCCGCCCCCGCCGGGGCTCCGTTACCGGGGTATCACCCGGGTCTGGACCGGGTCACCCGGGGTAGAAGGACCCACGGCGTCAGGCCGGGCGGCCGGCGGCCTCGAGGCCGGGCCGGTTGATGGCGGCGATCCGCACCGGGACCCCGCTGTGTGGGGCCTCGACCATCAGCCCGTTGCCGATGTAGAGGCCTACGTGGGCGATCGGCCAGTAGTAGAAGACGAGGTCGCCGGGCTGGAGGGCGGCGAGGGGTACGGGGGTCGTGAGGGCGGCCTGGGCCGCGGCGTTGTGGGGCAGCGTCACGCCGGCCGCCCGCCAGGCGTAGGCGGTGAGACCGGAGCAGTCGAAGGCGCTCGGACCGGCGCCGGCCCACTGATAGGGCTTGCCGATCTGCGCCAGCGCCGTGGCGACGGCGGTGGCCGCCCTGGCGTTCAGGCCCGGCGGAACCGCGATCGCGGGAACGGTCGGCTGGGGCAGGGGAGGCGGCGCGGGAGCGACGGGGGTCGGGGCCGCGGGGGTGGGGACGGACGGCACCGCCCGGTTCAGGGTGATGGACCGGCTCAGCAGCGAGGGGGAGAGGAGGGCGCCGGAGGACTGGGCCGGCGACGGCCGCACCGCGGTGGCGACGATCGGATGGGCCTGGAACGAGGCTCCGCCGGCGACGCCGAGGACCGCCAGGCTCCCGACGGCGGCTGCCCGTCCCAGCGCCGTTCCGCCGGGCTGGCCACCCCCCCGGGCTCCGCGGTGGCGACGGGCGGCCGGACGGGGGATCAACGCCATGTGATTGGCTATCGGCAGACCCGCGCCCCGGACTTGAGCCCCGGGGTCCAGGACCGGAGGGCCGGGGGCTCAGCCGCCTGCCGGATGAAGCTCCCAGACGGTGCCCGCCGGCCCGTCGCGGACCTCGACGCCGAGCGCCAGGAGGCGGTCGCGGATCGCATCGGCATCGGACCACCGGCCACTCCGCCGAGCCGCCCCACGCAGGTCCAGAAGCGCCTCCACCCAGGGACGGACGAGCTCGTGGGGGTCAGCCAGGCCGGCGCCGGCGGCCTCCCCCAGCCCGACCACCATGCCCCGAAGGACCGCACGGGCGCGGTCGAGCTCGTCGGACTGGAGGGTGTCGGCGCGCCAGGCGTGCAGCTCCCCCTCGAGGGCGAGGGCCTCCCGCACCGCCCCCGGGCCGTCGCGCCGGGCCAGGGCTCGCGCGAACCGTGCCTCGAGCCGGCCGACGGTCTCCAGGAGCGGCGAGGCGGCGGGCGCGGCCCCGGTCGCGTCGGGGCGGGGCCCGGGGACCTGGCCATCGACCGCGGCGACGGAGGCCCCGCCCCGACCACCGGGCGCGTCCGCCGCTCGGGGGGCGCCCGCCCCGCGGCGGACCCCCTCGGCCAGCTGACCGAGCCCGCCCACGGACACCTCGGTCCCGGACGGCAGGACCGCCGACCGACCCCCGGCCCGCACCGTGACACCCCCCCGACCGAGGACGGTCAGGCGGTCCGCGTGGAGGTCGAACACCGCCGCCGTGTGCTCGTCGACGCCGAGGACGAAGGCTCCGTCCGGGAGCTGCTCCTCGAGCGACCGGAGGCGGGCCTCCCCGAGGTAGCAGAACCGCGTGTCGTGGGTACCCCCCTCGTTGTTGTCGAAGTGGGGGATCACGGCCATCGACAGACCGGTCACGGCCGTGAGGTCGAGGCCGGTGAGCCATCGGGGGTCCTCGCCGACCTTGTAGATCTCATAGACCGGCACGGTGCGGACACCGAGCGTCAGCGCGGCGGCGCTGGCGAAGCTGACGCACCCACCGGGACCCCCCGGGCGGAGCTTGTCGGCGAGAACGCCGGGCACCGGCGAACCGACCCACTGGCGGAGGGCGTAGCTCGGGCTGCCCGGACCGGAGAACACCAGCCGGGCGTCGCGCAGCTGGAGCCGGAGCCGCTCGAGCTCGAGGGCGTCCACCGCGTCGGCGCGGCGGAAGCTGGCGACCTCCACGTCACGGCCGACGCTCTCGGCGAAGAAGGCGAGGGCCCGGGCGGTGAGCTCGTCGGCATTGGCCTGGAACCCGAACGGCGTGTCGAGCAGCACGGCCTCGGCCGGTCCCGGCCCCAGACGGTCGAAGATCGTGCGGTGGACCCTCACCATGGTGGGGGCCGTCTCCCCCGATCCCATCACGGCGAGCACGCGGACCGCGGTCACGGGGCCGACGGTACGCGCCGGGCCGACGGCCGGCCATCCGCCAACCCCACCGGCCCGGGCGCCCTACGCTCGGCGGGTGAGCGCGCGCGGGATCCGGGAGGGCGAGGAGACCTCGCGCCGCGGAGGCGCCGCCG
>Ga0209048_10002113_pt1 | contig 19913 bp, 15 predicted proteins | sample FrelakmetCRP12CR_FD_187146 | JGI IMG/M metagenome (GOLD analysis project Ga0209048, IMG submission 187146) | Freshwater lake sediment microbial communities from the University of Notre Dame, USA, for methane emissions studies - CRP12 CR (SPAdes)... | ecosystem: Environmental > Aquatic >... | reverse complement strand
TATTACAAGCGCAGCGCCTCAAAGAGGCGCTTGAGCGGGAAGACGAATTGATCAGACGTCTCGTCACTGATCTGTCGCTTGCCATTCGCCAGCTCAAAGATCCAGTTGGCAAAGATACTTAGGACCTGGCTTCGCGACTGACATTACGAGTGGACCACTCTGTGGGGGCCGATCATGATCTTTCCGAACATCTGACGGTATAAGCACGTTCCGTTCAACGCCCCAGCCGTTCCTTGTGAGGGCGGCACTCTCTTGTGCGCTGCAGAGATGCGAAAGGGAGCTTCGAAAAAGTAGGTGCTTTTAAGAATTTCCCCAAAACGGCCTTCTTTATTGAGCATTGTTTAGGGCAAGTTAAGCGTGCGGGTGAAGCTCGTTTGGGGGCGGCGGCTTCGGCGTAGAAGTTGCGAAGCGAGGTTCGATTCCTCTCACCCGCCCATCTCACGCACTAAGGCGGCGACGGGTTGTTGCCGGCACCGTCAAGTTAACGGGGCGAGGCTGGCAGAACGGCTGTCAGTCGTTGTCGTTTATGCGGCCTGGCTCGTTCCCGAGATCTCGCGCCATGTGGCGAATGAAGCTGGACTTTCTAGAACGCGCGCATCTCGATCACGAAACTCTGGAAGTGTGGATCGAATAGGAATGGTTGGTTCCCAGTCGGTCTGCCGATGAGTTGGCGTTTTCCGAGATCGACTTGGCGCGTGCGAAATTAATCCGAGATCTAAAGCAAGACCTGGGCGTCAATGATGAGGGAATCGGCGTTATCCTGAATCTTTTGGATCAGATATATGGTTTGCGAAGGGCACTCGCGGGCTTGCTACAGTCGGTGCGCGACCGAGCCTCCCCACCTGATGAGGTTTCATAGGCACACCAGGTTCAGGACAGTAAATGATCATTTGTATATCCCCCGATCATTGAGGAGTCGGGAGAAATTGCTTTTCGTTTCGTTGTTTGGCATTTGCGCAGGGCGCACCGCCTCTACCGCCATGCAGCTATTTTCGCATGCAGATAATCCTGCTCCCACGCCGATAACATCGCCCCACCGAGGGTGATGGTTTATGGAGAGACTTGCGCGCAGGATAACGACAGATCAATGACTCTCATATTTGCCAATCAGGCCAAATCGAGTGAATCCTATTGGTTATTCGCCGGTCATCGGGAGAATGTCGAATTATGATTTATCCGCCATATGCGAATATCGCTCTCTGGATCGGCATCGCATTCTGCATCGCGCAGACAGGCATTTTTTCGGGGCTGAACCTGGCAGTTTTCAGCGTCAGTAGGTTGCGACTAGAGGTCGAGGCTGCGGGTGGGAATGGCGACGCCGCCAGGCTGCTTCGTCTGCGTGGAAATTCCAATTTCACATTGGCGACAATTCTTTGGGGTAACGTCGCTACCAATGTGCTTCTGACCTTGCTGTCTGAATCGGTCTTAGCGGGCATAGGCGCCTTCATATTCTCGACCGTCGTCATCACGTTTCTCGGTGAAATAATTCCGCAGGCCTATTTTTCGCGAAACGCTGTTCGCCTTGCCGCCCGGTTTTCTCTGTTCCTCAAATTCTACCAGGTGATATTGTTCGTGGTCGCAGAACCCACTGCACTGTTCCTCAACTGGTGGCTCGGCCCAGAAAGTATCGCACTGCTTCGCGAGCGGGACTTCCATACCCTTTTGTTGAAGCATGTGGAAGCCGGAAGCACCGATGTCGGACGACTGGAAGCCACCGGGGCACTGAACTTTCTTGACCTCGACGATATCGTCGTGCTGGAGGAAGGGGAGCCCGTCGACCCCCAAAGCATCATCTCCCTTTCGATAATGAACGGACGGCCGGTCTTGCCGGCGTTCGAACGCACGCCGAGTGATCCCTTCCTACGACAACTCGATGCTTCGGGAAGAAAGTGGGTGATTTTTGTTGACGAATCTGGGGCGCCGCGCATGGTTCTGGACGCTCACCATTTTCTGCGCGATGTCCTCTTCAACGAAGTGTCGGTCGGACCGGAGCCCTATTGGCATCGCCCGATCGTCATCACCGACATGTGCACGCGACTAGGTGACGTTATCGGGCTCATGAAGATGATGCCGCAACATCCTGAGGATGATGTCATCGACCACGACTTGATCCTGATATGGGGAAAGCAAAAGCGAATCATCACCGGCGCCGATCTTTTGGGGCGGCTCCTGCGTGGAATTGCCACACGGGAAGTCAGGCAGAGTTGAGACATCCTGCGCGTCGCCGCATTTCATGGGCGCTTGCGCGACATCAAAATTTTGCGGCGGGGTATGAGCCTCCCTTTCATTCAAAGGCCCGCGCGGTAGATGCGGGAACGGCACGGAGCTTCTATCGCTCGGGTCATGGAGCGACACATGACCCTTCAGCTCTTTGCGAAGATCGTCATCATCGTGGCGGATATTCTCCCAATGAGCCGCCGCTGCGGCAATCTCGATCCAGGCGTCGTTCTTTACCTGATGCAGGAGAAGGGAATGACGGCCGCTGAGGTTAGCGATCTTCTCTATAACGACTCGGGATTGTTTGGCGTCTCCGGCCTCAGCGGCTTGGGTGATTCCGACCAATGAAGAACTGATGATCGCTCGTCACGCTTGGGCTGTGCTAAACCCGCAGGCAGCTGGCGCTTGAGGGGCATCGAGCAATCCACAGTCGCGGAGAGCCCACTCGGAAGAGACCAGCTTCATCCGGAAAGGGAAATGCCACTGATGGTTTTTCTAAAACGCAAAGGGAGTTTCCAATCGAGCCCAAACAGGACGCCGGCGGTCTAGCGGACGTCGAGGAGGCTAGCTGAAGACGGCTAAAATGCTCTCCGTGGAACGTCATGTCAGGGCCTCAGGCAGCTCCTTTAGAAGTCGATCGCATGAACCGACCGAAAGGCGCGGCGCTACCAGCCCGCGCGCGTTGAACCTTATAGATACAATATCAATGGAGAATTGCCCATGTCGAAAAGCCCGCTGGTTAAATCCGCAGATCTATCAGCATTGAGCGTCCCGGCGTTCTGGCCAATGGCGATGGCAATGACGATGTTTGAGGAGGGCGTCGATCTTTACGCAAAAAACCTCAAATTCATCGGGGAAGAAATCAAAATTCATGACGAGCTGAGACCCAGCCTTGCGACGCCAAACCAAGTGCGCCTCGATTTGCGGACCATGGTGTTGCGCGATTACGGAAAATCGGGCGGGATTCCGACACTCGTAGATGCGCCCTACGCTGGTCATACGGCCATGATCGCCGACTATCATAAAGGTCAGAGCCTGGTTGAGACTCTGCTGTCGAATGGAATTGGACACGTTGTCTTGACCGATTGGAAGTCGGCCACCGAGGATATGAAGGATCTGGAGATCGACAACTACCTCGCCGACGTCATCGTTGCGATCGACGATCTCGGCGGCCGCGTAAATCTTGTCGGACTTTGTCAGGGTGGCTGGGTATCAGCGATGATCGCGGCGCGGTTCCCAGACAAGGTGAATTCGCTGGTGCTTGCCGGCGCGCCGATCGACACCGATGCCGGTAACGGGCTGATCAAGCGCATGGCGCATGAATCCCCCATCTCGTTCTACCAGAAACTTGTCGAGCTTGGCGGCGGCCTGATGAAGGGCAAGTTCATGCTGCAGGGGTGGAAGAACATGAATCCGGAACAGCACTATATCCAGGACCACATCGATCTTTACGAGCACCTTGACGATCCGGCTTATCTTGCCAAGGAGGAAACGTTTGAGAGTTGGTATGAAAACCCCATCGACCTGCCGGGCCGCTGGTACCTCCAAGTGATCACGCAACTCTTCAAGGAGAACCGCCTTGCCAAGGGCGAATTCATCGGATTGGGCCGAAAGATCAATCTGCACAATATCACCTGCCCAGCCTACTTGTTGGCGGGTGCTGCTGACGATATCACGACACCCGAGCAGGTCCTCGATGCCGCAAAATATCTCGGGACGCCAAAGGAGCGTATCGTTCAGAAGACAGTGCCTGGCGGCCATATCGGGTTGTTCATGGGAGCCCGCACGTTGAAGGAAGATTGGCCGCAGATAACCCGGTGGATCGCTGCCCAGTAGGCTTTATAATTATAAAGAGCACCTCAAAGGTGAGCCACTCGATAAAAGACATCGCTTATTGACCTGGACTGGACATCAGTTTCATCCGAGGGGTCGCGTTTCGCGCGACGCGTGACGTCGTCAAAATCAATTATCGCCTCTAGGTGCAATGACTTATGCAACTTTAGAGGCGGGGAAATTGTACGACGCGTAATCACACCCGTTCGCTATTTGCGTATCACGCCGAGCCAAATTCGCCGTCTTTTTGCCCGGCCCTCCTCGGCACCCGCATAAATCGGGCCTCAACGCCCACATTCTGTGGCTGTCCGTACTGCCGGTGCCGCCGGGTCCCTGGTCGAACCATCCTAAAGTTTCGTAAGTCGCTGACGAACATTAAAGAAACCCAGCCATGGGTCTACCTTGAGAGACGCCAGTCGATGCAGAAGGTTCCCCACCGTGAAGTGATCCGAACGAAGTCCCGGTGAGAGCTCGTCCCAGTGGATTGGCGTCGAAACCGGCGCCCGCGGAAACGCCCGCGTCGAGTATGCTGCAACGGCGCTGGCGCCGCGATCGTTCCGCAGATAATCAATGTAGATCCGACCGCGGCGCGTACGCTTCGATATTGTGGCGACATAGCGGTCTGGCCTTTCCTCGGTCATCTTCTCAGCAATCGTTTTGGTGAATGTCTTGGCCGCGCCCCAATTGGCGTCCGACTCCACAGGGACCACGACATGGAGTCCTTTGCCTCCCGAAGTCTTGACGAAGCTCTGCAGGCCGAGAGCTGCGAACCTATCACGCACGTCGCGGGCCGCTTCTATGACGACTGCCCAGGGAACATCCTCGCCTGGGTCGAGGTCGATGGTCAGACGATCTGGCCCGCCGAGTTTATCGACAGTCGCTCCCCAGGGGTGGATTTCGACAACGCCCGCCTGCACCAAGCTCACTAGTCCCTTAAGGTCGTCAATCGCGAGCATCGGCTCTTTGTCTCCAGTATCGACGCGGCGAACACTTGCGTCGAGTCGTTGCCACGGATGCTTGGCGAAGAAGCACTTGGCTCCTGTCCCTCTCGGACACCGCAACAAGCTCAGCGGACGGCCGGCGACATGCGGAAGTATCCACTCCGCTATGTCAGTATAGAATTCGACGAGCCCTTGTTTGGTGACTCCCTCCCCTTCCCAAAGAATCCTGTCCGGGTGGGTCAGGTGGGCGCCCATGTTATCTGATGGACCTTGGCGCATCGTTTTTGATTGCTTGGGCAATCCTTCCATGACGATTTCATCCGCAGGTTTGTCATCCCGGAGCCCTTTGAAAGTCGGCGCTCGGAGCAGTTTGTCCTGCGTCCAGCCGCGATATTCGATCTCACAGACGAGGTGCGGCTCGGCCCATCGGATGCCTTTTTCGGTCCCGGCCGGAGGGGACTCTGCCAACGGCGGCCTTGTCGCCTGGATTTTCTCAAGTTCTTCGCGCAACGACCTCGCCTGCATCTGAGTCCACCCTGTTCCGACCCGGCCCACGTAAATAAGACTTCCATTGTCGTAATAGCCCAGAGCCAGGGATTTGACGGACCTGCTAGCAACAGTCGAGGGTGCGTAACCCAGGACAAGGAATTCCTGCCCCTCGACGCATTTGCTCTTGAGCCAATGGCCGCCGCGGCCAGATCGATAGGGTAGGTCCGCGCGTTTGGATATGATCCCTTCGAGGCCGAGTCGGCATGCGTGCTCCAGCATGGTCGGGCCGTCCACGTCGAGATGCTCACTAAAACGAAGCGGTGACCCGGGCGGCAGGCCAGAGAGCAACTGTTGCAGAAGGTGTTTGCGATCCCTGAGAATCACATTCGTCAGGTCGAAACCTTCGCAGTAGACAATATCGAATATGAAATAGCGGAACCGATCCGAGCGGCGGGCCTTCAGATCGGCCTGAAGGTAATTGAAACTCGAAATGCCACTCTCATCGTCGACGACGATTTCCCCGTCGATCAGCGCCGAACTGAGAGAAAGCGCTTTCAATGCGTCCGCAATGCCCGAAAAGCGTCCCGTCCAGTCCAGTCTCTTACGCGTCAACAGACGGATCCCGTGCGCCTCGATCCGCGCCTGTATGCGATAACCGTCGTATTTGATCTCGTGAATCCATTTCGGGCCACTCGGCGGCTTTTCGCACGGCGACGCCAGGCTCGGCTCAAGGAACGTAGGAAGCATCCCCGGTTGTACGCCTGAAAGTTTGGGAAGGTCGCGCCAGACTTTTTTCCCCGTCATCTCACCAGCAGCATGATCTTCACGCCCTCCGCTCACCGCAATAGCTCCGTTCGCGCGGCCGCAGGGTTGATGTTGGTTTATCGGTGGTTGCTGCCCCGCCGCCTAATTTTCAATGGCGTTGCTATTTGCATTTCGCAATATTTCAGAGCGCGTTTCGCTCGTTCAGCCCATGGCGATGTGCGGTCATGTTCGAGATAGCGTCTCCACCAAATCAACGCCCCTGCGTGTTCGCCAAGCCGCTGCAAATACAGCGCCATGTTGAACATGGCGTCGGCATAATCGGAATCGGCGTCGAGCGCGCGCTTCTCGCAATCAACCGCCTCCGGAAGCCGATCGCTCTCGTCAAGCAAGTCAGCCAGATTATGCCAAGCCTGAGCGAAGTTCGGTGCGGCTTTCACGGCCCATCGGTAGGCGGCCTCCGCCTCCACAGTGCGCCCCGCATCTCGGAACAGATTGCCCAGGTTGAATCCCGCCGCCGGATCTTTCGGATCGAGTTTCATCACGCGGCGGTAAAGACTTTCGGCCGTATCGAGGTCGCCAGCCTCCTCGGCGAATTGCGCCTGCGCAAACGTTCCGTCGGGATCGAGCTCTTCCGGCTGCGCAACGGGGAGCACAAACTGTCCTTTCGGATCCGTGCGGCCGCGGACCTGCTCGACCAGGATTTTATCTGAGGCCTCGGGAAACAGGCGCAAATTCGAAAGTCGCGCATCAGGAAGCCATTTGCGGATGTCTCGCAGGCTCCTGGTGATCACCGAGAGTTTAATGCCTAAGCTGAGTAGCCGCCCTACCTGGCGAGCCGCGGCGAGATCGCGGAAGCCATAGCAACCCTCGGAGGATTCGACCAAGCCAAACATCAAAAGTTGCTCGACCACGTTCTCCGGGAGTTTGCTCAGTGCAGCGAACTCGGCGGCCGTATACGTCTTGCTCTCTTCCTCCCGCGAGACTTTGCCTACCCATTCGAGAAACCGGCGCTCACTGACAATCGGGACGTCATAGGACTTCGCTTTCGTCAAGCTGTTCGATGGCCGTCCGTCATCCTGAACGGGCCAACCGAGCTCGCCGACGATCAAGACGACAGTATCTTTGGTGACTCTCTCCCGGGGCTTTCCGCCGTGTTCGGCGACAAGCCTGAACGCCTCTGTCCGTTTCATTGACGCAAGCCGCCCTGTGAAGGCGATAACCCCGCCCTCGAGCAACGTCGCATCCGGTTGGCGTTTCGGCTTCAGCGTCCGGTTTTCCTCTTGGCAGTCCCGGCAGTTCCGGCTCGAGCTTTTGCGCTTGCTGCGGCTGGCTTTTTCTTGATATCGCCGCCAATGCTCGCGCGTAGCGCATCCATGAGATTGATGACGCGGTGGGGTTCCGGTTCCTCCTTCGGCGCCTCGGTGACGCGGCCAACCTGCTTGGCCCGAAGCATGGCTACCAATGCCGTCTCGTAGTGATCCACAAATGTTGAAGGGTCAAAATGCGATGCCTTGCTGTCAACGATATGAGCGGCCAGTTCTTTCATATCGGCAGGCAACTTCAGATCCAGTATGTCCTCGAAATAAGGCGCCTGGTCACGGACCTCATATGGGTAGCGCAAGGTGGTCGCGAGGAGGCCCTTATCGAAGGCTTCAAGCATCATGACATGTTCGCAGCGCAACAACACGACACGACCTAAGGCGACCATGCCCTTTTCGCGGATCGCATCACGGATCACAATGAACGCCTCTTGGCCGACATGGTCAGTGGGCGCGATGTAATAAGGATCAGCGACATAACGATCGTCCACCTCGGATCTCGGGACGAAGGCGTCGATAGAGATCGTGTGAGAGCTCTCGATCCGGATCTTCTCGATCTCGTCGTCTTCGATTTGGAGGTATTGTCCCTTGCCGATTTCGTAACCGCGACCGACGTCCTCCTTCTCAACAGTCTCGCCCGTTCCAGCATCGACGAGCTGCTGCTTCAGCCTGTTTCCTGTCTTCTTGTTGATGCGGTTGAACGATACCCGCTCCGTACTTGACGCCGCCGGATAGAGGGCGATCGGACAGGAAACCAAAGACAGCTTTAGGTAACCCTTCCAGGACGGACGCGGGGGCATGGGACGCTCCTGACGCGGAAAGACACTTCGGACCGGACCTGCAGCCGCTCCGGAAGGCTCCTACGATAGCAAACTTTTGAGGTTCCGCCATGGCCCGATCCATGTCGACCTCTACATGCCCCTTTCCCGGAAGCTGAGGAGCGTATCAGATGACAGGTTTGATCTTTGATGACGACGGTCAGAGGCTATCGCCGACCCATGCCGTCAAAAACGGCAAGCGCTACCGCTACTATGTCTCGACTGCGCTGATCACGGGCGATCGCGGCGAGCGTCCAGTGGGTCGGCGCCTTCCGGTCGAAGCGCTGACGCTCGATCGCTTGCGCGGCTTCTTCTCCTCCGCCAAGGAAATCAGCGACGCAGTCGCCCCGCTCGGCTTCAACGCCTCGACCCAACAAGCGCTGCTGGAGCGGTCCACACTTCTGGCGCTGCGTTGGATTTCACTCTCCTCGCTCGAGCTGCGCGAGCTCGTGCATTGCGTGGTCCAGCGTGTCGAGGTTGGAGGCGCCCACATCTCGATGCGGCTCGATCGAATGGCCATCGTCTCCCGGCTAACGCCCGAGGCGGCGAGCAGTCAATGGTTGATGTTCTTTGCGAGCGACGACGACAGCGTTGAGTCCATGGCGGCTCGGCTTGGCGTCAGGCGCGATTATCTCGCAGTGCAGATGCGCCTGTCTTATCTTGCTCCCCAGATCGTCCGCGCCATTCTGCTTGGCGCCTATCCCTGCGAGCTCACTCCGACACGGCTGAAGCGCAGCGGCGGCTGCTCGGCTTTGCGCCAGCCTGACGCAGCGCCCAATCTGCAACAACGCTCGACATCTGACGGGCCGAAAACCGGCAGGAGAGACGTCTGCAGCGTTTTGCCGCCCTGAGCCGCGGTTTTTGGTCTCTGCAAGGCGAGGAATGCAATCGGGCCTCGGCAACCGCCCAGACATGTCGGAAGAATTTCGGCAGGACCGAAAACCACAAAAATACAATAATATCAAATAGTTATCTGGCTGGGGCGGGAGGATTCGAACCTCCGCATGGCGGAATCAAAATCCGCTGCCTTACCACTTGGCGACGCCCCAATTCGCTGACACCGAATGCGGAGCTACCCATAATGCCCGGGAGGGCCCTCCGCAACTCTTGCCGCCGCCTCGGCCCAAAACCGAACGGACGCAAAAGCCGAAGGAAAGCCGCTTAGTCCCAGGCGTGCAGAGCCGGGAAGCGCGCGAATTTCTTGGCGTGATGCCGATCCATTCTCGATAGAACATCGCGCAGAAAGGCGACGCCTTCGGCAAGATAGGGGCCCTTGTTCAGCATCACGGAATCGGCGCGCTGCGCCATCGCCGCATCGGTCGTCTCCGAGCGGCTCAGCACGCCTTCGCGAACGAACATGTCGAGCACTTGCGTCGCCCAGACGACCGGCACATGAGCCGCTTCACACAGCCACAGAATCTCCTCTTGTATTTCAGAGAGGCGCGCGAAACCAAGTTCGACCGCGAGATCGCCACGCGCGATCATCACGGCTGTCGGGTTATGAGCGAGAGATTGCAAAATAAGCTGCGGAAGATTCCGCACGGCGAGAGGCGTCTCGATTTTCAAAACGATGGGCTGCGCCGCCGCCGATGCACGCCGAGCAGCCAAATGATCCTGCAGAAGTACGACGTCCGTTGGCCGCTGCACGAAGGAGAAGCCGACGAGATCGGCGTGACGCGCCACAAAATCAAGGTCCTCAAAATCCTTCGGCGTCAAAGGCGGAAGGCGCAATTCCGAAGTCGGGAAATTCATCCCCTTTTCCGGCTTGAGACGCTCGCCCTTCGCTCGGGCGCTGAACACTTCGAGTTCGACCTCGTCCTTTTTCTTCCCGACGACGCGGGCGCCGATCTTGCCGTCGTTGATCCATAGTTCCGAGCCGATATGAATCGCGTCGATGACTTCGGGAAAAGTCGGCGTAATCGTCACCTCGTCGTCGGCGACGGAAGGAAGGGAAGCGGCCAGACGGAAGCGGTCGCCGCGATATAGGCGGAATTTCTCGGGAGCGCTGATCGATTCGACGCGGCATTTCGGTCCAGCAATATCCATAAGAATTCGACAGGATCGGCCGAGCGATTTCTCTGCGGCGCGAAGATGGGCGATCATCCGGCCCCAGGCGTCGGCATCGTCATGAGCGCAGTTGATGCGCGCGCAATCCATGCCCGCCTCCATGAGACGCGCGAGCAATGAAGGGTCGGTCGCCGCTTCCGACGGAAGCGTGGCGATGATGCTCGCCTGACGGGGGCGATGCGTTGCTCCGAAAATAAGGTCGCAGGACGCGTTCAGCGCGCCCTCCCCCGCGCGTAATGCTTCAGGCGTAGGATAATCCGCGCGGTCCCCGCAAAGCCGACTCAATGTGGCGATAACCGAGTCGAGAACGACGATCATTTTCGCCTCGCTGCGCCCGAGCGAAGACAGGCCGTAGCGCGCAAGGCGCATCTGAAGCGCGGAAAGATCGCGTCGTCGAAGAACGACATATTCGGCGATATGATGCGCGGCCGGCGAATCTTCGGCCAGTGCGACGTTCGAACCCCATTTCGTCAGCAACGCGCCGCTGTCGCGGATGACGTCTTCGCGCAATGTCCTCATCTGATTGAGGAGGTCGCACAGATCCTTTGAGATTTCGTCGATCACACCGCCGCCATGCACTGAAAATGACCATTCAAGAGCGTCCACACTTGCAGCAGCGTTTTTCAGAGAAATGTGACGCGTTCGTAACAGTGGCGCGTTTCATACATTGACGGCTCCAGCGCTCGCCGCCGCGCGGCGGAGCGCCGAGATATTCTCGGAATAGGCCGCGACGCCCTTACCCTTGAACACCGCCGAGCCCGCGACCAGCACGTCGGCTCCCGCCTCCACGATTGCGGGTGCGGTTTGCGGGGTCACGCCGCCGTCGACCTCGATCAAAATGGGACGCCGCCCGACTGCATCGGCAAGAGTGCGAATCTTTTGAAGTTGAGACGGGATAAAGCTTTGCCCGCCGAAGCCAGGATTGACGGTCATTACCAAAATCAGGTCGACGTCGTCCAAGACATATTCGATTACATTCGCAGGCGTGGCCGGATTGAGCGAAACCCCAGCTTTCTTTCCAAGCGCTCGGATCGTCTGAAGCGAGCGATGCAAATGGGGACCCGCCTCGGCATGGACAGTTATCACGTCGGCTCCGGCCTGGGCGAAGACGCCAATGAAGGAATCGACCGGGTCGATCATCAGATGGACGTCGAGCGTCCTGTCCGTATGCGGCCGCAGAGCCTCGACGAGCGCCGGCCCGAAGGTAATGTTCGGCACGAAGTGCCCATCCATCACATCGAGGTGAATCCAGTCCGCGCCTGCGGAGACGACGTCGCGCACTTCCTCGCCCAAGCGAGCAAAGTCCGCCGATAGAATGGAAGGTGCGATTAAGGTCCGGTCCTTCACTTTTGTCCTTCCGCTCTTCGCGAAGCAGCGCGTTACGCCGCTTTCGCCCCCGCAATGTGCGGATCGAGTTTGCCGCTCGCATATCGCTTCGCCATTTCGGCGAGCGGAGTGGGTTTGATCTTGCTAGCCTGGCCAGCGGCGGCGAACTCCTCGTAACGCTGCTTGCAAACGGAGCGCATCGCTTCCTGTGCGGGCTTGAGATATTTGCGTGGATCGAACTCGCCTTTGTTCTTGAGCAAGGTCGAACGGATAGAGGCGGTCATTGCGATACGGCAATCCGTATCGATGTTGATCTTGCGAACGCCATATTTAATGCCGCGCTTGATCTCCTCCACCGGCACGCCCCAGGTCTGGGGCATTTGGCCGCCGGCGGAATTGAACGCGTCTTGCAGTTCCTGCGGCACCGATGACGAGCCATGCATCACGAGATGGGTATTGGGCAATCTACGGTGAATCTCCTCCACGACTTTCATCGCGAGGATCGCGCCGTCCGGCTTGCGGGTAAATTTGTAGGCCCCATGCGAGGTGCCCATGGCGATCGCCAGCGCGTCGACCTTGGTGCGCGCCACAAAGTCTTCCGCTTGCGCCGGGTCGGTCAAAAGTTGATCGTGGCTGAGCTTTCCTTCGGCGCCGTGACCGTCTTCCTTCTCGCCTTCTCCCGTTTCGAGCGAACCGAGAACGCCAAGTTCCCCCTCGACCGAAGCGCCGACCCAATGCGCAAAATCGACGACGCGACGCGTTACGCCGACGTTATAGGCGTAATCCGCGGGAGTCTTTCCGTCGGATTTCAGAGAGCCGTCCATCATCACCGAGGTGAAGCCGAAGCGAATGGCGCTGGCGCAGGTCGCTTCCTCGTTCCCGTGGTCGAGATGCATAACCAGCGGAATGTGCGGATACATGATCGCCAGCGCCTCGATCATCTTGGCGAGCATCACGTCATTGGCGTAGGACCTCGCGCCTCGACTCGCCTGGATGATGACGGGGGCGTCGACTGAAGACGCCGCTTCCATCACCGCAAGTCCTTGCTCCATATTGTTGATGTTGAACGCTGGAACTCCATAGTCGTGTTCGGCGGCGTGGTCGAGCAATTGTCGCAAGGTGATGAGAGCCATGGTCGTGTCCTCTTCGATCCGGTCTGCGTTATCCGTTAACTAGGGCCAGCGCGGCGTTCGCCACGGCCTCGGCCGTTATGTTAAAGCGCTGATAGAGTTTATCCGCCGGCCCGCTTGCGCCAAAGCCGCTCATGCCGACGAATGCGCCTCGTTCGCCGAGCCAGCGGTCCCATCCGAGCCGTGCCGCCGCCTCCACGCCCACGCGCGGAGCTTGGCCCAGCACGCTTTCCAGGTAGGCGACGCTCTGTTGCTCGAAAAGTTCCCAGCAAGGCATGGAGACGACCGCCGCCTGGGTTCCGCGCGCCTTTAAGAGATCGGACGCCGCAAGCGCAATTGCAACCTCGGAACCGGTAGCGAGGATGGTGACGTCGCACTCGCCATCGGCTTCGCGAAGCACGTAAGCTCCGAACGCCGAGAGGTTTTCATCAGCCGAGCGATCGAGTGTCGGTAAATTCTGGCGCGAGAGGCTCAATACGGAAGGCGTCTTGCGCGACGCGAGCGCCAGCTCCCAGCACTCGGCGGTTTCGATTGCGTCGGCGGGCCTGAAAACATTCATGTTCGGCATGGCTCGAAGCGCAGCCAGATGTTCCACCGGTTGATGGGTGGGACCATCTTCGCCAAGTCCGATAGAGTCATGCGTCATCACATAGATGACGCGTTGCCGCATGAGTGCGGAAAGCCGCATGGCGCCCCGCGCATAATCGGAAAAGACGAGAAATGTGCCGCCATACGGAATGAAACCGCCATGAAGCGCGATGCCGTTCATCGCCGCCGCCATCCCATGTTCGCGCACGCCGTAGTGAATGTAGCGGCCGCTGAAGTCCTCGGGAGTGACGATGCCCATTCCCTTCGTGATTGTGAAATTCGAATGGGTCAGATCCGCCGAACCGCCAATCGTCGCTCTGGTTGCGTCGTTGATTACAGCGAGCGCCATTTCGGACGATTTTCGGGTAGCGAGTTTGGGTTTCTCTGTTGCGAGCTTCGCGCGGAAGTCAGCAATCGGCGCCGCCACATCAGCCGAGGCGTCCCCCTTCAGAAAGTTTTCGAATTCGGCGCGCTTCGGAGAATCGGAGAGACGCTTTTCCCAGTTTGCTCTCTCCGCCTGTCCACGCCGGCCCGCGTCACGCCAGCGCTGGAGCACATCGTCGGGGACGTCGAATGGCGCATGAGTCCAGGCTAGTTTTTCGCGCGCGAGCTCGACTTCGGCTTCGCCCAGAGGAGATCCATGAGCGGTCTCCTTCCCTTGTTTGCCGGGAGAACCATAGCCGATGACGCTATGGCACGCGACGAAGGAAGGTCTTGCGTCTCTGCGCGCCGCTTCGAGCGCCCTGGCGATTTTAAGCGGATCATGTCCGTCGACGCGTTGCACGCTCCAGCCGGAGGCCGCAAAACGAGCAATCTGGTCCGTCGAAGTCGAAAGCGACGTGGGGCCGTCAATGGATACGCCATTGTCGTCCCAAAGCACGATGAGCTTGGAGAGGCGAAGATGGCCCGCAAGATCGATCGCCTCCTGACTGATGCCTTCCATCAGGCAGCCGTCGCCGGCGAGCACATAGGTGTAGTGATCGACGAGTTCGCCGCCGAAGCGCGCGGCTTGCAAGCGCTCGGCGATCGCCATGCCGACCGCGGTCGCGAGACCTTGTCCAAGCGGTCCCGTCGTGGTCTCGATTCCGGCGGTGTGGCCGAACTCCGGGTGGCCCGGCGTGAGTGAATCGAGCTGACGAAAGCTTTCGAGCTCGGCGCGCGTCATTCCTGGATAGCCGAGCAGATAATGAAGAGCGTAAAGCAACATCGACCCATGGCCAGCCGAGAGCACAAAGCGGTCGCGATCGGGCCAGCCAGGCGCGGCTGCGTCGAATTTGAGAAACTGACGAAACAGCACGGTCGCCACATCGGCCATGCCCATCGGCATGCCGGGGTGTCCCGATTTTGCCTTTTCGACGGCGTCCATCGCCAAGGCGCGAATGGCGTTTGCGTCGCGTTTCGTCGCAACGGCCACACCACTATCCGACGCCACGCTTGCGGTGTCGGTTGTTGCAACGAGTTCTGACATATCAGGTTTCCTCACGACACGCTCTTCTTGCGTCGGATCAGCTCCAGAATTCTCGGCGTCAGCAGAAGCTGCATTGCGAGATCGATCTTGTTGCCAGGAATGACGATAGAATTTGCGCGCGACATCCAGCTGCCCGCAATCATCGTGACGAGGTAAGGGAAATCGACTCCCCTAGGGTCACGAAAACGAATAACCACGATGGACTCGTCTGGGGTCGGGATCGAGCGGGCGACGAAGGGATTGGATGTGTCGACCGTCGGCGCCCTTTGGAAATTTATGTCGGTTTCCGAAAATTGCGGACAGATGTAATGGACATAATCATGCATGCGCCGCAAAATCGTTTCGGTGACAGCCTCGGTCGTGTAGCCGCGCGCCTGCCGGTCGCGGTGAAGTTTCTGCGTCCATTCGAGGTTAATAACCGGAACGACGCCAATCTTGAGATCGGCATATCTGGCCACATTCACTTCGTCGGTGACGACTGCGCCGTGCAAGCCTTCGTAGAACAATAAATCCGTATTTGCGGGCAGCTCCACCCATGTCGTGAACGTGCCGGGAGGGCAACCGTAGTAGGCGGCTTCGTTTTCGTCGTGAACATAGTGACGGTAGCGTCCAGAGCCCGTCTCGCCATATTCCCGAAACAAGTTTTCGAGCTCGCCCAGTAAATTGGCTTCCGGACCGAAATGGCTGAAATTCGTGTTTCCGCTCGAATGTGCTTCGGCCATAGCGGCCTTCATCTCATCCCGATCGTAGCGATGGAAGCTATCGCCCTCGATGTAGGCGACCTCGATCCGTTCACGTCGGAAAATCTGCTCGAAGGTCTGCTTCACAGAGCTTGTGCCGGCGCCCGAGGAGCCCGTTATGGAAATGATCGGATGTTTGATCGACATGTCGCAGTTAACCGAGGCGCCTTTGACGATAATGGCGAGGGCTGCGGACCGGCCCGGACGCCGCCTGCCGCCAGCCGCAGACGCGCCCTAGCTTTCTTCGCACTCTCGCGCCGACAAGAAAAGGCGGTTGTCCGGAGATTTCCGACCGGCGCCGCCCGTCCGCACGGCTTTTCGCACGCCGGGAAGGCGAAGAAAAGGCGTGCGCGACTACGGAAAGGCGCGGTATCGCCTTGACGGAACAGGGATAGGCCGTTAGCGCGGACAAGGCGCGCGTCGCGCTCCGCGACGGCCGGGACAATCCAACGATGCATGAAAAACCAGCGGTGAAGCCCGCCAGTCCTTGTTTCTCCTCGGGCCCCTGCTCGAAGCGGCCGGGCTGGTCTCTTAAAAACCTCGAGGGGGCCGTGCTCGGACGTTCGCATAGGTCGAAGGCGGGCAAGGACAAGCTGCTGCGCGCCATCGATCTGACGCGGGAACTCCTCAAAGTGCCGGCGGACTATCGAATCGGCATCGTGCCCGCGTCCGATACGGGCGCAGTGGAGATGGCGCTCTGGTCTCTTCTCGGCCAGCGCGGGGTCGACGTCGCAGCCTGGGAGAGCTTCTCGGCGGACTGGGTGACGGACATCGTCAAACAATTGAATCTCAAAGACGCACGCAGCTTTGTCGCGCCGTTCGGCGAATTGCCCGACCTCTCCCAGATCGATTTTGCAAATGATTTTGTGTTCGTCTGGAACGGCACGACCTCCGGCGTGCGCTTGCCAAGCGCCGATTTCATCCCCGCGGATCGCGCGGGGCTGACCATTTGTGACGCGACCTCCGCCGTCTTCGCGCAGTCATTGGACTTTTCAAAACTCGATGTGACCACTTTCTCCTGGCAAAAGGTTCTTGGCGGGGAGGCGGCGCATGGAATGCTCATTCTTTCGCCGCGCGCCGTCGAGCGCCTCGAAACCTATGCCCCGCCCCGGCCGTTGCCAAAAATTTTCCGGCTGACGAAGAACGGAAAGCTGAACGAAGGAATTTTCCGGGGGGAGACCATCAACACGCCCTCGCTTCTCGCGCTCGAGGACTATCTCGACGCCCTGCAATGGGCTCAGTCTATCGGAGGCCTCGACGCGCTCCTCGCGCGAGCCGACGCCAATGCGAGATCGCTCGATGAATGGGTGTCGAGGACTTCTTGGGTGAATTATTTGGCGAAGGATCCCGCGACGCGATCCAACACCAGCGTCTGCCTTGTCTTTGCCGACCCCCGCATCCTTGCCCTGCCGGCCGACATTCAATCCGGACTCGCGAAGAATGTCGTGTCGATGATCGAGAAAGAGGGCGCTGGCTACGACTTCGGCGCATATCGAGACGCTCCTCCGGGTTTCAGGATCTGGTGCGGTTCGACCGTCGAGGCGTGCGACATTGTTCTTCTCACACAATGGCTCGATTGGGCCTATCAACAGGCTTTGGAGGCTCTGGCCAAGGCGGCGTGAGCTTCGCCGAAGCCCGTGGATCCGCCCTAATCGGAGCTTTTCATGTCACCGCGCGTTCTCATCTCCGATCCTCTCTCTCCGGCCGCTCTGCAAATATTCAAGCTGCGCGGGGTCGAGGCGGATTTCCAGCCCTCGCTCGGCAAAGAGGCGGAGAGACTCGCCGAGGCGATCGGCGCATATGACGGGCTCGCCATCCGCTCGACCACCAAAGTGACCGCGGACCTTTTGGCCAAAGCGACGCGGCTTAAGGTCGTGGGCCGCGCCGGCATCGGGGTCGACAATGTCGACGTAGCGGCGGCGACCGCCAGGGGCGTGATCGTCATGAACACGCCCTTCGGCAATTCGGTCACGACCGCCGAACACGCCGTCGCTCTTCTTTTCGCCCTTGCGCGAGACATCCCCGCCGCAGACGCGTCGACCCAGGCCGGCAAATGGGAAAAAAATCGCTTCGTGGGCGTCGAGATCACCGGAAAGACGTTGGGGGTGATCGGATGCGGAAACGTTGGCGCGAATGTCGCCGAACGGGCGCTGGGTTTGAAAATGCGCGTCATCGCTTTTGACCCATTTCTGTCAACCGACCGCGCCAAGGACCTCGGGGTCGAAAAAGTCGAGCTCGACGAGCTTCTGGCGCGCGCTGATTTCATCACGCTGCACACGCCGCTGACTGCGCAAACAAGAAACATTCTCTCGGACCAAAACATCGCCAAGACGCAAAGGGGCGTGCGCATCATCAATTGCGCGCGCGGCGGACTCGTCGACGAGACGGCGCTTCGCAAGGCGCTTGAAGACGGGCATGTCGCGGGGGCGGCCTTCGACGTCTTCTCTGTGGAGCCGGCGACGAACAATCCTCTCTTTGGACACCCTCATGTCGTGTGCACGCCGCATCTTGGCGCTTCCACGGCGGAAGCTCAGGAAAATGTCGCGCTGCAAATCGCGGAGCAGATGTCCGACTATCTGACCCGCGGCGCCATCACCAATGCGGTGAATTTTCCGTCGATCACCGCGGAAGAAGCGCCGAAGCTCAAACCTTTCGCGGCGCTCGCCGAAAAACTCGGCCTCTTCGCGGGTCAGCTCGCACGGTCCGATGTCGAGAAAATCTGCATCGAATATGAGGGCGCCGTTTGCCAGCAAAAGACCAAGGCGATCACGGCTGCCGCCGTCGCCGGTTTTTTGCGTCCCTTTATGGAAGGCGTGAATGTGATTTCCGCGCCTGCCGTGGCGAAAGAGCGCGGCGTCGTGGTCGAGGAAGTGACGCGCGCGGCGAATGGCGATTATGAGTCGCTCCTGACGTTAAAGGCGGTCGCCAAGGGCGAGGAGATTTCCGTTTCCGGAACCGTATTTCACGACGGCAAGCCGCGGATGCTGAGCATCAACGGCATTTGCCTCGACGCCGAATTCTCGCCGTCGATGATTTATCTCACCAACGAAGACAAACCAGGGTTCATAGGACGTTTCGCCGGCGTGCTCGGCGAAACCGGCGTCAATATCGCAACCTTTTCGCTGGGGCGGGACCGGCGCGGCGGCTCGGCGGTGGCGCTGGTCGCGATCGACGGCGACGCGCCCCAAGCCGCGCTGAGGGCCATTCAGGCGCTTCCCGGCGTGAAACACGCGGCGGCTCTGAAATTCTGAGGGCTGCAAAGGCGCTCACATGCGCGCGGTTTCGGGCGCGAACCTTGCCCGCCCGAAACCGCCGGTCTATAGATCGAACCGCTGCTCCCTTCGTCTAGCGGTCTAGGACGTCGCCCTCTCACGGCGAAAACAGGGGTTCGAGTCCCCTAGGGAGCGCCAATTAAATCAATCAGTTAGTGAATAGGTGCGCCGCCCTGTGTAACTTTTGTGTAATATACAAGGGTGCGCATTGGTACATTTTGGTGGGAGCATGGGCGCATTGGCGGGCAAAAAAGGCCCGCAATGAATGATACGGGCCGCGTGGCGATCATAAACAAAAGCGTGAGCGTCAGTTTTCTGTGGGCTGCAAGAGGGGGTATCTGGCGAATGCCGGCTTAAAGGGTAAGTGAATTAGGCGATATAACCGTCCAAAAGTACACGGACTTCTTCAGCGTCGTACGACGCGACGCCAATCGCGACCCCTATGCGGGTGTTACCCTGCGCCGTCGCAGTAACTTTCTTCGCGAACGCGTCCCAGTAAATGGGAGCGCCGAGCGGAATTGCACCTTCGGCCTTCGGAAAATCGAAGGAGCCTTCACCGCGATTTAAGCCTCCTCGCCCTCTTCAGCGCCATGCTCCGCGACGCCGCCGAGTTTATTGACAAGGATGAACTCTCCGCGCCTAACGCCGCCAGCAGGGGCTGGCACAATGATGGCCTCGTACTCCTCGTCAAAGAATTCTGGCATGGTGGTAGCCTTTCATCGCGAACGGCGATTGGCCCCCATGGGATGACCCTTGGCGCGCGGCGGCACCAATTTGCGCCAGCCCGCCCGCGAAGCGCATGGACGGCCAAATGCCGGGGCGCAATCGGCAAGGGGCAAGGCTTGCGGGCTGGGCTTCAGTTCTCCACTCGCGCGACGTTGCTTGACCAGCTTTCCGCGCAGCTTGTCTATGAGCGTCGCGCGAGGGTGGGCCTCTTGAC
>Ga0209048_10002112_pt1 | contig 19919 bp, 18 predicted proteins | sample FrelakmetCRP12CR_FD_187146 | JGI IMG/M metagenome (GOLD analysis project Ga0209048, IMG submission 187146) | Freshwater lake sediment microbial communities from the University of Notre Dame, USA, for methane emissions studies - CRP12 CR (SPAdes)... | ecosystem: Environmental > Aquatic >... | reverse complement strand
CCCGATCCGCGTCGTCACCGTCCTTGCGGAGGAACAGGTCGGTGCGCGCGTTGACCACCACATGTACGCCCGCGCCGTCGGCGGCGGCGCGCAACGCACCGACCAGCTCGGCATGCTCGCTCGCTGAGCGCAGCCGCTTGCCTTCGCTGTGCACGGTGTCTTCGATGTTCAGCCCGACCGCGCCGACACCGAGCAGGCCCTCGATCAACCGCTTGGCGGGCAGCCCGTACCCCGATTCAATGTCCACTGAGACCGGAACATCGACCGCGGCGGTGATCTGCGCGACCCGGGTCAGCAAGTCGTCGAACGACATGCCCTCGTTGTCGGGTTTGCCGATCGAGTCGGCCACCGGGTGACTACCCACCGTGAGGGCGGCGAATCCCGTGTCCACCGCAAGCCTTGGTCGGCGGGCGCTCATCACCGCCCTCGTCCCTGCCTCGGAGGAGCTCGGGCCGGGCTCGGGCGCGCGACTCCGAAGATCTCGGGTCCGGGTCTACGCCGCGCGCGGCAGGTTGGAGCCCGCCTGATTCCAGGCGACCCAATCCCTCCAGCCTTGCCAGACTTCGGCGTAAACCAAGTCCGGGCGGTCCGGGACGTAGATCGGCTTGTGGCCGCTTCGGCAGTAGGCCTGCCACATCGCGTGGGCGCGGAGCTCCGCTGCTTCCGAACAGGCGCCACAGAGGCGTTCGAGCTTCAGGCAGTCTTCGCAGTGGCTCGTCATGGTCCTGCTCCATGGATAGCAGAGATCTCCGGTGCGGAAATTCCCACGAACCGTGTCCACGAGACGTGGGCAGCGCCTTCCTGCGACATCTCGGAACGGTGTGAGTGCGGTGCCTCCGCTCGCGATCCCATGGACACCGCGCGACCGGCCGCGAAGAGGCCTAGCGCGACTTACCGTGAATTGAGATGAGCCCGTGCGGCGGCGGAGGCGGGCACCGGATCGCCTCTCTCCGTCGCCCTCGCAGGGAGGCTGGCGTCCGCGCGCAGGTGGATTTGGTGGTGGGTCCCAGGCGTGGGCGCGCGGCGCGAGGCCACCTTCATCGTCCGCAGATGTGGGAGCGGAGCCTACCCCGGGGCGCCCTCCGGCAGGATGTCACGCCCAAAACTCAATTAATTGGAGCTCAAAGGGATTTGCCCCTGTGGCGATTGCGTGGCCGCACCCGGGTCGTCGAGTTGCGCTCTTGCCGTCGGGACGTGCGCTGCCGCCCGGACGCGGCACCCCAACTGAGCCGCATCCGGGCATAGGAAAAAGGCGGGAAGCTAGTGTCGTGCTTCGGTGTACGCGACCAGCCGGAGAACTCCTCCTCTCGATCGAAGGCGACTTCGGGTTACCCGATGTGCGGGCCATGAATGACGTCCTGCTCGCGACGGGACCCGGCGCTCGAATCACTCTCGACTTCAGCCGTGCGGAGCAGATGGAGGAGGTCGCGATTGCGTACATGGCGCGCATCCTGGAGGCAATGAAGGGGTCGGCGGTGCGCGTTCGCGGACTTCGTCGCCACGAGCTGCGAATCCTCGCCTACCTTGGCGCGCACCTGGCCGGGGCAGCCGAGAGCCACCCGGCCGATGACTCCTGAACGGCCAGCTCCGGCCGGCTACCGGCGAGCGTAGCCGACCCACCGGTACACGGCGCGTCCGGCCAGCTCGCGAAGGGCTTCCGTGCTCTTCTCGAGAGAGGTTGCGCGCGGGAACCAGCTCGGGTCCCGCCCGCCCGCCCTGAAGTCGGTAGGCAAGGCATCGGGGAAGATCCCGACCCGATGGAAGCACTCCAGGGCTCGCTGCATGTGCACCGCACTGGTGACGAGGAGGAGGTCGTTCCAACCTCGCGCGGCGACGATGCGCGCGCTCTCGACCGCGTTTTTGTGCGTGTTCCGGCTGCGTGTCTCGGTGACGATGCGGTCCGGGGCGATTCCCCAGTCGCGCAACTTCTGGGAGAGCTGCTCGGCCTCGGTAGGCTCGGAAGGATCGGGATGCAGCGCACCGGCGGACAAGAGCACGTGGCGGGCGTGGCCGGACCGGGCGAGCTCGAAGGCGCGCACGATGCGGTCAGCGGCCGCGTTGAGCTCGACTCCGGCCCCTACCGACGGATCCGTCATGCCGCCGAGCACGACCACGGCATCGTAAGTCGCGTCGGGTCTGAAGGTGTTGGGAGCCGACCGCTCGGCGAAGCGCATCAGGCGAACGGCCACGGGTTCGGCCGAGAAGCCGGCCAGGACGGTGGCGGCCGCGACCGCGAGCCACCACCCGGCGCGGCCCCTCCGCAAGACGGCGGCTCCGGCGAGGAGGAGGAGCGTCCAGGTGAGCGGCGCCAGGAGGAGGTCGAGAACCTTCGAGAGAAAGATGAACACCGCGCCAGTCTAGCTCCCCGCCGGGTCCGGACGCCCGAGTGCAATGACTCTCCGGGCGCCTCGACGGCGCTGCGGCCTGCGCTGCTCGGGGACTCAGCCGCCGCCCGAGGGGCCGTCCCAGGATCCCCCGCTCATGGCGGCTACCTCAAACGCCGCCCGCAGGCGCGGCTCCGCAATGGTCCAGAGCACCCAATCCCGCCAGCCTCTCCAAGCCTCGGCGTAGACGACGTCCGGGCGGTCGGGCAGGTACAGGGGCTTGCGGCCGCTCAAGCAATAGCGCTCCCAAGCGCTCTGCGCGTTGGTCTCGGCACAGGCGTCGCACGCGCGCGTCGATTGCAGGCACTCTGCACACCGGGCCATCGACACCCCTTTCCACCGGCAAGTCTAGCCGCCGGTGACGGTGTAGGTGGAGCGCCCAGATGTGTGTCAGGGGCATGTGTCCCGCGTCAGAGGGACGCAGTGCGGCTTCCCGGGACTCCCTTCCGCCGGGACGTGAGGACGGGCGCCCCCGCCGTCGCGAAGGGCCGGGTGCGGGCGGCAGTCCGACGAGGCCGGTCGACTGTCCGTGGATTCGGCACCTATCGGCCAGGCATGTGGGGGAACTCTCGGTCGAGGAACTCCTCGAGCGCCCGCCTCTCGCTCGCCTGCAAGGGCGGAAGGGAAAGCCGGCAAGGGGCCGCGGCGTCGTGCTCCGGGAGTCCGCGCAGCGAGGCCTCGAGCGCCCTGGAAAGTGCGGAGAAGGCCGCTGCGAGGTTCCGAGCCTTCCAGCGGTCGATGCGCACGACGCGTTCCTCCCCCGGGCGGGCGGCGCCGGCGGGCGCGGGCGCTGCCGGCAAGTAGGCCGCCACCTCGGACGCCGCTTCGGCGAAGGTGAAGACCACGACACGGAACCGCTCAGGCGCCACCGCCCGGTGCCACTCCTCCAGCGCACGCCGCACCCGGGCTCGGCGCGCCTCGGAGTGCACGAGGAACAGGAGCCGCGGCGCGAATCCGTCGGGGAAGGCCCGGTGGTACCAGGTCTGTCCGTCGCCTTCCCCGCAGCCCAAGAAGAAGGCGACGTAGCGCTCGAGCTTGCTCTGGATGGCCCCGCCTCGCTGCGGGTTGGCGGTCGAGACGCTCTGGGTTCCCGTCTCGGCCTCGAGGAAGAGCCGCCGCCGGCGTTGCGGGAACGTGAGGACCGCGTCCGGCCGCAGGGCGGCGCTGGCGGTGATGCCCAGATGGCGTTGGAACATCTCGAACTGCATCGAGGTGCGGTCCTCGCACTGCCACCGGAAGGGAAGCTCGGCGAGCCGCCGCGGCCCGGAGGCTCGGAACGCGAGGACCAAGTCGAGGAGAACGTCATTGAGCAGGAGCGTGTGCGCGAGGAATTGGTGTCCTACGTCGCGCGAGCCGGTGAAGCGAAGCCCCGGGTCGATCTCGCTCGCCACGGTCCGTCCAAGGCTGCCGAGCGCCCAAACGGGGACGGGCGCACCGTCGAGGCGACGGTACTCGAGTCGCCGCAGGTGCGACCCTCCACCTGGCTGGGGAACCTCGGAGCAGAGCCTCGAGAGCCAGCGGACGACGACCTTTCGGTCGCGCCGGTCCGCGAGCAGGTGGCGCACCTGGTCGGTCGTGGCGTACCGCGCGACTCCGAGGTACTCCACGAGGAGGGCGGCGCGGGCCGAAAGCGGCCCGCGCGCCGGGAGGCGAGTCTCGCTCATCCGGGGAGCCCTCATCTCCCGGGGCGAGGCACGTCGAGGCGACGTGGCAGGTTCCGTGGCCCGCACTCATGGTAGGGCATGCGCAACTGCCATACGAGACGAGCAGCTCGGGGTCAACGGGGACGTGGCGCCCGATCCGCTGGCGCGATAGACCGGGGCAATCGTCGCACGGGAGGTACGCGGTTCGTACGCCCAGGCTTCGGCACCGCCGTGGTGCAAGCGTGCCATGGCACCTTCCTTGAGACCGGAGGCCTGCCGGGCCGCTGCTCGCCAGTCGCTCAGGCATCCCAGGGCGAACGCGGCGACCGCGATCTTGACGTCGCGCAGCGCCAGGTCCCAGAGACTCCCGCTCAGAGCGAGGTTGACGCCCACCTCCTCCAACGCATGAGGATGGCGATGCCGATGACCATCTCCATCAGCCCTACCGCCCGCATGAAGGCAGATGCGCTGAAGGGGAGCACCTTCTCGACGGCCGGCTCAGGTACATGGACCAGGTGGTGAACAGGTTCAGGAACTTGTCGAGGCCGAGACTGATCCGCAGAGCCCACCAGGCGGAATCGAGCCTCTCCTATCGCGGGGCCGGGTGGGCTCCTGCGATACCGCGACGCCCAGGCCACAGGGAGGCAGCGAAGACCACGAGGCCGGCGACGATCTGGTTCAGCGCCGCGGGAGTCGCGTCAAAGTGGAGGATGAAGGGCGAGAGGAGCGCCCACGAGCCGATGGGCGTGCGCCCGATGCGAGGGACCGCCCCCGGCGCGGAGCATGTGGTCCGGGCGGCACCGCAGGCACGATTCCTCTCGGGGGAGGAGCCCTCGTCCTGGGAACGCCCCGGGCAGCGCGCCCCTTCTGCTCCCGAGACGCAAAGCAATCTCGGGACCCGGCGACAGAATCGTGTAGAGAAACTCGACGCGTAGACGGGAATCTCGACAGCCAGGGCATCGGCAGCTTTCCATCTGAAGTTTCGCGAAGTTGAGCTGGATTTCGGGGCCAGGCGCTGTCGGGGATTTCACCGATGCGTTTCTCGGCGCCCTCGTGTCCGTATTCCCACGGCGACCGTAAGAGCCCTTGCTCTCGGAGGCTTTTGCGCCTCGAGCGGGCCGCTCAGTCTTGGCCCAACTGTTGCGAAAGCACTCAGCGCGATGAACGAGGTCGAAGGGCTCGTGATGAAGCAGTTACTCGAACGGAGAGAGCCATGATCGCCGCCACCGTTTTCGCAGTCGCAGGGCTCGTCGTCGTCGCCTTCCTGAACCGGATCCCTTAGCCCCACGCAGTTCGGACCCTCTTTCGGCACGGAGCGGAGAAGCCATGGGTATGGCGGCCGAGCAACTCGCGTCGAAGGGACCGGCGAGCGAGGCTTCAAGCTTGGAGGCGAATGGAGGCCGCGCCGAGAGCCTCGGCCGTCCCCGGCCCAAGCCCGGCAGCTACGCGGTCGCTGCGCTCTTCGCCATCGTGGTCCTCGCGCTCGTCGTCAGCCTGACGATGGGCTTGCTCGGCGGATAGGAGACGCGGCTCGGAGAGGGCCCAGACCGGTTGGAGACCCGCGGCGCGGCGAATTGCGACGGTCGCCGCGCCTCAGCGCCCCGATGCAGAATCCCGAGTGCGTCTCACCGACAGGTGAGTGGAGGGCAAGGGAACTGCGGGAAGAAGTGGCGCAGCGCCAAGACGGCGAGCGCGACAACCACCACTCCTACGGCAATCTTGGCGTTGTTCTTCATAGATGAGGTCCCCAGGAGAGTCGCTCCGGTGATGGCGGAGATTGCAGCAGACCGGCTTCGGCTGCAAGCATCTCGTGATCGTCAAGACCTTCGAAACCCCGAGCCTTCGTCGCCGGAGCTCGACCCCGCTCCGTGAGGAACCTAACCTTCGCCGGCCCGGGCTAGAGTGTCCGCGGTGATCTTGTGCGCTTCCTGATCTACCTCCTCGGGCCCGACGCGACGCTCGCCGACGCTCTTCTCGCCGCGGTCGACGTGGCGGTCGTCGCCTACCTTTGCTACCGGGTTCTGCTCCTCATTCAAGGAACGCGCGCGGTGGCGATTCTCTCGGGCCTGCTCCTCGTCGGGGTCGCCTATCTCGGCGCGGAATGGGCCGGCCTGCTCACTCTCTCCTGGATCCTCGGTCACTTCCTCAGCTACTCGTTCATCTTCGGTGTCATCGTCCTGTTCTTGCCCGATATCCGCCGGGCCCTCGCCGAGCTGGGGCGCTCCTCCCGGTCGCTCACGGCGTTCGTTCACGGCGGCAGGGACGCGCGGCTCGAGGCGGTGGACGCCGTCGTCCGGGCCGCCGTCGACCTGGCGCGCAGGCGCGTGGGCGCCCTCATGGTCCTCGAGCGGACTGCGACCCTCACCGACCTCGCCGATTCGGGGCTCCGCCTCGACGCGGCGGTCACGCCCGAGTTGCTGGTGTGCCTGTTCCAGCCGTCCGGCCCCATCCACGACGGTGCCGTCATCGTCCAGGGGAACCGGCTCACCGCGGCCGGCTGCCTCCTGCCCCTCACGACCGCCGCGGCGGCAGCCGAGCTGGGGACCCGTCACCGAGCCGCGCTGGGTCTCGCGGAAGAGGTCGACGCGGCGGTGGTCGTCGTTTCCGAGGAGCGAGGCGAGATCTCGGTCGCGCTCGACGGAGTCCTCCACCGCCATCTGGACGAGAGCCGGTTGCGAAGCCTCCTGAGCGGCGTCTTCGTGATCTCGCGCGCCAGGGGTTCACGGTTAGTCGAAGCGAGGAGAGCCGTGGCGACCGCCGAGAGAGGGCCTCATGTCGCGTCGAGGCTTCCGCTCCAGCTCCTGGCGCTCGCCGTCTCCCTGTCCCTCTTCCTCCTGGTGCGGGGCGAGCGGCGGATCGCGCTCAGCTACCCGGTGACGTGCGAGCTGCAGTTGCCGAGCGGGTTCACCCCCGCGGCGCCGCTTCCTGCCGAGGTCACCGTTTCCCTCTCGGGACCCTGGAGCCGCCTGCGCTCCCTCGACCCCGCGAGCCTGGGGCCGATCCGGGTCGACCTCTCCCGCGCCCGCGCAGGTCCCGCTTCGTGGAGCGTTCGCCCCGACGCGGTTCACGTGCCGCGCGGCGTGCGCGTAGACTCGGTCTTCCCCGCCCAGGGCACGGTCGACCTGCGGCCCGTCGCCTCGGAGTCACCCGCCGAGCCGCGCTGAAGCGACGGGATCGCCCGGCGTCGTCGCCTTGGGAACCCAGAACCGGAGCGCGAGCGCAATGGTGACGAGCTGCACGAGGGCCACCAAGACCACGCAGGCGGGCCAGCCGCCGGCGCGCCAGGCGAGGGCGGGCAGCAAGCCCCCGACGCTGCCGCCGAGGTAGTAGCTCGAGACGTAGACGCCGGAAGCGATGGCGTGCGTCGAGCGCGGTGCCGCTCCGTGGAGGAAGCTCGTCGAGGCCGACTGGCTGACGAACGCCGCCGAACAGGCCGCTGCCAGCCCGACGGCCACGACCCAGAGAAGCGGGGAGAGCGTGAGCAGGCTTCCCGCCACGCCGCAGGCGGCGGCGGCCGCGAGCGTCCGCCGGGAGCCCACCCGGTCGATCCACCGCCCGGCGATCGGCGTCACCAGAGCGCCCACGAGGTAGACGACGAATATCCAACTGAGCGCGACCGGCCCGAGCGAGAAGGGCGGCTCGGCGAGGTGAAACGTCACGTAGGTGAAGGTCGCGACCAGGGTGAAGAGCACGTTGAAGCCGACGGCGTAGGTGGCGAGCAACTGCGGCTCGGCAAGAGCGGACAGCCAGGCCCCGGGCCCGGTGGGGGCTTCGCGCGGCCGCGGGCTCGGACGCGCCTCCGGGAGCCAGCGGCGGACGGCGACCGCCCCGGCGAGCGTGACCGCCGCCAGGGAGACGAAGGCCCCCCGCCAGCCGAGCCGCTCCGCGGCGAACGCCGAGACCACGCGCCCGAGGAAGCCTCCCACCACGTTGCTCGAGACGAGCGTGGAGAGGGCCAGGCCGACGTCGCGACCGCGCCAGGCCTCGCTGACGTACGCGATGGACACCGCGTAGATCCCGGGAACCACGAGCCCTTGCAGGAAGCGCCAAAAGACCAGCTCCCCGATGCTCTGGGCCGTGGCCGCGAGCGCCGTGGGAAGGATGAGGAGGAAGATGGAGACGACGATGATTCGCCGCCGTCCGAGGCGTCCGGCCAGGGCGCCCACGAACGGCGACACGATGGCGACCGCGATGGGGGGTGCGCTGACCGTGAGCGCGGCCTGGGCCTTGCTCGCGCCGAAGGCCTGGGCGAAGAGGGGCAGCAGGGGCTGGGTCGCGTAGAAGTTGATGAACGCGCAGATCCCGGCGAGCCCGAGAGCGAGCAGGACCCTGCGGCCAGGGCCTTCCTGGGGAGGGGAGCCGGCGTCCCTCATGGCACGTGACGACACATGGCTCGACCGTCTCGGCCCTGCAAGCCGCAACGGGTTCTGGGGCCTCACATTGGAGAATGCAGTACGCCGCTCCCGAGCCTCAAGCCGGAAGGGCGTGCCAAGAGCGTCGGCGCCTGGCACGCCGCATGCTGCTGCGTAGGTTCATGGCTTCCTCCCACGCCATGGCCTCCGACTCGCTTCGCCCCCCGGCCCACGGGCTGGGGCGGCGCCTGGCCACGGTCGTGCTTCTCGCTGCCGTCCTCTGCTGCGCCATCGCCTTCGGGGTCTGGCACCACGGCGCCCTGTCCCGCGCGATCGGCGCACTGCCAGCGGAAGAGCGTCACGCGGAGTTCTTGCGGACCCGCCAGGAGGTCGAGTCGGTGTGCGCCAAGCCGCCGCCCGCCTTGCGCCGGCACTGCCAGCAGCAGGCGCTGTTCCTCTCGAACTTCCCGGAGTGCGACGCGGCGTGCCAGGAACTCGTTCGCAGCCAGTTCCCGCCCGAGCCGCCCCGCTAGTTCGCGGCCGCCCCACAAGCTCGCATGACGGCCGGCTTCTCTACGAGAGCGCGAAGCAGGGACCCGGGCGCGGCCCCCGGCTCGCCGACGCGCGGAGAGCGGAGGCGGGCGGTGGAGGTGGCGGACGGAGGGATCCGCGAGCCCGTGGCCGGAGAGACCATCGACCAGTACCGGCTCATGGAGCTCCGCTCGCGGGGCCAGACGGCTTCGGTCTTCAGGGCGCTCGACGAGGAGACGGGGGCGTCTTTTGCGCTCAAGGTGCCCCACGGCCCGGGGGCGACCCGGGACCTGCTCGAGCACCTCCGGCGGGAAGAGCAGGTCTGCGGCGGTCTCCGTCACCCCCACGTCGTCGCCGTCTTCACCCCACGGCAACGCAGCCGGGACTACCTGGTCATGGAGTTCGTCGAGGGGAAGGACCTGCGCTCGGTGATGCAGGAGCGAGGCCCTCTTCCTGCCGGCGAGGCCGTTCTCGTGGCGCGCCAGGTGTGCGAGGCGCTCGTCTACCTTCACTCGAAGGGCGTCTATCACCGTGACCTGAAGCCGGAGAACGTATTCCTGACGCGCGACGGAGCGAAGGTCCTCGATTTCGGGATCGCGTCCCTCCGGTCCCGGCGACGGCCCGCTGCCGACGGCACGCCCGACTACGCGGCGCCGGAGCAGATCCGCGGCGGCGGAGGCGACGCTCGGACGGACATCTATGCGCTCGGGACGATGCTCTACGAGATGCTGACCGGCCGGCTGCCCTTCGACGCTCCCGGCGCGGCGGCGCTGCTCAGCTCGAAATTGGCGGACGAGCCCAGGCTGCCAAGCTACTACGTGGCAGGCTTCGACCCGCTTCTCGAGGCGGTCATCCTGAAGGCAATCGAGCGGAGGCCAAGCGATCGATACGCGAGCGCCAGGCAGCTGCTCGCGCACCTCCGGACCCCGGCGGACCGGATCCGGGTCGAGGGGCCCGCCAGGCCCGGACGCAGCAGAGGCGCAGCCCTCTCGCTCGTGCTCGCGGCCATCCTCGCCGCCCTGGCTTCTCTCATCTGGCTCACCAGCCACCACTCCGGACCGCCAAGGCAGGCTCCGACCTCGGAGAAGAGAGGCTGAGGCCGCGGGGCTCGAGGAGCCCGGCGCCGCTCAAGAGAGCGTCGCCATCACCCGCGCGGCGGCTCGGTCGGCTCCGCCGAGGTCAGCAGGCTCCGGGAGGGCGATCTCGAGGACGCGGGCGATCGGCTCGGAGAGACGGCCGGCCAGGAGGTCCTCGGCCGAGACGTAGGTGCAGGCCAGGTACTTCGGCATCTCGCGCACCAGGATGTGGTACTCGGGAAAGTCCCCGCGCTCGGTGTAGACGACGCGCGTGCCGGCCGCGATGGCGTCGCTGACGATCCCGTAGCCCGGCTTGGTGAGGACGACGTCTGCGGCGCCCACGACGTCCGGGTAGTCCAGGCCGAGTGCCTGCAAGCGACCGATGCCCAGCTCCGGAGGCAAGAGGAAGCGAAGTCCCCGGTTGGGAGCCAGCACGGCCGGGGTGAGCGCCGGGAGGCCAATTCCTCCGAACGACACGAGCACGACCGGCTGGGTGCCCAGCCCCAGAAGACGGCGGGCCTCCGGCCGCCCGACGCGGGGGCGCCGGGCCACGAGCCCGACCTGCTCTCGACGGCGAAAGGCGGACAGGTCCCCCGCGAACGGGAGCTCGAGGAGGAGGTCGGCCGCCGCGTAGGCGAGGGCCGCACGCTCGGCCGTCTCCAGGAGCGTCGGCTGGCGCGCGGCGAGATGGCGGTAGATCCAGTCCCAGGAGAAGTTCCCGAGCGCGAGGCTCCGAACGCCTGCGCGCCGGGCCGCCGCGAAGGCGAGGGGAGGGATGTCCCCGAGGACGAGGCGCGCCCCGGTCTCGCGAAGGAAGTTCGCCTCGGAGGCGACCCGCTCCTCCCAGCGGGAATCGAACTCGCGGCACCGCTCGGCGGTCGCCAGCTCGTCGATCTCGAGCGCGTTCCTCTGAAGCAGCCCCACGTCGCAGGGAACGGGGCGCGTCGACAGGAGCCCGGGCACCGCCCGCCTCGCGAGCCCCTCCGGAACCTCTCCCACCAGCGTGACGGGAACGGACGGATCGAGAGATCGGACGGCGCGGAGCACCTCGCACAAGCGCGTGAGGTGCCCGTAGCCGTGTCCGGAGACGTAGGCGACGAGCACGGCGTCGGCTCACTTCCGCGGCTTCAAGGAGGCGAGCAGCTCCTTCGCCGCGGCGCGGTCGAGGTGCGCGAACCCGGCGAACTCCTGGCCGGAGAGGAGAGCCTCGCCTCCGTCGATGGTGACCTGGTCCCCGGTCTGATAGGGGCTCGCGTCGCTCATGAGATAGGCGACGAGGTTCGTGAGCTCCCAGTGCTCGCCGAAGCGTCTGGAGGGGATCCGCTCCCGCGCCTGCTCCTCCATCCCCGATCCGGGCAGGAGCCGGCTGAAGGCGCCCTCGGTGGGGAAGGGGCCCGGAGCGATCGCGTTCAGGCGGATGCCGTAGGTCGCCCACTCGACCGCCAGGGAGCGGACGAGCGCCAGCACGCCAGCCTTGGCGCAGGCGGACGGGAGGACGAAGGCGGAACCGGTCTCGGCGTAGTTGGTCGTTACGGCGAGGACCTGCCCGGGCTGCTTCCTGGCGATGAGCCTTCGGCCGAGCTCGGCAGTGGCTAGGTACGTCCCGTAGAGGACGATCTGGACCACCGCGTTGAAGGCGCCGGGCGACAGGTCCTCCGACGCGGCGAGGAAGTTGCCGGCCGCGTTGTTGATGAGCTGGTTCACCGGCCCGAGGTCCTTCTCCGCCGCGTCGAAAGCGCCCTTCACCGAGGCAGGGTCTCGAACGTCGGCCGGCACCGCCAGCGCGGTGCCGCCCGCAGCGCGGATGGCTTCCGCGGTCGCCGCCAGCGGTTCCGGTCGCCGACCGAGGACGGCCACCTTGGCGCCGAGGGAGGCGAGGCGCACTGCCATGGAGCGCCCGAGGCCTGTGCCCCCGCCGGTGATGACGGTGGTCTTCCCGCGGAGCAGGTCCGCGCGAAAAGGGTCGAACATGTGTCCCTCCGATGAGTGATCGGTTGCGACGCGCCGCGCGCCGCGGCGATTTCATCACGAGCAGCCGGTCCGGTCACCCTCGCCGTGGCCGCGAGCCCTCGAGGAAGAGGCCGGACGGCGCCGACTGGCGTGAAGCCTCGGTGATGTGCGGTGACCTGGGGGCCAATGCCCACTCCCCCGGTGACACTCGACCACACGGGCCAACGCTCCGGTACGGGGTGCCCTGACCCATGGGAGCTCGCGCCCTCAACCTTTCTGGGGGTGCGCCGCACGCGGTTCCAACGAGTTCCACCTGCTGTCCACTGGCACGGAAGCCGCACTGCGGGAGACCGTGCGCGACGAAGAGATCAGCCTGCTGGCGAGCCCCCGCCCGACGATGCTGCCCGCTCCCATCGAGCAGGAGGGCGTCTCGGAGCACCGCAACCTCTTCTGCCCGAGCTACGACCCGTGCCTGGACACGGCCCTCGAGCAGCGCTGGCCCAGCTGGACCTGCGCTCGCTGCCCTCTCTTCGCCGTACGCCACGAGGCCGCGGAACTCAGCCGTTACGGCGCCAGCCGGATGACCGAAGGCGCCGAGGCCGCGGTGGAGTTCTAGCCTCCCGCCTGCTCCACTACGGCTTGGTCCAACGGTCGATCCAGCGGAGCACGGTCTCGTGCCACTGGATGCTGTTTTGCGGTTTCAGCACCCAGTGGTTCTCGTCCGGGAAGTAGAGAAGCTCGCTCGGCACGCCGAGGCGCTGCGCCGCCGTGAAGGTGGAGAGCCCCTGGGTCTCGACCACGCGGTAGTCCTTCCCGCCGTGAATGACGAGGATCGGGGTCTTCCAGTTCGTCACCAGGTTGACGGGGTTGTGCTTCTGGTAGCTCTGCGGCACCCGCCAGGGGACGCCCCCGTGCTCCCGCTCCGGGAACCAGAGTTCCTCCGTGTCGTAGTAGGCGTGGAGCTCGTCGAGCGTCCCGTCGTGGTTGACCAGGCAGCGGAAACGGTCCGGCCAGGCGCCGGCGATCCAATCGATCATGTAGCCGCCGAAGGAGGCGCCGAGCGCCGCGACGCGGCCTCCGTCCATCCACGGGTAGCGAGCCAACGCCGCGGCGAGCCCCTTCTGAAGGTCCTCGAGCGGCTTCCCGCCTTCATCGGCCTGGATGGAGTCCGTGAAGCGCTGCCCGTAGCCGGTCGAGCCGTGGAAGTCGACCATGAGAGCGGCGTAGCCGGCGCCCGCGTAGACCTGCGGATTCCACCGGTAGTGGAACTCGTCCAGCCAAGAGCCCTGTGGCCCGCCGTGGATGAGGAAGGCCACCGGAACCTTCTTCGCCGGGTCCGTCCCCGGGGGTCTGACCACCCAGGCGTGGACCGCCTCTCCGTTCCAGCCCGGGAAGGTGAACTCCTCGACCGCCCCGAAGGAGACGCCGTCGAGCGCCGGGGCGTTCACGCGGGTGAGCTGCCGGACTCCGGAACCGTCCGGCCGCGCCGCGTAGAGGTCCGCGGGCGAGCTCATGTCCTCGCGCAGGTACACCAGGGTCCCGGAGGCGGCGTCCGGGCTCTTCACGGTGCCTCCCTTCGCCGCCACCCGGACCGTGCCCGCAGCCGGGTCCACCGCGAAGAGGGGGTGGCGCCCGTCGTCGTCGGCCGTGGCGTATATGGTCTTCGAGTCCGCCGACCAGACCAGGGCTCCCTCGGGCGATCGGTCCCAGCCCTTCGCCACCTCGCGCTCCGGACCGTCTGGCCAGGGGCGGACCATGATGCGGAAGCGATCGGACTCGTAGCCCGGCACCGTCATCGCGAGCCAGGCGAGCTGCTTGCCGTCCGGCGAGAAGGAGGGCGCCGCGTCCCAGGCGGCGTTGCCCGGCGTCAGGTTCCGGGGCGGAGACGAGCCGTCGGCCGGGACGAGGAAGAGATCGAAGTTGGTCGACCAGGCTTCCTCGCGCCCGGCGTCCTTGGCCGAGAAGACGACACCCTTGCCGTCCGGGGTGAACGTGTAGTCCTCGGGACCGCCGAACGGCTTCGAAGGACAGTCCGCATCCATGCCGCGCATCAGGTCGACGGGCGGGCCGCCGGATACCGGCAGGACGAAGAGGTGGGACCGGCGGCCGTCGAGCCACTCGTCCCAGTGGCGGACGGGCAGCTGGGTGTAGAGGTGCCCGCTCGCCTTCGACTTCGCCTGCTCCTCCAGGCGCCTGGCGGTGCAGGCCACGGCGCCCTCGGGCTTCCCGCTGCAGTCCGGAAACACCTGGGCGGAGACGAGGAGCCGGACCCCGTCCGCCGCGAGCGCAAAGCTGCCCACGTCGAGCGGCAGCGACGTCACTCTCTCGGCCTCGCCACCGTCCATCCGCAGCCGCCACACCTGCTGGGATCCATTTCGCACCGCGAGAAAGTAGATGGCCTTCCCGTCCGGAGAGAAGCGCGGGTTCGACTCGCTCTCCGGGCCGGAGGTGAGCGGGCGCAGCCCCGTCCCGTCGGCGTTCACGATCCACAGGTGAGTGCGGCCCCGGTTCGCCTCGAGATCCGTGGTGCGCAGGAGGAACGCCACTTCCTTGCCGTCGGGCGACAGCCGGGGATCCGAGACGCGCTGCAGCATCACCTGGTCGCGGATCCCGAAGGGACGGGAGACATCGGTGGCCCCGGCGGGAGGCGGGCCGACGATGAGGGCGGCGAGGCCGAGCGCGGGCAGGAGCGAACGGAAAGGTCGCATGGTCTGGTGCTCCACGGCGGCGGGGGCCGCTCGGTGCAGGGGAGAACGAAGAGACCACGGGTCACGGCTCCTTGTCGACGAGCAGCCCGAGGGAGCGAAGGAGGTCTCGATCTCCGTGGAGGTGGCGGCGAGCCCGGAAATATGCTGTGTTGCCTTCCCCAAGACCCAACCGGGTGTATCGGAGGACTCGGATGAAGCTGCTCGAGACGCTCGCCTCGCTCAAGATCGCCGTCGTTCTGCTCATCGCGCTGCTCCTCGGGCTCGCCGCCGGGACGATCATCGAGTCCTCGAGCAGCACCGAAACGGCAGGCCGCCTCGTCTACTACTCGTGGTGGTTCCTGGCCCTGCAGGCGGCCTTCGCGGTGAACGTCATCGCCTCGATCATCGTCTTCTACCCGTGGGGCAAGCAGCGGATCGGCTTCCTGGTCACCCATTCGGCACTGATCGTCATCCTGGTGGGCGCGGTGGCGTCGTTCTTCTTCAAGGCGGAGGGGCAGCTGGCGTTGTGGGAGGGCGAGACCGGGAACCGGATCGTGAACTCCGACCGTCAGGGCCGGGTCATCGATGAGGCCACACTGCCGTTCTCGGTCCGGCTCATGCAGTTCCGCGTCGACCACTACCCCGGGACGATGCGGCCCTCCGGCTTTCGCAGCGAGGTCCTCGTCATCGAGCCGGACGGAAAGATCTACCCGGCGTCGATCTGGATGAACCACGAGCTGGAGGTCCACGGCTGGCGGCTCTTCCAGTCGAGCTACCGGCAAGAGGGTGGCCGCCAGGCCACCTTCCTCTCGGTTTCGAAGGATCCCGGGCAGCCGATCGTCTTCGTCGGCTACGGGCTTCTCGTCCTCGGCATGTGCATCGTGCTCGGCACGCGCATCTCCCAGGCTCGCGCGAGAGCCGAGCGCGACGCCGCGATGGCAGCCAAGGCAGGCCAGGGCGCAGCGGCGCTCGTGCTGCTGCTCGCGTCGGCGGTCATCTCCGGGCCGGCACGGGCCGACGACGTCCTCGAGGCGATCCGAAGACTACCGGTGCAGCACGATGGCCGGGTGATGCCGTTCGACACCCTCGCCCGCGAGGCGGTGTGGCAGGTCACCGGCAGCCGCTCCTGGGAAGGCACCGACCCGGCCGCGCTCGTCGCGGCCTGGACCTTCAACCCACCCGCGTCGGCCAACGCCCCCATGGTCGCCCTGGGCAGCGCGGACCTCGCCCGCGCCGCCGGCCTGCCGGAAGGGACGAAGCACGCCTCCTTCAGCCAGATCGTCAACAACGCCCGTCTGATGGAGCTCGTCGACGAGGCCCGCCGCGCCGAGGCGGAGGACAGGCCGCGCCGGGGGATCTCGTCGGAGGCCGAGAAGCTCGAGCAGCGGCTCCTCACCATGCAGAGCTTCCTGTCCCGAGAGGCGATCCGATCGGTCCCGAATCCGGCCGACCTGACCTCGAGATGGGGGGTGCCCGAGCTCACCAGCCCGGCCGCCCTCGCCGCTCTGGCCAACGGTCCAAGGCCACAGGGCTGGCCGCCCGCGTCGGCCATCGAGCGCGAGATCACCTACAACTCCGTTCGGCCCACGAGGATCGCCTGGATTGTGCTCGTCGCCTCGCTCCTCCTGTCCATCGCAGCCTGGGGGAAGAAGAACAGGCTCCTCGACGGGCTGGCGCTCGTCGGGCTCGTGGCCGGGCTCGCCGTCATGAGCTGGGGAATCGGGACGCGCTGGGCCATCGCGGACAGGATCCCCGCCTCCAACATGTACGAGTCCCTGCTGTTCCTGGCGTGGGGCGTGGGCCTCTTCGCCGTCATCGCCTTCGCCGTCATGCGGAACCGCCTGGTCGTCCTGAACGCCTGCGCGATGGCAGCCTTGACCATGGCGCTCACCGACCTCCTGCCCATCGACGGGTTCATCCACCCGGTGGCGCCCGTACTCGCCGGCACGCCCTGGCTCGCCATCCACGTGCCCATCATCATGGTGAGCTACTCGGTCCTCGCGCTGGGCGTGGTCGTCGCCCACATGCAGATCGGGTTCACCATCTTTGCGCCGCGCAACCAGGAGGCGATCGAGCGGATGGCGGACCTCCTCTACTGGTACATGTTCGTGGGCTCCATCCTCCTCATCACCGGGATCCTGACCGGCTCCATCTGGGCGGCGTCCTCCTGGGGCCGCTACTGGGGCTGGGATCCAAAGGAGGTCTGGTCGCTGGTGGCGTTCCTCGCCTACGCCGCCATCATCCACGCGCGCTGGGAGAAGATGATCGGGTCCTTCGCCGTGGCGGCGATCAGCGTGGTCGCGTTCCAGACGATCCTCATGACCTACCTCGGCGTGAACTTCGTGCTGGGGATCGGGCTGCACGCCTACGGCTTCGGCGATTCCCCGGTCCTCATGTGGATGATCGTCGTCGCCGTCGCCGAGGCTGCCTTCCTGGCAGTCGGCTGGGCCGCGCACCGCAAGCAGCAGGCTGCTCTCGCCTAGGGCAGGCGAAGTCGGGGCGAGCCGCGCGCAGGCCTTAAGGGGGGACGGCGCGATCGAGGCGGTCCGCCTCGCGCACGCCCACTTCCCACGCGTCCGCCTGGGTCCGGTAGCTGCCGGGCACGGGGCTATCGTCCACGGCCACGGTCCAGCGCCCCTCCATCACCATGGACACCTTCACGAGGTGCCTGCCGATTTCGAAGCTCGTTGGAAGCCTGACGACGGGCGTCGGAGTCTGGCGGGCCATTCATCTATCTTAGGCCTTTGTCACCGGGGGCGCCCCTTCTGGAAAGGATGCGCCATTCTTGTCCGGGTCGATTCCCGCCGACTCCTCCGCACCCGCACGGGTACGCCTCGGAGCACCCGCTTTCGTAATCCATTGACTTTGCAGCGCGATCCTTCGCGAGAGGACATGCGGTCGCGCGATCCTGCGGCGCAGAGAATGACCCTCTCGGGATGCGACGCACGGTATGCTCCGCGGCGGAGGGTACTCCATGTCCGAGTCCGGGACCGTCTTCGACATCGCGCGGCAGATCGCCGCCCAGGTCGCCATGGCGAAGCTGCCGCCGCGCGGGGGAAAGCGGTTTGCGGGTGCGTTCCGCCACGGGTCCCTCCAGGTCGAGATCTTCGCCCCGAGGGGCCGGGACGCGCAGCGACCGCACGCTCGCGACGAAGTCTACGTGGTCATCCAGGGGAGCGGCTTCTACGTGAACGGGTCGCAGCGCTTCGCGTTCCGGCCGGGCGACATGATGTTCGCGGCGGCCGGCGAGGAGCATCACTTCGAGAACTTCTCCGAAGACTTCTTCACCTGGGTCCTGTTCTACGGGCCTGACGGCGGCGAGAAGCCGAGGTGACCACGGTCGACTGGCGACGGCTGCGCCATCTCGCGGGGAGCAACGAGCACGGGCTTCGGTTAGGATACGTCACCCGCGCCCCAACCGGCCGGCGGACGACGACGTGAGGCGCGTGGCCCTCATCCCGGCGCGGCTCGGCGCCACACGGTTCCCCCGAAAGCTCCTCGCGGTGCTCGGCGGCAAGACCGTGATTCGCCGGACCTACGAGGCCGTCCGCGCGACCGGTCTGTTCTCGGCGGTGCAGGTGGTGACCGACAGCGAGGAGATCGTTCGCGAGGTCGCGCTGGCCGGTGGACAGGCGGCGATGTCCCGGCGCCCTCACGACAGCGGGACGGACCGGATCGCCGAGGTGGCGGAGGAACTCGACGCGGACATCTTCGTGAACGTGCAGGGCGACGAGCCCTTCACCCGGAGGGAGCCGCTGGAACGCCTCCTCGAGGTCTTCGAGGGCCCGGAGGGCGACACGGTCAGGGTCGCCTCGCTGATGCAGATGCTCACCGAACCAGGCCTCGTTCGGGACCCGAACTACGTGAAGGTGGCGGTGGACCTGGCGGGCTACGCGCTCTTCTTCTCGCGCTCTCCTATCCCTTTCCTGAGAGACCCGTCGGTGAAGCCCACCTTCTGGGAGCACATCGGGGTGTACGCCTTCCGGCGCGAGGCTCTCCTGGCCTTCGCGAGACTGCCGGCCGGGCCGCTGGAGCGTGCCGAGAAGGTGGAGTGCCTGAGGTACCTGGAGCACGGGATCCGGATCCGGATGGCGGCGACGGACTACATGGGAGTGGAGATCGATACTCCCGAGGACCTGGCGCGGGCCGAGCGCCTGCTCGTCGAGCGGACGTGAGCCGGGCACGGAACCGGCCGCCCGGCGGCTCCAGGGCGATGGAGGAGAGGTCATGAGCGCTCACAAGAATCTCACCATGGTCGGAGCCGTGATGTTCGGGCGCGGCGCCTTCGGCCAGACGGACGCGGTCCTGGCGCGGAAGCGGCGCGGCGACGCCCCGTTCGTCTTCCTCGTCGACCACGTCTTCAGGGATCGCGCCGACTTCATCGGCCGGATCCCGCTGCGGGGCAGGGACCGGCTCTACTTCGCCGACGTCTCCCATGAGCCGAGCACGGGCGACGTGGACACTCTTCGCGACAGGGTCCGCGGCGAGCTCGGCGAGGTCTCGGGCATCGTCGGGGTGGGCGGGGGCTCGACGATGGACCTCGCCAAGGCCGTTTCCCTCATGCTCACCAACCCGGGGTCCTCGACGGAGTACCAGGGTTGGGACCTCCTGAAGTTCCCGGGCGTGTTCAAGGTGGGCGTCCCCACCCTGTCCGGGACCGGGGCCGAGGTATCGCGAACCGCCGTGCTCGTCGGGCCGACGAAGAAGCTCGGGCTCAACTCCGACTTCACCCCCTTCGACCAGGTGGTGCTCGACCCCGACCTCATCGCCGGAGCCCCGGCACGGCAGCGCTTCTTCACCGGGATGGACTGCTACATCCACAACGTCGAGTCGCTCCAGGGCAAGGCGATGAACGCCTACGCCCGAGTGCACGCAGAGAAGTCCACCGCCCTCTGCCGGGAGATCTTCCTCGAGAAGGACCGCTGGGACGCCGACGCGGACGAGAAGCTCATGATGGCGTCCTGGCTCGGCGGGATGAGCATCGCCTACTCCCAGGTCGGCGCGGCCCACGCGATGTCCTATGGGCTCGCCTACGTGCTCGGTACCCGCCACGGAGAAGGGAACTGCATCGCCATGCAGGCCCTCGCCGAGTTCTACCCGGAGGGAGTGCGCGACTTCCGTCGCATGGCGGAGAAGGCCGGGGTCGAGATCCCGAAGGGAGTGACCGTCGGGCTCGCCCCGGAGCGGCTCGAGAAGATGGTGGACGTGTCGCTGGGAATGGCGCCCCTGTGGGCCAACGCCCTCGGCGAGGACTGGCAGGAGAAGATGACCCGGGAGCGCCTCCGGGGTCATCTTC
>Ga0209048_10002111_pt1 | contig 19919 bp, 20 predicted proteins | sample FrelakmetCRP12CR_FD_187146 | JGI IMG/M metagenome (GOLD analysis project Ga0209048, IMG submission 187146) | Freshwater lake sediment microbial communities from the University of Notre Dame, USA, for methane emissions studies - CRP12 CR (SPAdes)... | ecosystem: Environmental > Aquatic >... | reverse complement strand
GCGCGCCCGACAGGATTCGAACCTGTGACCCTTGGCTTCGGAAACCAATACTCTATCCAACTGAGCTACGGGCGCGTGAGGGGGGTGACGACGAACAACCGCCATTTTACGGCCCGGGCGGGCATAGCGTCCACCGCAGTTACTGCGTACGCGCACGGACCGGTATAATGTTTGGTTAATGCCGGCGGCCGCGCCGGTGACCGCTCCTGGCGCCATGGTGCGCGTCAAAGGGCCCCTTTACCGACCGACGCGCCCATGACCGACGAGCATTCCTCCCCGATCAAGACACCCCGGCAACTCCTGATTGTCGTGCTGCTTGCCTTCGCCGTTCCGATCGCCCTGGCCGTGCTCGTTTCACAGCTCGTGACCAGCGGCGAAAAGGGCATCCACGAGGACGATAGCAAGGTACTCGCACGCATCCAGGCCGTGGGCCATGTGGTGCTGGCGGAAGCGAGCGGGCCCAAAGGCATGCTCACGGGCCAGCAGGTGTACGGACAGGTTTGCAAGACCTGCCATGAGGCCGGCCTGGCCGGCGCACCGAAATTCGGCGACAAGGTCGCATGGAGTGCGCGGATCGCGCAGGGCGAAACCACGTTGAGCCAGCACGCGATCGCCGGATACCAGGGCAAGGCGGGCGTGATGCCGGCCAAGGGCGGCAATGCCGACCTGACCGACAACGAAGTCCGGCGCGCCGTGGCGTACATGGCCAACAACGCAGGTGCGACCTGGACAGAGCCCGCCGCGCCGGTTGCGGTCGTGGGCTCCTCCGAGCGCACCGGCGAACAGGTCGTCGCTGAAACCTGCGGCAAGTGCCACGAAACCGGCGAAGGCGGGGCGCCGAAGATCGGCGACCGCACCGCGTGGGTCAAGCGCGCGAAGGATGGCTATGCCCGCGTACTGCAGTCGGCGTTGAAGGGCCATGCAGGAATGCCGGCGCGCGGCGGACTTGCCGAGCTTTCCGACGCCGAAGTCAAGCGCGCGTTGGATTACATGATCGCTTCCGGCAGCGGCACCCCGATACCATCCGCCGCGGTACCGGTTGCGGCTGCGCCGGCGGTGGCAACGGCGGCGGTGGCGGACAAATCCGACGGCAAGAAGATCTTCGACACCAACTGCGCCGCCTGTCATGGTGCAGGCATCGCCGGGGCGCCGAAATTCGGCGACAAGGCCGCGTGGGCGCCGCGCATCGCGCAAGGCATCAACGTGTTGTACACCCATGCCGTCGGCGGCTTCCAGGGCAAGGGCGGCATGATGCCGCCGAAGGGTGGCAACACCTCGCTGCAGGATGCGGACGTCAAGGCGGCCGTCGATTACATGGTCGCCGCCGGCAAATAGGCGCCTGGCGTCAGCGCGCGAGCATCGCCTTCAGCGACTTCAGGCGTTCGCTGCCGGCCGCCTTCTCCTTCGCCGCCTCATCCGGCGGCAACGGCACGTCGGCGTAGCGCAGGTCCTCCTGCGCCAATTCGGCGATGAAGCGCGACGGTGCGCACGACATCATCTCGCCGGCACGCTTGCGCCGGCGGCAATACGACAGATGCAGTGTCTGTTGCGCCCGCGTGATGCCGACGTACATCAGCCGGCGTTCCTCGTCGAGCGTCCCGGCCTCCACCGCTTCGCGATGGGGCAGCAGGCCTTCTTCCAGTCCCACCAGGAAGACGTGCGGGAACTCGAGACCCTTGGCCGCGTGCAGCGTCGACAGGTGCACGGCATCTGCGCCCTCGCCCTCCCTGCCTTCGAGCATCGTGATCAGCGCCACCAGCTGCGTGAGCTCCAGCAGGTTGCGCTCGTCGCTCTCCCCTTTGCGCGACAGCCAGTCGATCAAGTCGCGCACGCTTTGCGTCCTGTCCTTCGCCTCCCGCTTGTCCAGCGTCGCCACCAGCCATTCCTCGTAACCGGACGCGGCATAGAGCTCGTTGAGCAGCCGTCCGGCAGGTTCGCGTTCCGCCCGCGACCTCAAGTTGTTGATCAGCGCGCAGAATTCCGCAAGCGTTTCGCGCTGCCTGGCGGGAATCGTATCCGCGACGTCCGGGGCGTACACGGCGGCGAAGAGACTTTCGTGACGCGCCGCCGCGACGTCGCCCAAGCGCGCGAGCGTCGTCTGGCCGATGCCGCGCTTGGGGCTCGTCACGGCGCGCACGAACGCCGGATCGTCGTCGTCATTGGCGATCAAGCGCAGGTAGGAGACGAAGTCCTTGACCTCCGCCTTGTCGAACAGCGACTGCCCGCCCGACACGTCGTACGGCATGTTCTGCCCGCGCAGCGCCGTCTCGAACACGCGCGCCTGGTGGTTGCCGCGGTAGAGGATGGCGAAATCCGAAAACTTCGCGCGCCGCTCGAACTTGAGCGCGGACAGCCGCCGCACCACCGCTTCCGCTTCGGCTTCGTCATCGGCCGCCGGCACCACGCGAATCGGCTCGCCATTGGGGAGGTCGCTCCAAAGGCGCTTGTCGAAGAGTTTCGGATTGTTGGTGATCAGCGCATTCGCGCAACGCAGGATGCGCACGGTCGAGCGATAGTTCTGCTCCAGCTTGACGACCTTGAGGTCCGGATAGTCGCGCGGCAGACACGCGAGGTTGTCCACCGTGGCGCCGCGCCAGCCGTAGATGGCCTGGTCGTCATCGCCCACGGCAGTGAACGGCGTGCGCTCACCGACCAGCGCGCGCAACAGCCGATACTGGGCGGGATTGGTGTCCTGGTATTCGTCGACGAGAACGTGTGCGCACTTCGCCTGCCAGCGCGCACGCGCGTCGGCATCGCGCTCGAGCAGTTCCACCACGCGCACGATGAGGTCGTCGAAATCCACGGCCTGGTAGGCAGCGAGCGCCTCGCCGTAGTAGGCGTAAGCGCGGGCGGCGATGATCTCGTCGTCCTCCTTTGAACCCTTCAGTGCCATTGCCGGCGAAACCAGCGCGTTCTTCCACGCGCTGATCTTCCACTGCGCCGAGCGCGCGCGGCCACGATCGGAGGTCGCGATGAGTTCGGCGACGACGGACTCGAGGTCGGAGGGATCGAAGATCGAGAAGCCCGGTTTCAATCCCGCCGCCTTCGCCTCGATGCGCAGGATCTTGAGGCCCAGCGCATGAAAGGTGGCCACGACGACCTTGGCCGCCTCGCCTGCCTTGCCCTGCGCCTTGAGGAGCGACTGCGCGCGTTCCCGCATTTCGCGCGCGGCCTTGTTGGTGAACGTGATCGCGACGATTTGCGCAGGGTCGACGCCGCGCTCGATCAGGTGCGCGATCTTGGCGGTGATGACGCGCGTCTTGCCGCTGCCGGCACCCGCCAGCACCAGCAGCGGCCCGTCGACATGGCGCACCGCTTCGCGCTGGGGAGGATTGAGGGGAAATTGCACTGAAGGAGCCTGTCGGACTTGTCTTCACGTAGGCGTTGCTTGGCCAAAAAGCGATGGATGCGAGGCGCGAGGCGCAGCGAATATCGCGAATATTCGCTAGCCGAGCAACAAAGCAGACGCGCTATTTTGGCAGCAACCCGAAGGGACGGGGCAATTTGGGCGCACTTCTGCGTTGCTCACCCTCACCATATTCTCGATATGCTTTCGGGCTCGCGCCTGGAACTGCGCCCAAATTGCGACCCGTCGCATACGCGAAGACAAGCCCGACAGGCTCCTCCCTTGTTAGAATGAAAGCGAATCGATTCTAACAGCCGCGTCGGCGCGTTCGAAGGGCTTGACGCGTTCGATTTGTCTCCCTACCGAATCCGACGACAGGAAAATGGCGCTCTACGCAATAGGCGACATACAGGGCTGCCACGCCGAGTTCTGCCAGCTGCTGGATCTCATTGCGTTTGCGCCAACCTCCGATCGCCTGTGGTTGGTCGGCGACCTCGTGAATCGCGGGCCGGAATCGCTCGCGGTCCTGCGCGAGGTGAGGAAACTGGGCGATGCCGCCACGACTGTGCTCGGCAACCATGACTTCCATCTGCTGACCGTTGCCGCGGGCCATCGCAGTCCGCACCGCAGCGACACGCTCAATGCCATCCTGCAGGCACCCGATCGCGATGAATTGATCGGCTGGCTGGCGGCACGGCCACTGGTGGTGGTCGAAGGCGAGCGGCTGCTGGTGCACGCCGGACTGCTGCCGCAATGGACGCCGGCGACGGCACTGATGCTCTCGCGCGAAGTGCAGCAGATGCTCGCCGGCGACCGCGCGCAGGAGTTCCTGAGCGTGCTCTACGGCGACGAACCCCGGCAATGGACGGAGGATCTCTCCGGATACGATCGCCTTCGCGTCGCGGTCAATGCCTGCACGCGGTTGCGCTTCTGCACGGCGGACGGCACGATGGAATTCCGGGAAAAGCGCGGCCCGGCTCACACCCCCGAAGGTTTCCTTCCGTGGTTCGCGCAACCCGACCGCCTGACCGCGCGGATGACCGTCGTGTGCGGGCACTGGTCGACGCTCGACCTCATGCTCGCGCCCGACGTGCTGATGCTCGATTCGGGTTGCCTGTGGGGCGGGACACTCACCGGGATCCGTCTCGACGATCGGCGGGTGATGCAGGTCCCTTCGCGCCATCCGGTGCAGCCAAAACCGTTCGGATGAGGCTTTCGGCATCGCGCGCGAGATGGCGCCTGTGTCCGTTGCGCGCCGGCAGCGCCGCGGTCGCGATCAGTTCCACGGTCAGCGCGCGCACGCCGCACACCTGCCAGAACGATTCGGCAAAGCTCGTCTCGCCGACATACGCGGGCGCGACCGACAGCGTGCCGTCCGGCGCGCGGTAGCGGATCGCCACCGGCTGCACATGGCCCTCCGCTTCCACGATGGGCTGGAGCAGCGAACTCTTGAATGGCAGCATGTCCAGGCCATCCGTGGTGGTGCCTTCCGGAAAGATCGCAACCACGTCGCCGCTCGCCAGGACCAGCGCAACATGGTTGTTGACCCGTCGGGTGTCCCGGCGCTTGGTGCGTTCGACGAACAGCGTTCCCGCGCCGCGGATCATCGCGCCCACGATCGGCCAGCGCGCCAGTTCGGACTTCGCGACGAAGCGCACCGGATGCACCGAATTGAGCACGAAGATGTCGAGCCAGGATATGTGATTGGCGACGATCAACACGTTGCCGCCCCGCGCGGCGATGTCTCCGTGCAGGCGGGCCTCGACGGCCAGGATGCGCAGAAGGCGCCGGCTCCAGCGCTTGACCAGCGCGCGTTTGCGCGCCGGGGAGACCAGCGGAAAGACCAGCAGCGTCGTCGCAATGCCGGCACCCACATGGACGCAGGTCCGGACATAGCGGTAGACGCGGATCGGCGGCGAATTAGGTTCTTGCGGCACGGGGCTGTGCGAAATGCATCCTCGAAGCGGTTTCGGCGCAATGAAAAGGCCGCGCTGGGGGCGCGGCCGGGTCGTTCCAACTTGTCGTTGCGGTCCCCGCGTCAGGTCGGTTCAGAACACGTGACTGCCAAAGGTCTTGAAGTATAACGCGCCCACCGTCTCGCGATTGACGACGTGGTTCTGTCCGCCGCGCGAGGCGATCTTGAGTGAACCCATCACGGACGCGAGTCCGCCGGTCTTCTCCCAGTCCCAGCCCTGGCTCATTCCATAGAGGATTCCCGCGCGGTAGGCGTCGCCGCAACCGGTCGGGTCCGTGACCGCGCTTGGCTTGGCCGCGGGCACGGCGTAGGTGACGCCTCCCGCGTGAATGACCGAACCATCCGCGCCGAGTGTCACGATCAGCGCTTCCACGCGCTCGGCGAGCGCCGCAAACGACAAACCCGTGCGCTCGGCCAGCAGCTGCCCTTCGTAGTCGTTCACCGCGACGCAGCGCGCCTTGTCGATCATCGCGAGCAGTTCCGGTCCGCTGAACAGCGGCATGGCCTGCCCCGGATCGAACATGAACGGAATGCCCGCCTGCGCGAACTGCTCGACGTGGGCGCTCATCCCTTCCTTGCCGTCGGGTGCGACGATGCCAAGGCCGATGTCCGCGACGTCGCCTACGCGATTCTGGTGGGAGTAGTTCATCGCGCCCGGATGGAAGGCGGTGATCTGGTTGTCGTCGAGATCGGTGATGATGAAGGCCTGCGCCGTGTACGCGCCGGGCACATGGCGGACAGCGTCGCCGCCGACGCCCAAGGCTGCGAGCCGCTCGCGATAATCGCTGCCGTCGTCGCCGATGGTCGCCATGACCACCGGCTCGCCGCCGATGCCCAGGAGGTTGTAGGCGATGTTGCCCGCGCAGCCGCCCCATTCGCGGCGCATTTCCCCGATCTGGAAGGACACCGACAGCACGCGCAACTGCTCGGGCAGGATGTGCCGCGCGAAGCGGTCGGGAAACACCATGATGGTGTCGTAGGCGAGCGAACCGCAGACGAGCGTGCGCATAGTTGGATGGTCAGCCGGCGAAAAGCGGGAAAAGGGTGAGGAAGTGTAGCCGTTCCGCCGATTCCGCGGGTTGCCTTCGTGCTCCTGTGCGCGCGCACCGCAGTGCCCACCTGCAGGACTCAGGCTGCGGTCTCGCGCCCCGTGTCGCGCACGACGAATTGCTGGCGCCGCGAGACCGGCAGCGTCTCCGCCACGCCAGCCAGCAGGACCTCCCAATGCGCGTCGCCGTCGTCGTTCACGCGGCGCTCGAAGCCGCGGATGTGGTCGCGCGCGGCAAGGCAGTTGCGATGGACGCGCACGAACCGCGCTCCGAATTCGGACTCGAGCCTGGTCAGCGATTCCTCGAGCAGGTATTCGCGCTGGGCGGTACGAATCGTGATGTATTTCAGTTCGGCCTTGAGATAGATCACGTCCTCCACCGGCACCAGAACGACCCGCGAGCGCTCGGTCACCGACAGGAAGCGGCGCGCCGCCGCGGGCAATTGCGCGAGCTTCTCGGCACTGACCGGCCGCAGGCGCGGCACCTTCTGCAGCGCGCTCAAGAGCCGCTGCACGCGGATCGGCTTCATCAGGTAGTCGACCGCGTTCACTTCGAACGCATGGACCGCGTGTTCGTGGAATGCGGTGGTGAAGATCACGACCGGGGGATGCGCCAGCTTGAGCAGGTGTCGGGCGAGCTCGACGCCATCCATGTCCGGCATGTGGATGTCGGTCAGCACCAGGTCCACCGGCGCGCTTTGCAGGAGTTCCAGCGCCTCGCGGCCATGCTGGGCTTCGCCGATAACCGCCAGCGGCAGCGCCGACGCACAGTCGTCGAGCAGATCACGCAGGCGCCGGCGTGCCGGCGCCTCGTCGTCCACGATCAGCACGCGCAGCGGTGCCTCAGCCACGGGCGGCCTCCGCAATGGCAATGCGCGCACTCTCGTCGCGGGAGCGGTCGCCCTCCGATCCGGGTAACGGGCCGGTGACAGTCGGGACCCCGGTCGCCGAGTTGGCCGCCTCCGTGCGATAGGGGATGCGAATGTGGACCTCGTAGGAATCCTTGGCGACCTTTGATTCGAGGCTCGCCTCGGCGTCGAAATGCAATGCCAGCCGCTCACGCACGTTGGCCAGCGCCATCTTGTTCCCGATATGATGGTTGCCGCCGGTTGCGCGGTAGGGATTCTTCAGGATCGCATGGACCACGCCGCGCGACAGGAACAGATTGATGGAGACCGTTCCGGGCGTGCTCAACGGCTCGATGCCGTGGTAAACCGCGTTCTCGAGCAGCGGCTGCAGCATGAGCGGCGGTACCAGGGCATCGGCGGGCATGCTCTTGACGTTCCAGTCGACGGTGAGGCGATCGCCTAGCCGCAACTGCTCGAGTTCCAGGTACTGCCGGCAGAGCTCGACTTCGTCCTCGAGCGGAGTCAGGTCGCGGTTGTCGCGCATCAGTACACGGAACAGGTCGGCCATGTCCTCCAGTGCCACCTCCGCCCGCCGCGGGTCGCTCCGCATCAGCGACAGGACCGCGTTGATGCTGTTGAACAGGAAATGCGGCCGGATGCGCGCCTGCAGCGCCTGCAGCCGGGCCTCCGTGATGGCCGGCGACAGCGCCCGTGCGCGTAGACGGAAGTAGAACAGGAGGATGCCGACCGCCAGCAGGCCGAACAGAATCCAGCGCAGAAGTGTCCCCTCGGGCAGCGAGCCCCGGGGATCCATGATCGCGAAAACGACCCGCCCGGCGAGAATGGTGACCAGCGCAATCAGGCCGGCACCGGCGCGAAACGGCAGCCGCGAAAGCCAGGGAGACGCCGCCCACAACACCGCGAGCACGAGCAGCAGGTACGGTTCGACGACGCCGGTCGCCTCGACCCACACGGCAAACACCGCGGACAGCTGCTGGGCGCGCGCGAATGCAACCAGGGCCGCCCCGAGGTTGACCGCCACCAGGATGCGCAGGATCGTCCCCAGATTGCGGAAGTCCGGCAACGCGGGCTGGATTGGATTTTGTCTTATAATTGCTGCCATATAGGACGTGCCATGCAAGCATTGTGCCCGCCGGCAAGGATCGCCGCGGCCAACGTCCTGTGACCCACCCGTTTCAGGCCGGTTTCGGGCCCCGCCCCCGGTCCAGGGGGGTACGAGTGGGCCGCCTGGTCCCCGGCAATCATTGTCGGCATGCCGCGCGGCCGACGCAAGAACTTATCCATGTCCGCCGCCAAAGCGCCCTCCCCGTCGCCCTCCACTTCCCCCGATGATACCGGCGGGTGGTCGGGACGGTTCAGCGAACCCGTGGCCGACCGGGTCAAGCGCTTCACCGCGTCGGTCGATTTCGACCAGCGTCTGGCCGACGTCGACATCACCGGATCGCTGGCCCATGCCCGCATGCTGGCAGCCACGGGGATCATTTCGGCGAGCGACTTGAGCCAGATCGAGCGGGGCCTGGCGCAGATTCGCGCCGAGATCGGGCGCGGGGAGTTCGCCTGGTCGCGCGACTTCGAGGACGTCCATCTCAACATCGAAAGGCGCCTGACCGATCTCGTGGGCGACGCCGGCAAGCGGCTGCATACCGGCCGCTCGCGCAACGACCAGGTGGCGACCGACCTGCGCCTCTGGCTCCGCGGCGCGATCGACAACCTCGCCCTGCAGCTCGTGGCGCTGCGCCGCGCCTTGCTTGACCTGGCCGAAGTCCACGCCGCCACGATCATGCCCGGTTTCACCCATATGCAGGTCGCCCAGCCGGTCACGTTCGGCCACCACCTGATGGCGTACGACGCGATGTTCGCGCGCGACGGCGAACGCCTGGCCGACTGCCGGAGGCGGGTCAACCGACTGCCCCTGGGCGCCGCCGCGCTTGCCGGAACGTCGTTTCCGATCGATCGCGAGAAGGTCGCGAAGGAATTGGGCTTCGCCGGCCTGTGTGGAAATTCGCTCGACGCCGTGGCTGACCGCGATTTCGCCATCGAGTTCGAGGCCGCGGCCGCGCTGGTCATGGTCCATCTTTCGCGCCTGTGCGAGGAACTGGTGCTGTGGTCGAGTCCGCGGTTCGCCTTCGTGCAGCTGGCCGACCGGTTCTGCACCGGCAGCTCGATCATGCCGCAGAAGAAGAATCCCGACGTGCCCGAACTCGTGCGCGGCAAGGCAGGTCGCGTGATCGGTCACCTGGTGTCACTGCTGGTACTGATGAAGGGCCAGCCGCTGACCTACAACAAGGACAACCAGGAAGACAAGGAGCCGCTGTTCGACACCGTCGATACGCTCTCCGATTCGCTGGCCATCATGGCCGATCTCGTGGGCAGCGGCATCCGCGTCGACGCCGAACGCATGCGTGCTGCGGCGCGCGAGGGCTTTGCCACCGCCACCGATCTGGCGGATTACCTGGTGCGCCGCGGATTGCCGTTCCGCGACGCGCACGAGGCCGTGGCGCGCGCCGTACGCCACGCCGAACGCACCGGATGCGACTTGGCCGACCTCGCGCTGGCCGACCTGCGCTCGTTCTCGCCGCTGGTGAACGACGACGTCTATGCCGTGCTCACGCTCGACGGCTCGGTCGGCAGCCGCAATCATCCAGGGGGCACGGCGCCCGACCAGGTGCGGGCGGCCGTTGCACTGGCGCGGCTGGCGCTTGCCGGTGGATGAATGCCGGCGACGTCATGGGCCCCGATGTGCTCGGTTACCTGGCGGGCGCGCTGACCACGATCGCCTTCGTGCCGCAGGTGGTGCGCATCGTCCGGACGCGGTCAGCCGGTGACATTTCCTGGGGCATGTTTGCCATCCTGAGCGTCGGCGTCACCCTGTGGCTCTGGTACGGCATCCGGCTCTCATCCCTGCCGCTGATCGCGGCCAACGGCGTGACGCTGGCCCTGGTGCTGGCGATACTCGCCCTCAAGCTGCGTTACCGATCGCGCTTCCCTGCGCATCGTCATGGCGTGGAACAAGGAACCAAGGAGCCGCAATGAAACTCGCATTTCTCGGTCTGGGCGTCATGGGCTACCCGATGGCGGGTCATCTGTCCCGCGCCGGCCACGAGGTCACGGTGTTCAACCGCACGGCGCCCAAGGCGGCCCGATGGGTGGAGGCCTTTGGCGGCAAGGCCGCGGCTACGCCCGCCGCTGCGGTGCGGGGTGCCGAAATCGCGCTGATGTGCGTGGGTAACGACGACGACGTCCGGTCGGTGATCACCGGCGCGGACGGCGCGCTGGAGGGAATGGCCGCAGGCACGGTCCTGGTCGACCACACGACCGCTTCGGCGCATGTAGCGCGGGAAATGCATGCAGCGGCCGCGGCCAAGGGGGTCGCGTTTCTCGATGCCCCGGTCTCGGGCGGGCAGGCGGGTGCCGAAAACGGCAAGCTCACCATCATGGTCGGCGGCGAGACTGCGACCTTCGCCACGGCCGAGGGTGTGTTGGCCACCTATGCCCGGGCAGTGACGCTGATGGGCGCATCGGGCAGCGGTCAACTGACCAAAATGGTCAACCAGATCTGCATCGCCGGCCTGGTCCAGGCGCTGTCGGAGGGAATCAATTTTGCAGCCCGGGCCGGCCTCGACCCGACGCGCGTCCTCGACGTGATCAGCAAGGGCGCCGCGCAATCGTGGCAGATGGAGAATCGCGGCAAGACGATGATCGCCGACCAGTTCGATTTTGGCTTCGCCGTGGACTGGATGCGCAAGGATCTGGCCATTTGCCTGGACGAGGCCCGCGCGAATGGCGCCGCGCTCCCGGGCACCGCGCTGGTCGATCAGTTCTACGCGCGAGTGCAGGCGAAAGGTGGCGGCCGGTGGGATACATCGTCCCTCATCCGCCTGCTCCGGGATGCGGGATGAGGTCACGGAGCGCGCTGCGTTCCCGGTTACGCGCAATCGCGGCGACCAGCGCTCTGATAGCGGCCGCAGGTGCACTGGCAGGCGAAGTGACGCTCAAGTCCGCATGGCTGCGTCCGGCGGCGGCCGGCATGGACGAGGCTCAGGCGTATGTCGACATCGTCAGCGAAGCCGACCTCGAACTGGTCGGCGCATCGACGCCGTTCGCGAAGAAGGTCGAACTGGTGCTGGTGGCGATGAATAATGAGCCACCGGAGCCGAAGGTGGTGGCGACCTTGCCGGTTCCCGCCGGCAAGACGACCCGGCTGGCCTACCGGGGCAGTCACTTGCGTCTGGTCGAGATCACGAAGAGCTTCGGCAATGGCTCCACGGTGCCGTTGACGCTCGCCTTCAAGTCGCGGGACGGCAAGGACGTGAGCGCCACCGTCGACGCAGAGGTTCGCGGCCTGCTGCTGCCGCAACAGATGCCGGCGCTGACGCCGAAGGATCGCGCGCCCGCGCCCAAGGCAGCAGCGCCGGCGGAAGCAAGATGAGACGGGAATTCTGCGCGCGTCAGTCCGCCGCAGGCACGCGGTCCCCTTCGGTGATCGCGATGTCGTAGGTGATCTCCGCGGTTCGCGCGAGCATGATCGTGGCCGAGCAGTATTTCTCCTTCGAGAGCATCACCGCGCGTTCGACCTGCCTTGCGTCCAGGCTGCGACCGGCCACCGCATAGTTCAGGTGGATCCGCGTGAAGACCCTGGGTTCCTCGGGCGCCCGCTCGGCTTCGGCAGTCACCACGCAATCCGTCACCGGCTGCCGCCCCTTTTTCAGGATCAGCACGACATCGAAAGCAGTGCACGCCGCGGCGCCGGTCAGCACCATCTCCATCGGACGCATCCCGAGATTGCGCCCGCCATGCTCCGGCGCGCCATCGATGACCACGGCATGGCCGCTGCCGGTTTCCCCGACAAAGCTCACGCCTTCCACCCATTTGATCCTGGTTTTCATGATTGCCCCAAAATGGCGCAAAAAATCGACATTTGGCGGCCCATCGCCGAAAAATTCTGCCGGATTGCGCTTAAAAGACCCGTTTGTCCATGCTGCACCGCACCCAGATTCTTGCGTTGTGCATTGCAGTATGCGAGCATTCAGTCGTCTGTGGCTCCGCCTTACTCCTCCTTAGGCACCACAGACGCATTCCTCCATTCTCCTCCTATGGTGGAATCCTGAAGGCGCGGTCTAAACCACCGCGCCTCTTTTTGTCCATCGTCCGCGTTGCACTGCGCCATCGGCAAGTCGGTCGGGGCCAAACCAGAGTCCTGTCCTGGCCACGTCCGGGCACGTATGGCGTCCCACTGCGAGGCAGCCAACCCGACAAGGGGAGCACAGATTCCGCCTTGACGCCCGAACCCCCCAAATAGTAGACTAGCGGACTTTGCTGACCGAACCGCCAGAGACATCGAGATGAAGACTTTTTCCGCCAAACCCTCGGACATCACACGGGAATGGTTCCACGTTGACGGGACCGACCAGGTGCTGGGCCGACTCGCGAGCCAGATCGCGCTGCGGCTGCGCGGCAAGCACAAGCCGATCTACACGCCGCATATGGACACGGGCGATTTCATCGTCGTCACCAACGTGGACAAGTTGCGTGTGACCGGCAACAAGGCGGAAGACAAGCTCTACCACCGCCATACGGGATACCCGGGCGGCATCCGGACCGTGAACTTCGGCCAGATGCAGGAGCGCTTCCCCGGCCGCGCGCTCGAAAAGGCCGTGAAGGGCATGCTGCCCAAGGGTCCCCTCGGCTACGCGATGCTGAAGAAACTCAAATGCTATTCGGGGCCTGCCCATCCGCACTCGGCCCAGCAACCCAAGTCCTTCGATCCGGTGAAGAAGATCGGGAAAGCAGAACCCAAGTCATGATCGGCAACTACTACTACGGCACGGGCCGGCGCAAGACGTCGGTGGCGCGCGTGTTCATCAAGACAGGCACCGGCAAATTCGTCGTGAACGACAAGCCGGTGGACGAGTTCTTCACGCGCGAAACGGGCCGCATGGTGGTCCGCCAGCCGCTGGCGCTCACCAACCACGCGACCACGTTCGACATCATGGTCAACGTGATCGGCGGCGGCGAATCGGGACAAGCCGGCGCGGTGCGCCACGGCATCACCCGCGCGCTGATCGACTACGACGCGCAACTGAAACCCACGCTGTCGAAGGCAGGTCTCGTCACGCGCGACGCGCGCGAAGTGGAACGCAAGAAAGTCGGCCTCCACAAGGCGCGCAAGCGCAAGCAGTTCTCGAAGCGCTAAGCCGTTTTCCGCTTCTCCGCAAAGGCCGCCTTCCGGGTGGCCTTTGTGCTTCACGGGCCCGGTTCGCGGGCGCGTGACCCCCATGCCATTGTCATCGGGCGCAGGAACCCGGTGCTAGAATCCGGATCAAACAGCCGGACCCCATTGTGAGGTACAGGATGGTCAAGATCGGCATTGTCGGCGGCACCGGATACACCGGGGTGGAACTGCTGCGCCTGCTGGCCTCGCACGCGGAGGCCGACGTGCGCGCCATTACCTCTCGCGGAGAAGCAGGCACGCGCGTCGTCGACATGTTTCCGAGCCTGCGCGGGCACTACGGTTCAATGAGTGACGGGCTGCGGTTCACCGCGCCCGATGCGACGGACCTGACGTCGTGCGACCTCGTGTTCTTCGCCACGCCCCACGGCGTCGCGATGGCGCAGGCGCGCGGGCTGGTGGATGCCGGCGTGAAGATCATCGACCTCGCCGCGGACTTCCGGATCCGTGACGTCGCGATGTTCGAGAAGTGGTACAGGATTCCCCACACCTGTCCCGATCTGCTTGCCGAGTCGGTCTACGGGCTGCCCGAATTCCACCGCGACGAAATCCGCCGCGCGCGCATCGTCGGCAACCCGGGCTGCTATCCGACGGCGATGCAGCTGGGCTTCATGCCGCTGATCGAGGCCGGCATCGTCGACACCGAACACCTGATCGCCGATTGCAAATCCGGCGCTTCCGGCGCCGGTCGCAAGGCCGAGGTCGGCCTGCTGCTGGCGGAGGCCTCGGACAATTTCCGGGCCTACAACGTCGGCGGCCACCGCCACCATCCCGAGACGGTGCAGGAACTTGCCGCGCGCAGCAGGACACCGTTGAAACTCGTGTTCACGCCGCACCTGCTGCCGATGATCCGCGGCATCCACGCGACGCTGTATGCGCGGCTGACCCGCACCGACGTCGACCTGCAGGCGCTGTTCGAAAAGCGCTACGCCGGCGAACCCTTCGTCGACGTGATGCCAGCCGGTTCCGCGCCCGATACGCGGAGCGTGCGCGCATCGAACGTCGCGCGCATTGCCGTTCACCGTCCCGGCGACGCCGACATGGTCACCGTGCTCGTCGTCGAAGACAACCTCGTCAAGGGCGCCGCTGGCCAGGCGGTGCAGAACATGAACCTGATGTTCGGTTTGCCCGAGACCACCGGATTGACGGCCGCGCCGGTCGTGCCCTAGGAGTCCCCGGAAGTGGCAACGCCCCTCTGGTGGCGCCGTGTGCGCCGGAGCTTCGGCATTTCCGCGCCGCGCATGGCAGTGCGCACGCACCTGCCCTGGTGGGGACGCGGCGCGATCATGGTCACGCTGATCGGCATCATCGCCGGAATGTGGTGGTGGGGATTCGACTTTGGCCAGATCTTCGGTGGCTTCAATCGCAAGGAAACCGAGTTGCAGCTGGTCACGCTGGAAGCCGAGACCAAGAAACTGCGGGTCGAGGCCGTCGAACTCCGCGGGAAGAACTCGACGCTGGAAAGCGAACTCGCCATGTCGCGCGGTGCGCAGGAAACGCAGCAGAAACAGTGGATCGAGCTGTCCGGCGAGAATGCGCAGTTGAAGGAGGAACTCGCCTTCCTGCAAAAGCTCGTGTCCGATTCGAGCAAACAGGTCGGCCTGCAGCTGCAACGACTGGCCGTGGAGCGCGACACCGACGAAATGTGGCACTACAACGTGCTTGTGGTCCGCGGCGGCAGCCCGAAGGACGAATTCGAGGGCAGCCTCGTGCTCCAGGTCACGCTGGCGCCAATGTCCGGCGCACCCGCCGCGACGCGTGGCGTGATCCTGACACTGCCCGACGACCAGCCCGAGGCCAAGCCGGCGCTGGCCCTCAAATTCAAGTATTATCAGCGGGTTGAAGGCAGATTCCGGGTCCCCGAGGGAATGCGCGTCACGGCCATAACGGCGCGCGCTTTCGAATCCGGTCAGGGCAGTGCCAAAGCCACGCGGACGCTGCAGCTTTAGATTCGCGAAGGAGGCCCCATGTTCGAACGCAAGAAACACGCGCCGCCGCAAAAGCGCATCGACTGCCTGATCGGCGCCGGAACCGTGGTCCGCGGCGACGTCACCTTCACCGGCGGATTGCGCATCGACGGGCAGGTGCTGGGCAACGTGACCACGCACAACGGCGAGTCCGGTACGCTCGTGGTGAGCGAGCAGGCCCGGATCGACGGCGAGGTCACCGTTTCGCATGTGGTCGTGAACGGCGCGGTGAACGGCCCGGTGACGGCCAACGATTTCCTGGAATTGCAATCGAAGGCCAAGATCGTCGGCGACGTCGAGTACCGGACGCTCGAAATGCACCTTGGCGCGGTCATCCAGGGACGGCTGAACCACGTCGAACCGGGAACCGCAAGCGTTGTCGAATTGAAACGGGTGTCGGCGGAATAGGGCGACGCCCTGCCCGCTATGAATGGTCATGCCGAAGCTGTAACCGTGGATAATTTGAGCCGGAAGCCTTTGCGAGTAAAATGAGGTCCGATGCCTTTGCGCCATCCGCGCTACAGGAGCCAATGATGAATGCGATGAACGAGATGCCCGCCCCGCTGGTCTTCACCGACTCCGCCGCCACCAAGGTGAAGGCGCTGATCGAAGAGGAAGGCAATCCGGACCTCAAGCTGCGCGTATTCGTGTCCGGCGGCGGCTGTTCCGGCTTCCAGTATGGCTTTACCTTCGACGAAGTCACCAACGAAGACGACACCGCGCTGGTCAAGGACGGCGTCACGCTGCTGATCGACCCGATGAGCTACCAGTATCTGGTGGGTGCCGAGATCGACTACCAGGATGGCCTCGAGGGCGCGCAGTTCGTCATCAAGAATCCGAACGCCACGACGACTTGCGGGTGCGGCTCCAGCTTTTCGGCCTGACGCAAACGCCGCAATGCACGACCCGAACGGGGGCCCCAAGCGGCCCCCGTTGCGCATTCTGCGGTATTGTCAGGCCAGCACGCGGTGCCAGACCGTTCGCCGCACAGGGCCAATGGACCGCGTGCGGAACAGGCGGCTGGCCGTGACCCTCCCGGCGCGTCAAGCTGCGCTGGTCGAGGCGGGCGCTGCGCGGGTCCGCGAAGTCGTCCGGTTGGCAGGAACGGCCGCGGGACAAGTCGGCGCAGCGTCGGGCTATCCGGTTCCTGCGGCGGTCTGTGCGCGCCGGCGTGCCAGCCTGGACTGCTCGGCCGCGCGCGCTTCATCGCCGGGACCCGCAAACCGCGCGACGCGTTGCCGCTCGGCCGTCGGCGTGCCGTCGAACGCCAGCCACTGGTGATTGTCCCAGTCGTAGAGCTTGCACCGCCGCGTCGTGTCGAGGAACCAGTGCAGACCCAGTCTGCTGACGACCGCGGCGGGGCCGAGACGCGCATCGAGGAGTGTTTGCGCCTGAAACGCGTGGTAGCAGGGTATCTTGGGATGAAGGTGATGAACGGGATGGGAAAATACGTCGTGGTAGAACCAGCCCATCAATCGCGGCACCACAAGATGCACGGAAAGGAGTTCCGTACGGCCTTCGGCATTGCGATCGACCGCACCGTTGAACCAGGGGATTCTGGGGTCGGTGTGCTGAACGAAAAGTGCGAAGCCGTCGTGGATCTCGAATACCAGCAACGGCAAAGCCAAGCCAAGCAGCAGGGCGCCGGAGGCGGACAGGTTCACCGCGTAGCGCGGCGCAGCCAACAGCATCGCAATGAGCGCCGCGCCATAGACCGCGAGCAGCGCCGTGTTCCACCACGCGGCATGGCGCAGCGGCAGTGGGAGATAGGCCGGCGGGTAGATCTTCGTCGACCAGTGTCGCTCGACCAGGTAATAGATACCCCAGCTTACCACCGTGGGCGCGCGGTAGAACCGCTCGAGCGCACGGCGCCATGCCGGCAGCGCATCGTATTCCTGCTTGCTGAATGGCTTCCACGCGTCCGACTTGGCATCGTTCGTGAATGGATGATGCAGCGCATGATGTTCGTAAATCCACAACCGGCAGTTGTAGAAAATCGGCGTGAACAGGATGGTCGCCAACACTCGGTTGAGCCGCCTGCCGTTGACGATGTTCTCGTGTGCCGCATTGTGGGCCAGCGAGAAGATCCGGGCCAAGGCCATGCCGGCGAATACGCTGCAGCCGATCTTGGCCCACAGTGGCGGCAGGAACAGCACGCCAACCATTGCGCCGGCATACAGGACAACGTCCACGACGAACAACGTGAGTCCGTATGCGGTGTCGGAACGGGCGAAGACATTGACCTCGCGAATGAGGTCACGACGCTTCGGAATTGACGGGTCTGGGTTCGACATCGCACTGGCCCCAACCGGCAGTAGTTCAGGAGGCGGGCGGCGACCCCTTCGCGCCGCGCGAGAACGAAAACGTCTATGCTAGCATCACCGCGGCCGGAAGTAAGCGGGGGGTCATTCCCGCTGCTACCTGGCGGCGTCACTCGAGCGAATCGCGCATGACTCGAACTGAGGCCATTGCCTTGACGCAGATGGTCGCTGAACATCCATTGCAGTTCACGACCTCGGACCAGGTATTGCTGCGGGGTCGATGGTTCGTCGCGTCCAACGCCACACCGGCACCGTCCGTGGTCGCCGTGATTGCCTGTGGTGCAGGCATACCCGCCAGGTTCTACCATCGCCTTGCAAGGTACCTGGCGGCGTGCGGCGTGGCGGTGCTGACGTTCGATTATCGTGGTATCGGCGAGTCGCGGGTGGCCGATCTTCGCCGGTTGTTGGTGGGCATGGACGCATGGGCGACACTTGATTTCGGCGGGGCGCTGGCGACGGCGCGCGCGACCTATCCCGGGCTTCGGCTGGCGGCGGTCGCCCATAGCGTGGGAACGCTGTATGTCGGAGCGGCCCCCGATGCCGCGCACCTTTCCCGTCTGGTCTTTCTCGGTCCGCATACCGGGTATTGGCGCGACTATCGGGCAAGGTGGCGCTGGCTGATGTATCTGGTCTGGCACGTGTTCATGCCGGCCGTGACCAAGGTGATGGGTTATTTTCCTGGTGGTGCGTTTCGCCTGGGCGAGGATCTGCCGGCACAGGTCGCCTACGATTGGGCGGGACGCCGGCAGCCCGATATAGCGGGGACACCGGACGCGGCACGCCGCTTCGGCCCCAGTTTGGCGCACTATGGCGAAACGCACGCCGATACGCTGGCATTGTCGATCAGCGACGACGCGTTCGCGCCTCCCGATGCCGCGCGGCGACTCCTCTCGAATTACCCGAATCTGCGTGTTGTCCACGAAACCATTACCCCGGCCAGCCTCGACTGCCGCCGCCTGGGCCACTTCGGATTCCTGCGCCGGCCCGCGGGCGAGTACTTCTGGCGTCGTGCGGCCGACTGGCTGACCGCGCACGATAGCGCGGTCGACCTGCCGAGGGCGACGGCTGCCGCCGATGCGCCGAAGGAGACGCGATGCACCTGACCGCTCTCGACCGTCTGCCGCTATGGATCGACGGCAAAGCCATCGCCGCGCAGACCGCGCGTTTTGGCGAAGTCACCAATCCGGCGACGGGCGACGTGATTCGCCTTGTGCCGCTTGCCAATGCCGCCGACGTCGACGCTGCAGTTGCATCGGCGACCGCAGCGCTGCCGGACTGGCGCGCGTTTCCGCCGCTGCGCCGCGCGCGAATCCTGATGCGCTTCCGTGAACTGATGGAGTCACAGCGCAAGGACCTGGCGAAAATCATCACGCAGGAACATGGCAAGTCGCTGGCCGATGCCGAGGGCGAGGTGACCCGCGGCATCGAAGTAATCGAGTTCGCCATGGGCATTCCGCATCTGCTCAAGGGCGAGTTCAGCGAAAACGTCGGCACCGAGGTCGACAGCTTTTCGCTGCGCCAGCCGGTCGGTGTGTGCGCAGGCATCACCCCTTTCAATTTTCCCGCGATGGTTCCGCTGTGGATGTTTCCGATCGCGATTGGCTGCGGCAACACGTTCGTGCTGAAGCCTTCCGAGCGCGATCCTTCGCTGTCGCTACGGATGGCCGCTCTGCTCAAGGAGGCAGGACTGCCGAATGGCGTGTTCAACGTCGTCCACGGCGACAAGGAGGCCGTCGACGTGCTGCTCGCGCATCCCGCGGTCAGGGCGATCTCGTTCGTGGGCTCGACGCCCATCGCGAGATACATTTACGAAACCGGCGCGCGCCACGCCAAGCGCGTGCAGGCGTTGGGCGGTGCCAAGAATCATGCTGTGGTCCTGCCCGACGCGGATCTCGATTTCGCGACGGAGGCGATCATCGGTGCCGGCTATGGCTCCGCGGGCGAGCGCTGCATGGCGATCTCGGCGATTGTCGCGGTGGGAGAAGCGGCCGACGCGCTCGTCGAGCGCCTGGCAGCACGCGCCCGCCGCGTCAGCGTAGGCCCCGGCAACTCCCCCGACATCGAAATGGGGCCGGTCATCAGCCGTGCCGCGCGCGATCGCATCGTCGGCTGCATCGATCGTGGAGTCGCTGAAGGCGCGGCGCTGGTCGTCGATGGCCGCAAC
>Ga0209048_10002110_pt1 | contig 19920 bp, 15 predicted proteins | sample FrelakmetCRP12CR_FD_187146 | JGI IMG/M metagenome (GOLD analysis project Ga0209048, IMG submission 187146) | Freshwater lake sediment microbial communities from the University of Notre Dame, USA, for methane emissions studies - CRP12 CR (SPAdes)... | ecosystem: Environmental > Aquatic >... | reverse complement strand
GTTCTGAACCTGTCGATTTTCAAGACGTCAACGCCCGGAGCAAATTGTATGACCTCCGCGATACTGGTTAGTCCGCTGTAGTGAATGTCCTCGGCGGTAATAACGGTGACAGGCACAGTGAGTTGTCCGGTTTTTTGCGGCTGGCGGGAGGCAGAGGAAACGACGGAAACTTTCATTAATTCTTCGAGGGGCATCGCAAAAAGGTTCTGTGGCGTGTTTGCCTCGCCCTGCTCCGCAAAACACGGCAGCCCTACGGCCAGCAGGACAACGGCAATGAGTGCGGCACTTTTGCCGGCGGAACTTTCTGTGGTGTGCATAATCGGCTTCTCCAAAACTGGTGCGAGAGTGGCGACCGTCAGCAGCCCGCCACCGATGGCGAAGTGGGCGATGATCACGTGGAAGATCGCGATCCCGCCGATCAACCAGCTCCCACCGATGTGCGGGACCAGAAAGAGCGGATAGTCCATGACAACCTCCTCGCCGCGCCTACGACCCTGACGCAAACGAAATCCCACTGATCGCCGGAGGCGACGTCAGAAGTACCCGTACCATATCAGAAGAGACGCCGGGCTGAAAAGAGATCTCGCCGGGAAGCAACACGGCGATTAGGCGTCGCGGGAGTCCGCGGAGGCCCGCCCTGTGGAACGCTTCCGCCGCACTGTCCGCTCGGTACCCCGCAACAAGAGCTTGCGCGGCCCGCGTTGCCCTGTCACCATCGCCGCACGATCGATCACCGGTCATGGATGATGGGATGGGCTCGTCCCGGATCCTGGCTATTACTCAAGCGCCCGCCACGCGGTGTGTCGCACTGCGGAAGGGCCTTTCGCTGGAAAGGACACCCCATGCGCCGTCCCGTGCTGCTTCTGTTTCTCCTCGTTCTCCTCGCCCTGCCCGCCGTCGCGCCGGCGGCACCGGCGCCGACGAGCGAGAACGAGAAGACTTTCTATGCTCTCGGTCTCGCCATCAGCCAGGATCTCGGCGCCTTTGGCCTCAGCGAAACCGAGCTCGAGATGGTCAAGGCCGGCCTCTCCGATGGGGTCCTGGGCAAGCCCGCTCAGGTCGATCTGCGCACCTATGGGCCGAAGCTCCAGGAGCTCCAGCGTTCCCGCGGTGCCGCGGCCGCCGCCCAGGAGAAGAAGGCGGGCGAAACCATGTTGTTGAAGGCGGCGGGCGAGAAGGGAGCCATCAAGACCCCGGCGGGGGCCGTGGTGATACCCCTGAAGCCCGGGACGGGTCCTTCGCCCTCGGCAACCGACAAGGTGAAGGTCCACTACCACGGCACGCTGACGGACGGGACGGTGTTTGACAGCTCCGTGCAGCGCGGGGAGCCCATCACCTTCCCGCTGAACGGCGTCATCCGCTGCTGGACGGAGGGAGTTCAGCAGATGAAGGTGGGCGGCAAGGCGAGACTTGTCTGCCCATCCGACACCGCCTACGGAGACCGGGGAGCGCCGCCCCGCATCAAGCCGGGCGCGACGCTGGTGTTCGAGGTGGAACTCCTCGAGATCGTGAAGTAAGCAGCACCGACTGAATCTTGGCCACAAGAAGCGCAAGGGGCACAGGGTTCACGAGCTTCTTCTGACGCAGCCCGACTTGCACGCTTCCTCTGGCTATGATCTGTTATGAGCAGCAATGGACAAGTTGCTGGAGCCTGGCCCAGGTTTCGTGCGGAAAACGCCTCAGGGGATTTCCTCGACGCGGCTTCGGCCGCTGTCGGTAAGGGCGTAAACGCTGTCGCTCTCCGCCACCAGGCCCGCCTCAAACAGTTCCCGCATCGTGCTCCGGACGCGATAGACGGGAAGTCGCAGGTGCTCGCACACCCCTTCGATGGTTCGGGGGCTGCGCAGCGCGCGGACGATTGCCTGCGCCATGGGCTCGAGGGTCCCGTCGGGTTTCACGCAGGGCATGGCTTTCCCCTACTTGGGCAGTTCCTTCGTACAGAAGTACCATTCGGTGCACTCGTAGCCCGCCTTCACTCGCTCCGTCGCCGCTTCGATCGTCTTGGGGGGCGGCACGATGACCTTGTCCCCCGGACGCCAGTTGGCCGGCGTGGCCACCCCGTGCTTGTCGGTCGTCTGCAGGGCATCGATGAGCCGCAGGATCTCGGCCATGTTCCGGCCCGTGGTCAGCGGGTAGTAGATCATGGCCCGGATGATCTGGTTCGGATCGATGACGAAGACGCAGCGGCTGGTCTCCGTCTTGCTCTCGCCGGGCATGATCATCCCGTACAGAGTGGCGACCTCCTTGTTGAGGTCCGCGATCACCGGGAACGGGATCGTCACCTTGAAATGCTGCTCAATGTTCCGAATCCAGGCGATGTGGGAATAAGTGCTGTCAATCGAGAGGCCCATCAGGTGGACGTTCCTCTTGCCGAGCGGCTCCGCGATCTTTGCGAATTCCACGAACTCGGTGGTGCAGACGGGGGTGAAATCCGCCGGATGAGAGAACAGGATTAACCAGCTACCCTTGAAGTCCTCCAGCCGGATGGTGCCGTGGGTGGTCTCGGCCTGAAAGGCGGGGGCAGGCTGCCCCAGGCGGGGGAAGGACGGAGCCTGACTGTTCTGGGTAGGGGTTTCCATGGGGATGCCTCCTTTGGGTGCGCGAAGTCAGCGTGCGCCGAACCGGCCCGGTGTTTCATGGACCATCGCAGAAACGGGGCACGCCCCGGCGGTAGCCGAGACCATCCGCCAGGGCGTGTTCCCATTTCCGCGCATCTTACGGCGCGACCGCGCGCCTGTCACTCGCGAAAGCGAAATCCGGCGGAATGGGTCGGGGAACGGGATGCCGGCTTTCACGTCGGGCCCTCCACCTGCGATAGGGAAAACCGCGCGTCCGGGATCGGCGCCCCCATTAATGCGCCAATTGGCGCATTCTTTCTCCGAGCCCCCCAGGAAATGCGCCATTGGTGCATTCGGCGCATTTCTCATGTCTCATTTTCGCTGCCGGCCTCCACATCAGGTCGTCGTTATTCGGCACACAGGCTGCCGCGTAGGGCTCAATACTTCATCTCGACCAAGAAACCCATACGGCCAGAGCAATCCCACCCTTGCGGGCTCTTGTGCGGCCGCAGTCGCTGATCTTGCGTCATTCGGGCGAACTTCTTGCCACATACGGTACACTGGATGATGTATCTGGGTCCACCCCTCGGCCTGGATGTTCGCGGGCTCCGACGGACACCGACAGGGAGAGAACTCCTCGCAGGTCCGGCACTGCCTTGCGCTGTCGGCGGGATTCCCAGGTCCGTTGGAGAGAGCTCGACAATGTACCGAGGCGCGAAAGTCTCATCAGTGACCCGCACCCCCTGGATACGGTCGAGGCGGTAGCTGCGCGGCTCCCCGTTGTCCACACGCACCGCGTAGAGCACGATATTGCCTGCCAGCGTGCGGCGGAGCGAGTACGGCTCGATCCTCCGGGTGCTGCCGTCATAGTCGAGGTCCACGCATAGTCGGTTCGCCCCCGCGAAACGCACAAGTTCGAGGAAGGAAGAACCGGCCACACCCTGGCGACGCAAGAAGCCGACAGGAAGCCGAGCGACCTCCTCTTCCACGCCGATAGGCGCAGCCACCAGGGCGGGCGGTGCCGCACCGCCCTCGAGCCAGCCAAAGAACTCAGGGAGCGCAGCCCAGAAGCTGTCGAATGGTGGGAGCGCGGGAAGTTGGTGGCCGAGCATCGCCTGCCAGTCCGCAAGAAGCTCGCCGGCCGCGTCCGCCAAGCGTGCGAGCGTTGGTACGGCCATGTTCTTGAAGGCGGATTTTTTGGCAAGAATGTCCAGAACAGCCGCTGCCGAGGGCTGGAAATCCCGCTGCCGATACAGGTTGATCACATCATAGAGGTCACGCGGACGTGCGCGCTCAGCCAGCGCCCGGATCTTCTCGGCAAAGATCTCCTCGTAGGCATAGCAGCGCACAACGATGCCGTTTGTTGGTGCGTCGCTGTAGGGATGGCTGACGGGCCTCTCTACCGGGGGCAGCACCAGGACCTCATCGGCAGTCAGGTCGAGCTTGATCCGTGGCAGGCTTCCGCCGCGACCGAGGGGGCCCCTGTAGTAGATGCGGGCCTCGCAGTTCAAGCCCTGGCGTGGACTTCTGTACGTCTCAAACCGCATCAGGTCAACGGGAAGCTCCAGACCGCTCTCTTCATACACCCAGGCGGATACGGCAGCGAAGGTGGAGCGGAGATGCCCCGCATCGAGGTGTGCCTCATCGCCGAGGGTGAAATCCAGGTCCTCGGAGAAGCGGTAGGTCTCGAAGTAGCACTTCTTCAGGCATGTGCCGCCCTTGAACGTCCAAGCAGCCGCAAGGGGCTCATGTGCATAGATTCCCGCCAGCAGCCAGCCGAGAACGTAGTCTTTCTCGACGATGTCGTGGGTGAGCGAGAGGTCGCTGGCGACCGCAAGAACCTCCGAGCGATCAATCATTGGAAGGCTCGGACTTCCAGCGCTCGGGCACCCAGAGCCGCCAGCGGCGGACGAGGCGTGGCGAGGGAAGCGCCGGGTCCAGCTTCACGTTCCCCTGGGTCAATCGCTCATGGCAGGCCGCAGTGAGCTGCTCGGAGCCGCCAGCGCGCTCAGCTAGAAACCCGAGGCGCTTGAAGACGGCTCCGTTACCCAGACGATCGGCATAGGCGATCAGCATATCAGGAGAGGCATCGGGCCGACGCAGGTACACACGGAGACAGTCGGCTACGTGCCGGATGCCGCCGCCCATGGCAGGAGCATCGAGCATGTCGATGACGGTGCGATGGAGGTCAGAGACCTGAAGCTTCACCCGCCCGCGCCAGAGCGTCTTCGTGCCAAACAGTTTCGGCTCCGCAACCTGGCGCACAACAAACGTGACGCCCTGGATGGTCTGACAGGAACGGCGGACGGATCCTGCCGTGTACACGAACACACTGCGGAACAACTGTTCGGTCAAGTCCCAGTGGTGCGCGGCGGTCGCCCCGCCGATGTATGCGGGACCAAAGAGCGTCGGCACGAGGGTCCAGGGGTCCTCGATCACATGATCGGTAGGTGTTGCCGTAATGGGCACGGGCGCATAAAGCCCTCGACGCAGCCGGGTGAGCCACCCCTGGTCATGCCACCGAGCAAGCATCTTCGCCGCCGCCGCACGACCCACGCCGAGAGCAGCCGTCGCGTCGTCGACGCTGATCAGGTGTCCTGCCTTCCGCATAACAGCCGAGAGGCGGGTACGTCCATGGGTGGGCATCAAACATCGCTCCAGCAAGGGCCGTCCTCGCCCGTAAGGTACGCGCCACGGGCGCTCAATGTTTCCAGTCTCAGCCAAGAACGGTACACTCTGACGTATTTTATTCCTGAAAAAGAGACTTTACTACTGTAGCAATGTACCACACATCAATCCGTATTGCCACCGTCAGGCCGCTCGTCCGGTGGTCGTTTGTCGGATTGGCCGACAGGATCGATCAGTGTCTCCCCAAGAAGACACGGATAACCGGGCGCAGTGGGCCATGCGGACTGGACCGCCAACATGATCTTCTCGCCTATCTTCAGAGGGGTCACGCACCAAGGTTGCGTATCGGTCTCAACCAGGAACACGTCGTCTATATCAGTTGGCTGCTGGGCCTTGGACGCTTCCCGGAAGTCCTCGCATATGGAGGACCGATCGCTGAGCGCAATATCGTCAGTCTCAATGATGAGCACTGTGCGGAAGTCTTGCGCCTTGTATTGCGACAAGACTTTCGACTTCGCGCGGATTCTCTCTGCAAGGACCTGGGCTCGCTGATCGCGAAGGTCTGCCGGCGCCACACGCATACCGAACAGGCTTCCTGGACCCGTGGCTCGCTCCCGGCGAACCCCGAGAGCAAATGGAACACTTGGAATCTGGACCTCAATACGCCGATCATAGGGAAGTCTGCTAAGGTTCGTGACGATCCATGATTCGATCAGCCCTGACAGCTCTTGCCAGTCGATTCCTACTGGAACAGCATGGATCGGAACGTCAACGTCGGCGTGATCACAAAGCGTGTCTTTCAGACGCTCTTCCAAAGCCCCGAGAACTTCGCGAAACCGCGCGCTGTCGAGCCGCTGACGAGGGTAGCTGTCAAGACTGGTGTGTTCGACTGCGTATCGGACTCCTCCACCCTCAAGAATCGCATCGCACGCCTTGGTGGTCCGCATCTTCCGGTCTGGTGAACTGGTCCGTATGATTCTCTGCCCCTCGCGCTTCTCCAGATACATCCGCAGAAGCGCGATGACTCCATCGACATGCACGTCATCAGAACGGTTCACTCTCGGACCCCCATTTCGGTCCACTTGCAGCATTCCTACCGCCGACATCGCGATGAGGTCATAGCGCAGGAGTTCGCGGCCTGACCACACACAGTACGTCCCGAACGACATGGCTGAGCCCGTCTCTTGATTTCGCCGCAACTCGATCGGCCAGCGTTGGGGAGCGCCGGCGAATTTCATCCGTATCAATGTTGTGCCACACCGGAAGAATCACCTTCCGTCCGGCGATCTCCAGAGCCGTGAGTCCGTCGAGCTCACGCTGCGGCCAATCCTTCGCAAAGAAGTGAGGGCTCAGCACCACCACCCCACAGCGCGATGACGCTAGACCACGATCTATGGATCTCCGAAGGCTGTCGCCTATCGTAAGCGTGAAGTCGTCGTACCACACATTGAGTCCCTCGGCCCGAAGGGCCTCTGCAAGCTCTCTGACAAAGGGTTCCTTATCCTCACTTGCATGGCAGATGAAAACGTCCCATGAAACATTTGCCCCCGCCGTCGCCCCACTGGCGGTTGCTGTTGACGCCCCACTCTGGTGCCTGGTCCGAACCTCCGGGTGCGATCGCAACTCCTCGGCAAGGGCGACCAATGAGTTCCTGCACTTTTCAATCTCATCGCCCAAGTCCGAAAACGGGCCTATGTCAGACTGAAACTGGAACGCCAGAGCCTCGTCCTCGGAGACTTCTTCGGCAATCAGTCTGGCAATTCGGCGTGTCAGCCTTTCTAGCCGCTTCCAGCCCAAATCTACTTGGCCACCTTGAAAGGCCTGGTCGAAGATTGTGGTCAGCTCCTGGAGGGACCCGCCAATATGTTCGAGAAGCTGCTCAGTGGACAACATATCGTGCTCCGTTGCTGCTCGCGTAGTCCGGCCACCTATCATTCAGCTTGGGCTATGCCTCGACCCTCCAACGCTCCAAGCGTTCCTTGAGATACGCGAAGAAATCTCGGTGTTTGCGGGCGAAGACGGGGAATGCCCCGAGGATCTGGGCGAAGTTGGCGGCATCGAGGCCGTAGGCCTCGGCGACGGCGGGGTTGGCGTCCCGGGGGAGGGGCCAGGGGTCGCGGTGCGCGGTGATGTACTCGATCCTCGGGGCCCACGCGAGCTGGGTCGGAATACACGACAGTCGGTTGACGACCTCGGCCGTTGGGACCGGCAAAGGGAGGGGGCGCAAATGGGTGAAGGTGCCCCACGCCCGGGCCATTCCAGGGGAGGTCCGCAGTCGCGGCGCCACCCCCACGCCCGACTTTAACCAACAGGAAGCCATCACCAACCCCGGCTCAGCACCGCCCGCACAGCACCGGAGGCCAGCACACGTTCGCAGCTCTCCCAATCGTTCTTGGAGATGGGCCGGTATTTCACGTCGAACGGATGCTGCCGTGGGACCGCCTCGATGATCTGCTTCGCCCGTTCCGTCTCCCCCATCGCCACATCGATCCAGACGTCCTCCAGGACATCCGGAAGTTGCCCAAACAGCGTGTAGATGTCCTGCAGTCGGGAGGAGAGCAGTTGGTGGACCCGATCCTCCACCGACCCCAGGTAGCGCAGATTGTAGATGTGCACGGTGTCGTTGAGTTGACCGATCCGCTGGATACGGCCCTTCCGCTGCTCCAGGCGCGTGGGGTTCCAGGGCAGGTCGAGGTTGATGAGCATGCCCAGGCGCTGCAAGTTGAGCCCCTCTGCCGCCGCGTCGGTTCCCAAGAGGAGTCGAAGTTGACCCCGCTGAACCCGCTGCTTGATGTCCTCGCGGGCTACCGAGGTAAAGCGCCCGTCATCCCAGATGCCCGACTTGCCCGAACCGGCGTAGACACCGATGGGCTCTCCTGGCAGATCCCCCATCAACTGTTCCGCCAGCCACCGGATGGAGTCATAGTACTGACTGAAGACAATGCAGCCCTTCTCCAGCCAGCGGCGTGTCGTCAAGCACTCGAGGACAATCGCGTACTTCGGATCGCGCTCCTGATTCGCTTCGAGAGCGTCAACAAAACCCCTCAGCAACGTTCGCTCCTCGCCGGTCAACGTGCGCGACATGGCGTCGGCGCGCCCCGTATCCCGCTCTTCCTCGTCGTCCTCAAGGACAGTTGCGCCCGTTTCAATCTCTTGCCACGAACCGAGCATCTGCTCCGCGGTCTTGCGTCCCGCTGCAATGCTGCTTCCAACTCGGCGCAGGAGCAGCGTTTTCAGAAATCCTGAGCCGCGCATCCGCGCGCCAAGTTTTTGGCAAAACTCCTCGGCCAGCGCGTAGGCCTCCCTCAAGTACGGGGGGAGCCGGATGGCGTCGTCATCCCGCTCGCCGTGAAGCTCGACTGCAATGGGGGCGAGGAACGGCTCGCCCGTCTCGGGATCGCGGGTCTCTTCAAGGTATTTCCGGCTGCGTCGGACGATATGTAGGATCAAGGGGTTGTGCTGTTCGACAAAGCGCGGAAACATCTGGCGGACGCGCGATGTACCGGCCAGGCCAAGCTTTTCCCAATCGCTCCCCGTCGCGGAGACGGAATCGTCGGCCATGTCGAGCAGGCGCCGCAAGATCTCGAAATCCATGTGTTCAATCCTGGGAGGGAACGGCGTGCGCACCCAGTCCCACATCTCCAGCTCGTCGTCAGGCCGAGTGATCTCGCCCATGACGAGACCCAGAGCCTTCTCCGCCCGACGCCAAAGGCTCCACGGCCCGCCCAGGACTGCCTCGCTGCCGCGACTGAGAATGTCCAGCAGGTCCCACGCTTCGACCGGTCGGAGTTGCGCCGGGGTCGCGGTCGCCAGGAGCAAGCTCGTCGTGCGAGGAGACAACTCGTACAGAAAGCTCAGCAGATTGTTTGCGTCCGGCTTCTCTCCGTCCCGACCTTCCCCGAGGTTCTGCCGGCGGGCATGGTGCGCCTCATCCACGATGACGCATTCGAACGAGAGCGTCTTGAGCAACTCCGCGTCGGGACAGCCGAAGATGGCCCGTGATGTCGGGACGATCCCGACCCAGCGGGGGCATTTCCTGATCCCTTCCGGCCCGATGGCGGGATACTCGACCTCGTTCTCGTCAACCCATTGTTTTCCCGTCCAGACGGCGGAAGGCATGTCGAGTAATTCGAGCAGTTCGTCCTGCCATTGCCAGACCAGGGTTTTTGGCGCCAGGACGAGGACGGGCTTCTCGCCGACCAGCGCCATGAGCTGGGCGGCCATGGCAAGCTGCACGGTTTTGCCGAGGCCCACCTGGTCCGCGAGCACGAATCGTGCGCCGCCGGGGGTGTGCAGATGCGCCTCGAAGGCCAGCTTCACGAAATACTTCTGGTGCTCCCAGAGACCGGCCTGTTTCCGGTATACCGGCGTTTCAACAAAGACCGCCGCCGGTTTGGGGTCTTCACCTTTCGCCTCTGCCTCCGCATGCCAGTCCGAGACGGCGGGGATGACCGTCCGGCGGCTCAGGCGGGCGATGTCCTGAACAATGAACTCGGCAAGCGGGACGGCGGCATGGTGGGCCCATAGCGCATCGAACTCCTCCTGCACCCATTGGACGGCGTCCGGCGACGAGTCCTCCCACAGCAACTCGTAATTCAGAGTCCAGGCGGCGCGGGACTCGTTGACACTCCCGAGGAATGCGGTCTTCGATCCATCGGTGAGCGTGATGACGCCGGCCTTGCCGTGAATGAGGCCGAAATGCTCATCCGGCAAGACCCGGATCTGGAGCTTGCCGCTGGTAAGGAATTGATGCAGACGGGAAAGGCGCACCTTGGCGGCGTCGCCGCCGGTATCGATGAGGACTTCCGGCTTGAAGCCGCACCATTCCTGGCGCAGCGCGGCGGCAGCGGCGCGGGCGGTGGCCACGTCCTGCGGCCGCAGGCCGGAGTTGCACACAACGCGAATTTGGCCCTCGACGCTCTCCAGGGCCTCGCCAGCCGTTTCGAGGATGGATGCGCAGAAGTAGCCTGCGATACGGTCGTACGCCTTGGCGCCCGTGAGCCGTTGCGCGAGAAACGATCGGTCCAGGCTCTGGCGGCGGGAGGAGAAGCGCTGCATCATGAGGCGCGGCCCTTCGCCATCTGCGCTTCAATCTCTTCGCGGTCACGCTCGATGAATTCCTGCAACTGTTTCGGCGACGGCAACGCCACCAGGTAGCGCGAGACGAACAGCTTGTTGTCCATTCCAGCTGTGGCGAATTCCACCTCGGTCTTCTCGCGGTCGCTGCACAGGATGATACCTACGGGCGGCTTGTCGCGTTGCTCCATGCCGTTCTTCTTCCACCAATTGAGATAGAAGTTCATCTGGCCGGCGTCCCCATGGGAGAACGGGCGGACCTTCAAGTTTAGGAGGACGTGGCAGCGCAGGCGGCGCTGGTAGAACACGAGGTCGATGTAGTCGTGCTTGGTGCCGACGGTGATGCGTCTCTGGCGGGCCTCGAAGCAAAAGCCGGTGCCGAGCTCCAGGAGGAATTGCTGGAGGTGGTCGAGCAGCGCTCTCTCCAGGTCGCTCTCAACGTATTCCGCACGCTCGGCCAGGCCGGTGAATTCGAGAACGTAGGGATCGCGAAGGAGATCGGCGATATCGGCTGACAATTCTTGACTCTGCGCTCGGCGGAGTACGGCGGCCCTGTTCTTGGATAAGCCCGTGCGCTCGAAAAGGAGCGAGCCGATCTGTCGCTGAAGCTGCCGGACCGACCACTGGCCATGCAGGCATTCGTTTTCGTAGAAGGCTCGCTTCCAAGAATCCTCGATGCGGATTAACTCGATGAAATGCGACCAGGACAGGCGCAGCAAGAGTTCGGGCGAAAGCGGGGTGGGTTGTTGGACCTTGGATAAACAACGTAAAAGCGACGCATCCATTCCAACCGGTCCTGGCTGCAGCCCTGGATTCCCCTCTTGACCAAATCGTCGGAAAGGCAAGCCAACAGCCGCTCACCGTACCGCGCACGGTCCGATCCTCGTTGCTCAAATTCAACGATGCATGTGCCAATCAGCCAGTTTCGCATCGTCAGGAATTGGTTCACTGCGGCGGCAGCTCCAGCCTGGGTGCGCGCGTGCAATCGGGTGATGGACTCAACCAACCCACCGTAATTTAGACGACTTTGCAGAGTCTTGGACGGGGTCTTCTTCATGCGCCCCTCACACATTATCCTGTCGGTTGCGCAGCGCGCCGGCGAGGATCGCCGCCGCTTCGGCGTCCTTATGCCAGTGCGGCAGGGACGCGTGGTGGCGGAGGGTCGACAGGTATTCCAATATCTCCAGGATGCGGGCGCGGCTGGACGCGTAGTCCTTCACCTCGGTGGTGAGCCAGTTTAGGCCGTCGCGAGGGCCGTCCGTTTCCAACGTCTTACACGTGGCAAAGAGAGCATGGCGGACTAGCGTTGGGCCGAAGCCGGTGTCGCCCATTTCCTTATTGCTGAATTCGCTGGCAGTCTTCAGGCGCGTCTCGTTGGCCTTGGTGCTGGCTAGAAGCGGCTTGTACTCTTCTACCCCGAACCCGCGCGCCAGCTCCTGATACACGCCGACGCGATGCTCGCCATGGCTCTCCAGTTCCAACCCCTTCAGGTAAAAGCGCTCAAGGGCCGAAAGCGACTTCCAGAGGTGGGTGTCAACGCCGCGCGGGACGAGGTGATCGCAGGCGATCTTCACCGCCCGCTCGATGAGTTCCTCCACGGGCGATCTCTCGCCCTTCGTCCGCGCCTTGGTCAGCTCGTAAGCGACGTCAATCTCCTCTATCTTCCGGGAGGTGAGCACGCGCAGGGCGGCGGCGTACGCGGCGAGCTGGTAATCCGTGTCGCCGAAATTCGGGTCCTTGGCGTCGTCAAGGCTACGCATGGTGTTGAGCTGTCGGCGGACCTCGACCTCCACTTCCTGATACACCTCGTCGAGGAAGGTGGTTTCCTCAGAAGTCTGCTTGCGCAGGACCAGCAATACAGTGCCTTGGACGTAGTTGCCCTCGCCAGTGGCAGGTCCAGTCTCCGTTGCGATACACCAAGCGGCAGTGACGCGCAGCCCGGCAGCCCAGAGGATCAGCGACAGGTCCGCCCAGACGCCGGCGTCTTGGTGGGTGAACATTACCACTTGCAGGCCGTGTTCCGGCATGTGCGCCGCCAGGTTCCGGTAACAATCCACCATGCTCCGACGGAATGCATCGTCCGAACCCACTACAGCGAGAGCACGCCGTGAGTCAGCGTACCATTCCGGGAATACACTCCCTATCGTTCCCTCATACCAACTCAGGAAGAAGTCTCCCACCTCATGGTAATTTACTGCATCCGCGTAAGGAGGATCGGTGATCCAGGAATCACAAGAGGCACTAACGGAGCGTGCGTCGTGAGGCTCGGCTACGCAACGCTCAGACGGCAGGATAGATCCTCCGCCGAGGGCGAACGTCGACAAATACCCTGTGATACCCCGAGTGGCCCAGTTCAGCATGGTGTTGAGCGCTTGGTTCGAGAACACGTCCGCAGTTGTTTCTACGCCATAGGACGGAACCCACCGCACAATACGGCTGTCTCTATTCGCGAGAATTCCGAGCCAAAGGGTGATGGCTACACGTGGCCGGGCAGCCAAGGCACTTGGCCTCTGGGCGATAAGGCCGTGACCTAGTAACTGCCTCGGATTGAACAGATGATGCCAGTGCGTCCAGCCGCGTTCTCGGATCGGTTGGTCGGTGTTGTAGCCCGACTCGATGCGCATGGAAGGGAGGTAGCCCTTGGCCTGCCAGTCGTGGAATTGTTCGCGGAGCAGGCGCAGGGTTGTCTCCTCGCGTCGAATGTCGTGCTCGGTCGCGGCGCGATATTCCTTTTCCTCGTCCCAGACGGTTTCACCCTTGGCGTTCTCGCGCTCGTAGGCTGTCATCCAGCGGACGCAATAGAGACGCTCCTGGAAGACATCGTCAGGCCGGGGGACGAGGTCGTCGTTCTCCCAGAGGCGTAGGCCGCTTTCGTGGTGTTGCGCTGTGGGGTCCTTGCCGCGGCCGGCCATGCGGATTTGCTGGGTCGTGGCCGGGTTCTTGCCCTGTTCCTCGAGAATGGGGTGTACGACGTAGCCGTCGCGCACGGTGCCCTGCTTGGCGGCTTTCATCTCGACGTCGCCCACGCCGGAATGGACTTCGATGGCGTAGCGCTTTCGCTTGCGGTCGGGCACCAGCCGGGCGATGCAGCGGGACTTCTCGCCGATCACCCACGAGGGCGCCAGCGGCACCGTCCAACCGGTTTCCGGGCAGACAACTTCAACACAGTAGAGATAGGCATCGGCGCGGGGAACGAGGCGAAAGATGTCGCCAGGCGTGAGTTCGCCGTCTTCGAGCGCCCTGACCAGCCTCTTCCACTCGGCGGCCGACACATCCTCGATGCGATGCTCGATGCCCCAGAGGGTGACTTGGCGATCCACGGCATCGTAGATCTCGCGCTGGGCACGCCGGACCTCCGCGGCAACCTGCGGGCCGCCGCCCACGATGTTGAGCGCAGCCCACGTGAGGAGGGCGGCCACGGGGTTGAGGTCGGTGCCGTACGCTTCGCAGCCCAGCCGGGCGGCCTCGAACGGGATGGAGCCGCCGCCGCAAAAGGCGTCGCCCACCCGGGGCACATGGCCAAAGCGACGCTTGCCAAGCTCGGCCACCAGATCGGGCAGGGATGAGGCGTTGGTGCCCAGGTGCCCGTTGATGACCTGCCAGGATTCGGCAGAAGGGCCGTCTATCTGCTCCGGGCGGTCGCAGTATTCGAGGCGTTCGTCGTAGGAGAGACCCAGGAAGACTCGCTTCTGGAGTTCCTCTTTGTACTCCTTGGAGAGCGCCTTCTTGAATCGTGCCTCGTCTTCGTCCGAGCCCGGCGCAAAATAGCCGGCGCGGTCGGCGGGTGGTAGCCGCTTGAAGAGTTCCTTGATGGGGATATTCTTTGATTTTCTGCGGAGCAGGCCCTCCTCGTCCATGGTCATAAGCCGCAGGAAGACCTCGCGATCCATCGTCGGGTCGTCGGTGGCGGGCAGGAGCAAGCCGAGGATGGCGGCGCGGCAGAGGACGAGCGGTTTCCGCCCCCACCATTTGCCGAGGCCGGTGAGCGTCTGGCTGTAGTTCGCCTTTCGCTCCTTGTAGCTCTCCATGGACATCTTCGAGACGGGGAACTGCGTCTCGATGAAACAGAGGTCCCTGATAGCTCGGGCGGTATCGGTCGTTTTGATCTGCGGAGACGTTTCGAGATCCGTGGGATTCATCTCTGGCGGGCCTTGAGCCTTCGGGTTCCTGGAGTTTTGGATGTCTGTGCCCACTTCGGCTCTTCGGGGGTCGATGCGTACGAAGGTTCGCTCGCCTGGACAACGAGCCGGAAGAATTCGGGCACAACGGGCTCGCCGGTCGGCCGACTGGTCACGGGGTTTTCGGTGAGGGCGAAACGGACGGCCTTGCGCCAGCCGCGCCCGCGCCCCGCCTGGCAGTGGCCGGTGGCGGCGGCCGTCATGGTGTAGAGCCACCATCGCTCCTCGGGCTGAAGCCCCTGCCAGTTGGCAATGGCCGTGGGGATCAGTGCGGGGTCGGCATCCTCGACGGCCCAGGCGAGCAACGCGAGTTCCTTCCCGAGAGGACGCGATATCGCGTTGTAGCCCGCTCGCCATTTGCCGGCGCGCCGGCCCTCCTTCTTGAGCCTGGCGTTGAGCTCTGCTCGGAGCACCTCCGCGATCTCATTCCATTTGGCCCGCGGGAGCCGGCAGCGCACCTGGCCATCCTGATGTTCCAGACCCAGATGCACAGAGTCCGCCACGCGCTCCGGATTCCAGGTGAGATGCTCGCTGATGTCCACGGGCACGGTCGCGCCAGCCGGGATATGGACGAGAAAATGCGCGGCCGAGCCGTCCGGGTCGAAGCCGAAGGCGCTGCCAAGAAGGTCGCGAGTCTGGCTATCACCCGGTGAGGTCATGCCTGCTTCACCTCGCCGAGTTTGACTTCGGCCTTTGTCTCGTTCAGCCAGTCGAGCAGACGCTGGCCAGTGGGAAAGTGGAGGGCGGCGACGGTCAATTCCACCTGGCCGCTCCCGGTGACGGGGAGCCGGCGCAGGGCCTCAGTAGCCTCCCGGATCTGAATTGCGTCCAGCTCGATCAACTCGTGGAGATTCAGCTCGGCCCAGCGGTCGCCGGTCACGCTGATTCGCACTCCGCTCACCCGCGCCTCGTGGCGCTTCACGCGCTCCATGAAATCGTACGACTCCAGGGTGGTGTGGTGCTCCTGGCGGCGCTTCCAGACGGCGGGCCTGAGCGGGTCGATTGTCTGACCGGTATCGGGGCGATTCCAGTCCAGAGGGACCTGGAGGACCTCTGAGTGGACGCCGTCGCACTCGGCGCATGCCAGGACAATCGGCGTGCCCCGCTGCAAGCGAACAGGCCCCTCGTACGTGCCGCCGGAGAGCTTGGGGTCGGAGCCGTCCGTGGTGTAGCGAATCGTAGTGCGCCCGTGCTTGTTCGGCGCCGCCTTCAGCTCGCACAGCCTCTCGCCGCCGGCGCCCGTATAGAGCCGATATTTCAGCGTGACTCGGTTCTTCCACGACATGGCCGGACCCGTGGCGTGGCCGCCGGTCGAGTCCACGGCGAGGAAGGAGACCTCGACCTCATCGGTGGTGAAGACCCCACCCTCCACCTTTTTGGAGGCCGTGGTCGCCTCGCCGCCGATCTCGGCATAGACGCTGTCGCCATAGACCGGGGTGACCCTCAGTTCGACTGCGCCGGTGTCTTCGTTGCGGCTGCGTTCCTGGACCTGCACGATGGTCGTCTTGGGCGCCGGAGGGGTGCGATCCACGTAACCTGATGCATCCTCGCGCCACACTTCCTTGTGGACGAGGTCGTCTTTGGTTGCGTCCAGGGCATCGCGCCGATGCCATTGCCATTGCGGGTTCATTGCCGCCCGCTTCTTCACCTCGGTCCAGAGCATGACCGGGACGGTGAAGAGGCGGGCTTCGACTTTCTTGCGGAAGATATCGCTGGCCACGTCGTCGGTGAACTTTTGCTTGTCCTTGAGAACCTGGAGAATCTGGTCCTCGCCCCGATAGTTATTGCCCTCGAAGGTCATGAGGAAGTCGGCCGGGCTCAGAACGTCCTGATTCCCCTGCCGGGTTGGATAATAGAGTGTGGTGAAAGTCTCCTTCACCGCCGAAAGGAACTGGCCAAGGATTCGGTCCCGCAGATCGTCGGCCTGCTTGGACTGAGGGTCATTGTCCGGGACCTTGTCGGCCTCCATCTCGTCCAGGATGTGCTGGATGGCTTTCAGCCGCTTGGCGCTTTCGATAAGGCTATCGAAGGTGTTGCGCGCTCCGGTGAGGAAGCCCACCCGGTTCTTGAACGTGGTTTGCTCCCAGAATTGGCGAAGCAACGGGTTCAAGCCCTGGGCCACATGTGGCTCGGTGATGACCACAGAGGTTCGGTCCGCGGACAGGGCGATCTCGTCCAACGCCGGCAATGGCAGCACCTCATGGTAACACCAACTGTTCAACGGTTTGAACAGCTCGGTGAGGCGTTGACGCAGCTCCTTAAGCGACTGCTCCCGGATGTAGGTTCCCGCCAGGGACTCGAGCTTGGCGTTGAGGTTCTCGACGTTCTTGAAGAAGAGCTTCCCATCTCGGTTCGAATGGAGGTACCACGCCGCGGTTGCGAGCTTCTCCAGCACGTCGCCCTTGAGCTTGGCAAGATTGCGACCGGGTGCGCACAGGTAGGCGACGAGTTCGGGGATGGACAGCCCGAGGATCGCGTTCGGGATGTTCGCCAAGGATGCAACGAACAGCAGGCGGCAGATATCGCGCGCATCGGAGGCACCGAGATTTTGGTCCATCACCTCGGCCACTGCGGCACCCTGGGCCGCGATGTCGTGGGCGATGGCGTTCTCCAGCGTGGGATTGATCTGGCGGATTTCGGAGAGTGCCTCGGCGTCATTCAGATCGATGTCATGCACCGAAATCAGAAATCTGGTCTTGGCCTCACCGGACTTCCAGAGGCGCGCGGCAATGATGCGCATGATGCGGATCAGGGCACGCGTCTGCTGGAATCCCGGGTTCTCACGAAACCGGGCGTAGAGGTCCCGAATCGCGGGATGGAACGGGTAGCTGGATTTGACGAGTTGGGCAAACTGCTCCGGCGACTGGGCCGTGATGTCCATCTGCCTGGCTTCGCGCACCGCCTTGGCATAGGCCTGCGCTACTTCGTCGATCTCGGTCTCCTTGGGCGGCGACGTGAAGAGGCGCTTCCGAAGGATGTGGTAGAACTCGTCGGTGTTGATCTGCACCGGCGTGAGGTTCATCGCGTGGCGCTGGGCTTCCTGTTGAAGCTGCTGGAGGACAACCTGGATCTGTGCGCTCGCTTCGGCGTAGGTGCCGACGAGGTCAGTGATCACGACGCAGACATGGCCCAGCTCTTTCTCGGCGACGGCCTCGAAGAGGTTCGTGAGGGCGGTCGCCGTGACTCTCGAGAGGTCGGAATTCCCGATGGCGATAGACTTGGCGTTGTCGAGATAGGGTGGAAGCTCATCGAGGAGGATGAGGGTCGGTCCTCCCTTTAGGAGGTTGATCCAGGCGGTGCGACCCGGCGCCTTGGGGGGAGAGTAGTAGTCCCTGAACGCATCGAACTTGTCGATCTGGCGGGCAATCTCTCCCCAGATGCCGTGCGGGACATCGGTTTCTCTCCCCGAGAAGGCCACGACGCGAACAGTTGGGAGGTCCTTGTCCGACGGCAGGCCGCCCAGCACCCTTGCGCGAAGGTTCGGATACTTTGCGAGCATTCCGAGGGCGATGAGATTGTGAGTCTTCCCGCCGCCCATTGCTTGCGTGAGCTTGAAGACCGCCTGTTCCGACTTGCCCTGGAGTCTCCGGAAGGCTTCGAGCAACAACGTCCGCATGCCATCGGTAACGTGGTTCTCTTCAAGAAAATCGGCCCCGTCGATCTTGCCCGCCGCAAGATGTGTCAGGCTCAAAACGGTGTCGCGTTTGGACGGATCGAACACGCTTTCGCGGGGCACGCAGAGCTGTTGGAGGGTCTTCATCTCGACTCCTCAGGATGTCTGTGCAGGAACGGCGCGGGAGTAGCGGTTCAGGTCCATTCGAGTCTCCGCTTGCCTAAAATGACGCGGCCCCACGGGGCGCCAACCCCATGAGGCCGATATAGGTTTCTGTCGGGAATGACACGAGACAGTAGGCGTCCTTTTCGTCGAGCGACTTCCATGGTCGCCTGACCTCCTTGTGGGGCGCGCTAGGTGGAACGGGCCCTGCGGAGCATCCGGACTGCGACCCCCAAGCTAAGGACTGTGCGTGCGGGCTGGTTGTACCATGATCGGAGGGATGGGGCAAGCGGGTTGGGCGGTCTCATGGCCCGGAAAAAGCGCTCAAAAACAGGAACGCCCTGATGACCAATCACAGTCACCAGGGCGCATCCCTGTCCAGATCAAGGGGCACGGCCTTGGAGCCGCCCCGTCTTCAACAAACCGGTCGCCTCCTTACCCTTCGCCTACTTGAGCGCGTACGAGCTTAACACCTTCATGTAATTCGCCCGCTCGAAGGCGGCTGGCTCGGCTACGGATTTCTGGCTCATGCTCCCCTGCATCTGCCGGATGGACACGTACTCGTGCTTCTCCATCCAGTCGGCGACGCCGCCCAGCACCGTCTTCAGGTACGGGATGCCGTTCCGGAGCAGGGCCGACGTCATCATGGCGACCCGGGCCCCGGCCATCATGCTCTTGATGGCATCCTCGGCGGTATGGACGCCGCCGGTGATGGCCAGGTCGGCCTTGACCCGGCCATAGAGGATGCCGACCCAGGTGAGGCGCAGCCGAAGCTCCTCGGACCGGCTGAGGACCAGGTTGGGCGTCACCTCGAGCTTCTCCAGATCGAAATCGGGCTGGTAGAAGCGATTGAAGAGGACCAGGCCGTTGGCGCCGGCCTGATCCAGCCGGCGGGCCATGGAGGCCAGCGCCGAGAAATACGGCCCCAGCTTCACCGCCACCGGGATCTTGACGCTGGCCCGCATATCCCGGACCAGATCGGCGTACATCTGCTCCACCTGGGCGCCGCTCATCTCCGGGTCCGTCGGAATGTAATAGACGTTCAACTCCAGCGCGTCGGCCCCGGCCTGCTCGATCTTCTTGGCGTAGCTGATCCAGCCGCCGGTCGAGACGCCGTTCAGGCTGCCGACGATCGGGATCTTCACCGCAGCCTTCGCCTTCCGGATGTGCTCCAGGTACGCGTCGGGGCCCAGCTTGTACTGACCCATGTCGGGATAGTAGGACAGCGCCTCGGCGAAGCTGTCGGTGCCGTGCGTGAGGAAGTGGTCGAGGTCCTGGCTCTCCAGCGTGAGCTGCTCCTCGAACAGCGAGTGCAGCACCACCGCGGCCGCCCCGGCGTCTTCCATCTGGCGGATGCTCCCCAGATCCTGGCACAGCGGAGAGGGAGAGACCACCAGGGGGTTCTTCAGCGAGAGGCCCAGATAGCTCGTGGACAGGTCAGTCATCGCTATTTCTCCTGTGCGGCGCCCGAGCCCGGCATGGCAGCCCAGTGCTCGTACAAGCGCCAGCGCGCGTTCACTTCTTCCTGGGCGGTCTTGAGCAGCCGCTTGGCCGCCTCGGGGTCGCTGTGGTTGAGCATCGTGAAGCGCGTCTCGTTGTTTTCGAACTTGTCCAGCGTGACGCTGGGCGCCTTGCTGTCCAGGACGAGCGGGTTCTTCCCCTGGGCGACCAGGTCGGGGTTGTACCGCATCAGCGGCCAGTGGCC
>Ga0209048_10002109_pt1 | contig 19921 bp, 23 predicted proteins | sample FrelakmetCRP12CR_FD_187146 | JGI IMG/M metagenome (GOLD analysis project Ga0209048, IMG submission 187146) | Freshwater lake sediment microbial communities from the University of Notre Dame, USA, for methane emissions studies - CRP12 CR (SPAdes)... | ecosystem: Environmental > Aquatic >... | reverse complement strand
GGCCAGGCTCGGCCGTCGACCCCGTTCCTCGGTGCGGGACGTGCCCAGCGGCTGCCACACCGTGGCCGACAACAGGAAGACGGCCACCACCCAGGTGCCATCGAGCAGCGTGCCCGGCTGGTAGGAGCCAGCCGCCGACTGGAACAGGTAGATGGTGTCGCCGACGGCCAGGACCACGCACCCGAGGGCCAGCATCACCAGGCGTCGCGGCCACCCGGGCACGATGACCAGGGCGCCGACCGCCAGGGCCAGGAGGATGAGGTCGCCGACGGGGTAGGCGAGGTCGACGGCGACGGCGGCAGGCGATCCTGTGGCCGAGGCGAGGATGGGGTCGATGACGAACGCGGCACACAGGGCGGCCGCTCCCAGCCCGGCGACGAGCCCGTCGAGCCAGGTGCTGGCGCTGAAGGTGCGGACCTCGCCGCGGATGATCAGCATGACGGCCAGGTAGGCCAGCGGGTAGATGAGGAGGTAGAAGCCGTCGGCCACCGACGGCGTCGGAGGCGTCCCCCCGCCCAGGGACTCGATGGACCACGCGAAGTCACCGACGGCCCAGGCCAGGAGCCCCAGGCCCATGGCCAGAGCGACGCCTCGACCGGGACGCCTCGCCAGCGCCCGGGCGAGGCACAGCATGGCGAGGAGGAGCTCGACGGCGTCGACCGCCCAGTTGTCCAGAGCCGACCACGCCTGGCCGGTGGGTCGCAGGACGAGCGTCGCTGCGTACGCGGTGACGAATACCGCGGCGGCGGAGTACACGGCCATGACGAACGGCGGTGTCCGTCGGACATCCGGTCCGTCCTGGGTACGGCGCAGTGCGCCCGACGCATTCACCCTATGTCCTTCGGAAGATTCCGGGAGAACCTGAAGTGACGGTGTCGGACATGCGGACGAACCGGCGGGGGATCGTCCCGGGCGGCGACACGGTGTCCACGGACAGCAGGAAGGCCGGCCCCGCGAACGGGGGACCGGCCCTGAACGGCGCACTTCGGGTGGAGGTGTGGGGATTCGAACCCCTGACCTCGTACTGCCAGGTGGTCACCAGGCGTCCATCGCCGTCCGCTTACGTCCGTGGCCAGGAGATTCCGTCCATCCCTGTCCACCGACCGCTGCCTCGATCCAATGCCATGGCTCCATCTCTGGCCACACGGAGATTGCCAACCAACAGGTCGAAGATTGGTGGCTGGGGGCTACCGCCCCCTGGGAACCCCCGCCGATGCCGTCCGCATCCACTGCGCTCACACACACCTTGCCCCCCTTGCCGAACAGCAATTCTCCGTCGGCGGTGTCACGCGAAGTGACCTATCAGTGGAGACCCGAGATGGTCGGGTCAGTGATCCCAAGCGCGGCCATCATGGCGAGGAGGGAGGTCTTCCATTTCGAGGTGTCGGACGACACAATGGACTGAAGCTGACTGACCATCGCAGGAGTCGTCGAGCTGTTGATCCCTTGGATCTGCCCCAAGTCGGTTCGATAATTCAAGCTCGACTTGATGAGTGCTTGCCGTGGCGTCTGAGTGGAGCTTGTCCAAGGAAGAGTGCCCAGTTGTAAAACGTAGGTGTTCAATAGGCCAGCGGCTGAGGAAGCGCTGTTTCTGACTGTCTCGAGGTCATTGAGTGATGCGGCGTTTGCCGACACCGAACCCCGTTGCGCCGCGACGGCCTTCTGTTCCAGCGGAACGAAGTCTTGAATCAACGTGTCCGTGAGCGTCTTCCATTGACGTGCCAATTCCTGGCTGGGCACTCCCGAGGGCGCCGGGTTCGTGTAGGGCAGCGCTGCCTTCTGGCCAGAACTCCCGGAGAGTCCTGATGCGACCACGGCTACTCCAATCACGACCGTCGCGCCCGCGACGGTTGGCCACACCCACCTCCTCCTACGCGTTCTCCTATGCGTTGGCCGATGGCTTCCTGGGGCTGGTCGGTGGAATTGATTGGTCTCGGTTCGTTGCCAAGAAGGAGGCACCCAGGCATAGGGGTCCTCGTACGGGGAAGGCGGCAGCGATTGGATCGGTTGAAGGTGCGGCGGATACCACTTGCCATCAGCTGCACACCACCACCCGTCACCTTGACTGGCGTCGCTCATTGCAATCCATCCTTCGAATGGCCGTGCCCCAGAGAGGACTGGCAAGACACATCACGCTCGAGATGACATACTCTCACTTCGATCTGGGGTCGGCTACATCATCAGTCATGAGGAGTCTCTTGCCGTGGATGCACTGCTCAAGACACGTCGACGAGTCCCATTTGGCCCCCGTGCCCAGGAGAGCGGAGGGGTCTGCCGCAGGTTTGGTTGACGGGGCGGAGTTGCGCGTCGCGTTCACTGTCTGGGACAGCCGCGCTGGTCCCTGCGAGGAAAGCGCGGACCGTTGGTCCTGCGGCCGGTCCTCCCCGTCATGCGGGCGACAGCGCAGAAACGGGTTGCCCGGTCCGACCTGCCCCTCTTCGGTGGAGGCAACACCACCCGATACGAACAAATGCCTCCTCGCTCTGGCTTCGTTCGCGGTGCCGTCTCGACAACTTCACCAGCGAGATGATCTGCGGAACCAAGAGGTCGAGTTCATGCAGACAGCCAGTGAACAGGGGCGTTCCGAGTTGCGCTACCACGGGATTCTGGATGCAATCGCTCCGGATCGCACTTCTGGACAGATCAGGTACCCCCGTCGCGTCATCAACAACCTGCTGAGCGACGTGACCGGATCGGGACCCCTACTATCGACCGCCATGGAGGTGGGCAGGAACAGGTCGTTTCTGTACATGCTCGTTTGGAGGACCGGGCCGGCGGCCAGGCCAACCACCCAGTCGGCCCTCATGCGCCGCCACTAGATTCGGGGCCATGCTGGTGACAGCAACCTCGGAACTTCGGCAACACGTCCTCGACCATGGCGGTTCGCTGTTCGTCCACTGTCAACGCCGAGGCGTCCCCTTCCTCCAAGCCACCACCAAGGAGCCGAGGTCGCTGGCTGGCTACGAGTTGTTCGTGGTCGAAGACATGTTGATCCTTACCCGCTTCCCGGTACGAAGGCGGCCCGAGGAACTCCATCTGTCCCTGGAAGGCTGGCGTCGGAAGCGCACCGTCGCAGCCTGGGACGGCTGCGCCTACATGATCTGACGACGTGTGACGGTCGGTCGGTTCTGGTCGGCTGTCCAGCTACATGAGCGACGCCAGGATGGCCGGAGAGGACCCTGTGGTGTCCCCGATCCGCCGGATGGGTGGGTCAACTCGCCGTCCGGACTGAACCCGGTCACTCTCCCAGGCCGGGGGTGACCCAGGGGACGGTGGCGGACGGCCTCAGGTGCACGGTGGTGGCGAAGGTGTCAACGGCGGGCCGGAACCGGTGGCGTCCGCTCTGACGTGCCACACCTTGCATCTGGGTTAGCTATCGGTTGCCTGCTGTCAACGGCCACCTGGGGAATGCCACTGGCAAACCGGACCCACAAGTGGGCTCCTTCCCGACATCTTGCTGTCACCCGCTGGCGGCGATGCCGAAGAACCCTCCGCTCACGGTAGGACCGGCCATGGAGCCGAGGAACGGCGCACCTCCGAAGGCGAAGACACCACCGTCCTGAGCCACGGTCCAGTATCCGGGGCTTCCTGGATCGGCCGCGATACCGATCATGAGGGCGTTCAGCGGTTTGCCTCCCATGGAGCCGGAGAACCGGGCGTCGCCGAACGAGAAGATGCCGCCGTCGTACGACACCAGCCAGTACCCGTGACCATCGCTGGTGCGGGCGATCCCGTCCACCGGCTCATTGGGCCGATGGCCTCCCATCGACCCGTAGAAGGTGGCGTCGCCATAGGCAAACACCCCACCATCGATGCCCACGAGCCAGTACCCGCCTCCGTCAGGCGTCGATGCGATGCCCGAGAAGTAGTCGATGGCGCTGCCGAACGGCGGCCAGGTCCCACAGCACGGGGTCAGTGCCGAACCGTCGCCGAAGAACGTGGCATCCCCGAAGGGGACCACGGTCCCGCTCCTCCCGTAGAGAATCCAGCCACCCCTGCTCGACGGAGTCGAGGCCACGGCGGTGGCGTCCCCTGGGGCATTGGGGATATGCACATCAACGGCGCTGCCGAACCCGTAGAGATTGCTGTCAGCAGCATCTGTGGCGGAGAAGTAGTCCACCACCCAGTAGCCCTTGCCATCTGCGGTCGCTCCGAACCCGAAGCACTCCAACGTGCATCGTTGGGTTGCCGACCCGAGGAACGGCGCACTCCCAAACGCGAAGACGCCCCCGTCGCCAGCCCCCAGCCAGTAGCCGGGGCCTGAGGGCACCGAGGCCCCTGCATGGCTGACGGGCGACCACATCAACATGGCCACCGCCAAGGTGAACAGAGTTCCGAGCCGTACAATTACCCTCACGTCAATCTCCAGACTCAGGGCTTCGGGATCCAGGCCACCAGCCCGGACCACGGATACCAGGATGAGCGATCCGTTCGGTACACCGCCAGAGGCGAAGGTCCGGTTCGTCGACTGGGCGTACAGCATGAAGTCAGACCTGCGGCAGAAGACCCAAAACGCAGGATGGGTGGGACACTGTTCGGCGAGGAATGTTGACATCCGCTTGCCGGCGCGAGCACCCCTGATGCTTCCGTGCACCGTGACGCGGGGGTTCGAACGCCTGGACCTTCCTCGGTCGGGAAGTGCCAATGAAAATCTGGTCGTGACCAGGGAAAACGTCCCCGACAGAACGTCGTATTTCCTACAACATCGGTGGAGGTGATGGGACTATGTTCGAACCTTTTCTCCGGCTCTGAGGCGAAGATTCGCTGTTACCCAGCAACCGCCAGGGGCTCGAGCGTCACCGAGTAGCCCATCTTGTGGAGCTGGTCCAGCGCACGGTGCTTTGCCTTGTCGGGGTTGAGCCGGGTGAAGTAGTCGCCGCCTGGATCGCCGTAGGGGGTGCCGTTGGTGATCATGTGCCAGATGGCGACCAGCATGGCGTGCTCGAGGGCGACGATGGCCTTGATCGGACCCCGTCGTGAGGCGATGCGCCGGAACTTCGCGGCCAGGTAGGTGTCCTTGCTGCGAGATGCCGACATGGCGGCGATGCCGAGCGCTCCCTTCAAATAGGGATTGCCTGGCCGGGTCTGGGTCGACTTGATCCGACCGGCGGACTCGTTGGAGCCCGGACAGGTCCCGGCCCACGAGGCGAGGTGTCCGGCGGTCGGGAACCGGCTCATATCGCCACCGGTCTCGGCGATGATCACGTCGGCCACCAGGGTGGAGATCCCTGGGATGGTGACAGGCAGGTCCCTCACGTGACGAAAGGGCTCGACCACCACCTCGATCCGACCGGTCAGCTCGTCGATGGCTCGGGTGTGGTTGTCGATCAGGTCCAGATGGAGCTGAGCCAGGAATCCGTGGTGCTCGCTGAACCGACCGGTGAGGGCCTCGGTGAGCTCGGGGATCTTGGACCGCAACCGACGTTTGGCCAGATCGGCCAGCATCACCGGGTCCCGTTGGCCGTCGATCAGGGCTTCGAGCATGGCCCGGCCCGAGACCCCGCTGATGTCGGTGGCGACCGAGGACAGCTTGATGCCGGCGTCCTCAAGGAGCTTCTCCAGTCGCTGGATCTCCTTGGCCCGGGCCCGCACGAGGGTGGTGCGGGTGCGGGTCAGGTCTCGGAGTTGTCGGATCGGCTCGGGCGGGACGAACGAGCCCCGGACCAGACCATGGGCACCGAGTTGGGCCCACCACGCCGCATCCGAGACGTCGGTCTTCCGTCCCGGCAGGTTCTTCACGTGGCGGGCGTTGACCAGCATCACCTCGAAGGGGGCGTCCTCGAGCAGGTAGTAGTTGGGTCGGACCAGGGCGCGGTGTCGGCCTTTCAGCCGGTCCGTTTCCCTGGCCCGCCCTCCGAACCGGACGTGCGACTCTCACCGCATCCGGCTCTCCACGTGTCCGTGCCAGATGGTTACGCAGCGTCCTGATCTTGTGTCGCCCACGGCGAGGGGATACCTGCGCTCCGGTATCGGTAGCGAGTAATTGCCACCTTGGCCGGGTTGAACAGCACCACGCCGTCTTGCTCTGGCCACCATCTCCGGAGATAGCGCCGTTGCAATTCCCGCATCCCCGTCTTGGCGTGCTTATGGCACAACCAGCACCACACCCGCCGCCAGGCAAAGGCGGACAGGTAGGCGAAGGTCTTGGCCGACGCACCGTGACGGTGATAGTTAGCCCATCCTCGCAGCACCGGATTGAGTCGGTGCAACAGGACGGAGAGCGATTGGTTCGTTGACTTGCGGGTGATGCTCCGCACCTTCGCCTTCACCGCCATGAGAGCGGCTCGGGACGGGTAGGTGTAGACGAAACATCTGCTTGATCCTCGCTGGCGGTGGCGCTGGATGCGCATCCCCAAGAAGTTGAAGCCCTGATCGATGTGGACGATCACCGTCTTTTCCTCCGAGAGCCGAAGCCCCATTGGGAGAAGCACTCCTGCTGCCTCCTCACACAGGCGCTCAGCGTCAGCCCGGTCCCCGGCCACCATGACTACCCAGTCGTCAGCAAAACGGACGAGTCGGTAGTTGGCCAGGCCTTTGCGTCGGCGTTGCACCCGAGCGTGTGAGGTCCCCATCGCCTTCCACGCCTCGGCGAAATGCTCGTCGAGGACCGAAAGGGCGATGTTGGAGAGCAGGGGTGAAAGTATCCCGCCCTGGGGAGCACCGGCGCTCGACTCTCGAAGCTCGCCATCCTCACCGAGGATGCCGGACTTCAAGAACGCCTTCACCAGCCCCAGGACACGCTTATCTCCGACTCGATGTCGCATCCGGTCGAGTAGCGCCGAATGCGAGATTTCGTCGAAGCACGCTTTGATGTCACCTTCCACGATCCACTCGTAGGAGCGGCTCGTGAAGAAATGAATCTCTGCGATGGCGTCCTGGGCCCGGCGTCCGGGGCGGAACCCGTAGCTGCACGGGTGAAAGTCCGCCTCGAAAATGGGTTCGAGCACCGTCTTGAGGGCAGCCTGGACCACCCGGTCCCGCACGGTGGCGATGCCAAGGCGGCGGCGCTTGCCACCGGGCTTGGGAATCGTCACCTCTCGCACGGGGACAGGTTGGAACCTCCGAGCCTTGAGATCATCTCGCAGCTCGGAGAGGAAGGCCTGCTCGCCCCGGATGACGGACACGTAGAAGACCGTTTCGCCATCCACGCCCGCCGAACGAGCACCTCGATTGCTCCGCACCCGGTGCCAGGCATCAGCCAGGACATCGGGGTCATAAACCAGATTCCACAAGTCGTCGAATTGACGATCAGGATCGTCGGTAGCCCACTGGTGCAGCTTGGTCTGGATCTTCTGTACCCGCCACCAGGCCTCGTCGGCATCTGGGAACGGAGCGTCGGTATTCACCGTCGACCTCCAGGCATTCCAGTTCCACGTCTGCGAACACGCTGCCCCCCTTCGCCATGTACGTGGCTTTCCCACGCTCGGACTACTACGAGGACTCCGTCCCATCCTGGAGCTATCGGCTGACGACGAGCCTGCCCGCCTCCGACCTGGATGGTCGGCGGGAAGGGATGCGCCAGGATGGTTCCCACGTTCACTGCTGACCGTTCGACGGGTGAGGCGCCCAGCTTTTCCCCTACAGCATCGCCATGAGTACGCCGCAGACTTTCCTCATGGCCTCCACACCGGCCCTTTCCACCGGCTTCGGAGTCGCCCGAACAGACATCGCCCGGGCGTGCACTGTGATCCGGCCCATATCCACCAGGTTGGAGCCGGTTCTGGACTTGAGGGGGTTCGACCACTGGTTTCTGCACTCGTACACCTTCCCGTCTTGCTTGCCGGACCCGGGCCATCTGGCAGTGCCGACCCGTCCCGTCGTTGTCAGGGCTGCACCCACCCTCCCCTGCGTATCCAGGATCAGGCTGCCCTCAGCTTCATCAGGCCGCTGCGACGGCCCGACGGAGGGGTCCTTTCATCCCCTCACGGTCAAACAGCGCCTCGTGGCGCACGAAGGGCTTCCAATAGTCGCTGGTGGCCTCCATGACCACCAGGGTCACCTGCTCGGCGATCAGGTGGTCACGCAGAGCCAGCACCTGGTTGGTCACCGCTCCCCAGGTCGTCACTGTCGATTTCGCCTTGGCCCGGCCCGCACCGGCAATCCGGACGCACACCTTGGCGTCCCGTTTTGAAATGTCGACCCCGGCGCACCGGGGATGCACCACATCCATCGCACTCTCCTTCCTCGACATGAGGACCATGGGTTGGGTGCTCATCCCGGGGAGGGCAGGGAAAATCAGAAGTCTGACGCTCGTGCTCAAAGGCAACATTCCACGGTTCCCGTGGGAGCCCTCCACCACCATGCTGAACTACAGGCTCACCGGCACTACAGAGCAATCGGTGTCGTACCGGGACGAGCCCACCAATTGTGCCTACCGATCAACGGGAGCGCTACTGGAGCTGTCCACCGCGACGCTCGATTGACTTCGCCCTATCTTCGCTCGCCCCGGCGAGCCCGAACCCAGGGCTCTATGTTGCTGAACTGGGGTTTCTTCTTCAGTAGGTCCCTGAGAAGTCAGATCTACACCCTGCACTACCAGCAACTGCCTGCTCCCGGTCGTCCAGTACGGGTCCGTCACCGTGTCGTCGACGGTGGGCGCTAACTGCAGTCCATGCACCTACTCCGCCTCGGTCGCGCACGGGACACCCGCCACCTGCGGCACCGGCACCACCCTCTACTGCTGTCCGAACGGCATGGCCTTCCAGCAGCCACAGATCACGGTGGGCGTCGGCGGCCCGAACACCACATCAGTCGTCTCCTCGGTTGCCGTTCCCTTCTTCTCGTTGTCGGTGGACCAGCTGAAGGTGTGCGCGCAGGCTGCGGCCTTCTCGACCGGGAGTCCCACGCCGGGTGGCGCCGCTGCCCGCTCGTCGGGGGGGCGGACCGACCGCGCCGGCCACCGCGGCACTCGGGCAGGACATCCTGCTCAAGAAGTGCGCCAGGAGGGCGGTGGCCCCCTGCCTGCAGTCGGTGGTCGTGAACGGCAGCACGGTGGCGACAGCGGTGCTCCTGCCGGCAAACGAATCCGTCACCCTGTCGATCGGTCAGGAGCAGGAGACGATCAAGAAGCTCCTGCCCAAGAACGGTGCCGCCCCCGGTTCCACGCTGACCATCTAGGGGACCAATCTCGACCAGATGAGTGCCGTCTACGTCGATGGAGTCCCCGCCGGCGCACGGCTGCTCGGCGGCATCCTGGCGCCCATCGTGTCGAAGGCGCCCAAGCAGCTGGTGGTGACGATACCTGCGGGCGCCAGCACCGGGCTGGTCACCCTCGTCGGTCCGTCTGGGGACGTGACCTCGGCGTCGCCGTTCCCCGTGACCTGACTCCGGGGCCACGTCAAACGTCGGGTCCAACGGGCTCCACCGCCGGCGGGACGGCTCAGCGGGGCGAGTTCACCAGCCCGTAGGCGATGAGCGACTCGGCCATGGCAATGGTCATCTCGTCGAGACTGCGGAGGGGGCGTCCGAGGAGCGCGGTGACCTTGGTGTTGTCTACATGCTGGGGATTGCCCAGGTCGTTGAGCGCCAGTGCGGCGGTCTTGTCGAACTTCGCGACGATCCGTACCACGATGTCGGGGAGTCTCCCGGTCGGGATCCTGTACCCCCTGGGGCCGTACTCCCGGGCGAGGATGGCGGCCACGTCGCGCAACGAGTGGCTGTCGAGCCCGCAGATGAACCGCTGACCGGCGGCCGAGGGAGCGCCCATGGCGGCGACGTGGGCGGCGGCCGCGTCGCGCACGTCCACCATCGAGTAGGTGAAGTCGGGGCACGCCGGGAAGGCCCGGTTCATCAGCTTCGCCACCGCCTCGTTCGAGGTGCTGGATGCGCTCCCGAACATCGGGCCCAGCACCAGGCCGGGGTTGACCGTGGCGAGCTCCATACGGTCGCCGGCGTCCTCGGCCATGAACGCCCAGGCGGCGCGCTCGGCGATCGTCTTGGACTGCTCATAAGCCCCGATCCGGGGGTCGTCGGGGTTCGACCAGTCGGCTTCGGTGAAGACCGTCCCGGTCCGGTCCACCCCGTAGAGCACGGCGGCCAACGACGAAGTGAGCACGACACGACGCACGCCGGCGACGAGTGCGGCGCGCAGCACCCGCAGGGTGCCGTCCCGTGCCGGGACGATGAGTTCGTCGGGGTCCTTCGGTGGCGCCGCCGGGATCGGACTCGCCACGTGGTGGACGTAGGTGCACCCTGCCACCGCATCGGACCACCCCTGCTCCTGCGTCAGGTCGGCTCCCACGACGGTGAACCGGTCGATCGACGAGGCGTCCTCGAGGAACGGGGTGAGATCCGCGCGCAGCCCGTCGAGGGACGAGGCCGACCTCGCCGTGCCCCGCACGGTGTAGCCCGCGTCGAGCAGCTGCACCACGACGTGGCGGGCGATGTAGCCGGTGGCTCCGGTCACGAGCACGGTCGTGCCGACGTTGTCATCCATGGTTCCCTCCTGTGGTCGGACGGAGCAGGCCCCAGGCCGGCTCGAGTGTGGATATCCCTACAGCTCGGGTGACGGGCTCGTCGCGCATCCGCACCTGTCGGAGGACGGCGACGAAGCCGCCGAACACCTGTGCGTGCAGGAGGAGCGGGTCACCGCCCCGGATCTGGCCGCGCTCCTGCCACCGCAGCACGAGCTGTGCGATCCGTGCGTCGATCGATGCCGCCAACCCCCGTGATGCGGCATCGAGGTACGCCCCGTGGTGGTGGAGCTCGAGGAAGCAGAGGGCCTCGGTGTGGGCGACGGCGAAGTCGGCGAGGCGTTCCCAGAGGATGGCGAAGACCACCTCGGCGGGACCGTCGTCGTCCCGTCCGACGAACAGCGCAGCGGCCAGTCGCCGCTTCTCGCGCCGGTAGAGGGCGTTGGCGAGGGCCTCCTTGCTCGGGAAGTAACGGTAGACCGAGCCCACGGCGACGCCCGCCCGCCCGGCGATCACCGGGACCGGGGTCGCCGAGTACCCCAGCGCGTCGAACGCGGCCAGTGCGGCGTCGAGGAGGTTCTCGACCTGGGGGACCTTGAGGGTGGTCGACATCGGAATGAATATTCATTCATTGCTAGTCTGCAGTCAAGCGCTCGCCGAGTGGCCTGGCGATCAGCTGGCCAACCGGGTGAGTGAATCGAGGAGGACGCATGATCGTGATCGCAGGACGAGCCAGGCTCCACGCGTCGGCGCTGGACGATGCCCGCCGGGCCGGATCGGTGATGGCCACGACCAGCCGCGACGAGCCGGGCTGTCTGGACTACCGGTTCGCGATCGACATCGACGACCCACTGGTCGTCCAGGTCTTCGAGCAGTGGGAGTCGGCGGCCGCGCTCGAGGCGCACTTCGCCACGCCGCACTTCCAGGCGTTCTCCGAGGTGATCCTCCGTGCCGTCGACGGCCCGTCCGAGTTCACGAGGTACGAGGTCTCCTCGGCCGGCCCGCTGTTCGGATGACGGCGCATGATGGTCCGGCACCCGACGGCACGGGTTGGACCGGGGCGTCGCCCCGGTCCTGCTCAGTGGATCAGCACCTTCGGCGCGTCGTGGTCCGCCGCGTGGCCGAAGACCTCGTAGGCGTCGAGCATCTGGCGACAAGCTGACGACACCTGGAGCCTGACCCGCTCCACAGGACGGCAACCTCAACTGTGACGTTCTCCCAGCTCAGGCGGGGGTTCGAACATTGACGTTTGCCTCGGGTAGCGAACGGATGAGAAAAACACCCATCTACTAGGGAAAACGTTGTGATTCTGACAACGGGTGGAGGTAAGGGGATTCGAACCCCTGACCTCTTGACTGCCGGTCGCTCCGGGGCAATTTCGCCTTCGCGGCGCTGACCAGCCCATCTGGACGAAAGTCCTGTTCAAGGCCGAAATTCATATTTCCACTGCTGTCCATCAGTTGCCGCAGATGTCCATCTCTCTCCGTCCTCGCGCGGGGATAGAGCGGGGATGGGGCCAGTTCCCACGCGCCGATTCGCCCCTCTGGCGATCACCCGTATAGCCCCGGCATGGGGATACTTGGTATGATGACGTTTCACCAAGTGAACGAGGGTCGCGCATGGCGACGTCAGCCGAATTTCTCGTCTCCACCAGTGGACAAATGTCCGTGCCTGCGGCCGTGCGCCATCGGTGGGGGTTGGACAAGGGTGGTCGAGTGACGGTGGTGGACCTGGGCGATGCCGTGATTCTCCTGCCTCCTGGCGGCCGTCAACAGCTCCTCGCCAACGCACTGACGGCTGAACAGCATCGCCAGTTCGTCAGCGATATCGACGATCCCGATCTGGCGACTACGTAGGTGGCATCCGTCGTCGTCGACGACAACCTTCTGCGTGACATCCTGACGGGCAAGATGACGTCGGATTTGGGTGGTCTTGCGCCCGACGGCGTAGCGACCACCGGTCTGTGGCTCTTTCGGCTCTGCTCCTCCCTTGCCGACCCCGAGGTGGCCGGCAAGCTCTCTGAACCGGTCGCCGGACTGCCGGCAGACGTTCAGGACCGATTTCGCGCGCAGATCACCGCATTGCCCGACGAGATTGAGGTGCTTCCGATGCGGGAGCTCTCCTGGACGATGGCACAGCTTCAGCATCGTCACCGGAGTCAAGGGCGCGGTATGTCCGCTGCCATGGTCGAAGCTCTCGCCGCAGCACATCGGCTCGGCGCTGGCATCGCAGTGTCGACAAGTGACGTCGGGCCCAATCTCCGTGCCTCGGCTATCGCCGATGGCATCGCATTTCATGCCCTGTAGGCGGATCACGCCTTCAATGCGATCGGGTGCTCGCGCCATGGAGAGTCGCCGGCCAGTTACCCACGCAACAGCGACCCCGAGCCGATCAGGGGCACCCTCGTGTCAGGCAAGTGCAGACGCTTGGGATGGGTGTTAGATCAGCGCAGAGAACGGGAGTACGAGGACGGCGACCGAGCCCGCAAGGGCCAGGGCTGCGACAGATGGCGATGACCTCCTCGAGCGGAGAAGTCGATGAATCCGCGATGCGACCGCTGTCGAATTTGCGGCGAATGCACAGCTGGGCGACGCACCCGAAGCGGACATCTCGAGAAGAGCGCCGGCGAGGACCTGCGGGCGACTCGAACGCAGTGCAAAGTCGTCCGCCGCCATCTCCAGGAGAAGCGCCACCTGAGTCCGGGCGCATCGGACATACGGCATCCACCGGAGGAGCGGGTCCATCGACGCGAAGGGCAACATGACGACGCCGTGTCGACCATGGGCGTGTCCCCGCTCATGGGCGACCACCGCACCGATCTCCTGATGTCCGAGCAGCCTGAGTGCGCCCGCACTGACGACGATCCGAGGTCGAACCCCGGGGAGGCAGTAAGCGGTGACCCGCGGGTCGTCGAGCACGTGGACATCTGGCACCCCTTCGACGCTGTGGCTGACCAGATCGAGCAGCTGACGGTGGCGTGCGCGATCGAAGGTAGTGCGAAGTGCCGTGGTCGCCAGCCCGAGAATCAGCACGATGCAGACGTCACTGGCCAAGGTCAGGCCGAGTGCCCCGCTGATCCCGAGCCCTTGGAGGGGACGGCCTGCCATCACCTGACGGCCAAGGTGGGCGATGCCTCCCCGCAATCCGGCGTTGGCGGGCAGGACGGTCACAGCGAGGCCGAATCCGATGGCGGCAAGGGCGCCGGAGATGCCGATCGCCTGCCAGAGCGCAACGGCGGCCCGCGGGGCACGGTGGGTCCATTGGACTCGGGCCAGCAGTGGTCCGGCGGGCCCGAACATGACTACGCAAAGCGCTGCGAGCCCAAGCGCGCAGTTCACGGGCGGGGCGTAGTTCCCGAACTCGCCATGTCGTCCAGGGCCCTGCGCAAGACGGCGGCCTCGGTAGGCGACACGGTCTCGGCGAACCGGACCAACGCGGCGTCCCGATCCGACCCCACGTCGAGAGCATCATGCATGAGGCCAGCGATGTACGACTCGCGGGTGGCTGTGGCCGCGAAGTGGTGGAGCGACCCGGTCCGCTCGTGGCGCACCAGCCCCTTCTTCTCCAGCCGGGTGAGCACGGTGAGCACGGTGGTGTAGGCGTAGCCGGGAAGGTGCTCGGCGACCTCACGCCCCGTCAGCTCTGAGCCGAACTCCACCCAGAGGATCTCCATCACCCGTCGCTCCAAGTCTCCGAGCCGTACCAACGTCCCTCCAGTCGTTGCCGGTTGGTTCGGCAGTGTAGCAATCGGAGGCTTGCATCTCTACAGGACGTACAACTACGTTCCGTAGAATGTCAGAACGGCTGCAACCGGTGCGACACCAGGAGCCGTGAGCAGGATGCTCCCCTACCTCTTCGGCGATGTCGCCCTGCCGGACATCGGACGTCACCTCGGCTCGACCGCGATCGCGTTCACTCCGAGCATCCTCATCGGGGGGGCCGCTGCCCTCTACGTGTGGGGGGTCATCCGGGTCAACCGGATGGAAGGGGGCCCGCCATGGTCAGTGAAGCGCACCGCTGCCTTCCTGAGCGCGATGGCGGTCGTCTTCGTCGCCATCGAGCTGGTGATCGGCGTCTACGACGACACGCTGTTCTACGATCACATGATCCAGCACCTGATGCTGATCATGCTCGCCGCTCCGCTCATCGCCATGGGCGCGCCGCTCGAGCTGCTGGTCAGGTCGACGACAGGACGCACCCACGCATTCGTCAGCGGGATCCTCGACTCCCGGGTGGCCGGCATCATCGGCCATCCCATCACCGGCTTCCTGCTGTACACCGTCCTCGTCCCCGCGGTGCACCTCACCGGGATCTACAACACGATGCTCACCAACGCCCTGGCCCACGACAACGAGCACCTGCTGTTCCTGGTGGTCGGCTACCTCTTCTGGCGGCCGGTGGTGGCCAGCGAACCGAGCAGGTACCCGCTCAGCCCGGCCCTCCGGCTGGTCTACCTGATGCTGGCCGTCCCGATCGACACGTTCAGCGGACTGGTCCTGATGTCGACGAACCACGAGATGTTCTCCGCCTACTTGAGCGCTCACCGGACCTGGGGCCCGTCGCTGATCGGCGACCTCCACATTGGCGGCGCCATCATGTGGGTCGTCGGGGACACCCTGATGGCCTTGGCCATGATCCCCGTCGTGGTCGTGTGGGTGCGCAGCGAGGATCAAGCCACGCGTCGCATCGATGCCGAACTGGATGCCCAGGCTGCTGAGCGCTCATCGATGGACCACCCGTGACCCGGCCGCTGCACGTCGCCGGGGACCATCGGTCGAACATGCTGGCAGCCCGAATCCGTCGGGGCGCCCGATGAAGCGGTTCCGCAGACTGCTCCTCGGGTCCGTGGGCGTGGCTGTTCTCCTCGTCGGCAGTGCAGTGCCGGCAAGCGCGCACGCCCAGCTCGAGTCCACCAACCCGGCGCAGTCCTCGGTCCTGTTGGTGCCGCCGACCCAGGTGGTCCTCCACTTCGGTGAGCCGGTCGAGATCGACTTCGGTTCACTGCGGGTACTGGGTCCGAGCGGGCAGCGGGTCGACAACGGAGGCACCCACCACCCGACCGGCGACAGCCATGCGGTGGCCATCTCGCTCCCGGCGAACCTCCCCCAGGGGACCTACGTCGTCGCCTGGCGGGTGATCTCTGCGGACTCCCATCCGGTGCACGGGGCATTCGTGTTCTCCGTCGGCACGGCCAGTGGCGCCGCCAAGGCCAACTCCGAGGCGACGGCACTGGCCAACCAATCCGGAATTGCGGTCGTTGGCGCCATCTACTGGCTCATCCGCTTTGCCGCGTTCGTCGGCCTCTTGTTCCTGGTGGGACTGGCCGTCATGGTCACGCTGGCCTGGCGCTCCGGGGGCATGACCCGCCGGGTCGAACGCCTTCTGTGGGCATCCTGGTGGCTGCTCCTCGCAGCCACGGTGCTCGGAATCGCCATCCAAGGCGTCTACGCGGCGGCCCTGCCGTTCACGGACATCGTCCGACCGTCCCTGGTCAGCGCCGTCCTGCACACACGCTTCGGGAGGATCGAGGCGCTACGCCTCCTGCTGCTCCTGGCCTTCGTCCCGGTGCTCTTCGGGATCCAGGGTCGGCTCGACAAGGGACCCCGGAGGTGGATGTGGGTGGTGCCGACCGAGCTGGTCCTGGGTGTGGCACTCCTGTTCACCCCCGGCCTGGCCGGTCACGCGTCCACAGGTGACCAACCTGGTATCGGGCTCGCCCTGGATGTCGTGCACCTTGCCGCCGCCAGTGTCTGGCTGGGCGGGCTGGCGCTTCTGGCCTCGTTCCTCGTCGGGAGACCGGGAGACGGCCAGCAGCCGGACGATCCGACCGAAGTCACCCTGAAAGTCTCGGCCTACGCCTTCACCGCGGTGGCGGTCATCGTCGGGACTGGGGCCTACCAGTCGATCCGACAGGTGGGCAGCCTCTACGCCCTCTTCCACACCACGTACGGGCGGACGCTGGTGGTGAAGATCGTCCTCGTCATCGCCCTCGTCGGAGCCGGCGCCCTGAGTCGTCGAATCGTGCACGGGGGCTGGGGCATGCGACACGTGGGCCGGGCCGCCGGCCCGGAATCCGATTCTCCCAGCGTGTCGCACCTTCCGCCGGCGCCATCCGTCAGTCATCCGTCGACCGAAGTCGATGCCCCACGGAGCCCTTCGTCGGAGACAGTGGCCGTGGCCGAGCGTGAGCCCATCGGCGAACCGGAACGGACGGGCCAATTCCGCAGGCTCCGCCAGTCCGTCCTCGCCGAGATCGTCATCGTCCTCGCCGTCCTCGCCGTCACGGCGCTCCTGGTGAACGCCGTGCCCGCCAAACAGGCCGCCGGGCTGCCGTTCTCGACGTCGTTCACCACACTCGGTGTCCAGGTGAATGCCATTGTCGACCCGGCCCGGGCCGGCAGCGAGAACCAGGTCCACGTGTACGTCCTGAGCAATCTCGGTACCCCGAAGGCGATCCCCGAGCTGGACATGACCCTCAGCCTCCCCGCCGAGAACCTGGGTCCCTTGGCCATCCCCCTCGTGATTGGGGGACCGGGCCATTACTACGCCACCAACGTGGACATCCCCGTGGCGGGGAACTGGATCCTCCGGTTCACCGTCCGGACCGATGCGATCGACGAGCAGGTGGTGTCCGTGCCACTGCCCGTCCACTGATGCCAGCGCCAATGCACCCCCTTCTCGCCCGCACGCCTCGTACCAAGACAACGGAGAACACACCATCATGAAGCGCTTTGCCGGACGATGCAGCCGACTCATTGCAGTGGGATCGGGGGCCGTGCTCGTGCTCACGACCCTGTTCGCCACGCCAGCGTGGGCCCACGTCACTGTGCACCCCGCCACCATGCCGGCGGGGACCGGGGACATCGAGCTGACCTTCCGGGTCCCCAACGAGCGGGACAATGCCAATACCGTCGGACTCCAGGTCTTCTTCCCGGCCGACCTGCCGCTGCTGACAGTCAACGTCCTGCCTGTGCCCGGGTGGACGGCAACGGTGGACACCCAGACGCTGGCCAAGCCGATCCAGTCCGGAGACGGACCCGTCAGCCAGATCGTGACCGACATCACCTGGACGGCCACTGCCGGTGGCATCGCGCCGGGCCAATACCAGGACTTCGCGGTCTCTGCCGGCCAAGCACCAGCCCAGACCGGCGATGTGATCTTCAAGTCGCTCCAGACCTACTCCTCGGGCGAGGTGGTCCGCTGGATCCAGGTGGCCTCGGCGCAGAACCCGAATCCGGACACCCCCGCCCCGGTGTTGACCCTGACGAACCCCACGCCGACCGCGGCCGCAGCCACTACGTCGACCGGTTCGAGCTCCGGCGAGGGCCTCGCCATCGCGGCCCTGGTCGTTGCGGTCATAGGACTCCTCGGAGTCGTCGTGCTGTTCGTGCGTGGACGTCGCAACGAGCGGGAGGACGGGGCACCGCACCCGGACTCTGGCAGGCCGGCCCCTGGCGAAACGGCATCGTGACGGTTCGAGGTGCATGAGGCGACGGAGGCCCGAGGACGTCACCCGGCGGTGCTGTCCTCGGGCCGTGCGCTCCGGGGCAGCCGCGTGCTTCGTCTGGGGCTCACCGTCGTCATCCTGGTGGTGTGCCTCCTCGGGCTGTGGTCGGCGCCTGCGTCGGCCCATGTCGGGGGTATGGGTGTGACGCCGTCGAACTACTCAACGACGGTACAGGGGCTGCAGCCTCCGGTCCCCGGCATCCGGTTCCAGGCGTACGAGGGTGGCAACTGGGTCATCCTCACCAATCACACGTCGCACGACGCCGTCGTGCTCGGCTACCTGGGTGAGCCGTACCTGCGGGTGGGGCCGGACGGGGCATTTGAGAACATGGCGTCGCCGTCCCTTGCCCTCGCGCAAGCGCTCCCGGGCGACGGCGTGACCCCAGCTTCGGGTGCATCCAAGGGGCCCGTCCAGTGGTCCAAGGTCAGTGACAGTCCTTCCATCGGATGGCATGACCACCGTGTCCACTGGGCGCTTCCGACATCCCCACCCGAAGTCCTTGGCTCACCCGGCACCAGCCATCAGGTCATCCCCAACTGGCAGATCCCTGTCCGCTGGAACGGCCGTGTCGTCGTCATCTCGGGGAGCGTCCTCTGGATCCCGGGGTCTTCCGCCTGGCCATGGATCGGAGGCGTGATCGTTCTGGCGACCGTGATCACCGCACTGGGTTGGCCCAGCCGGCGGAGTCGAGTGGTGGCGATGGCAGCCATCGCCGTGGGTGTCGCGGCCGATCTGATCTGGGCGATGGACCGATGGTCTGCCTCGTACGTCCCCATCGGCAATCGACTCGACGCACTGTTCGCCGTATTCGGGGCGGCCATCTTCGGTAGCCCGGCCCTGTGGCTGATGCGGCGGTCGGGCCAAGGACGAGGCATGGTCGCCGCCGTGATCACCGGTGTCTTCCTGATCGGTGACGTCCTGCCGCAGAACGGGATCTGGCGGCTGTCCGACGTGCCGACCAACCTGACCGCGGATACGGTGCGCGTGCTGGCGCTGATCATCATGTCCTGTGGGCTGGCACTCGTGCCTGTTGGGTGGCATCAGGCAGTCTGGATCCCTGGGCATGCGCCGCCGGGCGGTGACCTGTCCGACGCTCCGCCGGAGAGGCCGGCGCCCCCTCGGGCGTACGAGGGCAATGGCATTCCAGCCCAGGTGCGGCAGTCAAGATCAGCGGTGGGCGAACATCCACCCAGGCCACTCGATGGATTGGAAGCTTCGTAGTCACACTGATGGCAGTCGACGCCCCGTCCGCATCCGAGGAGTGATCACCGAAGGAGACGGCGCAGACCGGGCCCTCTGCTTCTCCACGGACTCGCTCCCCGACGGCGTGTTCCTGAAGGCCTGTGGCTCGAGGTGAGAGACCCGCTGTCCGGCCTGTGCCCACACCTACCGGGCCGACGCCCGTCACCTGGTCCGAGCCGGGCTCATCGGCGGCAAGGGCGTCGATGCTTCGGTCGCCCTCCACCCCGCCGTGTTCCTCACGCTCACTGCCCCGAGCTTCGGTTCCATCCACTCGGTGCGACAGGGAGGAGCGTGTCGACCCGGATCCCCTGGCCGTCGGTGTCCCCATGGCCGGCCGGTGATCTGTCCGGAGCGCCACGGTGAGGACGACGTCGTCGGCACCCCGATCTGTCCCGACTGCTACGACTACCGGGGCGCGGTCCTGCACAACGCCCACACACCGGAGCTGTGGCGTCGGACCACGATCTACCTCCACCGACAGCTCGCTGCTGTCCTGGGCCTCACCCAGGTCGAGACCCGCAAGGTGGTGCGGCTGTCGTTCTGCCGGGTGGCCGAGTACCAGCGCCGGGGTGTGGTCCACCTCCACGACATCATCCGGTCCGACGGTCCCGACGATGCTGTCCCACCGGTGAGCGCTGACGAGCTCAGCGTGGCCTGCCTCCGGGTGGCCCGGGCGGTGCGGGTCAGCCATTCGTTGGGCGAAGCGTCCTGGGGAGCGGAGGTTGACGTCCAGGTGCTCGATCGTGACGACGGCCGGGCG
>Ga0209048_10002108_pt1 | contig 19930 bp, 14 predicted proteins | sample FrelakmetCRP12CR_FD_187146 | JGI IMG/M metagenome (GOLD analysis project Ga0209048, IMG submission 187146) | Freshwater lake sediment microbial communities from the University of Notre Dame, USA, for methane emissions studies - CRP12 CR (SPAdes)... | ecosystem: Environmental > Aquatic >... | reverse complement strand
AAAGCGTTCGTGATGGGCTGTTCGGCCCTGGTCACTATTCCCAGTATCGAGGCCTTGACCAGAGGCGGCAGGACTGTCGCGCAACCGGTGCGCTGGTTGTCTGCGTGGAACGTGGGCCAGGGGTGTTGCGCGTGGCCACCCAATATTGGTACACCTATCTCTGCGACCAAAATGAAGCCGCGTACCTGCCCGCATTGCAAGAGACCCTCCAACTGCGCTACCATCTCCTGGCAGAGATCCGGTCGCTACGTTCTACAAAAGACTTCCTGCGCATGGGCAGGGACTGGAGCACATTTCTGCTCGGCAGACTCTTCAACCAGCGCCCTTTACTCAAAGACCCCTTTGCCGTGTTTTCCGCACCCTGGTTTGCCAGGCGTCTGGGCTGCCAAGTGGTAATCACAGTTCGCCATCCGGCAGCTTTTGCCAGCAGTCTGAATCGATTGGACTGGCCTTTTGATTTTCACGATTTGTTGGCCCAGCCATTTTTAATGCAGGAGCGGTTAGAACCTTTCCGGAGTGAGATGGTAAGAATCACTCAAAATAGTGGAGACATCATCGAACAGGGCAGCCTGCTTTGGAAAATCGTCTATCAGGTTATGGCAGAGTATTGCCAGGAGCATCCACAGTTCCATGTGGTACGTCACGAGGATCTTTCGATGGATCCTGTTCAGGGATATTGCGCCTTGTATAACTGCCTTGGATTAGAGTTCAACTCACGCGCCCGAAAAACCATTCTCGAGTCGAGCAGCTCGGATAATCCGAAGGAGCTATCCGAGCGCTCCGTGCATTCGGTGCGCCTCGACAGCCAGGCTAATGTTCAAAGCTGGAAACGCCGCTTGCCTGCTGAAGATATCCGCCGCATCCGCCAAATTACGGAAGAAGTTGCCTCTCTCTACTATCCAGACCAGGATTGGGATTAGACCTGTGCCGGATGCTCCCCTTGTTTCGATAGTCACGCCCTCCTTCAACCAGGCTTGCTTTATCGAAGAAACCATCCACTCGGTGCTGGAACAAGATTATCCGCGCATTGAATATATCATCGTCGATGGCGGATCCAGCGATGGTACTCTCGAGATCATCCATCGCTATGCAGACCGGCTGGCATGGTGGGTCTCCGAGCCAGACCGGGGTCAGACCGATGCCATTAACAAGGGCTTTTCCCACATCCATGGCGACATCCTAGCCTGGTTGAACTCTGACGACACCTACATGCCTGGGGCGATATCAGAGGCGGTTGGGTTTCTGCGAGACAACCCTGAAATCGGCCTGGTATATGGCGACGCCAACCTGGTAGACGAGGCTGGAAACATGATCGGCCGTTTCCCAGCCCGGCAGACCGATTACCGCCGGTTACGACAGGGCTATGTCCATATTCCTCAACAAGCCTCTTTCTTCCGCTTCAGCCTTTGGCAGCGCGTCGGACCGCTCGACCCGACGTTCTACTTTGCTATGGACTATGATTTATGGGTGCGTATCGCTCGTATCGCTCCAATCTGCTATCATCCCCGCCCGTGGGCTAATTTCCGCTTGCACGAAACAGGCAAATCGGTAGTAGCTGACGATCGGTGCTGGCCCGAGATGTTACGCGTCCACCTTCGCGACGGTGGAAGCTGGTTTTCACAATTAGCCTTCAAAGCCAAGGTTCGCCCGCTGGTGTATGCCTGGTTGCCCCTCAGGCTGCGCCTGCGGTTACGCCGGATGTTATAATTTTTTAAGCCATGGAAAAACCCGAACCACTTCCTGTTTATGACTCGGCTCGTCACAGCCACCCTGCGATCGATGAATTTCTACAGCTTTTCGAATACCGATTCCTGGTCGTTCAAATGGTGCGCCGCGACATTGTCACTCGTTACAAACGCTCAGTCCTGGGTATTGCCTGGACCATGTTAGCCCCATTGGGAACCACAGTCATTATGGCGATTGTTTTTTCGCAGGTATTTGGGCAGGGCGGCGGGTATGCGGCCTATGTTTTAAGCGGCCTGGTTCCTTGGGCGTTCTTCTCGCAATCGACCTCGGGCAGTATGGGGGGGCTGCTTTGGGGAGGCAATCTGCTCAAGCGCATCTATGTCCCACGGACGGTTTTTGCCGTTTCATCCATTGGGACAGGTCTTGTAAATCTGGTCTTTGCACTGGTACCGCTCATTTTCGTGATGGTGATGTCTGGGATCAAGATCAAATTAACCGCCTTGCTGCTGCCGATCCCAGTCTTGTTTTTGGCGATGTTTACGTTAGGGATTGGTCTGTTATTCTCCTCCATCGTTTTGATATTCCCAGATGTAAATGAGATGTACCCGATTCTATTGACCGCCTGGATGTACTTAAGCCCAATCATCTATAAAGTCGACAAGCTGCCGCCTCAATACCTTTGGATCATCCGACTCAACCCGATGTTCTATCTAATTACCCTCTTTCGTATTCCAATTTATGATGGCCGCGTGCCTAGCCTGCATGAATTTGCGGTTGCAGGGATAATTGGTCTGGTTACCCTGATCATCGGGTGGTTAGTTTTTACCCAGAGAGCAGATGAATACGCCTACCGCGTTTGATAGATCTTTCGATTTAGACTCTTCGTCAAAGCCAGTAGAATCTCGAACTCTGGAACAACCTTCGCCGGTCCAGACAATTTGCTTGGAGAATGTCGGGGTGTGTTATCGTGCGCCCAGCGAGCGAATCCCTTCGATCAAGGAGTATGTTATTCACTGGCTACAACGGAAAATCAAGCAGAAAGAGTTTTGGGCTCTGCGTGAGGTAAACCTGACTGTGTACGCCGGCGAAACCTTTGGCTTGATCGGTCGCAATGGGGCGGGTAAAAGCACCTTACTCAAACTGGTCGCCCGGGTGATGAAACCGACTTCTGGGCGAGTCGTCGTGCGCGGAAAAATCGCGCCGCTATTAGAGACTGGCGCTGGCTTTCACCATGAATTGACCGGGAGAGAGAACATTTTCCTGAACGGAGCATTGCTTGGTTATAATCAAAAGCAGATGGAAGAAAAATTCAACAGGATCGTAGATTTCGCCGAGCTATGGGAGTTTATTGATGCTCCGATGCGCACTTACTCCTCCGGCATGTGGGCCAGGCTGGGTTTCGCTGTGGCTGCCGATGTAAAACCGGACATTTTAATTGTGGATGAAGTGCTTTCTGTAGGCGATGAGCCTTTCCAGCGAAAAAGTGCTGAACGGATGCAAGAATTTCGCGACCAGGGAGCAACCATCCTCCTGGTTTCTCATCAAATGGTGGTAATAGAACAAATGTGTCACCGGGCCGCCTGGCTGGATCATGGTCGCTTAATCACTGTTGGCAATGCCAAAGAAGTTGTCCAGGCATACCGGCAAAGCCAAGAGGGATGATCCGAAATATAATCGTTTTTATAGAGGTATCACACAATGATTAATGGTCGTCGTTTCTTACTTTCATTCACCCTAATTATTCTATACCTATCCAATGTTGGCATAGTGAATGGCGCGCATCTGGCCCACCAACCGCCCGATTTATTGCCCCAAACGACTTCAGGTGTTCAGACTATTTACTTACCAATTGTCCGGATTCAATTTCCGCGGCAGGTATTCGGTATAGAAATCACTGGGGGCATATCCACCCAGGCAGCGACCCAGGTAAGCAATGCAGGAATGGTTTGGACGCGGCATAAAGAATTCTCTTGGGAAGAGATCGAGCCAACACGCACGAATCCACCAACTTATCATTGGGAGCTCGTGGATGAAACTGGTCTTAAAAATGCCGCCAAGAAAAACCTGCAGCTTATTATGACAATAAAATACACCCCGGGATGGGCTCAAAAGTTCCCTGGTGTATCTTGCGGCCCGATTAGCTCCAATGCGCTGAGCGCTTTCGCTCAATTTTTACATGCTCTAGTGGCGCGCTATTCGGTGACCCCATACAATATTCATTACTGGGAGCTCGGCAATGAGCCTGATATCGATCCCTCACTGGTTCCTCACAACAGCAACTATGGATGTTGGGGTAACGAAAAGGATGCCTATTACGGCGGCGCTTATTACGCCGAGATGCTGAAATTGGCTTATCCTGCTATAAAAGCGGCCGATCCAGACGCCAAGGTTTCGATCGGGGGACTGTTGGTGGATTGTGATCCAGATAATCCGCCCGCTGGCAAGAGTTGCATATCCGCGAGATTCCTGGAAGGTATTTTGCTTAATCAGGGTTCACAATATTTTGACGTCCTCGCCTATCACGCCTACACCTACTACCAAAATGGCAAAATCTTGGACCCTTCAGACGCCGTTTGGATAAAACGAGGCGGGGTCATCATGGGCAAAATGGATTACTTAAAGCAACTCATGGCAAAGTACCAGGTCAGCAAACCGTTAATGCTTACAGAATTCTCATTGCTATGTGATGATCGGAGAGCTGAGTGCAACCCGCCCGGATCGAATTTCTATGAAGCCCAGGCTGATTTTGCGGTTACAGCAAACGCCCGGCTCAGGGCCAACGCTGTAGTGGCAGGGATATGGTATCAATTCGAGGGGCCCGGATGGCGGTACTCAGGCCTGCTAGATAGCAGCCAACAACCCAAACCGGTATACAACGCTTATAAATTCATGAGCCAAGAATTAAGCGATGCTTTAATAAGAACGACCGTGGCTCAGTATACCAACATCAGCGGATACGAATTCATTAATCTCGGCAAAATTGTCTGGGTGCTTTGGGCTACAGACCAAGCGCCACATACGATTACGCTTCCAAATAATGTCAGCCGGGTTCTGGATAAATACGGGAATCCCATCACGATAACCGGCGGCCAGCTTACGATCCAAAGCCCAGTCTATATAGAATTCCTTCCGTGAGAGGATGAGACCCGGCATTGGGCAAATTGTTCAATGGAATCTGCTGAGAAAGGAATTCTGTGGATTGTCAGGCTGATCGGCCGGCTTGACCTGCGCACTGTCTGGTATCCTTTCTACATCCTGCTGGCCACTGGCCTTATATATTTAGCCTATTACAATTGGAGTTACGACGACCCCTTTATCACTTACCGGTATGCAAATAACCTCGCCCATGGCCTGGGATTTGTCTACAACCCGGGCGAACCAATATTAAGCACCACAACCCCACTTTTTACCATTTTCCTGGCAATTCTTTATCCATTATGGTCTGATCTACCTCATCTGGCCAACCTGATCGGGGCTGGCTGCCTTGCGCTGGGCGGCGTTTGCCTATGGGATCTTGCGCGTACGTGGAAAACGCTTGCGGTCGGATGGGTTGGGCTGTTGGTCTTCCCAAGTTTTCCTCTGTTGCTTGCAACCCTTGGATCGGAAGTGCCTATCTACCTTGCCTTTTGTTTGGGCGCTTTCGTATTCTATGCGCGGAAGCGTTATTACCTGGCAGCTGCTTTCGCAGCCCTGGCATCCTTGACCCGACCGGATGGCCTGCTCATACCACTGGTGTTAGGCGTCGATTACCTGATCCAGCCCGCACGCACCAGGCAATGGAAAGCCATCCTGATCTATCTGGGTTTGACAGTACCCTGGTTCATCTTCGCCTGGTCCTATTTTGGTTCTCCAATCCCGGCTACACTGGCAGCCAAGCAACACCAGGGTTCAATGGCAATCAGCCCACTATTCGCTCCACGCCTCCCGATCATTATCAAAACTTATACGATCGGAGGGCTGTTTTGGTTAGAGTTGGCTTTAGCGCTCATAGGGATAGCCTTTTTGATCTGGCGCTTACACCGCTGGATTCCACTGATTGCCTGGGGCGTTTTGTACTTCGTTGCCTATACTATCCTGGGTGTAAGTGGCTATTACTGGTATTACGCGCCGCTGGTTCCCGGTTGGGTAGTCGCTATCGGCTTGGGAGTTACAGCTATAACCAGTTTGTTGATTTTCGTCAGCCGAGCTTTTAAAATACAATTTGCCCGCACGGACAGCTTTTCTACAATATTCAGCGTGTTGTTCGTCCTGCTGCTTTTTCTCGCACAGGTAAATGGCTTACGACAATCTGGGAAAAAGATCGATTCGCGCTTCTTGATTTACCGGGCTGCAGGCGAATGGCTTAAAGCCAACACTCCCGAGAGAGGCACGATTGGTGCACTGGAGGTTGGTATTCTTGGTTACTACGGTCAACGCCCGATGATAGATTTTGCAGGGCTGTTACAACCGGATGTATCCAAACGGTTAACGAATAAAACTACTTATTTGGACGCAGCGCAGTGGGCAGCGATCCATTACAAACCCGATTATCTGGTGTTGAATCGGGATAACGGGCTGGGGTTAGATCCGGGATACACGGATCAGTATTGCAAGCTAGCCCAGCATTTTCCAGGTGAGCTTTATGATTATCAGGGTTCATTGGATATTTATTCTTGCGTGAATCAGAGGCCATGAGTTAAAACAATGAAATCTATCACCGGAACCCTCCTACTCATCGTGCATGCGATTACACTTCTGGGATTACAGTTCAATCCACATGCCTTTGCTAATTCTCCTTGCGAAAAGTTGGGGTGGTTTCCTAAAGATTTTAGCTTAAAAGATCACACAATATTTTGGTATAAAGGTTACTACTACATGGTAGCTACGTATTTACCTGGCGAGGACCGGTTTGTATACGGCCGTTCAATCGACCTGTGCCAATGGGAAACTCTCTCACCAATCTTAAATAGCAATTCCCTGAGCGCCTGGAAAGGGGATTTTGTTTGGGCCCCATCCGTTTATACTGAGGCAGGAAATTATTATTTGACCTTCACGGGCGTAACCAAGGATTTTACACAGCGCATTTTATTTGCCACTTCGACCAATCCTGCCGATCCTAATTCCTGGCAACTTCAGCAATTATCCTTCCAGCCGAACCATTCTGGGATGGTATGGAAAGGTGGGGAATGGGCCGATTGTAGAGATCCCAACCTCTCGAAATTTGGGAATTTTTATTATTTATACTATACAGGATTAGATAAGAAGGGTGGTATTATTGGATTAGCATCAGCTACCTCGCCTCTTGGGCCATGGACAGACTGGGGAAATGTCTTGGAAATACCGGGCGGAATGCCTGAAAGCTCAACTCTAATACGTTTTGGGACGGCTTATTACATTTTTTATAACCTCTCCGGTCAAGGCGAGTATTATCGTATCGGAATGAGCCCTTTAGGGCCTTGGACATCACCCGAGCCATTTATACCTGGATGGGCGCATGAGATCTGGCAGAACACCTCTGGATATTGGTCGACTTCATACTTGACAAACTATTCAGTCACAATCTCTACTCTGAAATGGGACTTTTCTTCTAGCCCTCCCCGACCCTTAATCATCGAAACAAACTTATACCATCAGGTGTTACCTTTGATCTTACGATCAATAATCCCATATCAATGAAATTTCTACCCACGGTTATCCCCGACGTTTATCTGATCGAACCGGTCGTTTTTAGTGATGAGCGCGGCTTTTTCTTGGAAACCTACCATAGCCAGCGGTTTGCTGCTTCTGGCCTTACCGCCAACTTTGTCCAGGATAACCATTCTTGCTCGCGGCAATGCACCTTGCGAGGCTTGCATTATCAGATCCAGCAGGCTCAGGCTAAGCTGGTGCGGGTAATAACTGGTGAAATTTTTGATGTAGCAGTGGATATCCGCCGTAGCTCGCCGACCTTTAGGCAGTGGATGGGAATTTATCTCTCCTCCCAAAATAAGCTCCAGATATATATTCCGCAGGGATTCGCCCACGGCTTTTACGTCATCAGTGAATGGGCGGAGGTCGTTTATAAAGCCAGCGACTTTTATGCACCAGAATGGGAACGCACCCTGTTTTGGAATGATCCAGACATAGGCATTGAATGGCCTCTGCTAGATGGTAAACCACCCATCCTTTCGACAAAAGATGCCCAGGGATCGTTCCTCAACCAGACCGACCTCTATGATTGATCTAAAAAAGAAGTCCGATTACTGGACAAATGCGACAATCAAAGGATAAATGCCAATGAAAGGAATCCTTCTCGCTGGCGGACACGGGACACGCCTTTATCCTTTGACGATTGGAGTAAGTAAGCAACTGCTTCCTGTCTATGATAAACCGATGATTTACTACCCTTTATCGATGTTGATGTTTGCAGGAATTCGAGACATCCTGATCATAAGCACTCCCAGCGCGCAGCCAGTGTTCCAGGCGCTCCTTTCGGATGGCAGCCAATGGGGGCTGAATTTTTCATACGCCGCGCAGTCTGAGCCGCGTGGTCTGGCCGATGCATTCCTTGTCCGGCCTGAATTTGTGGGCCGCGAACCGGTCTGCTTGATCTTAGGCGACAACATTTTCTTCGGATCCGGGCTCCCGGACCAATTACAAACAGCAGCCAAACTGCAAACTGGCGCATTGATCTTTGCTTACCCGGTCCGCGATCCCCAACGCTACGGCGTAGTGGAATTTGACGCGATGGGCCGGGCGCTCAGCATCGAAGAAAAACCCGAAAAGCCGCGCTCTCACTTTGCCGTGCCGGGACTGTACTTCTATGACAACAAAGTAACGGAAATTGCTTCTCGTCTTAAACCATCCGCCCGTGGCGAGCTAGAAATCACCGACCTCAACCAAGCCTACCTGGAGAGCGGTAGCTTGCACGTCGAGAAGATTGGGCGTGGAGTCGCCTGGCTGGATGCGGGAACTCACGAATCGCTTCTTCAAGCGGCTAATTTTGTCCAGGCAGTCGAAGAACGCCAGGGCATGATGATCGCATGTCCTGAAGAAATCGCGTACCGGATGGGCTATATTAATAAAGATCAATTGCTATTGCTTGCTAACCGCTTTCGGGGGAACGAATACGGCGCTTATCTCATGCAAATGTTAGAAGAAGATCATATCTTCTGATCCACTCCGCACATTTTGACTCAAAATGCATATTTTACTCTTAGGAGCAAATGGCCAATTAGGATGGGAGCTTCATCGCTCACTGGCGACTTTGGGGGAACTCACTGCCCTGGATTTTCCGGAAATTGACTTCACTCATCCCGACACTCTACGCCAAATCGTAAGAGATATCCGCCCACAGGCCATTTTCAATGCCACCGCCTATACTGCAGTAAACCAGGCAGAGAGCGAGCCAGAAATCACTATGGCTATCAACGGACGGGGGCCCGGTCTGTTGGCTGAAATGGCTTCCGAAACTGGTGCGGCTCTTATTCACTACTCGACTGACTATGTATTCGACGGGACAAAAACTACACCATACATCGAGGCTGACCTTCCTAACCCCTTAAACGTATATGGTCGGACTAAATTAGCTGGCGAGCAAGCTGTAGCTGAGGTGGATGGAGCCTTTCTAATTTTGCGCACAAGTTGGGTTTACAGCCTGCGGCGTGATTGCTTCGTGACCAAAGTATTGAGCTGGTCGCGAAGGAACCGTGTATTGCGCTTGGCAACAGATCAGACCGCCAGCCCTACCTGGGCGCGGATGCTGGCTGAAATGTCATCTCAGGTACTCGCCAGGGCAGACCAGGATCTATTTAGCTGGATAAAAGAGCGAAAAGGCATTTATCATCTGGCGGGAGATGGCTGTGCCAGCCGGCTGCAATTTGGAGAGGCAATATTGCGCAACGATCCATATAAGGAAGAACAACTTACCAAAGAAATTCAACCGGCCCTCGCCGTGGAATTCCCTGCTCCGGCGCAGCGCCCACTTTTTTCAGCTTTAAGCTGTACGCGCTTCGTAAATACCTTCGGTTTGCGCTTGCCAGCCTGGGAATTTGCCTTGCAACTGGCAATGCAAAAAATATGAAGAAAAAGCACGAGTTGTGTCATTAAAACAGAACCAGAACCTGATTATTCGACGCTTGTTATCCCCTGATAAGGTTATGGATTAATCATACCTATGCAATCCCAAGATCACTCTCAATTGTATGATGCCTATTATTATGCCCATTCTTGTGGGCGGCCCTGGGCGCGCGATGAGGTCTGGATGAGCTACTTTAAGAGGATTTCAGACCGCATTGTTAAAGAAATTCAACCTGAGTCTGCCATGGATGCCGGTTGCGGCATGGGATTGCTGGTCGAGTTCTTACGCCAGCAAGATGTCCAAGCTTTTGGCATCGACATATCCGAATATGCTATCCAAAATGTCCATCCGGATTTTCAATCCTTTTGTTGGGTTGGCTCTGTGTCCGAACCGTTTCCGCGTAAGTATGATTTGACGGTCTGCATCGAGGTAGTGGAGCATTTACCTCGCGATGAGGCAGAAAAAACCATCTCCAACTTATGCAAATACAGCGACGATATCTTGTTTTCCTCGACCCCTTTTGATTATAAAGAGGCCACGCATTTTAATGTCCAGCCTCCTGATTTCTGGGCAGAGACATTTGCCCGAAATGGCTTTCTTCGCGATGTTGAGTTTGATGCCTCTTTTATTTCTCCTTGGGCCATGCGTTTTCAACGTATATCTCTCCCCCTCAATAGACTCGTCCGCGACTATGAGCGTCGCTTGTGGCTTTTATGGAAAGAGAATCAAGATTTACGTGAAGCAATGTTAGAAATGCGCAGAGAACTTGTGAACAGTGAGGAACGAATTACCAGCCTGGAAAACGAACTCTCGGTAACCCAAACACGCCTGGCTGCAACTACGCAACAACGGAATAACCTGGTCCAGGGCAGCTTAATCACGCGTTGGTTGAATTGGCTCAAACGGCTTAAGCGTTCAATCTTTTCCTAAGATCAACGTGACCTGGTATAAAGGAATAGCAAAAATAAATCTTCCTCGGAAAGCGATTAACAATTTGTCAGGGTTGCTTCTTGGAATTCTTGGTACCATCGTAATATTTAAAGATCTCATTCTAGCTGGGACATATAATGTTCTATGGTCAAGCAATTATGACACCGGTCTGATTTATTGGATCGTAAATTGGGGGTATCACATCCTCTTTGAGGAAACGAATCCTAGAAATTTCTGGAACGCGAATTACTATTATCCGAATCTGACTACGTTGGCCTATACAGATTCGATGTTAAGTTTGCAGATGGTTTTCGCTCCTCTGCGTTTTCTTGGAGTCCCCTCAATTCTTGCCCTTTACCTTTCCTTGGGGGCTACCTGTGTGATTAGCTGCATCTTGACAAAATACGCCCTGGATCGAACAGGATATTTCTCAAATCTCGAAGCCATCCTGATCACATTCAGCTCAATTTTCTGCTTATCAATGATAAGTTTCTTTTATCATTATCAGTTATTTGGGTTTGAGCTTGCCCTGCCTTTTTTTTTATATTTATTTCTATATCTACGAGACCTAAAAACCAGCGATCTGGTAGCTGTTTGTGCGCTCTTTGCAGTAGCATCCTGCTATTCCACTTACCTTGCACCTATCCTTGTAGCTTTTACCCTGTTCTTAGCTCCCCCCTCAGTAATATGGCATCTTAGGAAAACCGGCCTCCGTTCAATAATTAACAGGACGGGTCTAAAACATTTAGGGATTGTCCTTGCGTTTGCCTCCGTCTTGTATTTTGTTCTCTTTAGACCCTATATTCAAGTAGCGCATTTATTTCCCGCTGCATCGCTGGATGAAGTTTCAATATATTCTGCAAATATTTCATCTATAATCAACGGATATTCGATCTTTTCTTTCTGGTATGCACCCTTCAGTCACTATCCAACAGGAGGTTGGGAATTCGAATATTTCCCGGGTTATATTCTTCTCACCGGTTGTCTGGTTTTCATAGGCTTCTTCATTTACAAAGCCTTTATATTACTAAAATCTAAGCTGGTTAAATCTAAACTTAAGACTGGATTTCCACCGATTGAACAAGAAACCAATCTATATCCGGACGAGGTGAAACGTCACATTCCCTACAGTTTTATCCTTTACATATCGATCCTTTTTTTGCTCTCGATCATCCTTTCCTGGGGCCCTTATGCAAAGTGGAACAATCAGATAACCGCAATCAAATTACCTTATTATTGGCTTGTTAATGTTCTACCTGGATGGAACAGCGTGCGCGCTCCAGGCAGGTTGGGGATGTTTATCGGTTTACCATTATCTGTGTTCCTTATTTTTGGAGTCAGGGAGTTCTGCCCTAAACCATTCATCCGCACAGCAATCACGTCCTTGTTACTGGTAGGGGTTTTTATCGAATCCTTTCCTGTTTTCCATGTATACCCTTTTTCACCTGACCCCGAGGGTATTTATGCAAAAGTCGCAAAATTCAATATTACCAATCAGCCCTTGCTAGAGCTTCCTGTTGTGAATACCATGAATGGCGCTGATCCTATTTTGAATATCATAAAACAGCTAGATGGGAGCACTCTTCATTGGGGCTGGTTGGTCACTGGATACTCATCCAAAACAACTAAAGAGCAACAAAACATATTTGAATTGGAATGGCAGTTACAAAGACATCAGACAGACATACAACCTATACTGACATTCGCCAAGAAAAAACATATATCCTATTTCCTGATTCACCTTGATCAGTATCCCCCAGATTTAGCAAAATATTGGATTGATTATAAGGATAACAACAAAGTTTGTGTCTTGTGGGAAGACAATAATACAGTTTTTTTTAGAATTGGTTCATCGCACTGTAAAGAATCTTAACACTTATTTTAACAGCCCTTATATGACAATATTAATGACGAAAAGTGCTGGCAATAGGCCAGCGTTGGCCAATAGAACAGCCAATTTCTAAAATACGAAGGACGCTCAATGTTACCCAACAAGAAGTCCAGAAAAATTTTAGTAATTAGCCACGATATCGCCGGCAAAAACATGGCAGGTCCGGGTATCCGATACTACCAACTGGCAAAAGTGCTGGCCGAAGAATTTGATGTGGTGCTTGCTCTCCCGTGTGAGCTTGATGGTGATTTAGAGACCGAAAAACTGCATTTAGCGCAATACGAAAAAAACAATTGGAATTCTATCGAGCCATTAATTTCCCATGCAGATGTCGTTGTATTGAACGGTTTCCTGGCAGGTGAAGTCCCTGAACTCGCTTCTGCAACCATTCCTATTGTGATCGATGGCTATGATCCTCATCTTGCCGAGTGGTTATCAGCCACGCAAGATCAACCCGATCACCAAGAATCTTGGTGGGGCGCAATACTGAAACAGCTCACTCCCCAATATCTGATCGGCGATTTCTATCTATGTGCAAGCGAGCGCCAGAGAGATTGGTGGCTTGGGCTTTTAGAAGCTTTTGGTCGTGTAAACCCTTGGACCTTACACGATAATCTCTCTCTGCGCCGTTTGATTGATGTTGTGCCATTTGGATTGTCAGAAACTGCACCCCAACATACACGTTCTATCGTGCGAGGAATTTGGCCCGGAATCGGCACAGACGATAAGGTGGTTCTGTGGGGCGGAGGGCTATGGCCCTGGTTGGATCCAATGACGGCTATTCAGGCCATCGGGAAGGTCTGGGAAGTTCGCCAGGATGTGCGCTTGATTTTCCCGGGAACCCGGCATCCTAACCCGGCGATGGAGCAATTACCCACCCATTTGGAGGCTTGCCGCCAGCTGGCTTCCCAGCTTGGCTTACTGGATAAAGGGGTGTTCTTCGGCGATTGGGTAGCATACAAGGACTGGCAAAACGTGCTCCTGGAAAGCGACGTTGCGCTAACATTACACTTTGAAGACACGCTTGAATCTCGATGGGCCTTTCGCACACGCGTGCTAGATTACATCTGGTCTGGTCTGCCGATTATAGCTACCGGAGGCGACGCAACCAGCGATGTCATCCAACAATATGGCATAGGGATTCTCGTGCATACCAAAGACGCAAACAGCGTAGCCGATGCAATTCTTCGCTCTCTCGATTTGCCGCCTGAAAAATATCGCCAGGGATTTGAAAGTGCAAGGCAAGCGCTCGCTTGGGATCAGATCGCCAAGCCGTTGGTGGAATTTTGCCGCTATCCCCGCTTGGCTCCCGATAAAATCTTTCTCAAGGAGAAATTAGGCAATCCCTATTACATAAACGAATTACTCCCCATGAGAGACGAATTGGCTTACTTGAGAATTGAAAACAAAATTCTAAAAGACCTCGTCCAGGCTTTTGAAAGCCGGCGGGTTGTGCGGTTGTTAGATTGGCTCCAACATATCAAGAAAAGCCTATGATAAATATCAGATAACCTCACAAAATTGACAGGTGGATTTACTTTGGTTGACTCCCCCCTGGAAGCATGTAATAATCAAATTATCCTATTCCAAAGATATCGAAAATTCGTATCGGTTGAAGTATGTTTAAAAATTGGCTATGCAAAAAATAATTAGATTCCTAATCCTTACCATCCTTATCCTTTCTTACCTTTATCCAGGTCAAGCCGTCTTTGCTGCGTCATTACAACAAACCAGCGATGGCACAATTCACGTCGCTCTAACGGGCACGAATTCCCCTGGCTGCGGTTCCGAAGTCTCTCCTTGCCGTACCCTGCAATATGCAATAAATCTAGCCCAGTCTGGCGATACGATCCTGGTAGCTGAGGGAACTTATACTTATTCTAACGAAAATCCTTCTTCGACCTGCCTGCAATATTCAATTAATCCCTCAGTTGCCTGTATTGTCACGAAACATCTTTCGATCTTCGGAGGTTACAGCCAGACAAACTGGTCTGCTGATAATCCCCAAGCACACCTGACCATAATTGATGGGCAGAACCAATATCGAGGCATTTCTGTGATTGGCGGAGATTTAACAAATACCAAAGCCAGCCTTGTTTTGGAAGGATTTACTATCCGTAATGGTTTGGCCCAAGGAAAAACAACCGGGCAAGAAGGTCAGATTTCTGGATATGGTGGGGGATTATACACAAACAATGCCGCATTTACGCTACGCAATGTGATATTTCAATCTAACCGTGCTCTAGGCGGGAACACTACGACGGCTCACGGTGGAGCTGCTGCCGGCGCAGGGCTAGCAGTAGTCTCGATTCCGAGCGCGAGCCAGGGCACCCTGGAGAATATCACTTTTGATGGCAATCAGGCAATTGGCGGTAATGGACCAATTCGAGGCGGCTGTAGCGTAGGCGGGGGGTTCTATATCTGGCAAGGCGCGGTAAACGGTACAAATCTCACATTGACAAATAACCTGGCCCAGGGAGGAAATTCAACCGGAAACGGCTGGGATCAGTCACTAACTGCCGACGGTTTAGGCGGCGGCGGCGCCGTTCACTTCAACACGACAGTCACATTACAACATCTCATCGCGACGGGCAACCGCGCGGTTGGGGGCAACGCTGGCGATCAATCCGGGAATGCACATGGAGGCGGCCTGTTCGTCGAAGGCGCCTGGACGATGAATTTAATTGACGCTGTTTTGAAGGGGAATTCAAGCACAGGCGGCGTGGGCCAACACGCGGGATTAGGCGGCGGTGGTGGTATTACGCTCGCAGGGACTCCAGCAGTGATCGACCGCGCCATAATTGTCGCTAATACAGCCAAGGGAGGCGCGGGGTCCGTTGTAAAAGGGTCTGCCGGAGGTGGCGGCGTTTATGCCATGTCCTTCACAAGCTCTCCAGCCCAGATTTCGATCTCCAATAGCGTGATTGCAGATAACTATATCGAGATGGGTAGCGGGTCAGGAAACCCGGGAGGTGGAGGAGGCGGTATCTGGCTCCAAGGCATCCTCGCGAACCTCACCCATACTACCATCAGCAATAACCGCATGGAACCCGGGCTGGCCTACGGCGCGGCAATTCTCCTTCTCAATTTTTCAGCCCCAATATCCACACTGAACTTATCCTACAGCGTGATTTCTGATCACAAAAGTACCAGTTCGCCGAATAATCCACAGGCTGCATTGCATGTCTGGAAAGGTAATGTAATTAATCTTAATACAATTGCTTTCGCAAATAATAGCAAAGACACCAACCAGGATGGTAAACCCTCAAACACAGACGGTCCAGGTACAATAAACGGCCTTTCAACCATCATCAATCTAAGCTCGACAGGCTTTATTGCGCCTGCCTCGCCCAATTACAACTATCATCTTACTCAATCTTCAGCCCTAAGAGATCGAGCCAATAATAGCCAGACTGGATTCGACCTCGATGGGCAAGCGCGCCCTTATAACGGAATATCTGATATTGGCGCGGATGAGTATAAGCCGTTCCCCTTGTCCGTCATACCGGGAAATGGTGTTTTGCACTTAAATTGGCAGGCAGCTTCCACTATACTGGCAGGTGTAGTGAATCATTATGAAATTCAAGTCTCCTGCGCCAGCGGTTGTTCAAACAACCCGATTAATGCAGGTCAATCCACCAGCTACACCTTAGGAAACCTGGTGAACTTCCAGCAGTACTCCATCACTGTTAGCGCCCTGGATAACAACAGCGCCATTATTGCCCCATCCGAATCCATTACCAACGCCCCAACGGACCTATTCGTCTACCTGCCTTTAACTATTCGCCATTAACTTCCCTTTCTAGACAATAATAAATTGGAGCCAATCACTATATGCAGGCTAAATAGTGCCTGTACCTTTTCCTGTTAACCAGATTCCTTTGTGCCATGAATAGGTTACAATTTAACCAAAATGGAAAGCCACGACCCCGATATCTTGCTTCTTAATTCATCTGGCTTATGACAATCAGTATTGCTATTCCTGTCTACAACGGCGCTTCTATAATCTTAAAATGCCTTGGAGCTTTATTTGAAAACTCCACGAACGATCTCTTGGAGGTCGTATGCATCGATAATGCTTCTGCAGATAATTCTTCTGCTGAGATAGAAAATACTTTTTCGCAAGTCCGCTTGATCCGCCAGCCGGTCAACCTCGGCTTTGCTGGCGGTGTAAACGCCGGCATCGATGCAGCCCTGGGAAACGTGATGGTTCTCTTAAACCAGGATTGTATTGTCCAACCTGGCTGGTTAAACGCATTAACCGCAGCCCTGGCTGCTTATCCTCAATATGGGATTATGGGTTGCACAATAACTCATGCTAACGGAGCCATTGACCATACTGGCGCTGCCATCCAGCGCCGGGACGCTACGGGGATCCACTTGACTGATATAAGTGAGGAAAGGGCCGAGCCTGCAGAGTTTGTCACCGGGGCCGCCATGGCTATCCGCCGTTCAACCTGGGAAGTGGTCGGACGGTTTGATGAAGGATATTATCCAGCCTACTATGAAGATGCCGATTATTGCCTACGCGCGCGCAATAAGGGGATCGAAACTGGTTGCGCGAGTCACGCTCACATTCGGCACCTGCGCAGCAGCCACGAACATCTGATTCACCCACTCAGCCACTCCGTTAATCATTGCGTTGCCCGGTACCGGTTTGTTTGTAAATTGTATAACTCTCAGGAGATCGAGGAGTTTTTCCAGGCAGAGAAAGCTGCCCTGGAGGCAAACCCCGACCACATTTATACCATCAGCCGCGTGATCGCAGCCCGCCACACCTTGCGTTGTTTGCCTGATATTCTGGTCCGACGCAAACTTGACCTTGGGGAGGAGCTTTCCATGGCTGGAATTCGTCAGTTGCAGGTGGGTTTCAACCAGGTTTTCCAATATGGATTGGGCTCACCCGAAGATAACGGACGTTCCACCACAACTGAACAAGTATCTGGGAGCGGGGTGACCCGCTTTTATCGCCGTCTATCGAGACGGTTTTCAGGCTGGCGATCTGGCCACGCAAGTAGATTTCAGGATAAAACAGATACATCGGTCGCAGCGCAAGTCAATCGGATGGAGGATCGGATAAGATTGCTTGAAGAATTGAACGAATATGATTATCAATACCGGTAAGCTGTCGATATCCGTGATTGTAAATACCGTAGACCGCGCTGGTCCACTTCACACCTTGCTGTGTTCGTTAGAGAACCAGTCTTATCCTAATTTTGAAGTTATTGTAGTCGTCGGGCCTACTCGGGATAACACCCTTGATATACTCTCGGAATACCAGGGCCGCGTGCGCATTCTTCATTGCCCGGTCGCAAACCTCAGTTATTCGAGAAATATTGGCTTGCTTGCTGCTCGTGGAGACCTTGTCGCCTACATCGACGACGACTCGGTTCCAGGCCGGCGCTGGTTAGAACAATTCGCGCGCATCTTTAATGAGCAAGAAATAGAAATGAGTGGTGGAGATGTATGGTCAACACACCCAATGCACCCGGTGCAGCAATTCCGCCTGGGAGTGTATTCTTCGTTAGGAGAACAAATCGACGTTCGTTCATCCTGGATAGACCAAATTATTCCATCCGGCATGTCAACCTATTGGGTGCCCCGATTCATGGGAACCAATATGGTTGGACGCCGTGAAGCGTTGCTGGAGGCGGGAGGGTTTGATGAATTCTTTGGATTTGTTGCCGAAGAATGCGACCTTGCCTTACGGTTAGCCAATGCGGGGAAAAATGTCTTCCCCGTTCGAGAAGCAATAGTTTATCATTTCCCTGCCTCAAGCCGTAATCGAGTGATTTTTACAACAAAAGGCAAGTGGTGGCTGCGCAGCAGATCCAGAGCTTACCTGGGCATTAAGAATGGTCTGTTATCTGGCGAACCCCTACGGAAGATCGCAATACGCAATATGCGTTCAGCCATGGCAAATTTCCCAATTTACTTCTCCTTTCTTCGGAATCGAGAAATTTCGCTGGCTGAGTTTGCCTGGATGGGGCTAAACGAAATCTGGGCCGGCTCCAGCGGTTTAGCGCGCGGTTTATTCGCCCCGCGGAGGCTGATTCCAACCGCTAAGATTGAGGCAGCAAAGAAAAACTCCGAAATGATCGTCAAGTTTCAAAACACAGATTCGGTCCGACAGCCTTCTGTTGATCCCGTCACAGGACGCCAACCCATGATCTCTATTTTGGAGCCGCCTTTACGCATTTGTTTGCTCAGTTATTCATATCCCCCGCCAACCACCGGCGGGGTTGCCCGCCTTACGAACTTGATGGCACAAGGGTTATTCGAACTAGGGCACACAGTACATGTAATCACGCAGGCAGAAAGGGAGTCAGTCACTTTCTACGACGGGGCCTATGTGCACAAAATACCCAATCGGCTCGAGAGATATGAAAACTATCGTCATTTCCTCAACTTATTCGGGACGCTGAATTATAGCCACAATGTTTATGACAAAGTAAAGCAATTGATGCTGAACGATGGAATCCAGCTCGTTGACTCAGCCCTCTGGCAATTTGAGGGCTTAGTAACATTAAAAAGTAAGACCCTGCCTGTGGTTGTGCGTTTGGTCACCGGAGTCCGCCAGGTGACCGAAATCCATAAATTCCGGCCCAGTGAATTTGGCTTATTAGGAGATTTAGAGAAGCACATGCTCGAGAAAGCCTCTTATCTCTTGCCAAACACCAACGCAACACTGAATGCGATTCGCAAGGTTTACGAGTTGGATCTGGATAATCGACGTCATACCATCGTGCCTTATGGGATTGTGCCAGTAACCGAAGATCAGGTCCGGCCCTTTGAGCTTGGGCGTGAAAACCGCCCTTTCACCGTACTATTTGTAGGTCGACTGGAGAAGCGCAAAGGCATCCTGGATTTGTTTGAAGCCATGCCGATCATATTAAAGCAATTCGCAAATGTGAAATTTGTGTTCGCTGGGGGAGATAATAGCGAATATGACGGCTTTAAGAACCGCACCGGGATGGATTACCCCACTTATTTCGCCAAGCATTACTCTACATATGTTTCCTATGTGCAGTTCATGGGGTTGGTTAGTGAAGAAGTCCTTCAGAACCTTTATCAATCCTGCGATTTGTTCGTCGCCCCCTCTTTATATGAATCGTTTGGCTTGATCTACCTGGAAGCTATGAACTACGCTAAGCCTGTGATTGGTTGCAAGGCCGGCGGCATACCCGAAGTAGTCGATGATGGCGTGACAGGAATCCTTGTGGAACCTGAGGCTCCAAAAACCCTGGCTGAGGCGATCATCTCCCTTCTCAAATCACCGATGAAGCTCCGAGAAATGGGATTGGCAGGGAGATCTCAGATATTAAGCCGCTATCACTATCTCGAAATGGCGCGCAAGTTTGAAAAAGTATATCGCCAGGTCATTT
>Ga0209048_10002107_pt1 | contig 19935 bp, 32 predicted proteins | sample FrelakmetCRP12CR_FD_187146 | JGI IMG/M metagenome (GOLD analysis project Ga0209048, IMG submission 187146) | Freshwater lake sediment microbial communities from the University of Notre Dame, USA, for methane emissions studies - CRP12 CR (SPAdes)... | ecosystem: Environmental > Aquatic >... | reverse complement strand
AGAACGGAAAAGCCCTTACAGCCCTAACGGTCACACACCCGGTGGCGTGTCACACAGTAAGGGCTGAAGGGCTTTACACAGTGTAGTTACACACTGTGGGGTTAGGGGCTAGGGACTAGATGTGATGGGCACAATTGCCCTACACTCCAAACACTTCAGACTATAACCCCAGTTTACTAGGCTTGCCGCCGGGTGTTTACACACCATACGCAAGCGACTCCAAAAGCGTTCAGCGTGATAGACCTGCTCGAATCGCCCGTTAATCTCACAACAGCAATTCGGCGGAGCTTTACACACTGGACAAGCCGAAAGACTCGGATTGTCCACGACTGGTATTAGTTCGCTCATGTTCCCCTGAGTCCCCTCTGTTGTTTGGAGTGTGAACCATTCGGCTAGTCATTACTTAAACTTTACCTCAATACCCTGCATGTCCAGTAGTTCTATCATCCTCTTTCCCCACGCTTCCAACTTCACAGTCTTGCGGTCATGGTCCGACCTAGAGAGACACCAACTATCTAGCTCGTCTGGGCTAGACTGCAAAGCCTCATATCCCACTAGATAAGCAAGCATATCAACCGGGACGGCCATCTAAACCTCCTTGGCGTATCTCTCAGGGTGCTCCGTTGGCAGAAGTATCACCCATGATTCAAGCCGCGGCTTTTCTGCAAGCGTGCGATTCACCACTTCCAATACAGCGGGCTGGAGTGACGGCCCCTCGAAGATTGGTGGCAATCCTGGACGATGTATCACCTGGCCAATACCGGACGCTTGCGGCTTGCTGCGCGTGCCGATGGTAAAGAACCCATCACGGAAAAGGTGAATGTAAAGGCGCGACGGTTTGCGCGTGCTCACGGTTGCCCCCTTAGTGCAGCCATTGCGCTTTCGCAGTGGTGCAAACGTTCGCGCAAGTCGCTTGCCTTGAGGATAATCTTGGAGACAGCCGCAGAACGCCGTGCCTGTTCCGCGACGATGCGCCTTTCATGTTTCTCTTTGGTGATTCTGAGCTTCAATTCCTGAAACTCCAGGGCTCTCCGCAGTTGGTGACACTCACGCTCTTTTGATTGCAACTTGGTCACTTGATACACCTTCTGGCGCATCTTGCGCCGCCTTGAACAACGTTTCATCGAACAACCCAAGCTCCACAGCCTTACGCCGCAAAGCTACATCATAAGCATAGCCAAACCTGATTCCGCGCTCCACAGGATGTATGAAGCCCGGCGGCATGTCTCGCACCATGCTAGCTAGTTCTGATTCTACCGCGGCAGTGCGTAGACACGCTCGCGTATGCTCCTGGAGTAGTTCCTCTATCCGTTCTTCCCATGCTGCCAGGTCGCGCCACTGTTTCGGCCCCAGGAGCGCCGCGGTAAGCCTGGGGCCCGCAGTACGGACGGCCCACCAAAGGAGCCCCAGGAGGGCCAGGGCGAGCACTACGGACACTATCAGCCGTTGTGGCTCCGTCACTTGCGCCGCCCTTTCGGACGGGCCCGCTTCGCACCCTCCAGGCCGGAGCGCCGGGCTTGCGCCAGGGCGATAGCAACGGCCTGTTTCGCAGGCTTGCCCGCCTCAATCTCCCGGCGGATATTCTCGCTGATTGCCTTGCGCGAATGACCCTTAACGAGCGGCATGGTGCTTTATCCTTTCAACTGCCCTGTGGAATTGGATGGCCGTTTGCGTCGGGTTGAATTGGCGCCGCACGTCTTCGCGCGCATTAGCCGCCATACCTTGCACCAACGCGCCCCCCTCGTACACAGTACGCATTGCGCGACGTAGGGCAGGGATTGAAACGTGCGCCCAGGTCATATCAGGCGCATAGAACAAGCGCAGTGATGGGCGCACCACGCCCACAGGCGCCAAAGTATAATCGACTAACATTGAGTTAGTGTGATTCATAAACTCAAGATTGCCACTGTACCCTGTGGCGATAACAGGCTTCCCGCAAGCCATCGCTTCGAGTAGCGGATTACCAAAACCCTCCGCACAATGCGCGGAAACGTAAGCGTGACAACTATTGATTAAGCTCCACACCATGGGTTGCGCCATGTCTTCCCGCACCACTTCCAAGCTTGCATATGCCCGCAAGCCCAGGCGAGCCCTCACAGCCGCAATCTCGGCGGCTATGGTATCGTCCGTTCCCCATGGCGTTACCTTAAGCACAAGTGACACCGGTTCCTCCTGGGCGAATTCGAGCCAGTAAGCCTCCAGGAGCGCCGCCGGATTCTTCCGTTCTGTCCACTGTAGGACGCTTAGAAAGCGGAATGGCACGGCCGGTAACATCCTGGGCGCGGGCACGTCTTCCTGGAATACCCCATGGTTTACAACGTGAATTGGCACCTTGACGCCAGACGCTAGCATAGCGTCGCGGCACCAATCGGCGGGTATCAATATACCGTCGCCACGATTGAGCAAACCGGCCCAGCCTGGCGGCAGCCGTTCTGTTTCAAACATCGTAAACGTGAGCTTAATTAGACCAGTGCCATGCTCCGGGAAAGGCGCTGTCACCCTCACGCTAACGTCCGCTTGTGGCGTGAATGTCCAAGGGCTTCGCGGGCCCCCGTTTATCTCATGGCCAGCGCGTTCTAAAGCGCGCTTTATGTACCGGCCCAGGTTGGAATATCCACTAATCCCGGGCACTGTATGTATATCAATTCTCATTGTGTTCCCCTTATGCTGGGCCCTCTAAGGCGCGTAGCTAGCCGAGGGCAATGAATCCGAAGATTCAAAGTTGCAATCCCTGTGACTAACCACGGGCCCTAGAGGGCCTAACCGTCCACCTTTTCTTGTTCGATAAGCGTTTCAGACTTCAAGGCTTTAGATTCTGCCATCTTGGAATAAGGCGCTGATTCTTCCCCATGATGCGCGTGCAATAACAGTGACCCCCCAGGGCCAACGCCCGCGCGCTTTGGTTCTGCCCCAAACGTCACGCGCTGGGCCTGTTCCGTCCACTCACCATACAGAGCACTGCGCTTATATTCGCCCTTCTTTGGGGCAAAGCTCACACAGTCTCGGATGGCATTGAAGCGGGTTAAACCGTCAATGGTAAGCTCCGGGAGCCCAGCATTGAACGCCGCAACTATCTCCGGGCGCTTCGCCCGAATTAGCACCTTACCCAAGCCCCTGGCTTTCACGTCTTTAATGTCGTCCGTACCCTCTGGCCAATAGATGCCAGGACGCGCGATAAACACGCCTTCCTCATAGAGCTTACTTTCCCAACCCCCCAGGGGCTTGGCGGGCCCCGTGCCTGTGTCTATGGGCTCCGGGAGCACCAACGGCACACGCGAGAAGATACCGTCAGTCGCCAGCATAAGCACGGCGCTATTATCTGTAGTGCCCGCGATAGCGTCTAGGAGCATAGCGCGCGTGTGGCTTGTGATAATACCGGCCCACACGAAAGACTGAAACGGCGGATTGTCGCCCTTAGTTTGGGCGAGTTTGCCATAACAACCATTGATTGCGAGCTTGATAGCCAAGCCTTTCCCGTCTTTGCCTAGCTTCAATCGCTCGCTATAGTAATCTACAATCTTCGCGAATGGTCTACAGTCACACCCGGTATTGTAAACCCAAGCCTCGCGAAGCCCGGCCCATGGCGCAAGCTTCAAGCCCGAAAGCCACTCGTCGCGCCACACCCACCCACCCACGGCCGACGCTGGATAGATGATAGTGCCGTCCTTACGCCGCACAGGCCAGGGAGCCCAGGCGCCAAGCTCCTGGGCGTGCTCCTGGGGCAGCGTCCAGGATACTAGCGCGGCATCGCTCCGGGCTATCTCGCGCCTATGGGCCGGAGTATCGCCCTGGTAATGATGCCAGGCGCCATGCAATAGGCACGGCAACTGCGCCGTCTGGTAAGGATATGCGCTGCTAATGTCATAGCTGTAGACGGGCCCAGGTACCGCCCCAACGTGTGAGTTTTCAAAGCGCCCGCCAAAGAAGGCGCAGCGTACGGCGGCGCGTGCTTGCGTAGGCTCCGGCCTGATAGCCCGCTTGATACGCATAACGCGCAGCATGGCGCTAGAGCTAGACCCGGCCCCGTAATAGTCCCGGAGCATAAGCCCGGCATCCGTATGCGCCGCCAGGAGCGCCCGAATAAGGCGTGTGAGTAGCTTACACTCGTCGCGGCAATAGGCTTGCACGCTGGCGTCCTGGGCGCCTGTAAAGCTCCCTCGCGTGTCTTTCATGCGTTGAATTGACGCGAGTTCGGCCTTAGTGGCAATTCCCCATTGTACGAGGGCCGTGGTAAACGCCGCTTGATAGAATCTAAAACAGTCCCACACAATGCGCCTATCTCGGCCCTTCTGTACCGTAAGGCGACCGTTCATGTAGTTTAAGCGGTAGCCTTCCCATCGAACGGCTTTATAGATGCGTTTCCCTGCAATACGCTTGGCCCTAGTCTCCTCATGTAACAGCCGATAAAGGGCCCTATCGGGCAGGTCCTTAAGCCAATGGGTATGGTCATAGCCCAGGCTAAAGCCAATTATCAAAGCGTTCTGCGGTATGCTTAGAATGGTTTCTAAGCACCGAACGGTACTCAAGCCGCCAGGGTCCGCCGCATCCCACACGCGGCCATCCTCGCCCACTGCCGCTAGATAGGTGTATCTGTGAGGGCTCCGGCCTAGCCCCTCGCCGTCGATTCCCACAACATAGCCTGCCCGTGGCACGGGCTGGCCCCTATCCGCCCGGCTCCTGTGTTGTTCGGCCGGGAGCCCACACACGCACACGGGGCCCGTGGGCGCGTGCTCCGGGCGCATCCTGGCAGGCCGCTTGCGGGCCCTGTGTTGGTCTGCCGCCAGACCGCAAGCGCATATCGCGCCCGTGGGCCTGTGTTCTGGTCTGTTACTCACGCGGCCCGCCGCTTGCGCCAGCCTGTTACGCCGTGTCTACGGCGCCAAGCCAGGGCCCAGCGTGTGTTAGCTTCCCTGTGTTCCGCACAGAAAAGGCTATCCTGTGAGCAAGGCAAGCGGCAGCGGATACACTGGCCCGCTAGCTTTCGGGCCCAGTATCGTTTGCGCTGCGCGGCTGCCGCTGCTAGCTTCTTATCACCGGTCGCGTTTGGCAAGGCTTGCACCCTTGTTCCGTTGCTGGTAGCCCCCCAGGCGTCCACCTGGGGGGGCCCCTTTTCTCGTGGGGCGAGTCACACCCTTACACCCTCGCGGGCAAGCCCGTCAAGCACGCGGCACAAAAGCAGCGGGCCCCCCAGGTTGCCCACACCATGTAGACAACCCAGGGGGCCCGTAATCGGCCGGGCGAGTTCCGCCGCGCCTAGCCGAAAGCCTCCACTTCCTCGCCACCCTCGCGGCGGAAGTACACAGTTTTGCCGCGTGACATTGGAATGTAAGTGGCGTCTCCAATCTTGATCCGGCCCTTGCCGCGCGCCCGAACGATGGCAGCACACGCGGCAGACTCCGCTTCCTGGGCCTTAGTGAAAGCCGCCTCTGCTACATCGCGGGCCTTGCTGGCAGCCTTCCAAGCCGTCACGAGGGCCTGTGCTTCCTTCGCCGTGGGAGCCTTGCTCCCTGCCGCCTTCCACTCCTCATGAATCACCTGGAGTAGCATCTTCTCCGGGGCGGCATCGGGCGTGGCGGGCGTGGTGGTGTTTCCGTTGGTAGACATTGTTTCCTAGCTCCCTGTTTCTTCTGTGTTGCTGTTGGTGTGTTGCAAACCCTGGCTTGCGCCAGGTCAAGGTGTATCAGACCAGGGAATCCTGGTCAATGCTATCATGAAAGCCCTTGGCCTCCAGGGTGCGCCACTCGTCCGGTGTGTCCTGTTCGCCGGACAGTATCGCCAGGAACAGCCGGAAGCATTCGAGGGCCCCCTCTATCTCCATGGCGATAATCGCGGGCGTTGGTTCGGGCTTGTTCACGCTTCCCCCGCGATACGGTCACAGGCCAGCGCATAATGGTCCGCATTGCCGCAAACGCGGCAAGGCGTCGCCATGGCGTCTCCCTCCGACATGCGGCCCTCTGTGGCACGTTCCGCGCCCCCTCTAGGGCGGCAGCGGTCACAAACCAGCGCGCAATAGTTCGCGCTGCCGCAAACGTAGCAAGGCGTCGCGCGTTCCGCGCGTTCCGCGGCCCCTTGGTTCCACTCTTTCAATTGCGCCGCCTCCAGGTCATTCAGGGGCCAATAATCGCCCAGGGGCAGGCAAGCCCATAGGAGCTTATCCGCTTGCATTGCCGCCCTGTGGTGCGCTTTCGCGGCCATTGAATAATCATATTCCGTCCGACCGTTGACCACTTCGGAAAGCACGCCCACCCACTGACTAATCACGAGGCTATGTAGCCTGACTAGGGCCGTGAGGGCTTGCTTGCCGTTCAGTTTCTTAGCTTTCTTTGCCATGTTCTTCTGTCTCCCTGGTTTCTGGTTGCAGTGTGGCGGACGGCCCTTGATAGGTAATCGCTGGGCCGTCCAGGGGATTCAATCCCACAAGGGTTCCTGGGCGTCCAGGTCTAGCAGGTGGTCAAGGTAGCCCTGGCTCTCCAGGCTATCGAGAATTGAAGCTAGCCAACTGTAAGCGTAAAGTTGCAGTTCAGACGTGCAGGCAGACGCGGGCATCGGGCCCGTGTCAAACATCGCGTCAAGCTCCCGGATTCCGTTGCGTCTAATCATGGCTTCAATCTCCCGTGTGAATCAGTCTCCCCATTGATACCACAGGCACGGCCATTGTCTACCCTTTAATTCTTATTGCTCTGCACAGTGCTTCGCGCGGTCCTTCCCTGGCCACTGGCACGCCGCTTGCTCTCCGCGCGTGCGCGCCCGATTCCTCCTGAGAGTGGGGCCCCTGAGGTCCGCTACCTGGAGACTTGGCACGGTCCTTTCCCGCGAGGGCCAGGCGGGCCTACCTGGCGAGCCCTCCAGGAGCGCCGAAACGTGCCAAAAAACTCAATGATTCCGTGGTGGGGGTCAAACCCCCCATTTCGACCAGGAACGGCTTTCGAGGGGTACCCCCTACCCTTGCCAGGGGTCGGACGAAAACGCCCCAGAGGGCCAAGCCCGGCGCAGCAATGGGTATCCCTTTTCTGTAATACGTCTGTAATACAACGTCAGAACCCCCATTGACGCACTGCGCGGGAAAGTCCCGTGCCAGGTATCCAGGGAAAGCCCCGTGCCAAGTTTCCAGGTAGCGGACCCCCTGATAGGCTCGGCGCCCGCTCAGAAGGGAGGGAGCCAACCCGAGCGGGCGCCAAGTGGGGCGGGCCCCGTGCGGCAAGCACTAGGGGAACAATGGCAAGGGCACGGGGCCCGACCCTCCTACACCTTGACAGCCCGGCCGGGCCTGTGTCAAGGTGGCTCCGGGAACGATGGGAAGTAGGCATATCGAGATTAGGGTTAACGGCCCTATCAAGCCCCAGGGGGCAACTGTTACCGTGTGGTGACACGGGACAGCGTGGTGCCTGGCGTGCTACGCCGTTCCCTCCTGGCTTCCCTCCAGGTGTGTACGGACATGGCGCGCGAGACTAACCGGAAAGCCGGTCAAACCTTGGCCCACATAGAATATGTGGAGCCTGTGGAAACAACAGCAACGGAACAACAGAAAGAGCAAGCAAAGTGAACAACTCCAATCCAATCAAGCCCATTGCGCCGCCCCAGGGATACGCAACCCAATCCACTGACGTGGTGGGGTTCTGGAACGCGGAACTCTCGCCTTCTATCCACTTCAAGCCCGTGGGCTTCAAGCTGTTTGACAGCAAGCTAGACCCCATGAAGCCCAGCGTTCTGATTGTGGGAACGCTTGTGGACGCGGCCACGCTCGAAGGGGCCGGCGACGACAAGGGGGAAGTGGTGCAAGGGAAGCCCGGCGATTCCGTGGGCGTGTGGGGGAAGGCCGGTATGGCAGCGGTCAAAAACCTGTGCGGCGTTCCGGTCTGGATGACGCCCAACGGGGAGAAGGATATCGGAAGGGCTTCGCCCATGAAGCTTTACGACGTGCGCGCTCCTGGGCGCGGCACGCGGCTTCCGTGTCTGGATGACTCGCGGAAGCGTTCCGCGGGCGTGCCGAGCTTCCTGGACGAGCGCGGGCCGGTCAAGGCTGGCGCGGCACCTGGGCCGACTGGTATCGATGACGATCAGGGCTTGTAAGCCCTGAACGCTGGGCCCTGGCGAGATTACCTATCAACCCAGGGCCCCCTATGTGGTGGCTCGTTTATGTGCAAGGCGACGTGGAGCCCTGGTTATACGAGGGAGGCTCCTGGTACGCTGTGAGGGAACGCGCCCGCCGCAAGTTTGGCGAGCGCGTTCAAGGCGTCTATCGCTACGCTCGCGACCATGCGCGTGGGCTTGAACTCTGGAGGATTCTTTGATGGCTTTTCAACCCGGTTCAATTCTATCTGGCGCCGTGCGCGGGCTGTTGTCTGTTGGCGGCTGGGCCCGCCTGATTGACTGGGCGCGTGACCGTGACGGGCGGGCCCTCATGCTCCGGCTGTCTTACTCCGGGCGTGCGGCAGCGTGGCACCTTGTCATTACAGACGAGGGAGGCGCTAGGCGTTTCGATGGCACGGGCCCAACACTGGAAACGGTCTGTATTGAAGCCGTGGCTGCTCTGGGGGTTCACTAGATGCGCCGCTTACCCATTGCCTATCAAGGGGCTGTCTACCGCTGCCAATCGTGCGGCAAGACTAGCGGGAACCCTTCCGTGCTTTGCTATGCACGGCGTATCGCGTGACGCTCCCTGTTCGCATAGTGGTCCGTACTGACGTTCCGTGGGAACGGATGACGCTAAGCGACGTTTACGCCCAGCGCGGGCCGCTTCTAGACCCGTTCACTGTGGGCGAGATACGCGACCGAACACACTTAGGCGTGTGGGAGCGTGCCACGGGTAGGAGCTTTTGCGCTTACCGGGCTGCCATCAAAGCGGCGTGCCAGTGGCGTCTAGAGACGCTAGAAGCGGACGCGCTAACCATCGGCCTGGATAGGCCCTCCTGGCTTGAGGATAGACAGGACGAGATACTATTACCCATTGATGATGATGATTGCTTTGACCCTGGCATTATCGAACGGATGCGCGAAGCATTCACGCCAGGGATTGACGTGGTGGTGTGGAGACGGCGCATCAATCACACGGGCACCATTGCTCTAGGACGCGCCGATTACCTGGACACCTGCAATCACGCCTTGCGAAAGTCTTTTGTGCAAGAGTGGTATCTACAGGACTCCTTACGGATGCTCGCCCACCATTGGGAAGCGCACGTCATGACCTGTAACAAGTTGCGCCCGCCTGTGATTGACCCGTCAATGGTGGGCTTACTTCGCCGCATGATGCCCGCACAGGGCACGCTGAATAGTCCGCGCGTGCTTGCTCTAGAGGAATTCTGGAGTACCTATTACGTCCACTCCGCTTCAATCAGTTTTCTTACTGGAAGCAAGATGGCGGCGCATAGTGACCGGCTCGCGTACCTGGCGAGTCTTCCCTTGCACCCTCTGGTTTGAAAAAACTTTGGGGGCGTGTGCAGGGGATAGCGCACACACAGAAGAAAGCGAGAAAGCCGCGGCATTGTTCGTGCGCCCCGTTTTCAGGTGTGCGCCTGGGCGCATAGACCGCACATTAGAAAGGCGTTGAAAGCCCTTGTTTTGCCCTCTATTGTGGCGAGCATGAGCAATCTCGCAGTGCGCCTTGCCAGCGCCCGAAAGACCGCGGCAACACTCCGCGCGGAGAATTCCGCGCTCGAAGCCCAGGCCCTTAGTCACGTTGTGGCAATGGGTGGTGGCGTGCTTGGTGCGCTCGCGCATCAGTACCTGCCGGGCATGGTTCCAGGTACGGCGGGCGATGGCCCGGCGCTCCTGGCAAGCACCCTCATCCTGGACGGCATTGCGATGTACTCCGGCTCGCCGGAAATGCTCGCGCTCGCCTACGGATATGAGGGCAAGGTGCTTGGCGACGCCTTCGAGGTGGCCATGGGATGGCGCGCGTCTCCCGAAAAGCCGTGAACCCACAGGACTGAACACACCAACCAAACCAACGCGGAACCCATGAACGGGTAACGCAAACAGACCGTAAACGACCGTTCAAAGAGGAATCAGAATCATGGATTACGATAGCGCAGTGGCGGACCTGGAGATTGTGGCGGGCAACGTGTGGAGCGCCGTGGGTGGCAATGGTACCCCGGGCGGGCATCCGGCGGACCCCATCGCGGCGGGCGTTCACGTTCGCCAGGTGGAGCCGGGCCGGTTTGGAATCGAAGTTGCCGCGGGCACTTCAATGCGATGGGAGCCGGGCCACGAGTCCGATACGCTGGAGAGCACGCTTTCCACGCTCCGGCCGTTCAAGCCGCTCGATATGATCGTCACTGAGATTGACGTGGACGCCAATGGCGTGCGCACGTTTCCGAGCGGCCCGCGCACGGCAATCAAGAGTGTGGAGATCAATGGCGTTCAGCAATTCACCTCAAAGAGCCCCATTCCTTCGAGCATCTTCGGCTCGGTCCTGACGGCGCCGCGTCCGCGCATCCAGTTCGATACCGTCCAGACGGCTCCCGTTCTGACCGCACAGTTCCGCCTTCTGCAAACGGTCATTCCGGCTTCGCAGGCTGTGGAAGTCTACATCACGTTCGGTGGCGTCGCGGTCAAGCGCTGAACAGCGGGCCCCATGCTTTGCGTCCTGGACATTGACACTACAGACCAGAAGCAAGCCGCGAAAGCGGTTTGCGCCATGCTGGAAGTTGCAATGCCCAGGGCGCGGCGTGAGGTAGCAGCGAAAGCCGTTCCAGAGCTTTACAAGTCTGGAGTTCGGTACGTTTCGCAGAGTGCTAAAGCGTGCTGTTTTCGGCAACCTTCCGAAGTACTGGCGCGCAATGGTGGGGACTGTAAACAGCTCGTCCTGTGGCGTATTGCTGAATTGCGCGAAGCGGGCGAACACGCAACCCCCCGCGTGCTGTGGTTGACTCACAAGCAAGGGCTACAAGCCCATATGCAACTCCGTCGCGAAGACGGCACTGTAGAAGACCCGAGCGTTGAACTCGGAATGGTCAAACCATGATAATCCCGGTCATTGTGGGCGCTGGTTTACTTCTCGTCGCGTTGGCAAGTGGCAAGCGTGGTTCTACCGCTGCCGCATCCGACAAGTTGTTTCCGCCCGTTCCCGCGGGCACTGATTCACACGTTGACCCGGCCTTTATCAAGCTTGCGGCCGACGCTGCCGCAACTGGCGACAAGGCCAAGTCTGCCGCCCTGGCGAGTGACGCCCAGGCGCGCGGACTGAATACCACGGCCGATGCAATCCGCGTGGCCGCTGGGCTTCCTCCAGTCACGGCCGGCGCACCGAACAAGGCTACGGCGCTCCCGGTCAGTGGGCGAGCTACCATCCAGCTTGGAAGCACTGGGGCCGACGTAATCGAATGGCAGCGCATCCTTGGGGCCAAGCCTGACGGCATCTTCGGCAAGCTCACGCAAGCGGCCACGGTCGTATGGCAGCGGCAGCACGGGCTTTTGGCGGACGGTATCGTAGGCCCTCGCACCTGGGCGGCAGCCTATGCCGTTCACCCTGTGCTTGCGGCCAAGCCGCCAATCCCGGCCGTGGCGCCTCCAATCACCGCGGCAGCGGCGAAGCCCTCGCCGGCCGTCCAGGCGCCTCCAGGAGCGCCGCCCGTCGCGGCCCCTGCCCCTGGGCCGTCCGCGGACGCGAGCGCCCCACAGGGGCCCGTTCCGGCGGACAGTGACGCTCGCACGGCAGCGGCGGAACTCACAGCCTACCTGACGCGCTGTGGTGGGCTCGCCTGCCGCTTCAAAGAAGACAAGGCCCAGGTATCCGCCTGGCTCGCGCGCATTGGCCAGCCGGACCCCAGGGGCTACTACGGGCGGAACGCTGCGCGGGCAATTGCCATGCTGGGCCTGGTTCCAGTTGTTCCGTTCTACTGGCCCACGGTTAAGACCGCACAGGCCAAAGCGGAGTGGCTTGCGTTGGTGGACAAGTACGCCGCGGCGGACCCCCAGCGCGCCGCGCAGTGGAAGAAACTGCGCGCGGATTCTGTCAAGTCCTGAACCCTTCCACACGCGCCAGGAGACACTATGCCGGATGCGTATGACATTCTGGGCGGGCCGCTTAAGGTGACGGTTGAGCACCTTGGCGGGCATGATGATAGGCGCGCAATCGGCACGGGTAGCCCGTACGTTGGCGGGCATGGTGGCGGGCACGGCCACGGGCACGGGCACGGGCACGGGCACGGACATGGGCGCTATGGGTACGGCGTGCCCTACTATGGGTGGACAGACCTGGACGCCTACGTTGAACCGATTGTCTATGTGGTGGACACCACAGCGGACGATGATGTAGGCGCGGACGCCTATGACATTCTGGGCGGTTGGTGCAAGCCGTCCAGTGTGGGCTTCGATTCCTATACCATCATGGGGAACGCCCATGACAGGTGGGGCAAGGCGCCGCTTTTGCGCCGTGCGCCCATGCGTTTCGGGGTTCTGGCGGATACGTTGGTACTCACTGGCGGGCAGACTCGCGGCCAACAGGTGCGCACAGGCTCCACAGCGCGCGCGGGTGTGGTTGCTGGGCGCGCGGATACGTCGCTTATTGTTCCGTCGCCGGACCCTGCGAAGCCCGAAGGGAAGCTAGATAAGCGCGGCTGGAACCGTGCGCGCATTGATGCCCGTGCGCTGTTCAACCTGGCGCAAAAGCGCGAGCCAACCACGGCCGAAGTTGCGTCACTGAAACATCTAGTAGACCTGGCCCGCCAGGCCCAGGCTAACCATGATGAACGCAACTTCGAGGGTGTGTGCTTGCGGCTCGCGTACTACTGCGCGCACCTGACGCACGCTCGCCATAAGGACGTGGAAGCAATCAACGCCCAGGCGGACGAGGTGTTGCGCCGTCACGTTCTGAAGTACTATGCGGACAAGCCGCCAAGTGGTTTCTTGGGCGATGTACTTCACGCGGTAGCAGCGGGCCCGAAGTTTCTAGCGCACGTTGCGGCAAGCGGCTTGCACGCGGCTGCAAACCTGGCGTCAAAGGTGCCGCTCCTGGGCGCTCCGTTGCACGCTGCGCTTGACTTGCCCTCGCACCAATTCGACGTGATAGAGCGCATTGCAAACGGTGACAATGTGCTACGCACGGCGCGCGATGGGTTCAACAGCACGCTATCGGATGCGCGCACACTGTCTAGCTATGCAACCACAGTGGCCAGTTTTGTTCCTGGCATGGGCCAGGTAGCAGCGGGCGTGAATGGTGCGCTTGTCGCTGCTAGCGCGCTGGCCCAGGGAAAGCCAATCACGCAAGCCCTGGTTGACGCCGTGAAAGACGCGGCGCTTAGTGCGCTCCCTGGAGGCGCCGCAATCAAAGCGGCAGCGTCCGCCGCTTTCGATACGGCCAAAGCGTTGGCCGAAGGGGAAAACGTCTCACAGATTGCGCTAGAGCAGGCGCGCGCGCAGCTACCCAAAGAGGCGCAAGCCGCCTTTGATACTGGGCTTGCCATCGCCCAGGGTAAGAAGCTCCAAACCATCTTGACGGAACATGTCGCGAGCCTGGCGCCCGCTGTGCTTGGCAAGTTTGCGAGCACAGGCGCGGCCCTGGTAGCAGCACACCCGGAGCTTTCGCGCGGCGTGCGCGGACTAGCCGCGGAGGCGCAGCGCGGCTATCACCTGGCGAATGGCATTCTTGCCCACACTGGAACGCCGGAGCATATGCTAGTGGCCATGCGTAATAAGCTCCCTCCGCTTCAACAGAAGGGTTTCGATAAGGCAATCGCTGTGCGCGCACAGCTAGCCAAGTCTGTTCCGCGTGTGGCTGGCTCTTTGGGTCAGAGTGGGTGGTGTGCAGTATGAGTGCCAGCGGACGCAAGCTTGCGGTTCCACGCTCAGGGAGCGCCACGCTTTCATTGAAGCCTGACGGGCGTACAGACCCGAATCAAGAGAATCTGTTTGCCGCTTGGCAGACTCCAGAGCAAGGCATTCCAAAGCGTGTGGTGGTGCGGATTGATGGCATCGTCCAGGACGTGCGCGCAACGGAGCCAGGGCAGCCCCCGCTTAGTGCTCCCTTTGGCATCCCGTGCGCCATGGTGCGTATCCGCTACACAATCGGCGGCTTCGACCGTGAAGTGTTGGTGGACGCCGTGAATCAATCGGCCCTGGTAGTGTGGGCCGAAAGCGTGGACGTGGAAGGGATATGGGACGAGCGGAGGATTAGCCGCATCCTGACGGCTGCGCGTGGCCCCTGGTATCCGTGCCAGCGTCAACAGGTGGCCGTGTCAATCAGTGCCAGCGAAGACGGCGACCGCGGCGCAGCGGACGCGCGATATCTGGACGTGCTGGCCGTGGATATTCCCTCGGAGGGCGACGAGATATGTTTGTTTCCTGTTCCAGCGGGAGCGCGCGGCTTTCGGTTCCTGAACGCTTTCGCCAGCGGTAGCGCCGGGCCTGACGCGCCAGTGGTTCACGTTCCGACAATTGCCACCTTCATTATCTTTGTGTTTGTCACACTTCAGGACGTGATAGCGGCGGGCGGCATTGGCCCTGTTCCCTTCCTGGAGATACTTACCAACGGACTCACAGATACTTGTATCAATATGGTACCTGTGGGCGCGCGCACGCTTGCCATTGGTTTCCCGGCGGGCACAATCGCAAGCTTTGACTTTCCGGCCTACATCGAGTGGATTATGGCCCCCAACACCCTACCGGCGCAATCGTAGGGCGGACTATGCCCACGCATTACGGAGCGCCCTGGGGTTGCTGTTGTTCCCCTGCTACTCCCCCACCTGCCCCTATGGCGTTTAGTTCAGTTCAGGCGCTACCGAATACGCCGCTTTCGGGCGACGGTACCACGCTGGCCGTTGCTGGCCTGGGCTTCGCTTCCAATACCGGCAAGGTGCGCGTGATATTCACGCTTGTGTGTTCGCCAAGTAACTTTGCCGCTGCGCCGGGTGTTGGAAACGTGGAAGCGTTTCTAGACGTGGACGGGCTTGCACAGTCGGACAGTATCACGGAAGAAAGCTACGGCTTCCCCGGCTCCAATGGCTTCGGAACCACACTCACAATCACAAGCGAGTGGGTTAGCGCCCAGCCTGTAGGCGTGACTCGCGGCTATCAAGTTATCATGGTGAACGGCTCCCCTATGGGCCTGCCCGCTGATATTGTCACTCTGTCCAGGTACACCCTTACAGTGGAAGACGTGGCACCATAATGCCGAATCACTATGGTGCTCCCTGGGGTTGCTGTTGTGGTGGTGAGGTTGGCCCTCCTGGCCCTCCTGGCCACATTGGCCCCCCTGGCCCTCCTGGTGCTCCTGGGCTCACTCCTACGTTTCACGCGGACAACGGGGGAACCACTATCCCGGTCGCAATCGCGCCCGTCATCACTTCACTAGCGGACACTGTGCCCGTGGTTGTGGGGGCTGGTGATAGGGTGCTGGTATGGGCTCGCACGTTCTTTCACATTACACACGCGGGAACGCTGTTTACTGCCGTGGTTGCTATTCCCCAGCCACCTGGGCCGCCCGCTATCTTCCTAGACGGCACAGCGGACACCGTTGCGGCGGGCGACCGCACGGTTACTTTTGCAGGCGCCCAGGGCAGCGGCGTAAGCACGCCCCCCCTCCCTCCTGGAACGTATATCTTCCAACTACAGGCAAGCGTGACGGGCGGTGCTGTGGCCGTGGTTGACGGCTTCCCGCCCGCCGTGACGCCTGGCGCACAGCTAACCGTGGCCGTGCTACCGCCGTGACACCATGCGCGGCAAAGCTTTACTGTGGATTGTGGGCATTGAGCTAGGCTCCCTGGCCCTCCTGGCGGCTGCCGCAAAGCGTGGTGTGGCCCTGCCCCCTGGCTTGCTCCCGGAGGGTTGGGAAGGGCTGCCAGACGCCCGCGCGCGCATTGTCGCGGTAGCACAAGGGGAAGTGGGCCCGCAGGACTCTGCGAAGTACTGGGCGGGCGTGCTTCCGGCCGGCTACCAGGGAGCCTATCCGCCCGATTGGTGCGGGGGCTTCGCCCTGTGGGTACTCAAGCAAGCGGGCTTAGCCCCCGGCTTGGTGTGGGAAGTAGGCCGCGGCTTCTGTTACAAGTTGCCGCAAACTACGGTACCAATGCCGGGCGATATTGCGTTCTTCCAAACCAACCAACACCAAGCCGTAATCATTGCAGTGGACGCTACCACAGTGACAACTGTGGACGGAAACCAGCGCGGAAAGGTTGCAATTCGGAAGCGCCCCCTGGCCAGCGTGACGGCTTTCTATAGCGTCGCGCCCCTCATTGCTGGTAGTGTGTGACCCCATGGGAGCACCAAAGACGGCGCCGGAGCCCGAGCCTATGCGAGCCACGGCCGACGATGACGTGAGGGGTTGGCTAACTAAGGCGGAAGCCGCGGAATACATGAGCGTGAGTGTAGACGCAATCAACCGTCTAGCGCGCTCCGGCCGTTTGCATCCTGAGAAGGATTCGGAGGGTCGAAACATGTACGACCCTGCGGAACTCAATGAATGCAAGGTGCGCGAAGCCACAGGCTCTCCACTATTGCGCGGCCCAGGTGCGGAACGTGTGCAATCTGCAATGGACGCGCGCCGCGAGTTGTTCGCAGAGTATGAGCTAACAACAGTCAAGGCGCTTTTGGCCCTGATTGACAAGCCGCGCGAGAAGATCGACGAGCTTCTTTTCCGCACTATCACGCGCCTGGAAGCCGAGAATGTGCGCTTGCAAACGGAGCTAACCAAGGGCCGCAAGCAAGTAGAGGAGGCCTTAGACACTACCGCGGAACGTAATGTGGCCATGTCGCTGGTCACTAACGAAAGCGCCGTAAAGCGCATTGCGGCGGAACGCATCATTAGCACCGTTGCCAGTATGTTTGCGAAGGGTGGAGGAATCACGTTCACGCCCGAGCAACTTCGCGAATTGGTGCTAGTGGAAGACTTCCTCACACCCGAGCAGAAGAAACAGGCACAACAGGCAATTGTGGCCCAGGGTAAGAAGCCTGACGCCAAGCCCGAGGCTAAGCCCGAGGCTAAACCCGAAACTGTGGAAGCCAAGCCCGAACCGGCCGAAGGGGAACCCAAGCCATGACGCGCGACGAGATAGTAAGAAACATCCAAACGTGCAGCGAGGATGACCTAGGCGACGTTCTGTTAGAACTCGCCGCGGAGTATTGGATAACTGTGCGCGAGATAAGTGGGGAAGACTTTGTGTTTCTCGCTGGTGAAGTGGTGGAGGATAGGGAAGATGATTGAAACAAGCGCACTGACCACAAGCCCGGACGAAACCAAGGCGATTGACACAATCAACGCCATCATGGATTACGTTCGCGCGCAGCGTGTGAACGTGAGCCGGTATCCCAAGTTGCTCCCGTTGATTCAGTCTTTCGAGGGCTGGTATGGGGCCCTGGAAGTATCACACGCGGGTGTGTTTGGGCACACTATCACGGCCGAAGACGTTGGCGAAGCACAGCGGCGCCGTGCTGCCATCAATGCCGCCATGGGGCAGAAGATACCGGACACCTGGACGCCATCGGATGCGCCCCAAACGCCCCCCGATGCGCCAGCGACGGACAATACAGGGTATTACGTCGCGGGCGCCGCCCTAGTGCTTGCAGCACTATGGTTGCTGAAACGGTGAACCCATGCACACGATAGTTAGTGTTCTACCGCCAAGCCTATTGGCAAAGTCTGGCACAGTGCCAGCGATGCGCCGCCAACAGGAGCGCATCGCTAACGCCTACGCGAAAACCACAGTAATGGCAAGCAAAGCGCGCACTGTGGAGCGTGAAACCGAGCTTAGCCGTAAGCTTTGGGCTATGCGGTATGAGTGGGAAGCCCTGGAGGGTTGGATTAGCGCGCGAACTGGCGAGCCGCGCGCCATGCTTCCCTTGGTGTAACCATGGCGATTCCAATGGAACCCATCTATGGTAAGTGGGATTGGCAAGACTTCCCGCAAGCCGTAACCATTGACGGACTCACGTTTGCGCGTGCTGTGCGCCGCCAGCCTTATAAGGGCGTAATTGCGCAATACCGCCAACTAAGCGCGCGCGATTCAATGCACCTTCTGGTTTTGGAAGATGGGAATTGGTTGATTGACCATGCGGACGAATACAATCCAGACATGGGGCATCCGTTCCGTCACTTTGTGTTTGACCACCCCGCGGGTAAGGCCCTGATACTCACAAGCGGCGGTATCATTGGTATGGGGTTGGCTATCTGTAAAGGGTACACCACACGGAAGCGGGACATTGAGAAGGAAGGACTTTAGACCATGAAAGCAAAAGCGATCTTGATTGGGTTGGCAGCGGCGATTGGTTTGGTTGCCGTTGCTGGTAGCTCTAGCGCTGGCACTGGTGGCGCAAGCGGAGCGTTTCAGCCTGGCGAAACCTGGCGCGCGGAGTACTCAATCAGCCCGGCAATGGTAACTTCCCAAACCTACTTGGATGCAATGGAAGCCAAGTTTAGGGCTTCGCTATCATCCAACCAAGTGACGTTTGATGATATCCAATTCACTCCCACAGGGACAACTGTGGTTCTGACCTTTCACCAGGCGAGTCCTAAGCCTGCCCTGGGAATGTCTTTCACCATGAGTGGTCACACAATGACACTCACGGGGCTAACGCGAGTGAAGTGACCGACCCCCGTTACATACTTCAGGCAACACACGCCAGGCGCATGGCAGCGCTCTTGCGTGGCGAGCCTGACCCCTTGCCCCCTATTGAAAAGCCTGGGTTATGACTGACCCCAGTTACATACTCCAGGCCGTACATGAAAGGCGCATGGCGGCGCTTATGGCGGGCGAGTCTGACCCTGTGGTGCCAGGAGAGCCCCAGGAGCCCACAGGGGCAGACCTGGGCGCAGCGCAAGCCCTAGAACGTCAGGTAAAGACGCTCGCAGGCTCGCCAGGCTCGCCCGCTTCGCAGGCTTCGCCAGGCTCGCCCGCTCGCTTGGTGGTGCCTTGCCCCCTGGTTGCCATTGTGAACCGTTCCGAGGATGCAACTGACGCCCAGGTGGCTGCCATGGTGCCCGCCCTACAGAAGCAAGTGGAGCGCGATTATCTGCCGCACTGGGGGAGTAGTGCGCGCCTGATATTCTGTGGCATGGGCACGCCCGCCCCTTCCGGCTCCTGGCAAGTGGTTGTTTGTGATGATAGTGACCAGGGTGGGGCCTGGGGCTACCTGGACACCACGGCGGAAGGGTTGCCGCTTGGCAAGGCATACTGGCGCGATGGTAGTTTAGGCGTCTCGCGCGAATTGCTCGCCATGCTAGCGGACCCGCTCATACAGACAGTGGCTTTCCTCCAGGATGCGCAAGGTGCGATTCTGTATGCCAGGGAGATATGTGACCCTTGTAGTGAGCCCCATTGTGGGTATCTGATTGATGGTGTGGCCATGTCTGACTTTGTGTTGCCCGCTTGGTTCAATCCGTTCTTGGATGACAAGGCCCAAACCAGCTTTTGCAATCAGTGCGCGGGCCCGTTTAGGTTGGCACCTGGGGGCTACATATCCACCTGGACAACCACGGCAGGCTGGGGACAATACAGCGCGGAACGCCTACGCTATGACCAGCGGGCCGCGAAGGGTAGCAGGCGCGAGCGTCGCGCTTTGGCTCGTAACCAATGGCAACGGAGTGTAAGACTATGAAACTCAAGCCCCACCCACACCATAGAACGCCAAAGCAACAGAACGCTTTGCGTAAGAAGATCACACACCACAATCTTCTGGCAACTCGCCTGAATCGCAAGTATCAGAAGCTCGAAAGCGACGCTGTTTTCTTGCTCAAGATTGCAGAGGAAAAGGCTCACAAGTTGCGCGCCAAAGCGGCGCCCATACTTGCCAAAGTCAACCACCACGCGGACGAGATTGCTCGTTTGCATGAGGAATTGCACGCCAGCCACTTGGCCCCAAAGCATGTCGCTCGTATGGGGCACATCTACTAGCTAACCCCCAGTTCCACAGTGTGTAACTACACTGTGTAAAGCCCTTCAGCCCTTACTGTGTGACACGCCACCGGGTGTGTGACCGTTAGGGCTGTAAGGGCTTTTCCGTTCT
>Ga0209048_10002106_pt1 | contig 19940 bp, 21 predicted proteins | sample FrelakmetCRP12CR_FD_187146 | JGI IMG/M metagenome (GOLD analysis project Ga0209048, IMG submission 187146) | Freshwater lake sediment microbial communities from the University of Notre Dame, USA, for methane emissions studies - CRP12 CR (SPAdes)... | ecosystem: Environmental > Aquatic >... | reverse complement strand
GTGTCTGTCTACCCGGCCCGCCCACCGAGCGCTACGGCAATGTCTACCTGAGCGGCACCCGCATCCGAAAGATCGTCGAGAAGCCGACGACGACCGGCCTCGGCAACTACGTCCTAGCCGGCGTCTTCGTCCTGCCTGCGGAGGTGTTCGGCCTGCTGGAGAAAAGTGGCGGCGACATGGAACGCGTCTTCGACGAGCTCACCCAGGCGCCCGGTCTGCACGCCTCGATCTGGGAGGAAGGCTGGATCGACGTCGAGTATCCGTGGGACATCCTGGCGGCGAACCGCATGGTGATGGACACGTGGGAGGAGGCGCGGATTTCCCGCCACGCGGTCATCGACGGCAATGTCACGATTACCGGACCGGTACGCATCGAGCCGGGATCGGCAATCAAGTCGGGCGTCGTGCTCGCCGGCCCGTGCTACATCGGCCGCAACTGCTACGTCGGCAACAACGTGTTGGTGCGCTCGTACTCGTCACTCGGCGCTGGGTCGACGATCGGCTACGGCGTCGAGCTGAAGAACTGTGTCCTGTTCGGTAACCTGAAGATCGGGCGACTGTCGTTCGTGGGCGACAGTGTACTGGGTGAGAACGTCGACATCGGCGCCGGCACGATGACCATCAACCAGAACATGGACGGCTCTTCGGTGCGGGTCGACGTGCGCGGCGACTCGGTCGACTCCAGGCTCACCAAGCTCGGCGCGTTCATGGGTGACGATGTAAAAGTGGGCGGCGGCAACACGCTGGCCGCCGGAACCGTCCTCGCACCGGGGACATGCGTGCCGCACCACGTCACCATCGGCGGCGGGAGGTAACGGCGCATGTGCGGCATCGCGGGGGTTGTCAGCTTCCACTCCATTGGCGATCGGCTGTACGATGGTGTCCACCATCTCGAGTACCGCGGCTACGACTCGTGCGGCGTCGCCTTCCTGAACCACGACCACATCGAGGTGCGCAAAGACATCGGCACGGTGGACGAAGTCGACAGCAAGGAGAGCCTCCGCCAGCTGAACTCCTACGTCGGCATCGCCCACACGCGTTGGGCGACGCACGGCAAGGTGACCAAGGAAAACGCGCATCCGCACCTCAGCTGCCGCGGCGATTTCGCCGTGGTGCACAATGGCATCATCTCCAACTACAAGGCGCTGCGCGAGCGGCTGCTCAAGGCCGGCCACCGCTTCATCTCTGAGACCGACACCGAAATCATCGCCCACCTCATCGAGCAGCGGTACACGGAGCTCGGTGACATCGAGGCCGCCTGGGTCAGCGCACTGACTGCACTGGAAGGCAGCTACGCGCTGGCGATGATCTCCACCAATGACCCGCAGCGCATCTTCTGCGCCCGGCATGAGGGCCCGCTGATCATCGGCGTCGGGAGCGAGTCGAACTACGTCGGCTCCGATTTCAACGCCTTTATCGACTACACCAAGAACTGCGTCATCCTCGAAGATGGCGAGTACGGCATCGTCTCCAAGGACAGCTTCTCCGTGAAGAGCCTGCGCAGCGGCGAGGTGCTCGACAAAACGATCACCGTGGTGCCGTGGGATCCGGAGCTGTCGCGCAAAGGCGGCTACCCGCACTACATGCTCAAGGAGATTCATGAGCAGCCGCTGGCGGTACGCAACGCGTTGTCCATAGACGCCGATGAGATCACCGCCCTGGCCGACATGATCGAGGGCGCACGCCGCGTGCACCTGCTCGGGGTCGGCACGACGTACTACGTGGCACTCATGGGGCAGTATCTGCTGGCGATGCTCGCCGACATGGACGTGCCGGCGATGAGCTCCGATGAGTTCCGCCATCTCGACCGTTCCGACGCGCACTCGCTAGTCATGGCGATCTCGCAGTCGGGCGAGACGTACGACACGGTCATGAGCCTGCGGCACGCGAAGGAACGCGGCGCCAAGACCGCGGCGATCGTCAACGTCGTCGGCTCGTCGATCGCCCGCATGGTGGACCGTGTCGTCCTCCAAGGCTCGGGACCCGAGGTGTGCGTCGTGAGCACCAAGGCGGCACTGGTGCAGATGATCCTGCTGACGCGCCTGGCCCTCGAGCTCGGGGAACGGCGCGGGACGCTGTCCGCCGCGCGGCGCCGCGAGTGCGAAGCCGCGTTGGCCGCGCTGCCGGGCGAGATCGAGACGCTAGTCAACGAGAAGTCGGGTCTTATTCGCGCCGCAGCCTATCGCCACGCGCACGTGCACAACTGGCTGTTCCTCGGCCGCGGCATCTACTACCCGGTGGCGCTCGAGTCGGCGCTGAAGATGAAGGAGGTCACCTACGTGCACGCCGAGGGCATGCCGGGCGGCTTCCTCAAACACGGCACCCTGTCGCTCGTAGACGACAAGCTATACACCCTGGTTTTCGTGCCACCGCCGAGCGCCGGCGAGCTGCACGCCATGACCATGTCGAGCGTTGAGGAAGTCAAAGCACGCGGCGGCTTCGTCTTCGGCTTCACCTTCGACGCCGACGAGGACATCTTCGACGAGCGTCTGGTGTTGTCGGCGACGCACGAACTGACCGCGCCGTTCCTCCCCATCGTCGCCGCGCAGTTGCTCGCCTACTTCACGGCGACCGCGTTGAAGCGCAACGTCGACAAGCCGCGCTCGCTGGCGAAGTCAGTCACCGTTGCCTAACGGATGAGTGAGATGCGTAGGGTGCGCTCTGCGCACCATTCCACTCAGCAATCTGCATGAGGCTCGATGATGTGACCGCCGGCCTGCGCAGCGTCGCCGTCAACGACGCCTACCGGGAGGAGGCAGTGCGCAACCTCGCCGCATGGTGGGATGGACCACGCTACGCGCCCTTCCGCCCGCAGATCGAGAGCCTCGCCAGCCGCCGGCAGTGGGGCCTGCTCGTCGACTCGTTCTACCGCATGATTCCGTTCGGCACCGGCGGGCGCCGCGGGCCCGTTGGCATCGGCCCGAACCGCATGAACCACGAGACGCTGATCACCTCCGTGCAGGGCCACGTCCACTACCTGCGCAAGCATTTCCCGGGGCGGCCGCTGCGCGTCGTCGTCGCCTTCGACGTGCGCGTCTTTCGCGACTTGCGCGGGTTGTACGATCCGTCGGTGCCCAACCCGTTGCTCGGTGTCAGCTCGCGCGACTTCGCGCGCATGGCCTGCGCCGTCTACAGCGCGAACGACGTGGAAGTCTTCACCGTCCGCGGCGACGACGATTTCTACCTGTCGACGCCGGAGCTGTCATTCGCCATCCGCCAGTTGCACGCCCAAGGCGGTCTGAACGTCTCAGCATCGCACAATCACCCCGACGACAACGGTGCGAAATTTTACATGCAGAGCGGCGGCCAGCCAGTGCCCCCTGACGACGAAGAGCTGGCCCGTGAGGTCGAAGCCGTCACTGACGTGCCGCAGGCGAACTTCGATCAAGCGGTCGCGTCGGGCCGCGTGCATTGGTGGGATGCGGCCCTGCATGCCCACTATATCGATGAGAACATCTCGAAGTCGCTCGACCCGCTTGCCCGCCGGGCGCTCATCGTTTACACGCCGCTGCACGGAACCGGCCGGCACACGGTCGGCGACATCCTGCCGCGCGCCGGGTTCGACATGCGCTTCGTCGAGGAGCAGCTCGCTGCCGACGGCGCCTTCCCCGCCGTGAAGTTCCGCATGCCGAATCCCGAGGTGCCGGAGTCGATGGAGTTGGTAACGGCACAAGCACGTGATCTGGGCGCCGATGCCGGCTTGGCCACTGACCCGGATGCGGATCGCCTCGGTGTCGTCGTCTCCATCGATGGCCATTGGCGGCCGTTGACGGGCAACGAGATCGCCGTGCTGTTGGCGGCGTACATCATCGAAACACGACGCGAGCTGGGAACGCTGCCGGCGCATGGCTTCCTGATCAAGACTGCGGTGACTACCGAGCTGCTGACGCGCATCGCGCGCGCCCACAACCTGCAAATCGTCGGCGACCTGCTGGTCGGCTTCAAGTATGTCGGCCAAGTCCTCGACGCCATCGAGCGCGACGGCCGGTTCCACGACGTCCGCGCCACGCTCGATGACTTCCTCTTCGCTGCAGAGGAAAGCAACGGCGTGCTGGTCAGCACGCGGCTGCGCGACAAAGACGCCGGCGGCGGCGCCTTGCTGCTCGCCGAGCTGTGCGCCCGCTTGCGGCAACGTGGCAGCACCCTGGGCGAGTATCTCACCGACGTGTACCGCCGCTACGGCTATGCGGCGAACGTCGGCTACTCGCTGGTTATGGAGGGTATCAGCGGCGCGGAAATGGTTTGCCGCCTCATGGATGCGCTGCGCCAGCACGCGCCGGCATCCGTGGAAGGCCGCGCGCTGCGTTGCACCGCGGACTCTTGGGACGAACAGCGCTGCGGACCGATGCGCTCGGAAACCGATCGCAGCTCGCGCAATTTTCTGCAGCTCGAGTACGAGCGCGGCCTGCATGTCGCGGCACGGCCGTCCGGTACCGAGCCGAAGATCAAGTTCTACGTCGAGCAGGTCTTCGACCCAGCTCCGGGCTGGGCCGGCGGGGACTTCGCCGCCGCGCAGCGCGAAATGGAGACGGCGACGCGCAACGCCACGCTGGCGTTCGTCGGGCAGGTCCTGCAGCTGATCGACATCAAGCTACCGCGCCCGGGGCTGCTGTTGTCGTCGTTGGTCTCGCTCGACAACCGCCTCGACTTCACCCGCAGCTTCCTGCCCGAGCTGGAGGCACGTCTGCGCAGCGCGAGTGCTCCCGACGTCGAGCGGGTCGTCGCCTGGATCGATGAGCGGCTGAAGCCGTACGGCACGGACCCGCGGTACCTCGTCAGGGCAGGCGTAGCGGAACACTTCGCCACCTCACGGCTGCCGGCAGAGCGCGATCGGTTGCTGCGCCAGCTCTTCTTCCTGGAGTAGGAGCCGGAAACAACAGAGGACAGACAACCGACGCACAGACAACAGAGAAGAACCCTTGTCAGTGTCGGAGATCGGGTCTGTTGTCTGTCCTCTGTTGTCTGCTGTCATCTCATCGGTGCGGCGGTGACGGTGGTCAAGACAATAGAGAGTGTGCCGCGTTGGCTCGACAACTCGATGTATACCGGAACCGGAGGCAGGCCGGGTCGGGGCGAGGCAATCCACGAGTCCAGCCGCGAAGGACGCTCGTCGTGTTGTGGCCCGGTGCGCCAGAAACCGGCGATGGGCCGCATCTCGGTGCGGCAGTGCCGCGCGCTCCCCGCATATGCCGCCCCCCGCGATCGCGGTACATCGGCCTCGCCGAGGTCGGTCAAGTCCATGTCGTACCGGCGGCGGCCATCGAAGACCCGCACCGTCCCCCGACACTGCGACGCCAGCGTACTCAGCGTCGCGGTGAGCGGATCCACCGTCTCTTGCTGTGCCGCAATGGGGACGGCTTCGCGGTAATCGTCGTCCGCGGGTGGCTCGACCGCCGCGACGACCGCGCCACCAACACCGTAATCGATCACCACAGAGCGGCGCTGACCGCGATACTCGCCGCTGCTGCGGTGCGCCACTGGCCGGAAGCCGTTCGCCTCGATCCGGCCCTCGGTCGTCGCCGACGCGTGCCAGGGAAACATCATCGCCACCACGCCGACCGTGTGCGCGTCCGTCGTCGTACGGTAGCGGCCCTCGGCGGACTCGGTCGTGGCACGCAGCGAGAGGACGGTCAGGGGGCCGTAGCGGACATCATACTCGGTCGTCATCGCGCTCTGCGCGCCGGCGCTGCTCGCCACCAACACCGCGGTGACGGCCCACAACGCGCCGCGTGTCCTAGTGCGCCAAGTCATCACTATATTTGGAGCACTTACGGCCATGAGTGTCCAGACCCCTGCGCCACCCGGCTACCAATGCCACGTTGGAACCTTCCGCTACAACTACGACGAAACTCGGCAGGACCCTTTGAGTCACCACTTGGTGCCGATTCTCTAAAGGGCACATTCTCGGGGACCTATGATGTGCACGACCAACGCCACCGCAGAAGAGGTGCGGGAGCAGGTCTAATCTCATAGCGCCGTATGACCGGCGTCATACCCGCCAGCCTACCGTTCGGTAGGTTGGGTAACGTGCAAGGCCAAACATCCACCGCGCTGCGCGACCGATATGGCCGTGTGGTTACGTACCTGCGCGTGTCGGTTACAGATCGCTGCAATCTGCGCTGTTTCTATTGTCTGCCGCGTAGCGACAAGCCGTGCGGACGACTCGATCCGCTCAGCCTGAGCGAGATCGTCGAGCTCATTCGTGGCGGTGTCGAGTTGGGAATCGGCAAAATTCGCATCACGGGTGGCGAGCCACTCGTGCGCCCCGGGGTCGTTGATCTGATCCGCGACCTGCACGCGCTGCCGGGCATCACCGATCTGGCGTTGTCCACCAACGGCACGCTGCTCGCCGAGCACGCCGCCGATCTCAAGGCGGCGGGGTTGATGCGGGTGAATGTCAGCCTCGATTCGCTCCAACCGGCGGTCTTCCATGCCATTAGCGGGCGCCGCGATCTTGATCGCGTTGTTGCTGGCATCGTTGCAGCGCGTGATGTCGGGCTCACACCCGTCAAGCTCAACGTCGTCGTCATGCGCGGGGTCAACGATGGCGAGCTACCCGCCATCCTCGACTTCGCCGCCCAGCACGCGGCGCAGGTGCGTTTCATCGAGTACATGCCACTGGGTCTCGGCCAGCGGTGGGCAGCCTCGTACGTCCCCCGCAACGAGATCCTCGACCGTATCCGGCCGTATCTTGCGGACGCCGTGCCGCGCCGCCAGCCTGGCGATACGGCGGCTTACTATCCCCTGCGCACGACCGGGGACGTCGGTGTGATCAGCCCGGTAAGTTGCCGTTTCTGCGACCTCTGCAACCGCCTGCGGCTCACTGCCGACGGCTACCTGCGGCCCTGCCTTACCAGCGATGGACAAGTGGATCTGCGCTCCGCACTGCGTCCGTGCCTGCGCCCCGAAGCGATTGCCGAGGGATTCCGCGCTGCTACCGCAGGGCGCCCACTCCACGGCATCTACAACGCCAGCGATGATCGCCCGGCGGGCGCGCGGCCGATGGCCGCCATCGGCGGTTGAATCCCAGGAACATGACATCGATCATAATTCTTGATGCCATCAATCCTATTGCCCATCCGACCGTTCGGTAGATTGCCGGGCCATGACCCCAGGTGGTGAGCGCAGCACGCGGGCACGGATCCTCGAAATCGCCGAGGCGTTCTTCGGCGAGTGCGGCTACCACGGTACGCGCCTGCATCTCATCGCGCAGCGCGTCGGCATCCAGAAGGCGTCACTTTTCCATTACTTCCCCAGCAAGGAAGGTCTGTACCGCGCCGTGCTCGACGAGGGCGTCGGCGAAACGGAAGAGACCGTCCGCCGCGTCCTCGAAGCGACAGGCACGCCCTTCGACAAGATTCGCGCGCTGCTCGAGTCGTACGTCGACATGGTTGTGGCGCATCCCGCGCGCACAAAAATCCTGCTGCGCCAGTCGCTCGGTGACGCGCCCAGCGGGCCGCCGCATACGAGTGACTCACAGCGCTTGCTCGACATGATTGTGCAGTTCATCCGCGACGGCCAGCGCGCCCAAACATTCGAGGCCATCGAGCCCGTGGCGTTGGTGCTGGGCATCGTCGGGATGGTGGCGTTTCTCTTCACCTCGGCGCCGGTGTTGGCACCGACTTGGTGCGACGATCCGTGGAATGCCGCGCACGTGGAGCGCGTCAAGCGCCACGTCGTCCAGGTGGTCGAACGCTGCCTGTTTCCTACCGAGCGACCATACGCCGCCGCGCGGCGGGCAGGCTGAACGGACGAGCGATACGCAGGAGAAACAGCATGTCCCCCGCCCTCGCCCGACCGCTCCTGCACACCGCTCACCTGCTGACCTTCGCGCTGCTCTTCGCTACCGGCCTGCTGTTGTTGCTTCCCGGTTTGCGGGGCGCAATCACTGGCGGCCATTCGCTGCTGATCCGCGATGCGCACCGCTGGGGTGGCGTCGCCTTTGTCGCGCTGCCACTGCTCATCATGCTGCGCTTCGGCACGCGCAGTCTCGCAGCAGCCCCGGCCGCACGGACGCTCCGCAGGCTGTGGCAGGGCGGCCACGTTGGGATCACGGTGCTGATGAGCGGCGTCTTCACGCTCACCGGAGCAGTCATCTGGGCACAACGACTTCTTCCAGACGCGTTCGGCGAACTCTGCCGCTCAACGCATGACTGGTTCACCTACGCCGCCGGCCTCTTGGTGGCGGCGCACCTGATCGAGGTCGGCATAGCTACCCTGGTTGCCCGGGTCCGTGCCGCGGGTGCCGATTCGTCGGTGTGACACGACCAAGGAGGATTGCACATGCAATGCAAGAAGGTGACTGCCCCCCGCGAGCAACTGCTCGATCCTGTAGCTGCTGAGTGGAGTAGCATTCCCGGCGAGCCGCTCACCATGGCCGCGACGCCGCTGGCCAACCAACCGTCCGAGTACATCAAGGCGAGCCGTGACGAGAAACAAATCGGCAAGGTCCGCAACCTCATGGTGCAGGCGGTCCACAACGGGCAGGACATCTTGATTCGCCTGTCGTGGGAGGATGCAACCGAGAACATCGAGATCACCGACAATAACCAGTTTCCCGACGGCTGCGGCATTCTCATGCCCCTGAATGCCAGCGATCCACAGCGCGGCGACCCGCCGATCGACGAGATGGGCAGCAAGGATGCGCCCGTCAACGCCTGGTTCTGGCGCGCCGACTTCAAGGACACGCCGCGCAACACCGTCGCGCGTGGGTTGGGTACCACACAGTTCTCCAAGAAGTGTCTGATCCAAACGAAGTCGACGTGGGGTCACGGCGCCTGGGCAGTCGTCTTCGCCCGGCCGCTGGCTGTGCCGGATCAGAAAGATGAAATGACGCAGCTCGCCCCGGGCAGCAGCGTGAAAGTGGGCTTCGCCGTCTGGGAAGGGAGCAACGGCGAGCGCGCCGGCGTCAAGTCGTTCTCGAAAGAATGGCGGGAGTTGGCATTGGAGGGATAGTGATCAGTGATCAGTAATCCAGTGATCAGGGACCAGGGATCAGGGACGGCATACTGATAACCGATCACTGACTACTGATCACTCATCTCAAAGGGGGAACCATGGCAGAACCCAGCGAACAACAGAAGGCACAACGCGCCAAAGACCTCGCCAGCGAATCGAAGAGTCAGAAGGCGCAGCTGCGGCAGTCAAAGCGGCAACTTGCCATGGTCTTCGACCTGAACAAGTGCCTCGGCTGCCAGACCTGCGTGGTGGCATGCAAGACGTTGTGGACCCGTGAGGAAGGCATGGAGTACATGTGGTGGGCCACGGTCAACACGCAGCCGGGCAAGGGCACACCGCGCGACTGGGAGCAGATGGGCGGCGGTTTCCGCGAGGAGGAACCCCAATCCGGCAAGCTCCCGACGAGGCGCGACTTCGGCGAGGCGTGGGATTTCAACTACGACGAGGTCTTCTTCGGGGGCAAGGGCAACACCGTCCACCTCCAACCCTCGGGCGATCCCGATTGGGGGCCCAACTGGGACGAGGACCAAGGCGGTGGCCAGTACCCGAACAGCTTCTACTTCTACATGCCGCGCATTTGTAACCACTGCACGCACCCGGCCTGCCTCGAAGCCTGCCCGCGCAACGCCATCTACAAGCGCGAGGAAGACGGCATTGTGCTGATCAGCGAGGAACGCTGCAAAGGTTACCGCTTCTGCATGGAGGCCTGCCCCTACAAGAAGATCTATTTCAACCACACACGGCAGCTCTCACAGAAGTGCATCTTCTGTTACCCGCGCATCGAAAAAGGTGTAGCCCCCGCGTGCGCGCGCCAGTGTCCGGGACGTTTGCGGTTCGTCGGCTTCCTCGATGACGAGAACGGGCCGATCTACAAGCTGGTGAAGAAGTGGGAGGTGGCGCTGCCGCTGCACCCGGAGCGCGGCACGCAGCCCAACGTCTACTACGTGCCGCCGATCTCGCCGCCCCGCTTCGACGCCGACGGCAACCTCGACGAATCAAAGCCGCGCATCCCCACCGAGTATCTGAAGTACCTGTTCGGCGACAAAGTCGAGCCGGCGCTGGCGACGCTGAAGGCGGAGATGGCGAAGACCAAGGCGGGCGGCAAGTCGGAACTGTTGGACCTGCTCATTGTCTACCAGTGGAAGAGCCTGTTCGGGCCGTTCACCAAGGACCCGGCTGAATTAGAACCCCGAAAGGTGTGATGATGGAGGTCATCAGCCTGCAGAGCGAATCGGCGCAGACGGCCGCCAACCGGTCCCGCATGTATCAGCTCCTTGGCGCCGCCTTTGCGTTTCCAGACGAAGACTTCTTCGACGCTGTTCACGACGGCAGCTTCGCCACGACGCTGGCGGAGATGTGCGCTGGGTTGCCGTACGACCTCACGAGCGTCGCCACTCTCGACCTCATTGCCGGCGGGACATCGTATGCCGAGTTCGAGTCGGAGTACATCCGACTCTTCGACGTCGGTCCCGCCGGTCCACCCTGTCCATTGTACGGTGGGGTGTACATCGGTGATCGCATGAAGGTGATGGAGGACGCGACGCGCTTCTACAACTTCTTCCACCTGCGCTTGTCGGCGGAGATGCGTGAGCTACCCGATCACATCACCACGGAGATGGAGTTCCTGCATTACCTGACGTTCCGAGAAGCCGAGGCCTGTCAGCAGGGGCCGAACGTCTCATCCTTGCTGCGTGCCGAGCGCGATTTTCTGGCACGCCACCTCTGCAAGTGGATGCCGCACCTGCAGGCGCGGCTTGCGAAGCAAACCACCTTGCCCTTCTTCCCGGCCTTGGTCCGCTTCACCGCCACGTTCCTCGCGGCCGACCAAGCATACGCGGCTGCGACCGCCGAGTAAGAGGGCAGCAGCAGTGCGTCACCGCGGCAGAGGACGATTCAGGGAGTCGACCGAACGGTAGGTAGGGAACGTGACGGAGCAGATGGAAAGCGCAGGCATGCTGCCACGGCTCATCGAGCTGACTCGGCGCGAGTTCTTCGCCCGCGGCCTCACCGCTGCGGGCTGGGGGAGCTTTGCCATCGTGCTCGGTACGGGCGCGATGGAAACAGTCAACTTCTTCTTTCCGCGGGTTGTCTTTCGGCCACCCAGTACCTTTCGGATCGGCACGCCGGAAGGGTTCCTCGGCAGCAGCGAGACCGCCGATACCTTCGGGGTCGTGTTCGTCGATGACCGTTGGAAGTCGCAGCAGCGCTTTTTCATCGTGCGCGAGCGCGATCGTCTGTACGCGACCTCAGCCCGCTGCGCCCATCTGGGCTGCACGGTGAACTGGTTTGCGGACCAACGAATCTTCAAGTGTCCGTGTCACGGCAGTGAGTACCACAGCAACGGCACCAACTTCGCCGGGCCGGCGCCGCGGCCGCTCGACCGTTTCCGCATCGAATTGAGCGTTGACGGCCAGCTGGTCGTCGACACGAGCATCGTGTACGGCCCCGAGCGTTTCACCGTCGATGGCGCGTTCGTTCAAGTGTAGCGCCCGGCGCAACAGAGCATGGGCATGACGGAGCAGGCAGCCTCGGCAATAGCTAGCGAAGTGAGCGCGGGCGAGCGGCCGGCGCGTGCCGCCGTCAAGAGCGCCGACGGGCGGTTCATCGGCAAGCGCGCCAAGAAGCCGAAGCTGCTCGCCATCATCACCGACGCGTGCACCGGCTGCGCTGGCGCGCCGGTGTGCCAGATCTATTGCCCGGTGGTTGACTGCATGCTGCTGATGCCGGCGGAAGACATGTTGCCCGCCGGACGCATCTGGGTCGATCCATTGAAGTGCGTCGGCTGCCAGAAGTGTGTGAGTCGCGGCCCGGACGACGCGTTCCTCGATGGCTGCCCGTGGGACGCCATTATCATGGTACCCACGTCGCAATGGGAGGCTGAGCATGGCGAGCTCGCGTACTGAGACCGCCGTCAAGAAGGTGGTGAGCGCGTTTACGGCGTCACAGCTCTACCGGTCCGTCTTCCGCCACGACTACGTCGATACGGTCCGCAACCGGGCGCTGGAGATCACCAGCAACATCTTCCTGCATCTCCACCCGATCACCATCCCACGGCGCGCGCTGACCGTCGCGTACACGTTCTGCCTGGGCGGGCTGACGTTCTTTCTATTCCTCGTCGAAACGATCACTGGCGTGCTGCTGATGTTCTACTACCGGCCGGTACCCGACTACGCCTATCTCGACATGAAAACCCTCGAGTATGCCGTGCAGTTCGGTGCCACGTTGCGCAACCTGCATCGCTGGGGCGCACACCTGATGGTCATCTGCGTCATGCTGCACATGCTGCGGGTGTTTCTCACCGGGTCGTACCGGCCGCCGCGCGAGTTCAACTGGGTCGTCGGCGTCAGCTTGCTCGTGCTGACGCTGCTGCTCAGCTTCACGGGCTATCTGCTCCCGTGGGACCAGCTCGCCTTCTGGGCGGTGACGGTCGGTACCAACATGGCGGCAGCCACGCCGTTCGTCGGCGCGGAAGGGCCGTTCCACACCGCGCTCGGCACCACGCCGCTGAACGACGCGCGTTTCCTGCTGCTGGGCGACATGAAGGTCGGCGGGAACGCGCTGCTGCGCTTCTACGTTCTGCATTGCGTCGCGCTTCCGCTCGTCGCCATTGTGCTGATGATGGTGCACTTCTGGCGCACGCGAAAGGACGGCGGCATCTCGCGGCCGCTGTGAGGAGTGGGCTGAGGAGCTCGACGGATGGACCATACCGCCATGCCGAGCGCATCCAGCGCCACGCAGTCGAGTGAGGCAGCACGCGGCAACGAACCGGTCGCGGTGTTCCCGTACCTGGTGTTCAAAGAGTTCCTCGCCGCGCTGTTGATTTCCATCGGGCTGCTGCTGTGGGCACTGGCGGTGAACGCGCCGCTGCTGCCGGAAGCCAATCCGGGCAAGACGGAAAATCCGGCGAAGGCGCCCTGGTACTTCGTCGGCCTGCAAGAGCTGCTCGTCTACTTCGATCCCTGGATCGCCGGCGTGGCCATGCCGACGTTGATCATCGTTGGCTTGATGGCGATCCCGTACCTCGACACCAGCCGCAACGCGACCGGCCGGTACACGTTCACAGTTCGCCGGCTGGCGATCAGTCACTTCCTGCTCGGCTTCGCGCTGTGGTGGGTGTTGATTGCCATCGGGCAGTTTCTGCGCGGACCCAACTGGCAATTCTACTGGCCCTGGCAGGACTGGTCGCTGACGCAGAGCGCCGAGGAGAGCCTGTGGAGCTTCCCCTGGTGGGTCGGACTACCGGCGCTCGTGGCGTATTTTGCGACCGGCCTGCTGCTGCCGCGGTGGCGGTGGCCGTGGCTATACACCCGCTTGGGGCGGGCGCGCTACGTCGCCGTCATCATCTTTACCCTGCTGATGTACGGCGTGCCGATCAAGATCGTGCTGCGGCTGCTGCTGCACGTGAAGTACGTGCTGGTGACGCCTTGGTTCAACGTGTGAGGAGTGCGAGGGAGAAGCCCAAATGATGCGTGGCACACCCGGGATGCGCCTGGCGATGGCGATCCTCAGCCCGATCTTTCTCTTGTTGTGCGTCGTGGCCATTCACAGCGAGGAAACGCAGCCGTGGATGCGCTATCAGGCCGAATTCAAGCAGCTCTACGTGGCACGCGCGACCGCCAAGTTGCACGATGCGGAATCACGCAAAGACGCCGCCGAGATCACCCGCTGGCAGCGGGTCCTGGATGAGGTGTCGCACGCGCAACCGGAGATCGCACAGATCTACCTTGAAGATGTCAAGGTCGCCGATCGTTGCACCAGCTGCCATCGCGGTATCGACAATCCGCTCTTCCAAGATGCTGCGCAGCCGTTTCGCACTCACCCGGGCGACCTGCTCGCGCATCACGACATCACACGCTTCGGCTGCACCCCGTGCCATCAAGGCCAGGGAGCTGCAACCACCGTCGACGGGGCACACGGTCGCGAAGCAAACTGGCTCACGCCGATGCTGCCACGCGCGTACCTGCAGGCGAGTTGCGCGCGCTGTCACGAGGTCACCCATGGCGTGCGCGGCGCGGAGACCGTGAGCCATGGCAACGACCTCTTCATGGAGAAGGGGTGCTACGGTTGCCATGACGTTCAGGGAATGACCTACCTGCCGAAGTTCGCACCGCCGCTGGCGCCTCTGCGGTCGAAGCTCGCGGCACCGAAGGACTGGACGTACGCCTGGATCAAAGAGCCCGCGCGCCTGAGTACGAACACGGCGATGCCGAACTTCAAGCTGTCGGACGAAGAGGTCGGCAAGATCTCGGCGTACCTGCTCTCGCTGCCGGCGGAGAAGTCATACGCTGCTCCTTCCCTCGATGGCGTGTCGGTGAAGGACGGCGAGCGCTTGTTCACCGAGCGTGGCTGCCGCGGCTGTCACGGCGTGCAGGCTGACGAGCGCAGCGTGTCGCCGCGCGTGCCGCATCTGGCCGGCATTGGCTCAAAGGTCATGCCGGGGTGGCTGGACGCCTGGATCAAGAATCCCAAGGAGTACAATGCCGACAGCGCCATGCCGAAGCTCGAGCTGACGGACGACGAACGTCATGCGCTCGTGGCGTATCTGTCGACACTCAAGCGCACCGAGCCGCTCCCACCCGCGCCGGACCTGGGCCAGTTCAACCCCGCCGATGGCAAGCAACTCGTCAAGCAATACGAATGCTACGGCTGCCATGCGATCACCGGCTTCGAGCAGACGCGCCCATCCGTCCCCAACCTCGGCGACTTTGCCCGCAAACCGGTCGATGAGCTGGACTTCGGCACGACGAAAGACGTGCCGCGCACCAAGTGGGACTGGCTGCGCCGCAAATTCACCGATCCACGCGCCTACAACACGGACAAGATCAAGCTGAAGATGCCGGTGATCACTCTCACCGAGGAGGACAACCAAGCGCTCATCGTGCGGGTGCTGGCGTTCGAGGGGGCGCCACTGCCGGGGCGCTACACCGTACATGCCTCATCCGGCCAGCAAGCGCTGCGAGAGGTGAGTTGGATGGTGGCGCATTTGAATTGCAACGGCTGCCATCGCCTCAACCAACGCGACGGGCAACTCGCCCGCTTCTTCGAGCGCAAGAACCTGATTCCGCCGACGCTGGATGGCGTCGGCGCCCGCTTGCAAGGACAGTACATGTACCAGTTCATTCTCGAGCCCAAGCAAGTGCGTCCGTGGTTGAAGATGCGCATGCCCACCTTCGGCTTCACCGAAGCACAGGCGCGCACCGTCATTGAAGGATTCGCCGCCGCGGCGACGGTGACCAACCCGTACACCTACGTTGCCAAGGACACCATCCCGGCCGATCACTTCCAGCGCGGGACGCGACGCTTCCGCCACTTCAAGTGCGCGCAATGCCATCCGACGTCGATCGATCAAGGGTTGCCGGAGGGCGTCGATCCCGAGGATGTCTCCATCAACCTGATGCTGACCAAGACCCGGCTGCGCCCCGAGTGGATCAGGGACTTCCTGGCACGGCCGAAGCAGATCGCTGGAGCGCAGACACGCATGCCCACCGTCTTCTATTCCGTCGAGGGCGAACCGAAGGTCGAGCAGCCCAAGGAGGACATCGACGACATCACCACCTACTTGATGGGTATGACCGAGCCGCCCGAGGTGACGTTGAAGGCAGAGGAAGAGACGAAGAAGGCGGAGCAGCAACAGCAGCCGACGGACTGGAGCAACGTCCAGTACTGACATGACTACACTGGCAGTGTCGCGGCCTCTCCCACCCGCACCGTCCGTGACACCGCGGCCACTGCGCGGCGTGCGCGCGATCCGCACCACCCTGCGCACCGCACACTTGCTCGCCTTCGGCACCTTGTACGGAGGGCACGTGTACAGCATCCCGGCACTGCGCCTGTGGCCGGCGCTGCTGGCGACCGTGGCGAGCGGTGGAGCGTTGATGGCGCTGGAGATCTACCGCACACCGGTGTGGTTGGGCCAGGTGCGTGGTGTGGCGACGCTGGTGAAGATTGGGCTTGTCGTCGCGGTCGCTGCATACTGGGACTCGCGCCTGTGGCTCCTGACCGCGGCGGCGATCATCGGCGGCGTGGTCTCGCATATGCCGGGTCGGTACCGCTACTATTCATTCGTCCACGGCCATGCCTTCGGCGAGCAGGAGCGCGGATGATTGGAACCGTACGGAGGATGACATGAGAAAGATCGACTGCGAACACTGCACCATCCGCTCGCAGGGCGTCATTCAGGATCTTGCCGTCGAGGAACTGGGGGACTTCCACAGCTGCGGCGTGTCGTCACTCTACAAGCAACGGCAGGTCATCTTCCACGAAGACACACCGGCCAGCGGCCTGTACATCCTCTGCCGCGGCGCCGTGAAGCTGTACCAGTCAGATCGATTCGGTCGCCAGTACACACTCGACATTGCCGCCCCGGGCGACGTGCTGGGTGAGATCCCCGCCGATCCCGCTGCTTGCTACTCGACATCCGCGGAAGCGCTCACCGACTCACAGCTGTGCTTCATGCCGCGCGACCGTCTGGTGGAGTTCATCCAGCAGCATCCGATGACCGGGGTGCGCCTCCTCGAAGCGTTCAGCAAGACGGTGAGCACGGCGCGCCAGCGCGTACGCGCCTTGGCGCTGAAGCGCGCCGAGAGCCGCCTCGCCGAGCTGTTGATGCAGCTGGCGGCCGCCGGCGGAGAGTCGATGGCGAATGGCAGCACCAAGCTCACGCTCAACTACTCGCGCCGCGAGCTCGCGGAGATGATCGGCGTGTCGCCGGAGACGGCGATTCGCCTCCTCGGCCGGTTGAAGGCCAAGCGGGCAATCACCGCACGGCGCCGCGAGCTGATCATCACCGACAGCGAGAAGCTGGCGCGCCTGGCGAGTCACGACAGCATCAACGCGCAAGAGACTGCGCGCACAAGCCCGATCGCGCATCAGGTTGCCCCCGCGAGAAACACCTTGCGCCCGCAGGCGATCTGAAACCGTGTTGAATTGCCGCGGGGGCCGCCGTACACTCTCCCTGCAGTGCACGCATGAACGCCTCCCTGACGCCACATCGTCTGCGCATCTGGACGCTGGTAGCGGTCAGTGTCGTCGCGTGGGCCGCGTGTCACTCCAAGGAAAAGACGGAGGTCGAGGTCGAGGTGCGCAGCGTTGGCTTCGACAGCGCCACGCACGCGCCGGTGGTCCTGTTGCAGGATCAGGATCGCAAGCTGGCACTGCCGATCTGGATCGGACCGACCGAGGCGCAGGCGATCGCCATGCAGATGCAGGGCGTCAACCCACCGCGGCCGATGACGCACGATCTCATCAAGACCATCCTCGAGCAAACGGGAATCGAGTTGCAGAAGGTGGTGATTCAGCAGCTCAAGGATAGCACGTACTTTGCAAGTATCTGGCTACATACCAGTCGCCAGGATCTGCAGATCGACAGCCGCCCGAGCGACGCCATCGCGCTGGCGATGCGCTTTCACCGCCCCATCTTCGTCGCCACGACATTGCTGCAGAGCGGCGCGACGATCGATCTGCAACATGAGGCGCCCGCGGACAGCATGCGGAAGATCTCTGGCGTCACCGTGCAGAATCTCACCGACGAGATGGCCGAATATTTTAGTCTGCCCGTGGGAACAGGCGTCATTGTTGCCGAGGTGGAGCTTGACGCGCCAACGGGCTTGCTGCGTGGCGACGTGATTCTGGACATCGACGGCGAAGCGGTGAGCGGTGTGGGAGATTTCACGAACAAGGTACGGACCCTGAAGGCCGGCACGTCCGCGAAGCTGTCAGTGCAGCGCGGCTCCAAACGCCTGCCAGTTCAGTTCAGCGCGCGTTCCGGCTGAGCGCGGCTGGCGCCGACTCGGGTAAATAAGCCACTCTGTTGGCAGCATTAGAAGAAGTCGCCACTTTCTGGCGACCCGGCCTGTTGACGAACGCACGGGCTGCGTGCCAGATGTAGGGACGTTTCTGGAGTAGCGGAGTGATTCACCCGTGCGTTGCAGATGGAACGAACGGGTGGCAGTTCGTGCAGTGACCAACGAACGAGAAGCAGGGGGAAGCAATCACACGCCCGAGGCGGAGGTGGAAGCCTTGGCGCGTGCGTTGGCGGACACGATCAATGCAGGACAGGTGGAAGGACGGGAGCGCTTGCGTGAGGTTGCCCTCAGCCTGCTGCGCGATGAGGTGCGGCTCAGCGAGTCCGCGTCGGCGTCGGCACCCACGGTGGCTTCGTCAGGCTCTTTCAATCCATTCGGGATTGGCATTCCACTCATCTTGATGGGAAGCGTGCTGGTATTTTTGTTCCCACCGGTCGGGTTGCTCATGTTTGCGGCCGCCGCCGTCATGATCGCATGGGGAGTGGGAACAACATTGCTCCGTCAGAGCTAGCGAGCCGAGGGACGAGGCCATGGCGAAAGCTGAAAAGGGACAATCCGCCGAAGATCTTGCGCTGCTGGAGGAGCGCCGGCGCGCGGAGCAGGCGCTGGAGCGTGCCAAACGCGAACGCGAGCGCCAGCAACTGGGCGGCCTGTGGTCGCGGCGCGACTTCTTCGGGCGGCTGGCGTGGAGCGGGTTCGGAGTCTTCTCCCTGATCACCCTGTTGGCTGCCGTGCGCTCGGCGTTCCCGCGCGTGCTGTTCACTCCTCCGTCGACGTTCAAGGCCGGGTTCCCGAACGACTACGCGCTCGGCGAGGTCAATGAGAAGTTCAAGAAAGAGTTCCGTGTGTGGCTCGTGCGCGATCAGGAAGGGTTCTACGCGATCTACGCGAAGTGCACGCACCTGGGCTGCACACCGCGCTGGCTGGCGGCGGAGAACAAGTTCAAGTGCCCCTGCCATGGCAGCGGCTACTACAAGGATGGCGTGAACTTCGAGGGCCCAGCGCCGCGGCCGATGGACCGGGTGCGCATCAGCAAGGCGGAAGATGGGCAGATCGTCGTGGATATCAGCGTCAAGTACATCTACGGCACGTGGGACAAACCGGGCGCGTTCCTCCACGTCTGAGGGGCACGCCCCACACCATTACGAGAACGAAGAAGGGTTTGGGACAGCGGTTATGGCGATGTTTGATGAGGTCAAGCGACAGATCATGGAGTCGCAGGTCTGGCAGTCTATCTTCCGGCACGGCTACGAGGACACGCCGCGCAACCGCATCCTCATGGTGTCGGGAAACGTCTGGCTGCACCTGCATCCCTCCAAGGTACGCAAGCACGCCGTGCGTCTGCGCTTCACCTGGTGCATGGGCGGCATCACCTTCCTGATGTTTCTGGTCACCGTGGTCACCGGCGTCTATCTGATGTTCTATTACCGGCCAACCGCCGAGTACGCTTACGCCGATATGAAGTATCTGGAGTTCGACATGCCGTTCGGCATGCTGATGCGAAACATGCACCGCTGGGCGGCGCACGGCATGGTGATCGCGGTGTGGTTGCACATGTTCCGGGTCTTTCTCACCGGCTCCTACAAGCCCCCGCGTGAGTTCAACTGGGTGGTCGGCGTCCTTCTGCTGGTGCTGACGCTGCTCCTGAGCTTCACGGGGTACCTGCTGCCGTGGGATCAGTTGTCGATCTGGGCAGTGACGGTGGGATCGAACATGGGACGTGCGACGCCGCTGCTCGGGCACGAGGGGCCGTTCCACGAGTTCGTCGGGGTCAACCCGATCTACGATGCGCGCGCCTTCCTGTTCGGCGGTGGCGAGATCGGGCCGCACACCTTGCTGCGCTTCTACATCTTGCATTGTATCTTCATCCCGCTGGTGGCCAGCCTGTTCATGGCGGTGCACTTCTGGCGTATCCGCCGCGACGGGTTCTCCGGGCCGCCGGTCTGATGTGGATGGAAGGCGTGACCGTGTCCTCCGAACTACGCAACACGATTGCCAGCCTGCTGCTCTTGGGAATTACGATGGTGATTCCCGGTGGACGCGTGCTCGTGCTGCCGATGATCTTCGTCCTGTTGATGGTGCTGCTCTACTGGGCGGCAAAACCGAGAGCCAAGGAGTAGGACAGTGGCAGATCAAAGCAACCTCGCGGCCCGGGCGGCGTCGCAGTAACCAGCGACG
>Ga0209048_10002105_pt1 | contig 19941 bp, 15 predicted proteins | sample FrelakmetCRP12CR_FD_187146 | JGI IMG/M metagenome (GOLD analysis project Ga0209048, IMG submission 187146) | Freshwater lake sediment microbial communities from the University of Notre Dame, USA, for methane emissions studies - CRP12 CR (SPAdes)... | ecosystem: Environmental > Aquatic >... | reverse complement strand
CAACGGCTTCGGCGCGGCGCACGCTGCGCTGCGGATTCTCGGCACGGCCGCTCCCACGATGCCGGACGCCGACCTAGGCTCGTGGCCGACGTGAACGCTCCACCGATCACTGCCAGCCCAAGCCGCTGAATCCGGGCCACCATCCCCAGGTCACCGACGCATCCTGCGCGTTCGCCTTGGCGATGTTCGCGTCCTGTTTCGCGTACGACGCTTCGGGGTTGTACGCGGGGAGATTGTTCTGCGCCCGCAGGCGCATGTACGCCTGGTACTCCTTCTCGGTGCCGACCCAGAGTTTGCCGTTGGCGGCATCCGGATAGACGAAGTAGTTCTTCATGTTCTGCGACACCACGGTCACCTCGCCCACCGGCAGCCTCTGCAGATGCGCCTTTTGCTCCGGCGTGCTGGCGGCGATGTTCTTGAAGCCCGCCTCGGTCAGCAGATTGGCGGGCAGCGGCGGCGGTGCCGGAGGCGCGCCTGCGCAGCCGACGAGTAGCGTTAGCGCCAGAGCGCTGGCGAAATTGATCGCAATCAACAGGGTCTTCAAGGCAGTTCCCATCCAGGTTGTCCGACACGCGCGTCGCGCACGTGACGAGCTCCACTCGCGGTGTGCCGACCGGATTATCCACGTTTTCCCGGATTGATGCGCCTCAGGGCCTGCCTTGAGCGAAAGCGACGCGAAAGCGCTATCATCACCGGCGGCCCCGATTGGACAGCTGCACCGATGCCACGCGACTCAAGGACAAGCAACGTGAACCTGCAGCGCTTTTTCGCAGCGTTGATTTGCCTCGTTGCGACGGTTTCCGCTCTGGCGCAGCCTTATCCGTCGCATCCTATTCGCCTGGTCGTGCCGTTTCCGCCCGGCGGCGGCACCGACATCTTCGCGCGCCAGATCGCCACCAAGCTGTCCGAGTCCCTCGGCTGGGTGGTCGTGGTCGACAACAAGCCGGGGGCCGGCGGCAACATCGGCGTGGACATCGCCGCCAAGTCGCCCGCCGACGGCTACACCATGGTCCTGGGCCAGACCAGCAATCTCGCGATCAACCCCACGCTCTACGGCAAGCTGCCGTACGACCCGCTGAAGGACCTCGTTCCGGTCGTCGGGGTGGCGGCGGCCCCGGTGGTGCTGGTCGTCGCCGCCAACTCGCCATACACGTCGCTCGCTGACGTCGTGGCAGCGGCCAGGGCAAAGCCCGGCGCGATCATGTACGCGTCGCCGGGCAATGGAACGGTGTCGCACCTCGCGAGCGAACGCCTGCAGCGCGCCGCAGGCGTCCGCTTCGAGCACATTCCATACAAGGGGTCATCGCAGGCAATGACCGACGTCATCGGTGGCAACGTGGCGCTATTCATGGCGTCCGTCCCTTCCGCGCTGGCGCAGATCAACGGCGGCAAGCTCCGGGCCATCGCGGTCACTTCGGCCAGGCGCATCGCCCAGCTACCGGACGTCCCCACGGTCGCGGAGTCCGGGTACAAGGACTTCGAGGCAACCACGTGGTACGGGTTGCTGGTACCGAGCGGAACGCCACCCACCGTGGTCGAAACCCTGAACCGCGAAGTCAATCGCGTGCTGCAACTGCCCGAAGTGCGCGCGCAGATCGCCGCCGAAGGCGGCGAGCCGCTGGGCGGAACGCCCGAAAAATTCGCGTCGCTGATGCGCTCCGAATACGCGCTCTGGGGACGAGTCGTCAAGGAATCGGGCGCTAAAGCAGACTAGCTCTGCCATTGCGTCATCGGCGGTCCAGCGCAACCCACCGGCAAGAGCCGAGAGAAATGCAACGACATGCATAGCAGATCAAGCGTACCGCCCGATGTGATTCGCGACATTGAACGTGTGGACCCGGGGGTCGTGGCGAAGGCCGGCGCCTTCCAGGCCGCCATACTGGCCGATGTCGCCGGACGGCGCGGCACGCTGCACGGTCGAGTCGCGGCATTGTCGCCGTCGATGAAAGTGGCCGGACCCGCCTTTACCGTCGAGGTGCGCCCCGGCGACAACCTGATGATTCACGCCGCGCTCATGCTCGCCCAGCCAGGCGACGTGCTCGTGATCGACGGCAAGGCCGACCGCAGCTGCGCGCTGATGGGCGCGATCATGATGAATCAGTGCAAGGCGCTGGGCATCGCCGGCGTGGTCATCGACGCCGCAGTGCGCGACAGCGAGGAAATCCGCGCCATGGATTTTCCCGTCTTTTCGGTCGGAACGAATCCGAACGGGCCGACCAAGCTGGTGCCCGGACGCATCAACTGGCCGGTGTCCGTGGGCGGAATCGCCGTGCATCCCGGCGACCTGATCGTCGGCGACGCCGATGGCGTCGTCGTGGTCGAGCGCGACAAGGCGGCGTCGCTCCTCGATCTCGCGTCAAGAAAACTTGCGGAAGAGACCCAACGCATCGACGCCATTCGCAAACGCGAGCAGCTGCGCCCAGCATGGCTCGACGGCGCGCTGCGCGCCGCCGGCGTGCTCAAGGACGGTGAGAAGCTTTGACCACCCGCAATATGCCCGCAGTCGCGGTCTATCCTTCGAAGCCGAGCCCGCGCCCGCGCATGATTTCGATTTCCGCCGGCGAGAAACCCCAATCGGCGAGTGCGGCACGTCCCTGCGCTCCGCGCTCGGGCGGGGCGCCGCGAATCGCGCCGGGGGTACGCGAATGACGCGGCGCCGGTGCCGGCTGGGCGATGCCGGCGATGGCGACGTGGCCGCCGCGTGCGACGTTGTGCGGATGCTCCCGCGCTTCGCCGAATGTGAGCACGGGCGCGACGCATGCATCGGTCCCCTCGAAGATGCGACACCACTCGTCGCGGGTCTTGCCGCGGAAGCCTTCGGCGAAGCGCCGGCGCAACTCCGGCCAGCCGGCGCGGTCGTGCTGCGACGGAAGCGTCTGTCCGTCTAGCCCCAGGCCATCGAGCAGCTCCGCGTAGAACTTCGGCTCGATCGCGCCGATCGCCACGTAACGTCCGTCGCTCGTCGCGTACACGTCGTACCACGGCGCGCCCGAGTCGAGCACGTTGTCGCCGCGCACGTCGCTCCAGCGCCCCGCGGCCTGCATGCCCCAGAACATGCTCGTGAGCAGTGCCGCGCCTTCGACCATCGCCGCATCGACAACCTGGCCCCTGCCGGAGCGCTGCGCCTCGAAGAGCGCGCAGGCGATGCCGAACGCCAGCAGCATGCCGCCACCGCCGAAGTCGCCGACGAGATTGAGCGGCACCACGGGCGGCCCGCCGGAGCGTCCGATCGCGTGCAGTGCGCCGGACAGCGCGATGTAGTCGATGTCGTGACCGGCGCGCGCCGCCAGCGGTCCGTCCTGGCCCCAGCCGGTCATGCGGCCGAGCACCAACCGCGGATTCCGGGCGAGCAGTACGTCGGGTCCGAGTCCCAGGCGCTCCATCACGCCGGGGCGGAAGCCCTCGATCACGGCGTCCGCCTTCGCGGCGAGCAGCAGCGCCGTCTGCGCGCCGTCCGCGGCTTTCAGGTCCAGCGTCACCGAGCGGCGCCCGCGCAGCAGCACGTCGGACCAGCGATCGTGCCCCAAGCCCAGTTGCGGATCGGCCGGGCGATCGACGAGCAGGACGTCCGCGCCCATGTCGGCGAGCATCATGCCGCAGAACGGGCCGGGGCCGATCGCCTCGAATTCAAGCACCCTGATGCCGGTCAGCGGTCCCATTCGTTGCCTCCAGATCGATTCGTCATTGTAGACTGCGCACGATGTCACCATCGAAGTTCGCCGGCATCCACGCCATCCTGTACGCGTTCTTTGACCGCGACAACAGGCTCGACCGCGCCGCGATGCGCCGGCAGGTGGAGGCCGTCGTCGGCAACGGAGCGCACGGCGTCGCGGTACTCGGGCTCGCCACCGAGGTCAACAAGCTTTCACCACAGGAGCGCCGGCAGCTGGTCGACTGGACCGCCGAAGATGTAGCCGGGCGCATGCCGCTCGCAGTAACGGTCGCCGGCGACACGGTCGGCGCGCAGAAGGCGCTGGCGCACTACGCCATTGCGCACGGCGCCGACTGGCTGGTCCTGCAGCCGCCCTCGCAACGCGGCGAATCCGAATCGTTCTATCTCGAATTCTTCGCCGCCGTCATGGCGGATTCGCCGGTGCCGGTCGGCATTCAGAACGCGCCCGAGTATCTCGGATTCGGGCTCGGACCCGAAGCGCTGCTGCGGCTGGCGCGGCAGTGCCCGCAGTTTCGCGTGCTCAAGGGCGAAGGCCCCGCAGTCGTCATTGGCCAGACGATCGGCGACATTGGCGGGTCGCTGAGCGTGTTCAACGGCCGTGGTGGACTGGAACTGGTGGACAACCTGCGGGCAGGTTGCGCCGGGATGATCGTCGCACCCGATTGCTTCGATCATCAGGTCCGCATCTATGAGCATTTCCTGCGCGGCGAGATCGACCGCGCGGAGGCGCTGTATCGCGACGTCCTTCCCGCCATCGTGTTCGTCATGCAATCGCTGGATACGCTGATCTGCTACGGCAAGCGCATCGCCGCTTGGCGCATGGGAGTGCAGGAGGTATTCGATCGCGAACCGGCGCTGCAGCCGACCGCGTTCGGCCTTGCCGCGGCGCGGCGCTTCGCGGAACGCCTCGGCCCCTTGCAGTCGAGCCGCGCCCGGCGTGCATGCTAGAGCGTCGAATTCACCCTGCTGTCGCCGATCGGCGGACCGCCGGCCTGGGTGACCCGGGGACCGGGGTCGGGACGGGCGGCGAGCAGCGGTCCTGGTGCCGGAGTCAAGCAGTTACGGCGTGTCGCGAGGGTCGGTGATGAGTCTGGCGGGTCGTGGCGTGGTGGCAATCTGGAACGACATCGGGCCGGAAGCACGCGCCGATTTCTACGAGTGGCACAATCGCGAGCATATGCCCGAGCGCGTCGCAATTCCCGGATTCTGCCGGGGACGGCGTTACGTCGCGGTGGACGCTCACCCTGAATTCTTCACGCTCTACGAAACCGACGGTCCGGACGTGCTGGCCGGGGCCCCGTACCTGGCGCGACTCGACAACCCCACGCCGTGGACGCGGCGAGCGTCGGCGGCGTTCGTCAATGTGTCGCGCTCGCTGTGCAGCGTCGCGCTATCGCTCGGCACCGGACAGGGCGGGCTGCTAATGACGTGGCGCTACGCTGTCGTCGCGGGACGCGAGGATGAACAGCGCCAGATGCTCGCTGAGCGCGCGCTGCCGGCGTTGGCGGAGCGGCCCGGCATCGCCGGCGTGCACTTGTGCATCGCCGACCTCGCTGCCAGCAACGTGCCGACGGCGGAGAAGCGACTGCGCAGCGCAGAGGTACTCGTGCCGGCCTGGATCATCCTCGTCGAGGGCGCGAGCGAAGTCGCATCGCTCAACGCTGAGTGCGGGGACGCGTTGCCCGACGAGCTGCTCGCCACCGCGGGCGCGGCCGGGGCGATCGCGCGCGGACTCTATCGGCTGCAATACAGCCGGTCCAGGACCGCGGCCACGCCCGGATGAGCGCGGCGGGCGAACCCGATCGCCGTCGAACATCGCCCGGTCCGAATCCTGTCGCGTCTTGACAGTGCGAACCCTGCGCGCCGCGCTCGACTGCAAAATGCGGCAGAATCCGCGTTGCCCGCCCCAGGCGGGCCCGGCAGGTCGCCAGTACCTGCAAGGGATCATCGACAACCATGGGGAATCTCAATGGAAACGCTCAAGGCTGCCAGCGACACGCTGTTCATTCTGCTCGGTGCCGTCATGGTGCTGGCCATGCACGCCGGCTTCGCCTTTCTCGAGCTCGGCACGGTACGCAGGAAGAACCAGGTCAATGCGCTGGTGAAGATACTGGTCGACTTCGCCGTATCGACGATCGCTTATTTCTTCGTCGGCTACGCGATCGCCTACGGGGTCACGTTCTTCACCGGCGCCGAGTCGCTGGCTCTGAAGAGCGGCTACGACCTGGTGAAGTTCTTCTTTCTGCTGACTTTCGCTGCAGCGATTCCGGCGATCGTCTCGGGCGGCATCGCCGAGCGCGCCAAACTCAACCCCCAGCTCGCAGCCACATTCGTTCTGGTGGGCTTCCTGTATCCGTTCTTCGAAGGGATCGCGTGGAACCAGCGCTTCGGAATCCAGGGCTGGATCAAAGCGATTTTCGGCGCGGAGTTTCACGATTTCGCGGGCAGCGTCGTCGTCCACGCGTTCGGTGGCTGGATCGGGCTGGTCGCCGTGCTGATGCTGGGCGCCCGCCGCGGCCGCTATTCGAAGGAAGGTGGCATCGCGGCGCATCCACCCTCATCCATTCCGTTCCTCGCGCTAGGCGCGTGGATCCTGTCGGTCGGCTGGTTCGGCTTCAACGTGATGTCGGCGCAGACGATCGACAAGATCTCCGGGTTGGTTGCGATGAATTCGCTGCTGGCGATGGCCGGCGGCACGATCGCGGCTTTCGTCGCAGGTCGCAATGACCCCGGCTTCGTCCACAACGGGCCGCTGGCCGGATTGGTCGCCGTGTGCGCGGGTTCCGACGTCATGCATCCGCTTGGTGCGCTCGCCACGGGGCTCGTCGCGGGCGCGCTCTTCGTGTTCATGTTCACGCAGACGCAGAATCGCTGGAAGATCGACGACGTGCTCGGCGTGTGGCCGCTGCACGGCGTTTGCGGCGTGTGGGGTGGCATTGCGGCCGGCATTTTCGGGTCGAGGGCGCTGGGTGGACTGGGCGGCGTGGCGTTCGGCGCGCAGGTCGCCGGCACATTGCTGGGCGTCGGCATTGCCGTGGCCGGTGCGGCGCTCGTCTACGCTACGCTCAAGGCCACGATGGGACTGCGCCTGAGCCCGGAGGAGGAATTCAACGGCGCGGACCTGACGCTGCACAGGATCAGCGCCACGGCCGAACGGGATACGGCGTGGTGAGCCTGCCGACTGGACACTCTCAACGGCAACCGTCGCGCCTGCGTTGCGACGGATGAATAGCTCGCCGCTGGCGGCACCGGTCGCTGCCGCCAGCGTGCTATTGGACGAGCGGCGTGCCGGCGGCCTCGAGATCGACGCCTTCGATCGTCGCAGCACCGGCGAGGACGCGCAGATAATGGCGCAACGCCGTGACGAAGGCCTGCTGGCGCAGCGCCATGCCAACGGCACCCTGGACCGCTTCGAAGGTCGGGACGACGCCCGGTTCGCGCTCCAGCACCTCGACGATGTGCAGGCCGAAGCGGCTGTGCACCAGCCGAGGCAGCACGCCGATCTCGGCGCGCGCGAAGATTTCACGAGCGAACTCGGGCGCACAGTCTTCGCGACCAAGCCAGCCCAAGTCGCCGCCCTGCGCGCCGGACGGACAGTTCGACAGCTCGAGAGCCGCAGCGGCGAAGCGATCCGCCTCGCCGTCGCGATGGCAACGCACGTCGAGCAGCGCCGCCTCCGCGCGTTGCCGCAGCGCGCGCACGTCGACGCCCGGCGTCACCGCGAACAGCACGTGGCGCACGCGGGCGCGATCTCCGGTGCGGTAGTCGGCCGCGTGGGCTGCTAAATGCCTGCGACAGGCCTCCACGGAAGGATCGGGCACGGCGAGCGATTGCGCGAGCAATGCCTCGATGGCGGCCGATGCGGTTTCGGTGATGACGCCATCCGCGGACGGCGTGTCATCGACGGCAAGCAGGCCGGCGCGTTGCGCGGCCTGTCGCAGCAACTCCGTGCAGGCACGCTGGCGCAGCGCTTCGGAGTCGAGCGTCTCGCCGGGAGCATGCAGCGGCGCGTCGTTGATTCGCGCAACGGCGAGCGCCATCGTCGTGTCCATGGCCCGCCCGCCTCAAGCCTGCGAGGGCGGCAGGTTATGGCCTGCCGGGAGGTTCAGCCGCCGCGCGCGCACGACCTGGTAGGGACGGAACAGGTAGGCCACCGAGCCGAAGCCGCTCCACACATGCACCAGTCGGCTGAAAGGGAACAGCAGGAAGATCGTCATGCCGAGCAGCATGTGCACCTGGAAGGGCCAGCCGATCGTGGTCAGCAGGCCGGCGTCAGGGCGGAAGGTCGCGATGCCTTGCAGGTAGTTGGCCAGGATCAGCATGGCGCTGGCGTCGGCGCGGTGCGCATAGGACAACGGCAGCGTGATCAAGCCCAGGCACAGCTGCAGCCACAAGATGATGAGGATGGCAAGGTCGGTGCGGTGGCTGGTGAGGCGGATGCGCGGATCGAAGATGCGCCGGTGCAGCAGCAGCGTCAGTCCGACGAAGCAGGCCGCACCCGCGAGACCGCCCGAGACGATGGCGAATACCTGCTTCTGCGGTGCCGAGATGAAGGGCTCGTAGAGCCAGTGCGGCGTGAGCAGGCCCACGGTGTGGCCGAACAGCAGGAACAGGATGCCGACGTGGAACAGGTTGCTGCCCCAGCGCAGCTGCCCGGCGCGCAGCAGCTGTGACGAATCGCTCTTCCACGTGTACTGGTCGCGGTCGAAGCGCGCCAGGCTGCCCATCAGGAACACCGCCAGGCAGATGTAGGGATAGACGCAGAAGGCGAAGTTGTGGAGGTAGCTCTGCAAGGTGCTCATGTGCGCGCTCCTGTGGTGGCCTGGGTGCCCGCGGTCGCTCGGACTATCCGTATCGGTTGCGGCTGGCCGGGGAGGGACTGTCCGCCCGACGCGCAGCCGTCGAAGGCGGCCGGCTCGGCCCAGGTCTGGTCGATCGGCTCGTCGTCGGGCACGTTCACCGCCCGTGCCGTTTCACCGGCGAGTTCGAGCAGCGCCGCCGGCACGCTGGCGTAGCGGCTGCCGCGCTTTTCGAGCGCGTTGAAGATGACATTGAGGATGTGCGCGATCTCGGCCAGGAAGGCGCGCGCCTTCGCCGGCGGCTGGGTGGAGGCGTACTCCAGCGCCACCGCCAAGTGATCGGGCATCTCGCCTGCGGCGAGGTACAGCCCGGCCTTCTCGTAGGTCTGCGCCAGGTCGATCATCGCCGGGCCACGGTCGCGCGAATCCCCGTGCACGTGCTCGAACAGGTGCAGCGACGTGCTGCGTCCGCTGTCGAACAGCTGGACGTAGTCGGCCTCCGCGTCGATGGCGCTCTGGCGCTCGATGCCGGCGATCAGCGCATCGAGCTCGGTCAGCCGTACCGCGCCAAGCGCTCGCTCGCGGTGGAGGACGTCACGCATGTCGCGCAAGTGCGCCCGCACGTCCGGCCCGGGATAGGAAAGCAGCCGGGCGAGAACGCGCAGCGTGAGCGCAGCGCCTTTCGGTTCGCCGCTAAGGTTCATATCGCTGCCTTGACCGGAATCGTGCGTCGTTTTTCACTGCCGAACAGGCTGACCTCGCCCACGCCTTCGGAACACCCGTTGCCGAACGAGAACCCGCAGCCTCCGCGTACGTTGAACGTGTTCTCGGCGTACTCGCGGTGCGTGCTCGGGATCACAAAGCGGTCCTCGTAGTTGGCGATCGCCATCACGTGATACATGTCCTCGACTGCGGCCTCGGTCAGACCCACCTGCGCCAGCACTTCCAGGTTGTTGCGGCCTTCCACGTGCTTGTCGCGCTGGTACGCGCGCATCGCGAGCATCCGCTCCAGCGCGCGGACCACCGGCGCCGTGTCGCCGGCCGTCAGCAGGTTGGCCAGGTAGTTGACCGGAATCCGCAACTGCTTCACATCGGGAATCTGGCCGTTGGCACCCACGTGTCCGGCGTTGGCCGCGGCGCTGATGGGCGACAGCGGCGGCACGTACCAGACCATCGGCAGCGTGCGGTACTCGGGGTGCAACGGCAGCGCCACCTTCCACTCTATCGCCATCTTCCACACCGGGCTCGTGCGGGCGCCTTCGAGCCACGCATCGGGAACGCCGTCGCGGCGCGCCTGCGCGACCACCTCGGGGTCGTTCGGGTCGAGGAAGATGTCGCACTGCGCCTGATAGACATCGCGGTCATGCTCGACGCTCGCGGCTTGCTCGATACGGTCGGCGTCGTAGAGCATCACGCCCAGATAGCGGATGCGGCCGACGCAAGTCTCGGAGCAAACGGTAGGTTGGCCCGCTTCGATGCGCGGGTAGCAGAAGATGCACTTTTCCGCCTTGCCGCTCTTCCAGTTGTAGTAGATCTTCTTGTACGGACAGCCGCTCACGCACATGCGCCAACCGCGACACTTGTCCTGATCGATGAGGACAATGCCGTCTTCCTCGCGCTTGTAGATCGAGCCCGACGGACAACTCGCCACGCACGCCGGGTTGAGGCAGTGCTCGCACAGGCGCGGAAGATACATCATGAACGTGTTTTCGAACTCGCCGACCATCGCCTTCTGAGCGGCCTCGAAGCCGTCGAAATTCCTGTCGGCGCTGCGGCTGCTGAACTCGCCGCCGAGAAGTTCCTCCCAGTTCGGACCCCAGACGATCTTGTCCATCTGCATGCCGGTGATCAGGCTGCGCGGCCGCGCGGTCGGGCTGGCCTTCATCTCCGGCGCGCTCTGCAGGTGGTCGTAGTCGAACGTGAAAGGCTCGTAGTAATCGTCGATCTGAGGGAGATTGGGATTGGCGAAGATCTTCATCAGCAGCTTCCACTTGCCGCCCTGGCGCGGTTCGATCGTGCCATTGGCCTTGCGCACCCAGCCGCCATTCCACTTGTCCTGGTTCTCCCATTCCTTGGGATAACCGATGCCAGGCTTGGATTCGACGTTGTTGAACCAGGCGTACTCCATTCCGGGACGGCTGGTCCAGACGTTCTTGCAGGTCACGCTGCAGGTGTGGCAGCCGATGCACTTGTCGAGGTTCAGCACCATCGCGATCTGCGCGCGGATCTTCATGGGGCCTCCCGCCGAGCCGCCTCAAGGGACGCCAGCGCCCCCTGAGGGGGCAGCGAACGAAATTGAGCGTTGGGGTTCACGGGTTCTCTCCTTGCGCCTGCACGAGCGCGATGCGTTCGGCGCCGACCGGCGTGTCGAGCCAGTCGATCTTGCTCATCTTGCGCACGACCACGAACTCGTCGCGGTTGGTGCCGATCGTTCCGTAATAGTTGAAGCCGTACGAGAGCTGAGCGTAGCCGCCGATCATGTGCGTCGGCTTCAGCACAATGCGCGTGACCGAGTTGTGGATGCCGCCGCGCACGCCGGTTATCTCCGCGCCCGGAGTGTTCACGATTTTTTCCTGCGCGTGGTACATCATCACCATGCCCGGGTTCACGCGCTGGCTCACCACCGCACGCGCCGCGATCGCGCCGTTGACGTTGAAGAGCTCGACCCAGTCGTTGTCGATGATGCCGGCTTTCTTGGCGTCGACCTCGGAGAGCCAGATGATCGGGCCGCCGCGGCTCAACGTGAGCATCATCAGGTTGTCGGTGTAGGTGCTGTGGATGCCCCATTTCTGGTGCGGTGTGATGAAGTTGAGCAGGATCTCCGGGTTCCCGTTGCTGCGCTTGTTGTGGATCGCGGCAGTGGTCTTCAAATCGACTGGGGGACGGTAGGTCGAGAAGCCCTCACCGAAGGCGATCATCCACGGGTGGTCCTGGTAGAACTGCTGCCGCCCGGTGAGCGTGCGCCAGGGAATGAGCTCGTGCACGTTGGTGTAGCCGGAGTTGTAACTGACGGTCTCGCTCTCGATGCCGCTCCACGTCGGCGAACTGATGATCTTGCGCGGCTGCGCCTGGATGTCGCGAAAGCGGATTTTCTCGTCCTCGCGATACAGCGCGAGGTGCTTGTGATCGCGGCCGGTGATCTTCGCCAATGCCTCCCATGCCTTCACCGCCACATGGCCGTTGGTCTCGGGCGCAAGCTGCAGAACCACCTCGCAGGCATCGATGTCGGACTCGATCTTCGGCATGCCGCGGGTCGCGCCTTCGGAACGCACTGCACCGTTGAGTTCGCCCAGCTGCCTGACCTCGGTCTGGGTGTTCCACGCGATGCCCTTGCCGCCGTTGCCCACCTTGCTCAGCAGCGGTCCCAGCGCGGTGAAGCGCTTATAGACGTTCGGGAAGTCGCGCTCGACCACCGCGATCTGCGGCGCAGTCTTGCCGGGGATCAATTCGCATTCACCGCGCTTCCAGTCGCGCACAGCAAACGGCTGGCCGAGCTCGGCCGGGCTGTCGTGCATCAACGGCGTGAGCACGATTTCCTTCTCGACACCGAGGTGGCCGACGCAGACTTCGCTGTACTTCTTGGCGAAGCCCTTGTAGATGTCCCAATCGCTCCGGCTTTGCCACGCCGGGTCGACCGCCGTCGACAGCGGGTGGATGAACGGGTGCATGTCGCTGGTGTTGAGGTCGTTCTTCTCGTACCAGGTCGCGGTGGGCAGCACGATGTCGGAGTACAGGCACGTGGTGCTCATGCGGAAGTCGAGCGTCACCAGCAGGTCGAGCTTGCCTTCGGGCGCCTGATCGTGCCAGACGACCTCTGATGGCTTGGACTCTTCCTTGCCGAGGTCCTTGCCCTGCACGCCGTTGCTGGTGCCGAGAAGGTGCTTGAGAAAATATTCGTGGCCCTTGCCTGACGAGCCCAGCAGATTGGAGCGCCAGACGAACAAATTGCGCGGCCAGTTGTTGGGATGGTCGGGGTCGGTGCAGCTCATCGCGAGACTGCCGTCCTGCAGCGCCTTCACGACGTAGGCTTTCGGGTCCATGCCCGCAGCCTGCGCGTCGCGTACGACTTGCAGCGGATTGGTCTGCAGCTGCGGCGCCGACGGCAGCCAACCCATGCGCTCGGCACGCACGTTGTAGTCGATCATGCTGCCGGCGTAGAGCTTCTTGTCGGCTAGCGGCGAGAGCACTTCCTCCATGCCGAGCTTCTCATAGCGCCACTGATCGGTGTGCGCATAGAAGAAGCTCGTGCTGTTCTGCTGCCGCGGCGGCCGAATCCAGTCGAGCGCGAACGCCAGCGCGGTCCAGCCCGTCTGCGGCCGCAGCTTTTCCTGGCCGACGTAGTGCGCCCAGCCGCCGCCGCTCTTGCCGACACAGCCGCACAGCATCAGCAGGTTGATGACGCCGCGGTAATTCATGTCGCTGTGGTACCAGTGGTTCATTGCCGCGCCGATGATCACCATCGACTTGCCGTGTGTCTTGTCCGCGTTCTCGGCGAACTGCCGTGCCACGGTGATGATCTGCGCGCGCGGCACGCCGGTGATCGATTCCTGCCATGCCGGGGTGTACGGCGTGTCGTCGTCGAAGCCCTTGGTCGCATGCTCGCCCGGGAGGCCGCGCGCGACGCCGTAGTTCGCGACCAGCAGATCGAACACGGAGGCGACCAGCGCCTCGCGTTTTTCGCCTTCCTTGCCCAGTGCGATCCGCTGGACGGGCACCGTGCGCACCAGCACGTCGGCGCCCGGATTGTTCGGGAAATGCGCGCTCTCGATGCCGCCGAAGTACGGAAAGCCGACGCGGGCGGTCGCGGCGGATCCGTGTTCACCTTCAAGCAGCGACAGCTTGAGTTTGACCTCATGCCCGTGGCGCGCCTCCTTGGCCTCGAGATTCCACTGGCCCTGGTCGGCGCGGCCTTCAGGCCCCCAGCGAAAACCGATCGTGCCCTTCGGCAGCACGACCTTGCCGTTTTCGTCGAAGGCGACGGTCTTCCACTCGGGATTGTTGGCCTGGCCCAGCTTGCCGTTGAAATCGGACGCACGCACGTAACGGTCCGGGACGAGAATCGTCTCGCCGGCGGGCATGGTGTGCTCCTTCAGCATCACGAGCATCGGCAAGTCGGTGTAGCGCCGCGCGTAGTCGTCGAAATAGGCCGATCGCTTGTCGATGAAGAACTCGCGCAGAACCACGTGGCCCATCGCCATCGCCACCGCGGCGTCGGTGCCTTGCTTGGGATGCAGCCACAGGTCGGAAAGCTTGGCGACTTCGGAGTAGTCGGGAGTGACCGCGACCGTCTTCGCGCCCTTGTAGCGAACCTCGGTGAAGAAGTGGGCGTCGGGCGTGCGCGTTTGCGGTACGTTCGAACCCCACGCGATGATGTATGTGCTGTTGTACCAATCCGCCGATTCCGGCACGTCGGTCTGCTCGCCCCACACCTGCGGGCTCGCGGGCGGCAGGTCGCAATACCAGTCGTAGAAGCTCATGCACACGCCGCCGATCAGCGACAGATACCGGGAACCGGCGGCGTAACTCACCATGCTCATCGCCGGAATCGGCGAAAACCCGATCACCCGGTCCGGCCCGTAAGTCTTGGCGGTGTAGACATTGGCGGCGGCGACGATCTCGTTGACCTCGTCCCAGCTCGATCGCACGAAACCGCCCAGGCCGCGCACTTTCTGATAGTCGCGCCGCTTGGATTCATCGTTCACGATGGACGCCCAGGCATCCACCGGCCCGTGCTGCAACCGCGCAGCGCGCCAGTGTTTCAGAAGGCGGCCCCGCACCATCGGATGTTTCACGCGGTTGGCGCTGTACAGGTACCAGCTGTAGGAGGCGCCACGCGCGCAGCCGCGCGGCTCGTGGTTCGGCATGTCCCAGCGGGTGCGCGGGTAGTCGGTCTGCTGCGTTTCCCACGTGACGATGCCGCCCTTCACGTAGATCTTCCACGAGCACGAGCCGGTGCAGTTGACGCCGTGCGTGCTGCGCACGATCTTGTCGTGCGCCCAGCGATTGCGATAGGCATCCTCCCACGTACGGTCCTCGCCGGTGGCGACGCCATGACCGTCAGCGAAGGTTTCCTTCGGAATGGAGAAATGATTCAGTCGATCAAGAAAATGACTCATCGTAGGTCTCCGCTGCGGCAGGCTTGCGAGAAATCGCGGGCAGGCGTCACGGGTTCTTCACGTACGCGTTGCGGCGCAGGTAGAACCACCAGTTGAGGACCAGGCACAGGGCGTAGAACACGGCGAAGCCGTACATCGCGAACTGCGGCGAGCCCGCCTTGATCTGGTTGCCGATCACGATGGGGGCGACGAACGCACCGTACGCCGCGATCGCCGACGTCCACCCGAGCACCGGCCCGGCCTGCTGGCGGTCGAAGATCACGCCGATGGTGCGGAAGGTCGATCCGTTGCCGATCCCGCTCGCCGCGAACAGCACGACAAACAGCGCCATGAACGGCAGGAAGTACTGCTCGGGGGTGGCCGAGTTGTACGCCAACAGCATCACGTAGCCGACCGCGGCGGAGGCTACGACCATCACCGCGGAAATGATCTGGGTGACGATCGAGCCGCCGAGCTTGTCGGCGATCCAGCCGCCGACCGGCCGGATCAGCGCCCCGACGAACGGACCGATCCAGGCGTAGGTGAATGCCGACGGCGCGTTGGGATTCTTCAGCGTATGCTGCGTCACGCCGGCGGCGTCGGGCACGTGGCTCACGCCGAAGATGACCGTGATCGACAGCGGCAGCGCCATCGAGAAGCCGATGAACGAGCCGAACGTGACGATGTACAGTGCGGTCATCGCCCAGGTGTGCTTGTCGCGAAAGATCGCGAACTGCTTGGCGATGCCCTCCTTCATCGCGCCGAACGCCGTCAGTCGCATGATCGACAGCGCGGCGATGACGTCGAGCGGTATGGCCACCCACATGCTGATGAGGCCGACCCCGGTGGGCGGCGGCAGGTACAGGTACAGCCCGAGGATCGACGGCACGAACGCCAGCGTGTACAGCCACGTGATCTTGGCGAACGCAACGACGGGAGTCCCGGTGTCCGAGGAGACCGTCTTCAGGTTGTTCATGCCGAACCAGCAGAGGATCGACAGCGGCACCAGCGACAGCACCCAGGCGAAGCCGGCGTTCTGGATGAACGTGGGGGTGCCCGCGGCGATCTTGCCGAAGATCCAGCCGCTGTCCTTTACCAGCGTCATCGACGTGCCGCCCAGCGCGCCAAAGAGTCCCATCGTCATCACCAGCGGAATGACGATCTGCATCGCGGTCACGCCGAAGTTGCCGATACCGGCGTTGATGCCGAGCGCCGTGCCCTGCAGCCGCTTGGGGAAGAAGGTGCTGATGTTCGACATCGAGCTGGCGAAATTGCCGCCGCCCACCCCCGACCAGAGCGCCATCAGCTGGAATGCCCACAGCGGCCAGTCCTTGTGCTGCAGCACGATGCCGGTACCGATGGCTGGCGCCAGCAGCATCGCGGTCGTCAGAAAGACGGTATTGCGGCCGCCGGCCAGGCGAATCAGGAACGACGCCGGAATGCGCATCGTCGCACCGGCGATGCCGGCGATCGCGGTCAGCGTGAAGAGCTCGGCCTGCGTGAACGGAAAGCTGAGGTTCAGCATCTGCACGGCGATGATGCCCCACATCCCCCAGACGGCGAAACCGCACAACAGCGCCGGGACCGAGATCGCCAGGTTGCGGTAGGCGATCCGCTTGCCGGTGCTTTCCCAGAACTCGTTGTCCTCCGGTCGCCAGTCGGCGATATCGGCGCGGCCTCCCGTCAAGGACGCACCGGCATAGGGCTTGGGTGATGAGTTCGTGATTTGCATGAGGTTCCTCGCTCGATGAGGCGCGCTATCCGCGCAGACGGAACGCCTTGGACCTGCTGCCCATGAGTTCCGCGCCACGCACTTCCGTCCAGTACATCCAGATGAGCGACACCCAGACCACGCCGTACATCAGCATGAACGCGCTCGAGCGGATGCCCGTGAGGTCCATCAACGCACCGAACATGATCGGCAGCACGAACCCGCCGAGGCCGCCGGCCAGGCCAACGATGCCCGATATCACACCGATGTTGTCGGGGTACTCGTCGGAGATGTACTTGAACACCGACGCCTTGCCGAAAGCCCACGCGATGCCGAGAATGAAGATCAGCAGCGTGAAAGTCCATACGTTGAGGCCGACGTGGAACGTCTTTGGTCCGTCGACGGTGAGTATGGTGAAGTCGGTCTGCGGGTAGGACAGGAGGAAGAGGCAGATCCAGCTCACCCACAGCACCCACCAGGTCTGCGCGTGCGCGCCGACCTTGTCCGACAGCCACCCGCCCATCGCCCGCAACACTCCTCCGGGCAGCGAGAAGCACGCGGCGAGCAGAGCGGCGATGCGGATATCGAGCCCGAATTCGCCGACGTAGTACTGCACCATCCACAGGCTGAGCGCCACGTAGCCGCCGAACACGATCGAGTAGTACTGGCAGTACTTCCAGACCTTGGGATCCTTGAGCGCCAGCAGCTGGTCGCGCCAGGTGATGCTCGAGTCGACCAGGTGCGCCGGCTCGGAGTAGCTGAACAGCCAGAACAGCAGCGCGGTGCCCAGCATGATCGCCGCGTAGACCTGCGGCACCACCGTCCAGCCGAAGGCGACCAGCAGCGCCGGCGCGACGAACTTGTTGACCGCGGCGCCGGAGTTTCCGGCGCCGTAAACGCCCATCGCGAAGCCCTGCTGATTGCGCGGGAACCAGCGCGCGACATAAGGCGTGCCCACGGAAAACGACCCGCCGGCCAGGCCGACGAAGAGCCCCAGTACGAGGAATTGCCAGTACGTGGTTGCGTACCCGATCAACCAGATCGGCACCACGCACGACAGCATCAGCAGGAACAGCACGATGCGGCCGCCGAACTTGTCGGTCCACATGCCCAGGGGCACGCGGATCAGCGAACCGGTGAGCACCGGGGTGGAAGTGAGCAGTCCGAACTGCGTGGCATTGAGGTCGAGCGTTTTCCGGATCGGGATGCCGATCACGCCGAACATCATCCACACCATGAAGCACACCGTGAACGCGAGCGTGCTGACGATCAGCACCGACAACGCGTGTCTTCTGTCACCCATGAATTCGGCTCCCCTATCCCTCGGCCCATATCGCTGCGTCGAGTGTAGGTGGAGCGGAAACCCGGCAATATCCTCCGGCGGGAGTGCAGAGCGCGGGCACAAGAAGGATGCGGCGGCGGGCCGGCATCCTCCGGAAGAACTATAGGAAAGGGGGTCAGACCCCTAATTGCTATTTTCCGAGCCCGTTTTCGGACGCGATGACCGCGGCCTGCACGCGCGAGCTGACGTCGAGCTTGCGCAGCACGTGCTGAACGTGGATCTTGACCGTCGTTTCGGCGATGCCGAGCTCGCGGCCGATCTCCTTGTTGCTTGCGCCCCGCGCGATGGCACGCAGTATCTCCTGCTCGCGGGGCGACAATTGCGCGACCTTCGATGGCGGCGGCGCGGGTGCGACAAACGCAGGCGTGGCGGTGGCGCCGCGATACGCGGCGACGAGCTTGCCCGTCATTTCCTCGGCCACCACCGACTCGTCGCGCATCACGCGCGCGATTGCCGCGACCAGAGCGTCACCCTCGATGGTCTTCAGCAGATAGCCGCTGGCGCCGCCGCGCAGCGCGGCGGCCAGGTCCAGCTCGTCTTCGCTGACGGTCAGCATCAGTACGCGCACATCCGGTACCGCTTCGCGCAATGCCGGCAACACGTCGACGCCGTTGACGCCGGGCAGGTGGTTGTCGAGCAGGATGAGATCGGGTTGCAGCTCCTGCGCCCGACGCAGCGCCTCACCGGCATCGGCGGCGTCTCCAACGACCAGCAATTGAGGATCACGCGCCAGCAACGCGGTGAGACCGCGCCGGAACAGCGTGTGGTCGTCGACGACCAGGATGCGAATCGGTGGGTGCGTCGCGGCGGGCATGGGGCTCAATGCAGTGTAGGGGCGCCCGCGGTGTCCGTCACAGCGGACAACACCGGGACCGGCTGCGGCAAGGTCAGGACGATCGACGTGCCGCGTTCGGGGGTCGATACGACATCCAGTGTTCCCCCGATCTTTTCGGCACGCTCGGCCATGATCCGCAAACCGACGTGAGTCTCGTCGTCCGGCTCCCCTTCGGCGACGAAGCCCACGCCGTCGTCGCGCACTTCGAACTGCCACTGCGGCTGCTGCCGCACGGTCAGCCAGACTTGCGTCGCCTGCGCGTGCTTGCGCACATTGGACAGCGCTTCCTGCACGATATGCAGGACCTGGATCTGCAGGTCCGGCGCCAGCGGAATGCCGTGGCCCTCCATCTGCATCGTTGCCTTCAGGCCGCTCTGGTGCTCGAACTTGCGCAATGTCGTCTGCATTGCCGGCGCGATGTCCTCGCCCTGCACGCGCGTGCGGAAATGCACCAGCAGTTCGCGCACGTCGCCGTAGCTCTCGCGCACTCCCGTGTCGATCTCGGCAAGCACCCGCTGCACGCGCTGCGTGTCGCCGGTGTCGAGGGCGTCGCGCATCAGCTGGACCTGGATCTTGAGAAAGGCGAGCGACTGCGCGATCGAGTCGTGCAGCTCGCGGGCCAGGAAGGTGCGCTCCTGCGCCACCGCCGCCTCCTTCTCCAGCGCATTGAGCCGGAGATTCTCCATCGCGCCGGCAAGATGGGCGGTCAGAGTCTCGAGCAGCGACTGCTGCGCCGGCGACAGCATGATGTTGGCGTGGAAGAAGAGGTTCACTTCGCCCATCAGCCGATCGTGGAGCCGGATGGGGATCGAGACGAGCGTGGCGAAACCCGCGTCGGCGCAATGGGGTGTCCCGCCTGTGCGCATCCCCGCGATCGGTATGACGCGCACCGCGTAGGGCTCCGTCAGCGAGCCGCAGTGGCATTGACCGGCGTGCAGGCACTGCTCGCCTTCGGCCATCGCCGTTGGCAGGCCCTCCGAAGCCAAAAGGAGGAAGCGCTCATTGCCTTCGTCGGACCAGCGCAGCGCCACGCCGTCGGCACGCGCGAACCGCCCGACCCGTGCCGTGAAACCATTGGCAAGCTCCTTCAGCGTCGTCGCCTTCGCCACCAATGCCGTCACGTCGTAGAGTGCCTCGAGGCGCTCGCGCCTCTCTTCGAGTTGCGACGTCTTCTCGGCGACTTTTGCCTCGAGGTCGCGATACATCGACTGCAGGTGCTCGGCCATGTCGTTGAAGCATACGGCGAGCGAACCGAATTCGTCGGTCGTAACGCTGTCCACGCGCGCGCCGAAATCGCCGCGCTGGATGCGTTCCGTCGCCTGCTTCAGGCGCCCCACCGGTTCCAGCACGAACAAATAACCCGCGTAGAGCAGCACCGCCGCGCCGACGACGGCGAACGCCATCATCGCCATCTGCAGCAGATGCAGCAGCGCGGTCCACCGTGACATGTGGCGCTCGATGCCGGCAACCAGCGCGTCGATGTCGG
>Ga0209048_10002104_pt1 | contig 19945 bp, 20 predicted proteins | sample FrelakmetCRP12CR_FD_187146 | JGI IMG/M metagenome (GOLD analysis project Ga0209048, IMG submission 187146) | Freshwater lake sediment microbial communities from the University of Notre Dame, USA, for methane emissions studies - CRP12 CR (SPAdes)... | ecosystem: Environmental > Aquatic >... | reverse complement strand
CTGGGATTGCGCAAGGAGTTTGAGTTCGAAGAGGGCGTCGCAGTTGGCAACGACAACGTGACAATCGTCCTGCTGAAAGGTAAACCGTCACCGAAAACGTTTGGTCACATGTCGTTTCATTTGCCGACCATGAGTGCGTTGCGAAAGGCGCTCGGCCATATGAAGAAGCACAAGGTCAAGATCGAAGATCCTGGCAACGAAATCGGCCCGGAGTCACCCGGCTCACCTCACATGGGCTTATGGTTTCATGATCCTGATGGCTACCGCTGGGAACTTTCCGTCCAAGGTGGAAAGTAGAGGCTCGCCTCGTCCGCGCGCGGCGGTTGGTTTGCGGCATAGAGGAGGAGCAGGTCTTGCTGCCAGACATTCGCAGAGCCAGACTGTGTCCGGTCCCGTCGGGGATTCCACGGTCTCCTGTGGTGTGAAGGGTGGGGTGGATGTTTTGGCGCGATCGCAGGCTAGACCACGATAGCGAGGGTCTTCAGGCGCCCGCGGACTTGAGCGATTACCGGCGAAACCCATCCTTGCCCTTGAGCACCTCGGCCAGCAACCTATCCGCCGCCTTGGCAGCGCGGCGTTTCCGGTACCACCGCAGTCCGAGCGTGATCAGCAGACCGCCCAACACGAGGATCAATGGCAGCCACTCCAAGTCACTCATAGCCCCACTCTAGTCAAGCCCCTGGTGTTTCACAAGGTCCTCTCGCCAGAGATCGGGAGTCGGGTTTTGCTACCCAACAGTGCGGAGCCACGTCCGCGCGCGGCGGGCAGGAAGTACTCAAGTGCTCTGTCTTGATTTTTGCCTCGCCGCCACATAGCTTAGAGGCGCCAAATCACGGACGTCTCTGGACATGCCTGACTCTATCCCTATTCAAACCAGCAATCTCGTCCGGCATTTCAGGCAGATCCTGCTCTGGCCCCTGCAGCTCATGCAGATCCGCGAAGGCGAGCAGGTCCAGAAACATTGTGAGCTGCTCCAGGCGCCGGATGCTAACAACCCCTGGCAGGAGGTCGTGGACGAGTTCACGGGCGATCCGAGCCTGTTTCAGGAACGACACTACACCGAATTCGTCACGTTTTTGCCCTACGTCCAACGCTTCCTTTACGGCGAGGGGAAAGGTAGTGGCCCTGGCATCGATCAGGAATCACCGATCCGCGTGTTTCGCCGCAACGATGTCGCCAAGGTGCGGATGACGTATCCCGACCGCCGCGCCGAACCGGTCACGTTTGATGTCGCGCATGTGGATCTGTATTTTTTCTATGATATCGACGTGGTCATCCTGTCCGTGGAAATCTATGCGGACGACATCTCGCTCACGCGGGCGCAGGACACCCTGTTTCGTTTCGCCAGAGGGTATCCCACCTATTGGGAACCCAGCGGGCGCGGAGGCCATTGCCTCGAGCAGGTGGAATGGCTGTCAGCCGACGACAAAGTGCTGGCGGTTTCAGACTATGAACACCAGGAGAAATATCTCTCATTCGCCTGCCGGTACCGGGCCCCTTGCATCGCCTCCCATTGGGAGTTTCTGCTTGAACCGCTGGTGCTCCACCACTCCGGGAAGAAAGGCCTCATCCGTTATCGGCAGATCGAATCCCACCTGATGCCGCTGATGGCCTATCTGACGATGGACGACCCCAGTGCATTGGCCCGAGGGGAGTTCATGCGACTGGGACTGGCCGCGGCGCCGGGACCGTCCGAGTCGCTGCCTTATTCTGAACGTCACCTGCGCGATTTCGAAGAGCGCTATTGCTACGACCGGTACTGGAACGAGCAGGACAACGAGCACCCGGGGACGCGCTTCATCTGTAACGGACGCGTCTTCACGGAGGTGTGCGACCGCAGCGAGCGATTCCTCGCCGCCCGCAAAACGGGCCTCGAGCAGTTCCGGCACGAGTATTTCGTGCTCTTCCTGATCTCCCATTTTCATAAGGCGGCGCTGCTCATGCTGTCAGATCGCCTCGTCGATGCGATGAACCAGTTGGATATCACCAACCTGGAATCGGTCAGACAATTCAGGCGCGTGATTCGTCAAACGCTGGGAATTTTCCTTCGCTTCACCCACCGCTACTGGTTCCACGATGTGTCGGACCATGTCCAAGTGAAGGAGCTGTTCCGCATGACCAGCGCGCACTTGGGCACGACCCAACTGTATATTGCGGTCAGGGACGCCATCGAAGACATGAGTCAATATCTCGACAGCGACGCGCTGCGCCGACAAGGGGAGACGATGGTGCGCCTCACTGTCGTCACGACGTTCGGGCTGATCGGCATGGCGACGAGCGGCTTCCTTGGCATGAACCTGATCGCTGAGGCTGACAGCCCAATGCTGACAAAGTGGCTCTATTTCCTGCTCTTCCTGATTCCTACCGGCGCGCTGATCTTGTACACCGTAGTCAAATCAAGGCGTCTGTCGGAGTTTCTGGAAAAGCTGGCTGACGAGCGCGCTTCGTCGGGGGACAAACTCGCCGCCTTCATCAGCGTGTGGAAGACGAAGCACGGACGAAATCTCTGAGCTACCCGTTTTCTTCGCGGCGAAGCGGGGAACGAACAGACGGGAACATTCTAGTTTATTGAATAACTTGCCAGCGCGCGGCGGCTGTTTTGCCGTGACCGTGCTCAGGGTCCATCTATATAGGGAGACGTAGCGGTTTACACTATCCCGTTCGCAGGCTCGTAGCACAAACAGCGCGGCGGAGAAAGGGCAGGGAAAATGAAAGAGACAGGCATCATTTTCGTGTGTTTGCTCTTCAACGCTCTCCTCGTCCTTACAGAAATGGCGTTTGTCGTGGTGAACAAACCGAGCCTCCGCCAATTGGTGCGTCAGGGGCATAGCCGGGCAGGCATTCTTCTTCGATTGAGAGAGACACCCGAAAGGACGCTTTCCGTAATCCAGATTGGCCTCACACTTGCGCTGGCACTGGCTGGCGTCGTTGGTGGAGTTGGAGCGGAAGAGGACCTGAGCCCGGTCATCAAACGATGGTTGGACGTCAGTGAAAATATGGCCGATGCGATTGCGATCGCCCTGGTGGTGCTGCCCTTGACCTATTTCACGGTGGTGCTCGGCGAACTGGTTCCGAAAAGTCTGGCGCTCAGACATTCGTTGAGCCTCGCATTGTTCACAGCGCCCTGGTTGAGTCTGGTTGAGAAGATTCTTAGTCCTGTGGTGACGGTACTGGAATGGTCCACAAAACGATTCCTCTGGCTTCTCCGGTTCCTGTCGAGACAACCAGCCGGCGAATCGAAAGAGGGCGAGGCCGCGGATGCCACAGTGGAACTGGGGCTCCTTTCGACTCAGCATCGGCAATACGTCATGAACCTGGTCGATCTTGAACGGAAACGAATCAGAGAGATCTATCTGCCTTGGGATAAGGTGACTGCGGTGGATGTTGAGAGCGCCGCCAGCGAGGTCGAGGCAGCGGTGATCTCTTCCGGCCACACGCGTCTTCCCGTCCTGAAGGAAGGCCAGGTCATCGGAATACTCAACACGAAGGAATTCGCGGCATTGCGCGCATCCGGCCGGGAGGATTGGGGGTTGCTGACAAGACCTGTGGTCGAACTACAAGCCGACACGCCGCTGCTCACCGGTCTCCGGCGTCTTCAGGAACGCCGGATGCATATGGGTGTTGTCTACTCGGCAAAGGAGCGTTTGGGCGTTGTCACATTAGAGGACATCCTCGAGGAGGTCGTCGGGGAAATCTACGATGAAGATGATGACGGGGCGCTCCGACGCCTTCTAAGCTCTGGCCCTATCGTGCGAGCTGCTTGGGGTCCTACGACCCCATGAGTGCCGCCATTGTAATGATCACCTCGGAGCCAGAGAGCGGGAAAATTTCATTTTTCTGATCGCCTCGTCCGGGCGCGGGATGGTATTAGCTCTCGGGTAACACCATGGCCTACCTTCGATTTTCGGGAGACTGTGATTGGCATGTTTTCGATGAGGGCCAGACAGGCGAGTCTGGGAGTCGCCTGGCCGTGCGGCACAAAGATTATCAAGAGCAGGGCGCGTCGTATCCTGCGGGCATGATTCGAAAGATGTTGGAGTTGGGAGATTACTCAATCATCCCTGGGTATCAACCGCGCCATAAACGCATGCTCCATGACGCGTTCGAGACGTGGCTCAACGAGCAATCAAGTGAAGAAATATAGTGCCTTGCCCGTCTCATCGCCTCGTCCGCGCGCGTTCGGGGAATCATTTCGTGAAGCCTGCCATCGCCTGCGTCTTGCGTAGGCGGTGGCGTCCGTGCTTTGCTCCAGCGGTTATTTCATCTTCTCCTTCATGGAATTCGCTTCCCCTTTCCCTCGTTCCACTTGACCCTTCGCCTTTCCCTTTGCGCGCTCCATTTCTGCGGTGGTCTTGTTGCCCTTCACATCTTCGACGGCGCCTTTCACCTGTCCCTTGGCCTCCTCTGTGGTCGCCTTGGTCTCTCCTTTCATCTTCTCCATCGTTGCGGCTGTCTCGCCCGCATAGGATGGAACGACAAACCCGAACAGTGCCAACATGCCTAGGGCAACCCCGAGATGAACTCTCTTCATGACGCGACCTCCTGTTTTTTGAAGTGACGAACCATTCTGTGGCTCAGAAAACAGGGACATTTTACTTTTCTGATCGCCTCGTCTGCGCGCGGCGGTTTGATCGGCTGATCCAGCCTCATGTCTATGTTCTGCGGTATCCCTCGGTCGTTCTCTGTTGGTCTACCGCTGCCAAGACCTTCCGAATCGAGAAAAACGCGAGTGCCTATTTTGTGGGACAGCGCGGGTCAGCCGCCTGCAGTTCTGCGATCTTTTGATCGTCGAGCGGCACTGGCGCGCAGCCGTGGCTCCTTTCGCAAACGAAGTCGTACTTGACCGCTGGTTGATGACAGCTGAAGCACTTCACGCCCTGGAAATTCACCGTCTGCTCTCCCCGGGTCTTTATTTTGGTACCCTGTGCCGAGAGGTCAAGATCAAAAAACTCCCAGCCGTTGGTCCCGGGAAAGTTTTGGCGCGAGTGCTTCACCATCGCCTCGTTCGGCAGGAGCTGGAGGAACGTGCCGACCGGGTACTCCTTATCCGGCACGCTGTTCTTGAATATACGCACTGCTTCCTTAAGCTTCTCGGGATCCGCGTGCGTGATGTAGGTGTTTCTGACTTTGGTCCAATCCTTAATGCAGCTGAATGAGCTTTCTGACACTGTGATATCCGCGGCGTAGAGGCTGGACGCCATGGAGAGTCCCAATGCGGAAGCCACGACGACCCTCATGCATACCAGACCCGACTTCCGCGAGATGTATGTGATAAAAGGGCGCATGCGAGTACTCCCTTCTGCTTGAGGTGAACAGCGCGGCAGGCTGAGCCGGCCCGTTTGTCTTCGAATATTGTAGTCGCGCAGGGGTCGAGATTCACCTGGAACTTTGCCGGCTGTGAAGCATCAGGGGAAAAAGCGTCGGGGTCTGCTTTTCTGATCGCCTCGTCCCCGCGCGGCGGGCTTTTATAGTCTTCGACGCAGTCGCGATTTTCCATCGTCCCCTTCGTCTGCTTGACACTTTTCCGCTACCAGCCTAGCCTTTCGTCAATCTCTCGCACCGGATACTAACCAGGAGGTTGACTGTGGGGAAGATCAACTGGGGGAAACTGGTTCTCGGAGGTCTCGTCGCCGGGATCATCATCGACGTCGTTGAGGGGATTCTGGAAGGGGTGATCCTAGGACCTGAGTGGCGGCAAGCGATGCAGGCCTTGGGGCATCCGCTCCGGGAAACGGGGGCCAACGTGACGCGGCACGTCCTGCTGGGATTTGCCTATGGGCTCACGGCGGTGTGGCTCTATGCCGCGATTCGTCCACGCTTCGGGGCGGGGCCGAAGACGGCGCTCTATGCGGGACTCGCCGTGTGGGTGCTCGGCAATCTTCTTCCGTCGGTGACCTGGGGTCCGCGCGGGTTGCTCCCCGGCCACCTCTTTACCATTGCGGTCGTGGTGGGACTCGTCGAGATTGTGGCGGCCACGGAAGCTGGAGCCTGGTTGTACAAAGAGTAGCTCGAGTCGGATAGTCCAATCGGCACATTCACCTTTTCCGGTCGCCTTGTCCGCGCGCGGCGAGTAGTTGGTTCACCCGAAGGTCGATGGGTATGACGCCTCTCTTTCGCACGGCGGCGTTCTTCCTGTTCGTCGCGACGATCGTCCCGCGCGCCGTGGCGCAGGAGCCTGCCCCTTCAGCGCCCGGGGCCATCCGCGGCGAGCTGCCGGTCCCTGTCGAAACGTGGGTGGGCGACTTCGACGGGATGGTCAAGCGACGACTCGTCCGCGCGCTCGTCGTCTATTCAAAGACCCAGTACTTCTTCGACCGGGGCACCCCGAATGGAGCCGCCTACGAACTGCTCAAAGCATTCGAAGATCATCTCAACAAGGCGCTCAAGACCGGCAGCCTTCAGCTGCACGTCACTTTCGTGCCGACCTCGCGCGATGACCTGATTCCTGCGCTCCTCGAAGGGCGCGGCGACATCGGGGTCGCCGGGATCACGATCACGCCGGGGCGAAAGCAGCATATAGACTTTGCCTCGCCTATGTTCACCGGCATCAACGAAATCGTGGTGGCCGGACCGCGCTCTCCTCCTCTCAAGACGCGTGAGGACCTGGGGGGTCGGGAGGTGTTTGTCCGGAAGTCGTCCAGTTATTGGGAACACCTCGATCAGCTGAACCATCACTTCCGTCAGGAAGGTAAGGCGCAGATCAAACTCCGTGCTGCGCCGGAAAACCTGGAAGACGAAGACCTGCTCGAGATGGTCAACGCCGGCCTCGTCGGCCGCGTCGTCGTGGACGATTACACGGCGAAGCTCTGGGCCCACCTCTTCACCCGACTCCGTGTGTACCCGCAGATCGTCGTGCATACAGGAAACAGGTTTGCGTGGATGATCCGCGAGAACAGTCCGAAGTTGAAGGCGGCCATTAACGCCTTTGCCAAGACACATCGGCAGGGGACCACCTTCGGCAATTTGATCATCAGGAAGTATGCGGAGGACCCCAGGTTTGTGACCGATGCGACGTCGGAGAAGGAGATGAGAAAGTTTCGCGCCATCGTCGAACTCTTCCGCAAGTACAGCGATCGGTACGAGATGGACTATCTCCTCTTGATGGCGCAGGCCTACCACGAATCCCGACTCGACCAGAATGCGCAGAGCGAAAACGGGGCGATCGGTGTCATGCAGATCATGCCTGCCACGGGCGAGAAACTGAAGGTCGGGGACATCACGCAGCTCGAATCCAACATTCACGGTGGCGTCAAGTATCTGCGGTTCTTAATGGACCAGTATTTTGCGGCAGAGCCGATGGACAGGCTGAATAGAGGGCTGTTCGCGCTCGCGGCCTACAACGCCGGGCCGGAGCGAGTTCAGCAGCTCCGGCGCGAAGCAGCGAAGCGCGGGCTGAATCCCAACGTCTGGTTTTCCCATGTCGAAGTGGTTGCGGCGGATCGCCTCGGCCGCGAGACGGTGACCTACGTGTCGAACATCTACAAATATTAGGTCGCCTACAAGCTCGTCCTCGAAGATGAGGAGGAGCGCCGCAAAACCCGTGAGAAGGTCAAAAAGGACGTTCGCGGCTGACGAGTTGGTGAGCTTCGCTCTCCAAGGGGATATTGTTTCGGCGAGGATCCGCGCGCCATTAGCTCTGACCTGTTGTGGCTTCGAGGCGCTGGAGGGTGCTGTCCAATCGTTCCTGGTGAGGTGAGGCGAGGGACTGAAACTGGATCCCGATTCCGTGCGCGCCGGACCAGCGTACGACGGCGCCCTGGATCAGGATCGGGGTCGCTTCTTCGGAGATATAGAGCAAGAGATCTACCCTCATCCCGGCGGAGGCTCGAAAGTTACTTTCGAGCCGACATCCTTTCCGTGAGAGATCCCTCGCTTTGCTAATCTGATAGAGGTGACTTTGGTGGACGAGGGTGCCGGAAAAAGACGCTGGAAATCGGGGATGTTGTCGCACCACCATAGGTCGGCTCGTTTCTGCGGTCTTGCCGCTTGGGTAGTACGGACGCTTACCTAATGGTGGGATTATGCAGATGTAGTGCCAGCTGGAAGGGATGCCCATTGTCTTTTTGTCCATGATTTAGCCTACTTGAATCTCAAAGAGGGAGATGGCCCTGTCCGTTCCTGATCATCGGTGAAGGGAATCGGAAACGCCCTGTCGAAGTTGTGCCCGAGGCTGCAGACAAAAAACGGATGCATTCTACTGTGCTGATCGACTCGTCCGCGCGCGGCGTTTCGTATCTGACTGAATGGTGGCGTCTCGTTTTCTGACGCTTCAGTCCGGCCGGCCACCCACTGCGTCCGCTTCCTCAGTTGCGAGCGTTCCCTCAGGCTCGTATGATAGAGCCATGATGTCGGGATCCGTCACGCGCATCAAGTCGAAGACGCCCGTGCCTTACGAGCTCACGGCCATTCATCGCGATACCCACGACACGAAGACGTTTTGCTTTGCCCTGCCTGACGATGCCACGTTGGACATGCTGCCCGGCGATCATCTCTACATCCATGCGACGATCGAGGGCAAACCGGTGAAACGGCCCTACACGCCATCGTCGACGCCCGGCACCACCGGGTATTTCGACCTGACGGTCAAGCGGTACGAAACCGGCACGGTTTCGAAATATCTCCATGAGCAGGAACCAGGAGACACCGTGCTGATGAGCGGACCGCATCCTGGCGGCCATTGGATGGACGGCATGGCGAAGAAGGTGGGATTTGTGGCGGGCGGCACTGGCATCACCCCGATGATTTCAATCATTCGCTGGATTCTCGCCAAGAGCCTCGCGGTCGAGTTGTTTCTGGTCTTCGCCAACAAGGCCGAGGCCGACATCATTTTTCGAGACGAGTGGGACGAGGATGCGCGCGAGCATGCGACCTTCCATCGGTATCATGTATTGGAGCAGCCGCCTGCCGGCTGGTCGCAGGGCACGGGCCGCATCACTGAGGCTATTCTGCGCGGGCAACTGCCGCCGCCCGGTCCTGACACCGTGGTCTTTCTCTGCGGTCCCTCGCCGATGGTCGACACGCTGGAAACGACGCTCAAGGCGATCGGCCACTCCGAGCAAGCGATCATCCTTCCGTAACCAACTGGGAACGGAAAAGGTAGGGAACGGAGAAGGTGTCAGGAACCATTTTCGCTCCGTCCGCGTGGCGGTGAGGCAAGATTGAAAGAGTTGTGTATTGATTTTTTGAACAGTCCGGCCTAGCGTACGAGCAATTTCCCAGTACCTCGTCTCGGAGTGTTCAATCATGAGCTCCGAAAACTCCAGCTATAAGGCTCAGATACTGGTGGCCGTCATCGGGCTCGTCGGTGTCTTAGGCGGGGCTCTGATCGCCAACTGGGACAAATTGTTTTCCCGCCAGCAGGTGATTCCGCCACCATCGGTTTCAGGAAAGCCGTCGATCCCCGCACCATCCTCCCCAAATGTACCAAGCCGGAGTTCTGTGGCCCCTCCTGCCGCGGTACAGAGAATCAATGTCACTGGAGTGTGGCGTGCCCCGACCTTGGGAACGATCTATCAGGTTTCCCAGGAGGGGGGAACATTTCGGTTCACCGCGTCTAATCCTAGATTCGACTCTTCCGGACGCGGCACCATTCGAGGGCACACCTTCGAGAGCATGTACGAGACCCGCTATAGGATTGGCGGTGCGTCAGCCGGAAATTGCTCAGGGGAACTCTCCACTGACGGACTCCAGATGACCTCATACTGTACCGATTCGGTGAATGGGACATGGATCTCACGCGTCGTCCGATGACCGATCGCTAAGCCCCTCTCAAAACCCTATATCATCGCTTCGTCCGCCCGCGCTGGCTTGCGTGGCTGCTTCACAGCACTATTTATAGGAGGACTCGTCAAAAAGTAAGACCGACTTCAGCGGAAAGACATGACCGTATCTATGATGGAGGAACCGGACGTGCCTCTCCATTCGTGAATCTTCCAGATGGGTTGATCTTCGAAAACAAAACGACCCACTGACCTTTCGATCAGCGGAGTAAAGGTGTGTAAGAAATGGCAGGCCTCCTACAGATTTCCGCTGGATGACCGGCTGAAGCGATCGGCGAGGAGGGTGCCCGTGGCTTTCAGCCCCTGCTCACGGATGGTGGATCGGACGACTGATAGCCGATCGGAAAAATTCGGGTGCGTTTTGAAGAAGGCCTGGTCGTCGCCTTTTATGGTCCGTAGGCGGTCCAGAAAAGTCACGTAGGCGGATGGATCGTAACCCACGCGTGATGCGAAGATGACTCCCAAGCGATCAGACTCCAACTCTTTGCTCTGGTCGAGCCCCTCGTCCAACAGCTTCTTTACCGCTCCGTCGATCACGTTTTTGAACGCGTCAGGATTCTTGTTCGCGTAGGCCAGGCCGGCTTCTGCAACGCCGGCGATCTGTTTGGACCGCTGAATGACGTCGAGAATGTGCTTCTGGGTGACGTGACCGATCTCATGGCCCAACACGGTCGCAAGCTCGGCTTCGTTCCGAATGGTCTTCAACAAGCCGCGTGTGACGAAGATGTAGCCGGCGGGGGCGGCGAATGCGTTGGTCGAATCGTGGTTGAGGACCGCAAAGCGATACTCGATGTCGGCGCGATCACAGGTCAAGGCCACAGCGCGGCCGACCAGGTTCACGTATCGCGTCAGGTCAGCCTGGTCGTAGACCCCGCCGTAGCGGGCAATCACCTGTAAGGCAATCGCTTGTCCAATGGATTGTTCCTCCTCATAGCCAATAGGAAGAAGTCCACCGATGAGATTCCCGCTGCCATGGATCGTTTTCGCGAGCCGTTGGTTACCGGAGCCTCGAGCCGCGTTCTCGGCAACCTGTTGGATATCCGAGCAGCCCGTCAGACTGCCGGTAGCGAGAAACACCAGGCCGAAAACAATGAGTCCGCGGCAGGTCTTATTCCGCATATTCGCCGAGTCTCCCGGATTTCAGGAACTCCTGGATTGCTTCGTCTGGAATCTTGTATGTGGTCATCCGATCCACGGCATCGCGCTGCTGCTGGGTAATACCGGACCGCTTGGCATAGTCCTCCGAAGCCTTATCGAGTCCACGGGCGCCTGCCGAGGCCGTGACAGCCGAGGCATCGGTCCGTCTGACGCCCTGCCCCAGGGTTGCTAACTCGTTGTCCCCTCCCGCGGGTTTCGACGCAGACACATTGTTGTAGTAGATCCATCCTTTGACACCCTTGGTGGTCTGGACCTGCAGCCAACGTTCGTCCCGCGTCACAACCTCCAAGATCTCCCCGAGCTTGAGGCTGGCCACTACGGGGTCCAGCGAGGTCTTCCCTGAACGCAATTGCGCGCTCTTGGCTGCGACATACACGGTCTCGCCGAAGGCGGCATCGGTCATTGTGATGGCCGTCACAAGTGAGACCATCATCGCAAGGAAGGCACATCGGCGGTTCACATGGTCCTCCTTCACTTCGACTTCAGTTCATAGACTCCATCCCAGTCAGCGGGAGGCGGAGCCACAAGGTACTCTTTGGCGCGTTCCAAGTAAACCCGCGACGGGCCGTCTCTCGGATCGAGCGCCAGGGCGCCTTCAAATTGCGCTGCCGCGGTCTTGAAATCCCGACGCTTGTAGGCTTCGAGCCCTTCCAAATACGTCTCTATGACGCGGTGTTGATCAGCAGACAGGTGCCCCTTGCGGGCGAGCAGTTCGAATACCACCACTGGCTCCTTTTTCCCTTTGACACGCATGAGGTCTACCTCCCGCGCTTCAATGTCCCTGGCGGCGAGCTCGTAGGTACGGGGTCCTAGCAAGATCAGCGTGTCATAAAACTTGTTCGCGCCTTCCAGCCGAGAGGCCAGATTCACGGTATCTCCCATCACGGTGTACTCCATCCGGGCTTGCGAACCCATATTGCCGACCACAAGCCACCCGGAGTTGATGCCGATGCGTGCGCTAATCTCCGGCTGTCCCTCGGCTTTCCATTGCTCGCGCCGCTTGGCGAGTTCAGACTGTGAATCCAAGGCAGCGAAGCAGGCGAGGCTGGCATGGTTGGGGTCTCCACGAGGCGCCCCGAAGATGGCCATAATGCCGTCCCCCAGGTACTTATTCACGTTGCCCCGGTGGCGGAGGATGACATCCGTCATCGCGGAGAGATACTTGTTGAGGAGCTCGACGAGCGTCTCCGGGTCCAATTTTTCCGAGATGGACGTAAACCCTGCCACGTCCGAAAAGAGCACCGAGAGTTCTTTCTTCTCGCCCCCGAGCCGGATCGCCTCCGGATTCCGCATAATCTCATCCACGACCTCAGCGGCCATGTATTTGTCGAAGGCCGCCCGCAGTTGCCGGCGCTGTCTTCCTTCAGTGAGGTACTCGACGGTCGCGGCGGCTGCAAATGAGACGGCCAACGCGCCTTCCGGAATGGCGAGATCGAGCCACAGCCCGTGCGACGTAAAGGCATGGACTGCTAATCCGTAGTAGGCGATCGCAAGGCCTCCAATGGCGGCCGGCTTGACCCCCTGGGATGGAATGAGCATGAAGGCCCATGCAGTGGCCAGGGTCAGTATGAGTGTGGAAGCAGCGAAGATCCACCACGACGCCGGCTGGAGATGGCGGTGTCTCAGAATATTATCGAGCGCCGACATGTGGATGAGGGCTCCTGGCGCGAAGGGAGAGAGAGGTGTTACGTGGAGATCATAGGTTCCGGCGGCGGTCGTGGCGACGAACACGATTTTGTCCCGAAACAGAGCGGGGTCCAGCAGGGGCGGCTTGCCTTCCCGCATGTCGGTATACGAGCGGAGGACCGCTCCGATGGGATAGACCGGGTAGACCCGATTCTCCAGGGTTCCGTGCCAGTCAATGACCATCTCGTGTTCTGCAGTCAAGGGAATCGTCACCAGTCCGAGTCGAAGTTCCCGGCGCCGAAGCGTCGCCTGATCCACATTCAGGAGGTCGCGCGCCACCGCCGTGGTGATGTGCAGGAACGTCTGATTCCGAGCTTGGGCCAGCAGGGGCAGGCGACGGGTGGTTCCGTCGATGTCCGGGGTCAGGTTGATATATCCGAGGCCGTGAGCGGCCTGAGCGAGCAGAGGCGTGGGCAATTTCTCGCCGGCGTAGGTCTTGAGGGTTCCGGTCGGCTGAGGCTCCTGATCGTCGAGCGCGATCGTGGCTTTCTTGAGGATGTCAGGCGAAGGCTTCTGCAGGCCGGCGGAAGAGACGGTCGAGTCGGCGGAAGGCTCATGCTGGTCCTGCATCAGGAACGAGAGGTACACGTTTCCGGCCGCCCGCATCTCTTCGGCGAACACCTCATCAAACTCTTCCGCCGCGCTATCCGGCTCGAGAAATAAGATATCGAAGACCACGGCCTTGGCGCCAGCCTGTTTCAAGTAATGGACGACATACCCATGTCGGTCACGGGACCAGGGCCATCTTCCATAGGCTTCCAGGCTGGCCTCGTCCACGGCAACCAGCACGATGTCCTTCCCGGCTTTGGTGGAGTCCGCGTACCGATGGAACCGATGGTCCAACGTCTTGAGTTCTGCAATGGTGAGCCACCCCGACCAGTGCAGGGCCAAGGAAAGGAGAAACACCATCCCCCCCACCAACGCTCCGGAGATCCATTTCTTCTGTTGGGTGGCGACGTGCATCTCACTGCTCCACCGTGGATTACGGGAGCCAGTACCGGATCAATTCCCGGAAAGACGGAAGAATTTGAGGATCCGCGCAGTGAGCGACTTGCCATCCTCTGCGGCGGGCCTCATCCTTGCGGCGCGATCGGCGGTTTCGCGCGTGGTAGCCAATTCCGACTGCCGGGCAGCCAGGATCGTGCCGAATTGAGCCGCCAGATCGGGGTTGCGGGACATGACTTGACCCATGGCGTTCTTGCCGATCACGGTGACGGTTAACTGGGATTTGGCTTGGACTGTGGCGGAGCGTGGCGCTCCGGTGAGCAGGGACATTTCGCCGAAGAACTGCCCTTTCTTGAGTGTGGCGACGGACGTGGTCTGGTCACCCGACTTGATCACGACGTCAGCCTCGCCCTCCATTATGACGAATAACTCCTCTCCCGGTTCCCCTTCCCGTACGACAAGCTCGCCGGGCAGATAGACGCGTTTCTGTGCGTTTTCCGCCAGCAGGTGTAATGCGTGAGCGTCGAGCACGGCTAAGAAGTCGATGGCGTGAAACTGTTCCTCGATGCCGGCCAGTTCGATTGTGCGCAGTGACGTGAGGTCAGGGGCTTGGGTCATATGGACGACGTGTTGGGGGTAGGGGATCTCGATGCCATTCCGTTGAAAGGCGTACCAGACATAGGCCATGACCTCCCCTTCAATGCGATCCCGGTGTGCGTAATCATTCAGGAAGAACTTGAGCTTGTAGGCGATGCCGGATTCCTTGAATTCTTTGACATAGCTGATCGGTGCAGGATTGGCTACCACGCCCGGAACAGCCGACGCGGTTTGCGTGAGGATCTGTTTCACCTGCATGGGGGGGTGTGCATAATTCGCTTCGACGAAGATGGCACAGGCACTCAGGGTTTCCGGGCGGCTATGGTTAATGATTTTGGATTGGGAGACGACGTCATTAGGGAGCATGACGTAATCGAGGGCGCGCGTTCTGATCGTGATGTAATCAAGGGCGATGTCGGTCACGACACCTTCTTTGTCCATCAAGGTGACCCAGTCGCCGATGTGGATCATTTGGCCGAGGTTAATGCCAGAAGCAATGCGCGCAATGACATCCTTGAGTGCGAACCCCACCACAGCGGTGGCGATGGTCGGAAGCGCGATCAAGGTAAGCGGATCCATATCCAGAACTGTCCGAAGAAGGACGAGGCCGGTCAGGATGAGGCTGACGAGAAGGATGATCAGGCGGAGAATCCGAGGGATGTACTTTTCTTGCTTCTCGATGAGGTAGTCTTCTATGAAGAGCAGGTCCAGGGTTTTAAGAATGACGAAGGACACCACCAGGTAGGCAATGAAGGTCAACCATGGCCGGGCCCAAGGGGGAACTTGTGGGATAAGGCCTTTTGCTGTGAGTCCCAGCAGGAGAACGAGCAAAATCGCGGAGAGGCAACCTGCGTAGAATTCGGGCCCGGCCGGCTTCTTGCGGACCACGCCGAGGTATACGAGAAGCCCGATGATCATCAGGCCAAGGATCGACGCCAAGCCCATACCGTAAACCAAATTCCGTTGGAGGTTTTACGCCGGCGTCTGAGGCCGGCGCTCGTCGTTGCTACAGAACGATGAGCGTCGGGAAGAAGATAGACCGGATGGGCATGAGATGCAAGATGGCGAGATGAGGTTGAAGGCCGTGCGTTCAAGAGCGGAGGGGAGTTCGCAGATAAAAGGAATCCAGTAGGGTCGTTGCTTAACCTTGCAGCTCGCAGTTTGAAGGGGTATGGTCTTGGAATCCAACATTGCGGAACTCGTCCACCCACGAGACGAGTGAGCGGCGTACTTCGTCAATCCCACCTTCCTCTAGTTGACTCCGTTTTCTTCCCAAAGTAGCCTGTCTCAGTTTTTCTGCTCTCAACCGGTCGGGCATCACGAGGAAGGGGAAGGGATGGAGGGTCTGCATCAGCTCGAGATCGTCATCCTGTTGCTCGCAGTGGTGTTGGCGCTGACGACGGTCGCCCAGAAGATCTTCATTCCCTATCCCATACTTCTCGTGATCGGTGGATTGGTCCTTGGTGTGGTGCCAGGGCTCCCGACAGTCACGCTCAGTTCTGATCTCGTATTCCTGGTCTTCCTGCCACCTATCTTATGGTCCGCCGCCTATTTCACCTCGTGGCGTGAGTTTCGCGACAACCTTAGACCGATCTCGTTGCTGGCGGTAGGGCTCGTGCTGGCGACGACGGCCGCTGTCGCCGCGGTTGCGCATGCGATGTTACCGGGTATCGGGTGGGCAGGAGCCATCGCCTTGGGCGCCATTGTCTCTCCGCCGGATGCCGTGTCGGCGACGGCGATCGGACGACGTCTGGGGATTCCTCGTCGTATCGTCACGATCCTCGAAGGAGAAAGTTTGGTGAACGATGCCACGGCGCTCGTGCTGTACCGTGCCGCCGTCGGTGCAGCTGTGGGCGGGAGCTTTGTGCTCGGGGAGACGCTGCTTCAGTTCGTCTTTGCCGCCGTGATGGGCGTGATCCTTGGTTTTGCTGTGGGCATGGCCGCACGCTGGGCACTCTGTGCCACGGAGGACGGCTTTACTCAAATTGCCATCACATTGCTGGCGCCATATGTGGCTTGGGTATTGGGCGAATTGACCCACGCGTCCGCGGTGCTCGCCTGCGTCGCGGGAGGCCTGCATATACGGCAACATTTTAGTGCGGCAGTGGCGCCGATCACGCGTTTGCAGGCTCGTGCGGTGTGGAATCTGCTTATCTTTGTGCTGAACGGCTTCATTTTCATCCTCATCGGTCTGCAGCTTGGTGCGTTGCTCGAGGCCGTGCCGTCCGGTCAGTTCAGGCTGCTGCTAATTGCCGGTGCGCTGGTGAGCGTCACGGCCATTGTCGTCCGTTTGGCCTGGGTGCCCTTGGCGGCGATACTTCCCCGGCTGCTGATCCCTTCGTTGCGGGCGCGCGACCCCATGCCGCCCTGGCAGCCTCTCCTGCTGATTGGATGGACCGGGATGCGAGGGATCGTCACGTTGGCGGCCGCGTTGGCGTTGCCGGTCACGACCGCTGCCGGACAGCCGTTTCCCTTTCGAGCCGAGATCATCTTGATCAGCTTTTCGGTGATTCTGGCCACGCTGGTGCTGCAGGGGCTCTCGCTGACACCGTTGATTCGGGCCATGAGACTCGAAGAAGACCGCGGGCAGGAGCAGGAAGAAAGGCAGGCGCGCGAGCATGCGGCCACGGCTGCAGTACGACGGTTGGATGAGTTGGCGGGGGAGGAGTGGTTGACGACGGACCACGTCGATCGGCTGCGGGTACATTACGGCCGGCAACTGCAACGTTTCGCGAGCTCCGGTCCATTGGACGCAGACTGTTCTCTTGAGGAAGCCGAAACCTTTCGACGGTTGCGGCACGAAACCTTATCGGCGGAGCGCCTGGCGCTGATCGGTCTGCGGAACGACGGAACGATCAGTGACGAACTGCTTCATCGCCTGGAGTACGAACTCGATGTCGAAGCGTTGCGTCTTGGGATCGGAGAGCGCCGCGTATCGAGATGAGCTTGGCGAGTATGTGCGCATCAACGCGACAGTTCGAATGGATGCGGACCCTCTCTCAACGGCATGGATTCAGTATCTCGGGTGGGTACAAGATGAAACAGGATTGGAAATGAGACCTGTTGTTCAAAAGGAGCAGACCGCCTGCGGTGATGTGAAGGGAATTCTCAGGGAGCATTCCACGGCCGATCAGCCGGCGGCAGAGATTCGAAAGACCTGGCCCTCAACAATCACCCGACGTGATCCAGGCAGATCTGTTCTCGCCTCATCCGCGCTCGGCGAAAAGAAATGAGGGCTAGCCGTAGGGGTCTTCTTTGAAGCGGATCTGAATCTGTTCGACCTCCGCCCGGCGCGCGATGAGGGCATCCACGCTCTGCTGGGCAATTTGCGAGCCGGCCATCCGCCGTAGCATCGCGAACGCTTCGTCGTTGGACCATGCGTTCTTATATGAGCGGCGGCTGTTCAACGCATTGTAGAATCTCATCAACAATGCGATTCCTGAGGTGCCACCAGAGGGCACGATTTCAGTGTCGGCCAGGGAAGAACCGATTGGGGTCGGTACCCATGTGACCGTAGAGGATACGGGCAAAGTCATGCCTCCGGAGATACGCGACACACTCTCTAGACCAGTCCCCAAGAGCAGCAAGCGGAGGGGGCAGGATTAGGCACCAAGATTGTGAATGATGTGGTGGATGCCCACCATGGCAAGGTCACCGTGGAGAGCGAAATAGGAATCGGAACAACCTTTCACACCTATATGCCCCTTGGGCCTCCGGGGACCTCCCCTAAGTAGACGAGAGTATCGGTAGCCAGCAACGTCTTATTGGAAGCAGGGTCCGTATATGCAGATACAAGTGTTGGGGTGCCACGGAGCCGATCAGCTCGTAGACGGAACAGCCGGTCTTGTACGACATGAGAGTTGTGGATTCCTCATCGACGGCTCCGTACTCCTGGATGCCGGCACGATCGGAACGAGACTCACCTTAGCCGAACAACGACGCATTCGGTTCGTCCTCCTCAGCCACCTCCATTTCGATCACATCAAGAGCCTGCCGACACTGGTCGACAACCTGGTCGAAGAGTTCGATGAACCGGTGATCGTGGCGGCGACCGAACCGGTTCTTCAAGGGTTAAAGGACCACGTGTTTAACGACAAGGTGTACCCGAATTTTTTCGAGCTGCCGAATCGGAATCGTCCGATCTTGCGGGCACACATACTCGAGCCTGGTAGGCCAGTCACACTTGGCCATCTCGAAGTCATACCGATTGCGGTCAACCATACGGTGCCCACCGTGGGATACGTGGTGAAGGACCGGCGGGCCGCGTTGCTCTATAGCGGCGACACCTATATGACGGAAGAAATCTGGAGCCTGGGCCGGACGATCCCAGAACTGAAAGCGGCCTTCATCGAATCCTCCTTTCCCAACGAGCGCGCGGACTTGGCCAAACAAACCAAGCATCTCACACCCTCGCTCCTCGCTAACGAATGGAAGAAACTACGGAATGACCAAGTGCCCGTCTATGCGTACCATCTCAAGCCGCCATTCCGAGAACAAATCGCGACCGAACTCAGAGCATTGCAGATCGCGCGGCTCCACATTTTGGAAGAAGGCCAGAACCTGACCTTCTAGTTCCTATTCAAGACGTAACCCGGTTGCATTCCGCCAGGTTGGGCGCCTAGGCTATACCGACTTAAGTCCATCCTATCATTACGAGACTCCTTCGGAGGTAAGTCCCCGTGATGATGATTCCTTACACACATTCGTTTCGCGCGAAGGATTTCTTGCCGGATGATACCCGCTATTCGGGCGGGTAAAGGAGGGTATGATGGCCGATCTGATACGAACTGCCCCATATTTCAAGGTGCAGATTGCGGATAAACCCGGGGGATTAGCCGGCATGCTTGCTCCACTGCACAATGCCGGAGTGAATCTGCTGGCCCTGCATGCCTTTCCTCGGAATCGCCGCACACAGGTGGATGTGGTGCCGGAAGATCCCACCGCTTTCAAGAACGTGGCGAAGGCGCATAAGTGGAAGATGCAGGGACCGAAAATGTGCTTGCTGGTGGACGGCGATGATCGCCCCGGAGCGCTAGCCGATCTGACTGACCAACTTGGTGCAGCCAAGATCAACATGACCGCGGTGACCGGCCTCACTGCCGGCCAGGGACGCTTCGGCGCCATTCTATGGGTCAAGTCGCGGGATGGGAAAAAAGCAGCCAAGGTCCTGGGCCTTGGATAGATTGCAGCGCACGGTGATCGTCAGCCCATAAGGGGCCGGATCGCAAGGGGATGAGAAAAGGGGTCGGGAGTCTTTGTTCGATCCTCTCGTCCCTGCGCGGCCTCTTGAAATGCGATAGATAATGGGGCCGGTTTCTCTGTTGACCCCTTGCTTTCTCCGAAGTAGCCTTCTCTCTCTATTCAGCCTCTGTGAGGTCACGCACATGAGCGATGAGAAAGCTCTGGAGCGGTCAGGTAATCAAGCAAAACTCACTCCAGCCTCCCCACTCACGAACCGTTCAAGGGTGAGCTACTTTCCGGTTTCGTTGGCCAAGCTTGTGGTGATGCATTTTTGTACATTGGGCGCGTATCAGTATTATTGGATCTATGAGAATTGGCGGTTAATCAAAAAGCGTGAATGCTCGGACATCATGCCATTCTGGAGAGCCTGCTTTGCCGTGATCTACTGCTTTCCGCTTTTCGGACAAATAGAGCGTAGTGGCAAGTTGCTTCACCTCCGGCAATCCATCTCCTCAAATGTTCTGGCAGGTGGTTGGGTCCTAGCAACAGTGCTTTCGATGCTTCCCGATCCTTATTGGTTAATCTCGTTCTCGTCCGTT
>Ga0209048_10002103_pt1 | contig 19946 bp, 18 predicted proteins | sample FrelakmetCRP12CR_FD_187146 | JGI IMG/M metagenome (GOLD analysis project Ga0209048, IMG submission 187146) | Freshwater lake sediment microbial communities from the University of Notre Dame, USA, for methane emissions studies - CRP12 CR (SPAdes)... | ecosystem: Environmental > Aquatic >... | reverse complement strand
TCGGCACCGCGGAGACGCCTGGCGCGACGGACACACGGGGCGCGGGGGACCCGGCGAGGCCGGATGCAGCGGCGACGGCGAGCGTCGGCACGCCGGCACTCGCCAGGACGAGGGCGCCGAGGAGCGTGACGACAAGCCCCTTGAGGCGGCCGATGCGTTTCGCGGTCGGGGGACGGATATGTGCAGGCATGGACAGCTCCCTTCGAGTGGATGCGGAATGCTGCCCGGGAGGCGCGCCAGCAGGGCGACGCGGCGATGGGAACGCGACAGGCACCGGAAGGGCAAGGGACGCCGCAGCCCCATTGGGGCGGCGCCCGGCGACCGGGCAGCGAGCGGTTCGGTTGGGCTCCACGTGCCCCGCGGCAGTGCGGGGATGAGTCCTGCGACGGGTCGGCACCCGGCCGTTCGAGGCGGCGCCGGCCCGTTCAGGCGTCCCCGTGGGGTGGGGACGAGGATTGCAGGCTCACGACCACGGCACCCGGCACGCCAGTCGGCGACCGGTGGGTTCGCCCGTCATGGGGCGTCGCGGCGTGAGACCTGGGCTGCGCTCGCCTGGGAAGCGGGCACGCCCGAGGGCGGAGCGTAGCCGACCTTCCGGATTGGCGCTCGTGGCGCGGCCGGAGCCGGACCCCCGCTGTCGTCATGGCCCAGCCCGCCAGCCCGCACTCCCGGAAACCGGACCCGCGCTACCCTGTGCGCGGAGGTCGATGCGATGACGGACCAGGCACGCACCCAGGACCAGGCAGTCGGCCCGCTCGCGCAGGCGGAGCTGGAGCAGCTCAACGCGTACTGGCGGGCAGCGAACTACCTCTCGGTCGGCCAGATCTACCTGCTGGACAACCCGCTGCTCCGCGAGCCGCTTGGCCCCCAGCACTGCAAGCCGCGCCTGCTGGGCCACTGGGGCACCACGCCGGGCCTGAACTTCATCTACGCGCACATGAACCGCGTCATCCGGAACTGGGACCTGGACGCGATCTACGTCATCGGGCCCGGGCACGGCGGCCCGGCGATCGTGGCGAACGCGTACCTGGAGGGAACCTACAGCGAGGTCTACCCGAGCATCACGCGGGATGCGGATGGCCTGCGCCAGCTCTTCAGGCAGTTCTCGTTCCCGGGCGGGATCCCCAGCCATGTCGCGCCGGAGACCCCCGGCTCGATCCACGAGGGCGGCGAGCTGGGGTATGCGCTCTCGCATGCCTACGGGGCCGCGTTCGACAACCCGGACCTCATCGTGTGCTGCGTCGTCGGTGACGGCGAGGCGGAGACCGGTCCCCTCGCCACCAGCTGGCACTCGAACAAGTTCCTCGACCCCGTCCGCGACGGCGTCGTCCTCCCGATCCTCCACCTCAACGGCTACAAGATCGCCAATCCCACGGTCCTCGCCCGCATCCCGGAGGACGAGCTGCGGGCGCTGATGGAGGGGTACGGGCATCACCCCTACTTCGTCGAGGGAGACGATCCCGCCCTGATGCACCAGCAGATGGCCGCCGCGATGGACGCCGTGGTCGCCGAGATCCACGCCATCCAGCGCGCGGCCCGCGACGGCGGAGCCACCGAGCGCCCGCGCTGGCCGATGATCGTGCTGCGCAGCCCGAAAGGCTGGACCGGGCCGAAGGAGGTCGATGGGCTGCCCTCGGAGGGCTCCTGGCGCGCGCACCAGGTCCCGTTCGGGGAGGTCCGGACGAACCCGGAGCACCTCGCCCTCCTCGAGGCGTGGCTCCGGAGCTATCGCCCGGAGGAGCTTTTCGACGCCGACGGCGCGCTCGTCCCGGAGCTCGCCGAGCTGCCCCCCAGGAGCTACCGGCGGATGAGCGCCAATCCGCACGCCAACGGCGGGCTCCTCCTGCGCGACCTTGTGCTGCCCGACTTCCGTGCCTACGGGGTGGAGGTGCCCACGCCGGGGGCCACCACGAGCGAGGCGACGCGCGTGCTCGGGACGTTCCTCCGCGATGTCATCGACCAAAACCGCGAGACCTTCCGGATCTTCGGCCCGGACGAGACGGCATCGAACCGGCTGGGCGCGGTGTTCGAGGTGACGGACCGCCAGTTCGATGCCGAGATCCTGCCGACCGACGAGCACCAGGCGCCGGAGGGCCGGGTGATGGAGGTCCTCTCGGAGCACCAGTGCGAAGGCTGGCTGGAGGGGTACCTCCTCACCGGCCGGCACGGCCTCTTCAACTGCTACGAAGCCTTCATCCACATCATCGACTCGATGTTCAACCAGCACGCCAAGTGGCTGAAGGTGACGAACGGCATCCCGTGGCGGCGACCGATCGCCTCGCTCAACTACGTCCTCAGCTCGCTCGTCTGGCGCCAGGACCACAACGGCTTCAGCCACCAGGACCCGGGCTTCATCGACCACGTGGTGAACAAGAAGTCCGAGGTCATCCGGGTCTACCTGCCGCCGGACGCGAACACGCTGCTGTCCGTGGCCGATCACTGCCTGCGCAGCCGCCAGTACGTCAACGTCATCGTGGCGGGCAAGCAACCCGCCCCGAACTGGCTCTCCATGGACCAGGCCGTGCTCCACTGCACCCGCGGCATCGGCATCTGGGACTGGGCCAGCAACGACCAGGGCGGTGAGCCCGACGTGGTCATGGCCTGCTGCGGTGACACGCCGACGCTGGAGACGCTGGCCGCCGTCGACATGATCCGCCAGCACCTGCCGGACGTGAAGGTGCGGGTCGTCAATGTCGTCGACCTGATGCGCCTCCAGCCCGCGACGGAGCACCCCCACGGGATGTCGGAGACGGAGTTCGATTCGCTGTTCACCCGCGACAAGCCGGTCGTCTTCGCCTACCACGGGTACCCGTGGCTGATCCACCGCCTCACCTACCGCCGGACGAACCACGTCAACATCCACGTCCGGGGTTACAAGGAGGAAGGCACCACGACCACGCCCTTCGACATGGTCATGCTCAACGACCTCGACCGGTTCCACCTCGTGATGGACGTGATCGACCGGGTGCCGGGCCTCGGCCCACGGGCCGCGCACGTTCGCCAGCTGATGGTCGACCGGCGCCTGCGGGCCCGGGCGTACACGCGCCTGGAGGGCGAGGACGCGCCGGAGATCCGGACCTGGTCCTGGCCGCACTAACGGCCACGGTCCGATGCGAATCCTTGTCGTCAACGCCGGGTCCAGCAGCCTGAAGCTCAGGGTGCTCGACCCGGATGACCGGATCGTGGGGACCGCGGACCTGCCCGCGCCCCGCGGACAGGCCGACAGCGCGGCTGTTGCGCATGCCATCGCGGGGTTCGGGACGGTGGACGCGGTGGGCCACCGGATCGTCCACGGCGGGACGCTCTACACGCGGCCGGTCCGCATCGACCGCGAGGTGGTCGAGCGCCTCCGGGCGCTCACCGATCTCGCCCCGCTCCACCAGCCGAAGTCCCTCGCCGCCCTCGCGGCTGTGGAGGAGGCCCTCCCGGACGTGCCGGCGGTCGCCTGCTTCGACACGGCCTTCCACGCCGGCATGCCGGCCGCGGCGTCCACCTACGCGATCCCACCCGAGTGGCGGAAGCGCTGGGACCTTCGAAAGTACGGCTTCCACGGCCTCTCGCATGCGTATGCGTCGCGGCGAGTGGCGGAGCTCCTCGGGCGTCCCCTGGATGGCGATCGGCTCGTCACCTGCCACCTTGGCGCGGGGGCGTCACTGGCCGCGGTGCGCGACGGGCGTTCCGTGGACACGACGATGGGGTTCACGCCGCTCGACGGGCTGGTCATGGCAACCCGGTCCGGGAGCATCGACCCGGGCCTGGTCCTGTGGCTCGCCGAGCACGTGCGGATGCCGCCGGCCGAGCTTGCCGCCACGCTCGAGCACCGTTCGGGCCTGCTTGGCCTGGCGGGCACGGCCGACATGCGGGCGATCCTTGCCGCCGCCGACGCCGGCGAGCCGGACGCGGTGCTCGCGCTCGACGTCTACCACCACCGGCTGCGGGCAGCGGTCGCCGCGATGGCGGCGGCGCTCGGCGGCCTCGACGTCCTCGTCTTCACCGGCGGAGTAGGGGAGAACGCGCCGGCCGTGCGCGAGCGCGCCGCGCGCGACCTGGCCTTCCTCGGCGTCCAGGTGGACCAGGCGCGCAACCGGGCGGGCGGCGATGATCGCGAGATCGGTTCGGCCGGCGCCGCGGTTCGCACGTTCGTGATCGCCGCCCGCGAGGACCTCGAGATCGCCCACGAGGTCCGGGACGTGCTCGGGGTCAGCAAATCGGACGGGGTCAACGGCTTGGACGGGGTCAGCGGCTCGCCGGGCTCGTGAAGACGACCTCCGCGAACTGGCGGATCGCCGCGTTGAAGGCCTCCGGCTGCTCGCTGTTGACCAGGTGCCCGGCGCCCTCGATGACGTGCAGCCGCCCGTCGCGACAGGCAGCCAGGAACGCGCCCTCGCCGCGCCGGAAGAGCGGGTCGTCGGCGCCGTTCACCAGCAGAACCGGGCCCGGGTACGCCCGCAGCTGGGGCAGGAACGAGGTCCGGAGCGCGGTCACTGCGGCTCGGTAGCCGCCCTTGAACAGCCAGCCGTTGGTCGCGCGGGGCGCCGGCCCGAAGGCGGGCCCGTCCGGGTGCACGGGAGCCCCGCGCCCCAGGTAGCGCTCGCCGACCCGATCCACGAGGTAGACCCCCACGGCTCGCGGGGCCCGCCGCGCGACACTCCGCGGCTCCGCGGAGGAGTTGCAGAGGACCAGCCCGGCCACGTGCCCGGGGTGGGCGGCGGCCAGCTCCATGGCGACGTATCCGCCGAGCGATTGCCCGACCACGATCGCGCGGCCGCCGAACTGGTCGATGACGGACCGCGCCATGGCGACCGCGCGAGGCATCCGGAAGGGCATCTCGGCAAGGACGCCGTGACCGGGCAGGTCCACCGTGACGACACGGTACCGGTCGGCAAGGGCGGACACCTGGGGCTTCCACATCGCACGCGTCACGCGTGTGCCGTGAAGGAAGACGAGTGTCGGCGCGTCCTCCGGGCCGGCCACGTCGAAGGCCGCCCGGGCGGCGTCCGGCGCGGCAGGCCCGGCGACGGCGGGCGGCTCGGGCACGCCGGCCGGCGCGGCAGGCTCGACCGCAGCGGCGGACAGGCCGTCGCCGCCGGAGGCGGTCGTCTCCATCGCTCCCTCTCCCTCGTCGGCGCCGCGCCCGGTCTGCGCCACGTGTCCGCCAGTCTACCGAGCCGCGTCGCCCCCGTTGGGGTCAGGGTCCCTGGGCGCCCGCAGCTCGACCGAGGGGCGCTGGTCGGCGGCCGGCTCGGCGTTGAAGAAGGCGCGCGGAATCCAGCCGAGGAGCCGCGCCAGGACCACGGCCGGGACCTGCGCGATGGTGGCGTTGTACCGGTAGACCTGGTCGTTGTAGAGCTCGCGCCGATCGGCGATCTGCTGCTCGAGCCGCTCGATCTCGCCCTGGAGGCGCAGGACGTTCTCCTGGGATCGCACCTGCGGGTAGTTCTCGACGACGGCGAAGAGCGATCGGACGGCCTGGCTCGTCGCCGCAGAGACGGCGGCCTGCTCGGCGATCGGCGCCTCGGGCGCGTAGCGCGCGCGCTGGCGGGCGACCTCGCCGAGGACGGCCTGCTCGAAGGCCATCACGTCCCGGACGGCGGCTACGAGCTCGGACAGCTGGTCGTAGCGCTGCTTGAGGGCGACCTCCACGTTGCCCCAGGCCTTGTCGATTCGCGTACGCAGGGCCACCACCCCGTTGTATGTCGTGAGGAGGAGGAACAGGCACACCAGGGCGACGAGCACGACCGCGAAGAGCGCGGCGCCGGTGAGGGGGCTCAACCGAAGGCTCCCTGGGCTGCGAAGGCGAGGGCGAGCGCCGAGGCGATCGCGATCGCCGCACCCACCAGCCCCCGAGAGAGGGCACCCCGGTCGCGCGCGACGGCCTCGCCCGGGCTGCCGGTGCGCACGAAGAGCGGGCTGCCGGGCACGGCCGCCACCACCAGCTCACCGGGCTGGATGTCGAACGTGGCCGCCGCCGCCGCCTCGGCGCCGGCCGGCGCGATCGGGAGCGGCCGTGCATCCGGGTCCAGCTCCGGAGCCCGCGTCGGCCGCCCGATGCCAAAGCCCGGGATCGCGGCGTTGCCCCAGGCTTCCTCCGGGGAGCCCACCAGGAGTCCCGCCTCGCGGGCTTCGGCCACGTTCATCGCAACCTCCGGGTCGTCCAGGGCGAGCATGGGGTCGTCACGGTCGGCCGTCGCGGGGTCGTCGATGTCGCGGAACGGAAGGGCACTTCCGATGATCGTCACGACATCCCCGGGCGCGAGGCGCCGCTCCTCATAGTGGCGTCGTCGCCCGCCGAGACCTGCGCCGCCGCCCAGGCCGGCGTCGAGGCTGCCGGTCCCGCCGCTCCCCGTCAGCCCGGCGAGCGCACCGCCATCCAGGATGCCGCGCGGTGCTTCGGTCCCCCCGCCGTCGGGCGCGTGGACCGTGAGGAGTGCCGCGATCGCGGCGTCCCGGTCGAGCGTCGCCAGCGTCACGCCGGGGCCCCGGTTCAGGTTGAGGCCGGGCGGATCGTCGCCGGCCCAGTCGCTCTGCTCATCGAAGCACGTGGGCGCGTCCCATCGGGCGCCCCGCGGAAACACCCGCAGCCTGCCGGTCGCGTCTCGAAGCAGGAACCCGACGGCGCGCTCGTCGTCCAGCGTCGCGGTCCGCTCCCGGCCGCGGTCCTCGAGGATCCGGGCGTGGAAGTACACGCAGGGGACGCTCTGGAGCGGCGAGACCAGCGTCACGGGCCCCGGCTCGATCGTCCCGACCAGCCGGACCTCGCCCGCGGCGAGCGACTCGATCCGGCTCGTGCCCATCCCGCGGACCGCCTCGCCCGCCCGGTATGCCACCAGCCCGCGGACGAGGAGGTAGAGCCCGCCGGCAATTCCGGCGGCCGCCGCCGCGATGACGAGGCCCGGGGCGTTCGTCACCCGGAGCGGGGCCGGACTGCCGCGATGAGGACGACGACGCCGAACGCGATGACGGCAACCGGCCAGACGACCGCCCAGTCGATGTCGAAGGCGTTGCGAAGGAGGAAGAACGCCCCGAGTGCCACGAGGAACAGGCCGGCGATGATCGCGGGGATCGGGTCGCTGCGCCGCTCCGCTCGACGTGCCGCCCGCTCGGCGTGCCGGGCCACGCGGTCCGCGCTGCGCTGGTCGCGCCAGCCCCCGGAATCCCAGCCACCGGGCACCCCGGGAGGGATCCAGCCGGGCATGGCGCCGGGCGCTGTCGGCATCGCCTGGGCGGGTGTCGCGCCGGTCGGGGCGGCAGGATCGCTGGCCATCCCGGCGACCGGGGCCGCGGCGTCCGGCGGCGTCCCGGCGTCCCCGGACGCGCTCGCCGCCGGCCAGCCCATGCTCGGCCCGCCCGTGCCCGCGGGTTGCGGGCCAACCGGCCGCACGCCCGTCCAGGTGGGTCCCTCGGGGACCACGACGACCATGACGACATAGAGGACCAGCAGTGGGAAGATGCCGGTCACCAGCGCGAGGATCGCGTAGCCGATCCGCACGAGTGCCGGGTCCAGGTCCAGTCGATCGGCCAGGCCCGCGCAGACGCCGGCAAGGACGCGGTCGTCGACGGAGCGGTACAGGCGATCGTTCACCGACATTCCTCCGAAGGATTGAGCGTGAAGTTGGCGGCCGCGCCGTCGAGGGCGAGGTCGACGACGTGCGCTGCGGAGCCGATGCCCGGCGACTCCCATGTCGCGCCGGAGCGGACGAGGCCGGCGCTGGCGAAGTTGTCGCCCGTCACGGTGGACGTGTTCCGAAGGCGGAGCCCGGTGCCGGCATCGGCGCACAGCGTGACGGACGCCGCGTTGGCCTTGATCCGGCCCGTGAGGTCGGCCGCCACGGGCAGCCCAATCGTCAGGTCACCCGCATTGACCTGCAGGTCGAGGCGGCGGACGGTTGCGTCGTGCAGGAGCAGCCGCGAGTTGCCGATGGCGTTGCCCTGGGCGGTGAGCGTGTCGATGCGAAGGCCCGCCAGGTCGACGTTCGCCTCGCCCGCGTTGAGGTTGATGTCGATCGCATACGCCACGTTGGCACCGAGCGTGACCGTCCACCGGGAGCGCCGTCCGTCCGTGAACGGGACGACGACCGTGTGGTCCGGTGACCGAACCTGCAAGAGGTCCGCGGCCTGCTCCAGCGTTGGTCGAGCATCGGCCTGCCCGGTGACCGTGACGCCCCAGGCAGCCCCCGCGGCCGGCACGACTGACAGGCTGGCACAGGTGGCGTGCAGGACGACACGGGTGGTTCCGCTCCCGAAGGTCCCGTGGTCATCGAGAACCGGGGGGTCGGTGGCCGCTCCCGCGTTCCCGCAGCCCAGCACGCCCAGGCTGAGGCCGCCTGCGAGGAGCCCGCCGAGCATCGTCCCGAACGTTGCCGCCACGAGCAGGCCGCCCGCGAAATGGAGGGGCGTGCGCCGCAGGATCAGCCCGATCCCGATCCCGATCAGGAGGAGCGGCCAAAGCTCCCACGCGCGTGAGACGGTCTCGCGCGCGACCCAGCCCTGGCTGACTGCCAGCGGGATGGCGCCCAGGATGAGAAGGAAGATGCCCAGGTTGGCGAGGCGACGATCGACGGACATGCGCGAACGAACCTCCCTAGTCAGGCGAGCATATCGTTCGGCCGGGCCGCTTGTGAACGGCCGAACGGCCCCCCGGTGAAGGCCCCGTGGTAGCCTTCGGCCCGTCGCGCGACACGCGCGTTCGAGCTACAGGAGGAGCGGCCCACGATGCGGCTCAGCGAATGGCGCGCCACGGCACCGACCCCGGAAGCGGCCGGGCCCAAGGTTCTCGCCGTCGCCGAGGTGGTGCTCGCGACGCTGGGGGCGACTCCCGATGCGGACTGCTGGGTCAGCTGGGGCGACGACCCCGGGGGCCGCTGGGTGCTCCTCGCCCCCACGCCGGCCGGGCTCATCTCCGCTCACGTCCGGGTCAACGTGCCGCAGGAGGGTCCGCGGGCATCCGCCAAGCTGGTGCGCTGGAGCCGTGTCCAGCTCGGCGAGATCGCGGTGGAGGTCCAGGGCTCGCACCGGATCATCAGCGCCACCCTGGAGGGCGTGATCATGCGCGGCGTGGACGCGGATGCCGACATCGTCGGTTCCTTCCTCCAGGTCATCCTCGCGGCGATCGACGGGCGCCCGCTGCCCGACCGCGAGGCATCTCCCCCGACCGTCATCGCCCAGGCATGAGGCCTGTTGCCGCGCGGCCGCCGACCATCGATGCCGTGCTCTTCGATCTCGACGGTGTCATCGTCGACTCGGAGCCGTGGTGGCTTGCCGTTCGCGTCGAGTGGGCGGCCGCGCGCGGCCTGACCTGGACCGCGGCCGACAATCGCGCGTGCATGGGTCGCAACACCCGCGATTGGGCCGTGATCATGCAGGAGCGTCTCGGCCTGGACCTGACGATCCCCGAGATCGAGCGTGCCGTGGTGGACGCCCTCGTCGAGAAGTACGCCCGCGAGCCGGTGCCGCGCGTTCCCGGCGCCGTGGAGGCCGTCCGACGCATCGCTGCCGCGATCCCCTCTGCCATCGCGTCGTCCGCGCACCCCGCCCTGATCGGCGCGGCGCTGGGCGCCGTGGGGCTGGTCGGATGCTTCCGCGCGGTGGTTTCTTCGGACGACGTCGCGGCAGGCAAGCCCGCGCCCGACGTCTACCTGGAGGCCGCACGCCGCCTGGGCGTCCCGGCCGACCGCTGCCTCGTGGTGGAGGACTCGCTCAACGGCGTGCTTGCCGGTCGCGCGGCCGGGATGACCGTGATCCTCGTCCCGAACGCGAGCGTGCCGCCGGGGGAGGGAGCCGCGGAGGCCGCGGACCACGTCATCGTGCGACTCGACGACCTTGACCCGAACCGGCTGCCCGGCTGATGGCCGCGTCGGTGGCGATCCGGCGTCCCGGCCGCGTGCCCTACTGGTTCACGACGGTCGGGATCCGCGTGCTCGTTCGCGCCTACCTCCGGATCCGAGTCGAGGGCTGGCCGTTGCCGCCTGGCCCGGCGATCCTCTGCTTCACCCACCAGAGCTGGGCGGACCCGTTCGTGGCGGTGGCGGCCCTGCCGGCACGCCCGGATCTCTGGTTCTTCGGCCCGAACGAGACGGACATGTCCTCCGGCGCGCGCAACCGGTTGATCACCTGGTCCGGTCGCTCCGTGCCCTTCAACCCCGAACGAACGAACCTGCTGGAGGCGACCCGCCGGGTCGAGGCCGTACTCGCAAGCGGGGCGCACCTCGCGATCGCGCCGGAAGGCCGGATCCACGTCGGCGAACGCGCCCTTCTGCCGATCAGTGAGGGCGTGGCGTTCTTCGCGTTGCGGACGGGCGTCCCGATCGTCCCGGTCGGCTTCACGGGAACCGGTTGGCTTCGACTCGGCAAGACGATCCGGGTTCGGGTGGGCGCGCCGATCGTCCCGGCCGGCCGGCCGACACATGGCGCCGTCGTGGCGCTCACCGAGGAGGTCCGGGCCGCGCTGCTCGCGCTTGTGTCGGACGCGCGCGACGAGGCGCCGCCGGGGCCCGTGGGTCGCTGGGTGACGGAGCTGTTCAACGATTGGCCCGACGGCCGTCGGCCACCCCTGCCCGGGGTTGCGGGCGAGGCGGCCAGATAGAACAGGCGTTCGATATGGCCCACCCCAGCCACTCGCCGGCCCGTTCTGCGATACTCGCGCCGACGAACGCACGCCGACAGGAGGCAGGCCTGACGTGGGAGCCACGGGACTCGCGGCCAACCAGGACGAGTACCGCGCCCGGCTGGGCGAGCAGCCGGACGGGCAGATCGACGCCTGGGCCGCGGAGGCGATGCGGGACATCTCGATCCGGCGGGGCGTCCTCGCGGTGCTCCACGACTATCGAGCCGCGACCGGCGCCGATGACCGCGTCATCGGGAAGGTTTTCGCGGCCGGTGGCGGTCCGCCCGCCGTGGTCGGGCGCGACGAGCACGGTCGTCTCCTGGTCCCTGCGATCGCGCTCCATTGTCTCGTTGCCGGCACGCGAGCGGTTCTCCCGGAGCCGCGCGCGAAGCTCATCGAGTACCTCGTGGAGAACTTCGACGAGCTCGTCTACCTCTAGTCCCGCGTGAAACGGGTCCTGTGCGGGACGGTCCGGCTCGTCCATCCCTTCCCGTCGGCGCTCAACGCCGCGGTCACCCTCGCGCTTGCGCGCTTCGCCGGTGCCACGGGTGGCCGGGCCGTGCTCCTGGGCGCGGCCATGCTGGCCATCCAGTTCTCGATCGGGGCCTTCAACGACGTCATTGACGCGCCGGCAGACGCGGTTGCCGGCCGATCGAAGCCCCTGGTGGACGGCCGCATCCCGGCGCGGGTGGCCTTCGGCATCGCGGCGCTGGCAGGGCTGGCGGGGCTGCTCCTGGCTGCGCTGGCCGGCCCGGCCGCCGCGGTCGTCGCGCTGATGGGCTACGCCATCGGGCTCGTGTACGACCTTCGACTCAAGGCCTCCCCGTGGTCGTGGCTCCCGTACGCGTTGGGGATCCCGCTGGTGCCGGTCTTCGCGTGGGTCGGAGCGACCGGGAACCTGCCGGCGCCGATCCTCGCGCTGGCCGGCCTCGCCGCGCTCGGGGGAACGGCCCTTGCGATCGCGAACTCGCTGGCCGACGCGGAACGAGACGCAGCGAGCCGGACGGCGACGGTCGCGACGGCGCTCGGCCGCGCGCAGGCGATCCGGCTGGGCGCGCTGCTCACTTTCGTCGTGGGCGGCATCGCGACGACGTCCGCGGTCGTGCTGGCGGGGCCGATCCCCGGGACGTGGTTGACCTGTGCCGGCGCCGCGACCCTGGCCGCGGGTGTCGGGATGGGGATTCTGGGCCACCTCCAGCGGGCATGGGAGGTTCAGGCAATCGGGCTCGGGATCCTCGCGGCCGGCTGGGTGGCCTCGCTCGGCGCGGCCGGCCTCCTGTGACCGTGCCCGACGTCGGTGCCCGCCCAGCCGCTTCGAGGGGTCCCGTGCCTGGCGCTGCCGGCAGGCGTCTGCGCTCGGTCAGCCGCGCGTCCTGCGCCGCCGACCCGGCCCGGCGACAGACCGGGCCGGGTCGAGCACCGCCTGCCTGCTCGCCGGGTACTGTCGAACCGCGCCACGGCCTCCGCGACGCCACCTGCTGACCCCTGCGGTCGCGTTCAGTCGCGCACGCCGGGTCCGCGGACCACGGTGATCACGTTCTCGAGGGTGAGCTTCGAGATCGTCAGGTACTTGGCGAGGTTGTGGCGATCGCTCGGCGAGGCGGACGACGTGAACTCCTGGCTCCGAAGCACGACGATCAGGCTCTCCAGGGCGTCGTGGAACTGGGCCTTCGCGACGATCAGGGCATCGTCTCCTGTCGGCACCGCGGCCGGTGCGGCGGGAGTGGGCGCATCCGGCTCCTCGGCCGGGATGAGTTGCGGCCCGTCAGCCGGCGCCGGCGCCCGCACGGGCCGCCCCTCGATCTTCTCGCGCAGCTTGACGAGCGACAGCTCCCCGCGGGCAACCTGGCCGGCCAGGCGCCGGCGCTTCTTCGGATCCTCGATCTTCATCAGCTCGTATGCATGCGAGAGCGTGTCTTTGCGCACAGACACGAGGTCCCGGATGTCCTGCGGCGCGTCCGCCAGCCGAAGCCGGTTCTCCAGGTATCCCTTGTCCTTGCCGAGCTTCTGGGCAAGCTTGCGAACGCTGTAGCCATGGTCCTTGATCATCCGGTCGTACATCGAGGCCTCCTCCAGCGGCGAGAGGTCCTCGCGCTGCAGGTTCTCGATGATCGCGATCTCGAGGGCGGTGTCATCGTCGAGCTCTTCGATGAGGGCCGGGATCGCGGCGAGTCCGGCAAGGCGCGCTGCCCGCCAGCGACGCTCGCCTGCGACGAGCTGGAACCGGTTGAGCCCATGCGGCCGGAGAAGGACCGGCTGGAGAACGCCGTGTTCACGGATCGACGCGGCAAGCTCCTCAAGGGCCGACGGTTCGAAAAGGACGCGCGGGTTTTCCGGGTTGGCCTCGATCCTGTCGAGCGGGACATTCCGAATGCCGGACGTCTTGCCGCCTTCGGCAGAGAGGAGGTTGATGATCGACGGCGAGAGGTCGCGCTCCTCGGAGAGGCGACGGGCCGCATACGCGCGGAAATCAGGCCTGGCCAAGTTCGACGACCTCCTTCGCGAGGTCCCGGAATGCCCGGGCGGCTTCGGTGTTGCCCGCGTAGGCGGTGATCGGGCGACCAGTGAGCGGCGCTTCGCCGAGCTTCACGGTGTTCCTGATGATCGCGCGAAAGACGTGGTGCTCGCCCAGCTCTCGCAACTCGTCGAGCATCTCGCGTCCGAGGATGGTGCGCCCGTCATAGAACGTCGGGAGCAAGCCGAGGATTCGAAGATCGCGGTTCAGCTTCGAGCGGATCGTGTTGATGACCTTCACGAGTGCCGTCAGGCCCTTCAGCGCGTAGTACTGCGTCTGGACCGGAATGATCACGCTGCCCGCGGCGACGAGGCCGTTGATGGTCAGCAGTCCGAGCGCCGGGGGGCAGTCGATGAGGATGTAGTCGTACCGCTGCCGGACGCCATGGTCGAGCGCTTCCCGCAGCGCGTACTCGCGGCCGATGGCAGAAAAGAGCTCGACTTCCGTGGAGGCGAGCTCAAGGGTTGCCGGGACGACATCGATGCGATCGGTCTGGCTCGCCACGATGACGCTGTCGAGGTTCGCCTCACCATCGTCGAGGATGTCGGCGATGGACCGCTCGACCTGACCCAGGTTGATCCCAAGTCCAACCGTCAGGTTGGCCTGGGGGTCCATGTCGACGGCGAGGACTCGGTGGCCAAGCTCGGCCAGCGCGCCCGCAAGGTTGATCGCGGTGGTCGTCTTGCCGACGCCGCCCTTCTGGTTCGCGATCGCGATGACCTGTGCCACCAGGAAATCACCTCTCCATGTCACCCGACCGCGAACCTCGTGGCGTGGCGCGGGCTACAAATGCTACCCCACCGTCGCCCCCCCGCGAGCGCATGTTATCCACACTCGCGCCGAGATATTCACCATTGTGTGGGTAACAGCCCTGTCGCGGGCCTCGCGGTTGCGTGCCGCTGCGTATGATGTCGAGCCAGCGCGCCCGAGGGCGCGAGGTCGAGACGCCGCGAGGAGGTCGACGTGCCCACGAGCGACGAACGGCTCGAGCAGCTTCAGCGCATGCGCGGCGAGGCGCTCCTCGGCGGGGGACCCGTCCGGATCGAGCGACAGCATACGTTCGGCAAGCTGACCGCGAGAGAGCGCCTGGACCTGTTGCTGGACCCGGAGTCGTTCGTCGAGCTTGATGCATTCGTGACGCACCGGGCGACGGAGTTCGGCCTGGATCGCCAGCACGTCCTCGGCGACGGTGTCGTCACCGGGCACGGCACCATCGACGGGCGCCTGGTCTTCGTCTTCAGCCAGGACTTCACCGTGTTCGGTGGCTCGCTCTCGGAAGCGTGTGCCGAGAAGATCTGCAAGATCATGGATCTCGCGATGAAAGTTGGGGCGCCGGTCGTCGGCCTCAACGATTCGGGCGGCGCGCGGATCCAGGAGGGCGTCGCCTCGCTCGGCGGCTATGCCGAGATCTTCCTGCGCAACGTCCTCGCCTCCGGGGTCGTGCCGCAGGTCAGCGTGATCCTGGGGCCCTGCGCGGGTGGTGCCGTCTACTCGCCGGCGATGACCGACTTCACGATCATGGTCGTAGGCACCAGCTACATGTTCGTGACCGGGCCGAACGTCGTGCGGACCGTGACACACGAGGAGGTCGATGCGGAGTTCCTCGGCGGCGCAGCGACACACACGACGATTTCCGGAGTCGCCCACCTGGCCGCCGTGGACGAGGCAACCGCGCTGGACCATGTCCGGCGCCTGCTTGCGCACCTCCCCCAGAACAACCTTGGCGAGCCGCCCAGGATCGCGTCGCGCGACCCGGCGGATCGGCGAGACCCGGAGCTGGATCACCTGGTGCCGGACGATTCTCAGACGCCGTATGACATGCATGACGTGATCCGCCACGTCGTGGACGACGCCGACTTCCTCGAGATCCAGCCGGGTTGGGCCCCGAACATCCTGGTCGGCTTCGCGCGACTGGGCGGACGAAGCGTCGGCATCGTCGCGCAGCAGCCCGCCGTCCTCGCAGGCGCGCTGGATATCGACGCCTCGATCAAGGCCGCGCGTTTCGTCCGGACCTGTGACTGCTTCAATGTCCCGCTCGTCACGTTCGTCGATGTTCCGGGCTTCCTGCCCGGCGTGGGTCAGGAACATGGCGGCATCATCAAGCACGGCGCGAAGCTGCTCTATGCGTACTGTGAGGCGACCGTCCCGAAGCTGACCGTGATCACGCGGAAGGCCTACGGGGGCGCCTACGACGTCATGAGCAGCAAGCACATCCGCGGCGACATGAACTTCGCCTGGCCAACCGCGGAGATCGCGGTGATGGGCGCCGCCGGGGCGGTCAACGTCATCTTCAGGGACGAGATCGCGAGATCGGCTGATCCGGCCGCGGAGCAGCGTCGCCTGGTCGCCGAGTACGAAGCTGAGTTCAACAACCCCTACGTGGCGGCCGCCCGAGGCTACATCGACGATGTCATCGTCCCGTCCGACACTCGTCCGCGGCTGATCCGCGCCCTGGAGGTGCTGGCCGACAAGCGCGACACGAACCCCCGCAAGAAGCACGGCAACATCCCGCTGTGAGAGACGGGGGAGGGGAGGGCACCCGGAAGCGCCGTCGCGTCTTTGCGCAAAGACGTCACGGCACGCTGCCGGCCGGCGGCCCGCGGCCAGGCGGCACGTGACCCCGCCGTTCAACCGGATCCTGGTTGCGAATCGCGGCGAGATCGCGCTCCGCATCATCCGGGCCGCCCACGAGCTCGGGATGCAGGCGGTGGCGGTCTACTCCGACGCGGATGTGAACGCCGCGCATGTCCGGGCCGCGGATGCGGCGGTCCGGCTTGGACCCGCGCCGCCGGCTGAGAGCTACCTGGATGTGGACGCAGTGGTGTCGGCCGCCCTGCAGACGGGCGCCGAAGCAGTCCATCCCGGGTATGGATTCCTGTCCGAACGGGCGGTGTTCGCTCGCGCCGTCGAAGACGCAGGACTCGTGTTCGTGGGCCCGTCCGCGGCCACGATCGCCGCACTCGGCGACAAGCTTGCGGCCCGGCGGATGGCACTCGCCGCCGACGTCCCACACGTCCCCGGGACGCTTGAGCCCGCTCCCGTCGACCGCCCGGATCAGCTCGACGCGCTTCTCGCGGATGCGGAGGCGGTCGGCTTCCCGCTCCTTGTCAAGGCGGCAGCCGGCGGCGGCGGCCGGGGCATGCGACGAGTCGCGGCCGCGGACGAGCTGCCGGCGGCGCTGATCGCCGGCTCGCGGGAGGCCGCGGCCGCCTTCGGTGACGGGTGCGTCTACCTGGAGCGCGAGATCAATTCCGTGCGCCATATCGAGGTCCAGCTCCTCGGCGACGCAAGCGGGCAGGTCATCGCGCTTGGCGAGCGAGACTGCTCGACGCAGCGGCGCCACCAGAAGCTCATCGAGGAAGCGCCCGCGCCGGGCCTGGCGGAGGCCGAACGGCGCCATGTGCACGCGATGGCCGTTCGCCTGGGCATCGCGGCCGCGCTGCGGAACGCGGCCACCGTCGAGTTCCTCTACGACCGGGACGGCCACTTCTGGTTCCTCGAGGTCAACCCGCGGCTCCAGGTGGAGCATCCGGTGACCGAGCTGGTGGCGGGCCTTGACATCGTCGTGGAGCAGCTCCTTCTTGCCGGCGGAGCGCCGCTCTCGCCCCGTGCGCGCGCCGCGGCAGACAGCGCGGCCCGCCCGACGAGCCACGCGATCGAGGTCCGAATCTCCGCGGAGGATCCGGCCCGCGACTTCGCGCCGGCGCCGGGGCGGATCACCCGCTGGGTGATGCCGGGCGGGCCCGGCGTCCGGGTCGACACGGCCAACGACGCGGGCGACCGAGTTCCCCCGGAGTACGACCCGCTCATCTGCAAGCTCATCGTCCACGCCGCGGATCGCCCGGCAGCCCGTGGACGCCTCCAGCGGGCACTCGACGAGATGGAGATCGGGGGCATCCAGACCACCCTGCCATTCCACCGGGCGATGCTCGACGAGCCCGTCTTCATCGACGCGATCGGGCTCTCCACGACCTGGGTTGAACGGCACTGGGATGGCGTCGCGTCCCGTGCGGGAGCTGTTCACGCTGCGTTGCTGGCAGCCGGGCTCGCGGAGCTCGGGGCGGCGTCAGAGAGCGAAGCGGGTGCCGGTCCCGTGCCCGCCGGGCCGGGTGGGCCGCGCCAGGCGGCGGATCCTGGGACCCGGGTCGGCAGCATTCCCGCCTGGCGAACGGCCGGTCGGACGCTCGCCACGGACCGCTGGCCGCGATGAACTCGGGTCGCCGAGTTCCATCTCCGACGATGGTCGCCGGGCCGCCGCGAGAGACCGGCGAGCCGAGCGGGCACGACGACCCGGTCGACCCGGTCGACCCGCGCGCCGTCCGGGTGCAGGTTGCCGCGACATCGAGACTCGAGACGGACGCGACGATCTCGGTGTCGCCGGCGCCCGATCCGGCATCCCGGTTGCCGGAGGACGGGGTGGCGGGTCCCGATCTCCCGCTCGTCGACGGCGTCGCGACGGCGGTCGGCCTCCAGCGGTTCGGCGACGTCCGCGCCCGTCTCATCGAGCGTGCCGGCGGCGGCTCCGGCGGGCCGGACGTCCGGACGAACGTCCTGCTCGGCCCGGTGCGCATCGACCGTGCCCGCGGGACGCGTCTCCGCGAGGTGGTCGTGGATGGCTGGCGGTTTGACGTGGAGCTGGAGCTCGAGCGCCGCGCCGTCCTCCGCGAGCGAGCGCGCCGCGGCGCCGGAACGGCCCCGCTGGGCGGGCCCGTGGAGGTCCGGGCGATCATCCCGGGTCGCGTCGTGGCCGTCTCGGTGGCCGCGGGCGACCGCGTGGAAGCCGGCCAGCAGGTCCTCGTCGTCGAGGCGATGAAGATGCGGAACGAGCTGCGGGCGCCCCGCGAGGGCGCCGTGGAGCGCGTCGGGGTTGCCGTTGGCGATACGATCGACGTCGGCGATCTTCTCGTCGTGATCCACTGAGCGGAGCAACCACCGTGAACGACCCCGCCGCGACCCCCGCGCCGCAGCCCGATCCGGGTCGTGCCCGGTGGCGCGCCACTGCCCGAGCGAAGGCGATCGGCTCGACCCCGGAACGTCGGGCGAGATTCGCGACGTCGTCCGGGATCGAGATCGCGGACCTCTACACGCCATCGGACATCGCAGGCCTGGACGAGGATCGCGACCTGGGGCGGCCCGGTGAGTACCCGTTCACCCGGGGCGTCCAGCCCACCATGTACCGGGGTCGTTTCTGGACGATGCGCCAGTACGCCGGCTTCGCCACCGCAGCAGAGACGAACGAGCGGTTCCGTTACCTGCTGGCCCAGGGCCAGACCGGCCTCTCCGTCGCGTTCGACCTGCCCACCCAGATGGGCTACGACAGCGACGCGCTCGAGGCGGAAGGGGAGGTGGGCCGCGTCGGCGTCCCCGTCTGCTCGCTCGTCGACATCGAGGCGCTGTTCGCCGGGATCCCGCTCGGCGAGGTCAGCACGTCGATGACGATCAACGCGACCGCGGGGATCCTCCTGGCGCTCTACGTGGCGGCCGCCGAGAGGCAGGGCGTGCCGCGCGGCGGAGTGGCCGGGACGATCCAGAACGACATCCTCAAGGAGTACATCGCGCGGGGGACCTACATCTTCCCGCCGCGCCCGTCAATGCGCCTGGTCACCGACATCTTCGACTTCTCCGCGCGCGAGCTGCCGCGCTGGAACACGATCAGCATCTCCGGCTACCACATGCGCGAGGCCGGCGCGACGGCCGCCCAGGAGCTGGCCTTCACGATGGCCGACGCGATCGCCTACGTGGAGGCGGCGGTCGCCCGCGGGCTGGACGTCGATGCGTTCGCGGGCCGGCTGAGCTTCTTCTTCGCCGCGTGGAGCGAGCTCTTCGAGGAGGTCGCGAAGTTCCGGGCGGCTCGCCGGATCTGGGCGCGCCTCATGCACGAGCGGTTCGGCGCCCGCGACCCGCGCTCGATGATGTGCCGCTTCCACGTCCAGACGGCCGGGAGCTCACTGACCGCGCAGTCGATCGACAACAACGTGGTCCGAACCACGGTCCAGGCACTCGCCGCGGTCCTGGGCGGGGCGCAGAGCCTGCACACGAACTCCCGGGACGAGGCGCTGGCGCTGCCGACTGCCGAGGCGGCGCGGCTCGCGCTGCGGACCCAGCAGATCCTGGCCCACGAGGCCGGGGTCACCGAGACACCCGACCCGCTGGCCGGCAGCTACTACGTCGAGACGCTCACGGACCAGCTGGAAGCGGCCGCCCAGGCCCTCCTCGACGAGATCGACGCGCTGGGCGGAACGCTCGCTGCCATCGAAGGCGGCTTCCAGCAGCGCCAGATCCAGGAATCCTCCTACCAGGTCCAGCGAGCGATCGAGGATGGCAGCCAGGTCGTGGTGGGCGTGAACCGCTTCCGCGACGAGAGCCACCGAACGCCGGCGCTCCAGCGCATCGACCCGGACGGCGAACGTCGCCAGGTGGACGGCGTGCGACGCGTGCGCGCGGAGCGGGATCCGGTGGCGTGGGAGGCGGCGCTTCGACGGGTGGGGGACAGCGCCCGGGGCGACGAGAACCTGATGCCCGCACTGATCGAAGCGGTCGGGGCGTACGCGACCGTCGGGGAGATCTCGGACGTCCTCCGCGCAGCCTGGGGCGAGCATCGCGAGCTGGTGACGGTGTGAGGCCGAGCAGCTACGAAACGGGCAGTCTCATCGTCCGCGGACCGGGTCCGGGGTCGGCGGCAGCAGATTCGGAGGAACTCGCGATGTCGGAGCCGTCTGGCGGCCTGCTGCCTACCATCCATCATGTTGGCCGTGTCCACCATGTCGCTGTTGTCGTCCGGGAGATGCATGCCGCCCTGGGCTTCTACCGGGACGTCCTGGGGCTCGC
>Ga0209048_10002102_pt1 | contig 19946 bp, 36 predicted proteins | sample FrelakmetCRP12CR_FD_187146 | JGI IMG/M metagenome (GOLD analysis project Ga0209048, IMG submission 187146) | Freshwater lake sediment microbial communities from the University of Notre Dame, USA, for methane emissions studies - CRP12 CR (SPAdes)... | ecosystem: Environmental > Aquatic >... | reverse complement strand
GTGGTTCGGCGCGGCCGCCGCGGTACTCGCCGTCATCGGGCTGTGGCTCGGGCTCGTGGTCGCGCCCACCGACGCCCAGCAGGGCGACGCCTACCGGATCATTTTCATTCATGTTCCTGCCGCATGGATGTCGATGTTCATCTACATGGTGATGGCGTTCTGGTGCGTCGTCTCGCTCAGCTTCAACACGCGGCTGGCGGCGATGCTGGCGCAGGCGCTCGCGCCCACCGGCGCGCTGTTCACCGCCATCGCCCTTTGGACCGGCGCACTCTGGGGCAAGCCCACGTGGGGCACGTACTGGGCGTGGGATGCGCGCATGACTTCGGAACTCATCCTGCTGTTCCTCTACTTCGGCTACATGGCGTTGCGCAATGCGATCGACGACCCGCGCCGCGCCGATCGCGCCAGCGCCGTGCTTGCGCTCGTGGGTGCGATCAACGTGCCGATCATCTACTTCTCGGTCAAGTGGTGGAACACGCTGCACCAGGGGGCCACGGTGAGCCTCACCGCGGCGCCGAAGATGGCGACGATCATGCTGGGCGGCATGCTGATCATGACATTTTCCGCGTGGTTCTACGCCATCGCGGTCGCCCTCTTGCGCGTGCGCGCGATCATTCTCGAGCGCGAGCGCACTGCAGGTTGGGTTGGCGAGATGGCGCGATGAATCTCGGTGAATTCCTCGCGATGGGTGGCTACGGATTCTACGTGTGGGGATCGTACGCGGTCACCGCGCTGCTGATCGTCGTGGAAGTCGTCGCCGTGCGCGGACGGTTCAAGGCCGCACAGCGCGCGGCTGGCGTCGACAGGAGCAGGCCGTGAAGCCGCGCACGCGCCGCTTCGCATGGATCGCGGCCGGGCTCGCCGCCCTCGGGGTCGCCGCCACGCTGGTGCTCAACGCCTTCCAGTCCAACCTGATTTTCTTCTTCTCGCCATCGCAGGTCGTGGCCAAGGAAGCTCCGCAAGGGCGCGCCTTTCGCATCGGCGGCTTGGTCGAGCCCGGCAGCCTGGTGCGCGAACCCAACAGCTTGACGGTGCGCTTCCGCGTCACCGACACCGCGCAGACGATTCCGGTGACGTACACTGGCCTCTTGCCGGACCTGTTCAAGGAAGGCAAGGGTGTCGTCGCGCAAGGCTCGATCGGGCCCGACGGCGCTTTCCATGCGACCGAGGTGCTCGCCAAGCACGACGAGAACTACATGCCACCCGAAGCCAAGGGCGCGGTCGATACCGCACGCAAGGGAATGACCATGAAGAGTCTGCACGAATCCCCCCCGGGTGCGCGATGATTCCGGAACTCGGGCACTTCGCGCTCATCCTGGCGCTGCTGGTGGCGCTGGTGCAGGGCACCCTGCCGCTGGTGGGCGCGGCTGCGAATTCGCCGCGGCTGATGGCGATGGCGCGACCGGCCGCGCGGGCACAGGCGGTGCTGGTGGCGTTCGCCTTCGGTTGCCTCGCCTGGTCCTTCGTCAGCAACGATTTCTCGGTCCAGAACGTGGCGGCGAATTCGAACTCCGAGTTGCCGCTGCAATACCGCGTCGCGGCGACCTGGGGCTCGCACGAGGGCTCGCTGCTGCTGTGGACGCTGATGCTCGGCGGCTGGAGCTTCGCCGTGTCGCTGTTTTCGCGTAACTTGCCGCTACCGCTGGTCGCGCGGGTGTTGTCGGTCATGGGGCTCATCAGCGTCGGCTTCCTGCTGTTCCTGCTGTTCACGTCGAATCCCTTCGAGCGCCTCGTGCCGCCCGCGGTCGAGGGCAACGATCTCAATCCGCTGCTGCAGGATCCCGGCATGGTGTTCCACCCCCCGCTGCTCTACATGGGCTACGTCGGCTTCTCGGTCGCCTTTGCATTCGCCTTGGCGGCACTGCTGGGTGGGCGCCTCGACGCCACGTGGGCGCGCTGGTCGCGGCCGTGGACGACGGTCGCCTGGAGTTTCCTCACCATCGGCATCGCGCTGGGCAGCGGCTGGGCGTACTACACGCTGGGCTGGGGCGGCTGGTGGTTCTGGGATCCGGTCGAGAATGCCTCCTTCATGCCATGGCTGACCGGAACCGCGCTGATCCACTCCCTCGCGGTGACCGAAAAGCGCGGTGCGTTCCGGAGCTGGACGGTGCTGCTGGCGATCCTCGCATTTTCCCTGTCGCTGCTGGGCACCTTCCTGGTTCGTTCGGGCGTGCTCACCTCGGTACACGCCTTCGCGACCGACCCCGCGCGCGGCGTGTTCATCCTCGCCTTCCTGGCCGTCGTCATCGGCGGTTCGCTGGCGCTGTTCGCGTGGCGCGCCGCGAGTGTCGGATTGGGCGCGGCATTCGGCGTGGTGTCGCGCGAGTCGACGCTGCTCGGCAACAACATCCTGCTGGTCGTGGCGATGGCGAGCGTGCTGCTCGGCACGCTGTATCCGCTGTTCCTCGACGCGCTCAACCTCGGCAAGATTTCCGTCGGTCCACCTTACTTCGACGCGGTGTTCTATCCGCTGATGGCGCCGGCCGCGTTCCTGATGGGCGTCGGCCCGGTCGCGCGCTGGAGCGCCGCGCCGCTGCCCGAACTGTGGACGCGGCTCAAATGGGCGCTCGGTGTCGCGCTCGCCGGCGCGCTGATCCTGCCGTTGGTGCTCGGCCGCTGGTCGCCGCTGATCGCCTTCGGGCTCTTCCTCGCGCTGTGGATCTTCGCGTCGACCGCCGCCAACCTCCGCCAGCGGCTGGCGAGCACGCCTCGCCGCGGCCTGCTCGCCCGGCTCGGCGCGAACTCGCCGTCGTACTACGGCATGCTGCTCGCGCACCTCGGCGTCGGCGTGTTCGTCGTCGGCGTCACGCTGGTCAAAGGCTACGAAGTCGAGCGCGACGTGCGCCTCGACGTCGGGGACAGCGTCGCGGTGGGCAACTACGACTTCAGGTTCCTGGGCGTCACGCCGGCCCCGGGGCCGAACTATCGCGCGCTGGTGGGCACCGTCGAGGTGCGCAAGGGTGCCCAGCTGGTCGAGACGCTCAAGCCGGAAAAACGCATCTACAACGCGTCCGGGCAGGCGATGACCATTGCCGCGATCGACACCGGCCTGCGCGGCGATGTCTACGTATCGCTGGGCGAGCCGGTGGGTGCGGGCGGCAGCGACGACATAGCCGGCGCGTGGTCGGTGCGCGTCTATCTCAAGCCCTTCATCGACTGGATCTGGGGCGGCGCGCTGCTGATGGCGCTCGGCGGCTTCGTCGCCGTCTCGGATCGTCGCTATCGGCTCGCCGTCAGGCGCAGGGCGACTGCGTTCGACGCAGCCGCGGCGCCCGGCGCGGCCGACTGACGCGGGGCGCATCGTGAAAGCCGCACGCTGGTCGATTCCGCTCGCGATATTCCTGGTCCTCCTGGCGTTCCTCTGGGTCGGGCTGGGTCGCGATCCGCGCGAGGTGCCTTCGCCGTTGATCGGCAAGCCCGCCCCGGCGTTTTCGCTCCCGCGGCTGCACGAGCCTGCGGCGACGCTGTCGAACGCCGACCTCAAGGGCAAGGTGTGGCTCCTCAACGTCTGGGCGTCGTGGTGCGTGTCGTGCCGGACCGAGCATCCGGTGCTGATGCAGCTCGCGGCCTCGAAGCGGGTTCCCGTCTATGGCCTGGACTACAAGGATCGGCCCGACGCGGGGCGCGCGTGGCTGGCGCAAAATGGCAATCCCTACGCGGCGTCGATCGTCGATCTCGACGGACGCGTCGGCATCGACTACGGCGTGTACGGCGTACCCGAGACCTTCGTCATCGACAAGGAAGGCGTCGTCCGCTACAAGCAGATCGGGCCGCTCTCCGAGGAGGCGGTGCAGAAGACCATCCTGCCGCTGGTACAGGAGCTGGAGAAGTGACGCGCTCGAGTTTGCGTGTGGCGCACGCTGTCTTGCTGTGCAGCGTCGCGATTGCCGCGAGCGCCGCCAAGATGGACGCGCCCGCGACCGATGCGGCGCTCGAGGCGCGGATGAAGAAACTCGAGGGTGAACTGCGCTGCCTGGTCTGCCAGAATCAGACGCTGGCCGATTCCAATGCCGAGCTGGCCGGCGACCTGCGGCGCGAAGTCCGGGCGCTTGCAGCAACCGGCAAGAGCGATGACGAGATCAAGGCGTATCTGGTCGCCCGCTACGGCGACTTCGTCCTCTACAACCCGCCCGTCAAGAGCACGACGTGGCTGCTGTGGGGCGGACCCTTTGCGCTGCTGGTTGGCGGCGCGCTCCTGTGGGTGACCATAATCTCGCGCCGCGAGCGCAGCGTCGTGACGGCGCCGCGGGATGCCGACGCGCAAGCGCGCGCCCGCGCCAGGCTCGAGGCCACCGACGACACGCCGTAGGTTCACGGCGGCAGGTTGGCGCCGCAGCTCCAGCACAGTTCGAAGTTCGCGGGATTCTCTTCGTGGCAAGCGCGGCAGCGCACGCTGCCCGTCTGCGCCCGCTCGGCGGCCAGCGCCGCGAGCGCAGTTTCGGCGCGCGGCCGATCGCGGGCATTTTCGAGCCACACCTGCGGCTGGGCGACGTCGGGCGGGACATCGCCCACGATGCTCGATGCGTGCTCGTTGAACACGTGCGCCGCAACGCCGACTTGCTGCAGGCGGTGCAGCAGGAGGTAGGCGTCGAAGCGATTCAGCGCGGTGTAGAAGCGTTCCACACGCCGCTTTCCCAGCGCCACGCATCGGCGCAAATCGTGTCGATGTCACGCTGCGCGCGCCAGCCCAATACCGCCTGCGCTCGCGTCGGGTCGGCGAAACAGGTCGCCACATCGCCGGGTCGGCGGGGCGCGACCCGGCGCTCGAACGGACGGCCGCAGGCGCGCTCGAAGGCGGCGACGACTTCGAGCACCGAGTAGCCGCGGCCGGTGCCGAGATTGAGCGTGGTCACGCCGCGCTGCCCCTCGAGATGGCGCAATGCCGCGACATGACCCTCGGCAAGGTCGGCGACGTGGATGTAATCGCGCACGCCGGTGCCGTCGGGTGTCGGCCAGTCGTTGCCGTAGACATCGACGCGGTTCGATCCGGCGGCCGCGGCGCGCGCCAGCATCGGGACGAGGTTGTTGGCGCGCGTGGTCGGCGCTTCACCGATCTGCGCCGAGGCGTGCGCCCCGGCGGGATTGAAGTAGCGCAACAGCGCCACTCGCCACTCGCGGTCCGCAACCGCGACGTCGCGCAGCAATCCCTCGACGATGTGCTTGGTGCGGCCGTAGACGCTGGCCGGCCGCGATTGGGCGTCCTCGGCGACGGGATTCGCGTCGGGCTGGCCGTACACCGTCGCCGAGGAGCTGAACACCAGGGTCTTCACGCCGGCGTCGTGCATCGCCTCGACCAGCGTCACTGCGCCGCCGACATTGCAGTCGTAATAGCGCAGCGGCTGCGCTTCGCTCTCGCCCACGGCTTTGAGTCCGGCGCAATGCACAACCGCGGCAATTGCGCGCTCCGCGAACAGCGCCGTGAGCGCCGCGCGGTCGCGCACGTCGGCGTGCACGCAGGGGATCGGCCGACCGGTTATGCGCTCCAGGCGGGGCAGAACGTCGGGCGAGCTGTTGGCGAAGCTGTCGATGATGATGGGCGCGCTGCCGGCACGCGCGAGTTCGGCGACGACATGCGAGCCGATGTAGCCGGCACCGCCCGTCACCAGGACTGTGTGTGCCATGTTCGCATCTTACGCGAGCCGGTTTCGCGGGCGCAAAAAAGCCGGGCGCGCGGCCCGGCTTCGCTGCGATGCTGCCGCGCGCCTACGCGGCTGCCTTGGTCCGCGCGGCGGCTTCGGCCGCGGGTTCGGGGCGATCGACGAGCTCGACCAGTGCCATCGGCGCGTTGTCGCCCTGCCGGAAGCCGAACTTCAGGATGCGCAGGTAGCCGCCGGGCCGCTTGGCGTAGCGCGGTCCGAGCTCGTTGAAGAGCTTGTACACGACGTCCTCGTCGCGCAGGCGGTCGAAGGCCAGCCGCCGGTTGGCCAGCGTGCTGTTCTTGCCCAGCGTGATCAGCGGCTCGGCGACGCGGCGCAGTTCCTTGGCCTTCGGCAGCGTCGTCTTGATCAGCTCGTGCTTCAGCAGCGAATTGGTCATGTTCCGCAGCATCGCGAGCCGGTGGCTGCTGGTACGGTTGAGTTTGCGGAGTCCGTGGCGGTGGCGCATGGTCGTTCCTTGTTACGGCCGGTCCAGGTTGGCGGGCGGCCAGTTCTCCAGCTTCATCCCCAGCGACAGGCCGCGAGAAGCCAGCACTTCCTTGATTTCGTTGAGCGACTTCCGGCCGAGGTTGGGCGTCTTCAGCAGTTCGGTCTCGGTGCGCTGGATCAGGTCGCCGATGTAATAGATGTTCTCCGCCTTGAGGCAATTGGCCGAACGCACCGTGAGTTCGAGGTCGTCGACCGGACGCAGCAGGATCGGATCGACCTGCGGCATCAGGCGCTGCTCTGCCGGCGCCTCGGTGCCCTTGAGGTCGGCGAACACGCCGAGTTGCTCGACCAGGATCGACGCCGCGTAGCGGATCGCCTGTTCCGGCTCGATCACGCCGTTGGTCTCGATGTCCATCACCAGCTTGTCGAGGTCGGTGCGCTGCTCGACGCGCGCGCTCTCGACTGAATAGCTGACGCGGCGCACCGGCGAGAACGAGGCATCGAGCAGGATGTTGCCGATGCTGCGGCCACCCTCGGGCTTCACCCGCACCGTCGCCGGCTGGTAGCCGCGCCCCTTCTCGACCTTGATTTCCATCTCGATCTTGCCGCCCGCGGTGAGGTGCGAGATGACGTGATCGGGATTGATGATCTCGACGTCCTGGTGGGCTTCGATGTCCGCGGCCGTCACGGGGCCTTCGCCGGTCTTGGCGAGCTTCAGCGTGACGTGGTCGCGGTTGTGCAGCTTGAGCACCACGCCCTTGAGATTGAGCAGCACGTCGACGACGTCTTCCTGGACGCCGTCGAGCGCCGAATACTCGTGCAGCACGCCGGTGATCTTGACTTCGGTTGGCGCGTAGCCGGGCATCGACGAAAGCAGCACGCGGCGAAGCGCGTTGCCCAGCGTGTGGCCGTAACCACGCTCGAACGGCTCCATCACGACCTTGGCGTGGAACGGCGACGTGCTTTGCACATCGATGATGCGCGGTTTCAGGAAAGCGTTGCTCTGCATGCTAAGTCCTTAGAACGAAACTCTGACGGGAGCTGACCCGAGTCGTGGCAATCGTGGCTCGCCGGTTACTTCGAATAGAGCTCGACGACCAGGCTTTCGTTGATGTCCTGGCCGAACTCGGAGCGATCCGGGGCGCCCTTGAATGTGCCCACCATCTTCTTCACGTCCACGTCTACCCACGACGGGAAGCCGATTTTCTCAGCCAGTTGCAGTGCGTCCACGATGCGCAGCTGGGTCTTGGCGCCTTCCTTGACCGCGATCAGGTCGCCGGACTTCACCAGCGCCGAGGCGATGTTCACGATCTTGCCGTTGACCGTGACCGCGCAGTGCGACACCAGCTGGCGCGCCTCGGCGCGGGTCGAGCCGAAGCCCATGCGATAGACGACGTTGTCCAGGCGCGATTCGAGCAGCCGCAGCAGGTTCTCGCCCGTCGAGCCCTTGCCGTGCGCGGCCATCGAGAAATAGCGGCGGAACTGGCGCTCGAGAATGCCGTAGGTGCGGCGCAGCTTCTGCTTTTCACGCAGTTGCTTGCCGTAGTCCGACTGGCGCATGCCGGAGCGCACGCCGTGCTGGCCGGGCTTCGAGTCCAGCTTGCACTTGGAGTCGAGCGATCGACGCGCGCTCTTCAGGAAAAGGTCGGTGCCTTCCCGTCGCGCGAGCTTGCATTTGGGTCCGATGTATCGAGCCACGTTGCTACCCCAGTTTCAAATTAGATTCGACGGCGCTTCGGAGGCCGGCAGCCGTTGTGCGGCACCGGCGTGACATCCGAGATGCTGGTGATCTTGAGGCCCAGCGCGTTCAACGCGCGCACGGCCGACTCGCGTCCGGGGCCCGGTCCCTTGATCCGCACTTCCAGGTTCTTGACGCCGCACTCCTGCGCCGCCTTGCCCGCCGACTCGGCGGCGATCTGCGCGGCGAACGGCGTCGACTTGCGCGAGCCCTTGAAGCCGGCGCCGCCCGACGTTGCCCACGACAGCGCGTTGCCCTGCCGGTCGGTGATCGTGATGATCGTGTTGTTGAACGACGCGTGGATGTGCGCGATCCCTTCGGATACGCTCTTCTTGACCTTCTTGCGGGTCCGCGTGCCGGTCGTCTTGCTCGGTGCCTGTGCCATTCGTTGTGTCCTCGGTTCCTGGTCGCTGGCGGCGTTACTTGCCGGCAGTCCTGCCCGTCGGCTTCGACGGGCTCGCCTGACGCGCCTTGCGCGGCCCCTTGCGGGTGCGCGCGTTGGTGCGGGTGCGCTGGCCGCGCACGGGCAGGCCCTTGCGATGGCGCACGCCACGGTAGCAGCCCAGGTCCATCAGCCGCTTGATGCTCATCGTCACCTCGCGGCGCAAATCACCCTCGACGGTGTAGCGTCCGACCAGCTCGCGCAGCTTGTCCATCTGCGCGTCGGACAGGTCCTTGACCTTGGCCGAATGCGGCACGCCTGCCGCCTCGCAGATCAGTCGGGCGCGCGAGCGGCCGATGCCGTAGATCGCCGTCAACGCGATCTCGGCGTGCTGGTGGTTCGGAATGTTTACGCCTGCAATACGGGCCATGTGCCTACCCTATCTTTCGAGTCCGTTAGCCTTGTCGCTGCTTGTGCCGCGGATCGGTGCAGATCACGCGCACGACGCCGTTGCGCCGGATGATCTTGCAGTTGCGGCAGATCTTCTTTACCGAAGCCATCACTTTCATGTCACACCTCTCTTGACGACGCGCGTCACTTGGCGCGGAAAATGATCCGCGCCCGGGACAGGTCGTACGGCGTAAGGTCCACCGTCACCTTGTCGCCCGGCAGAATCTTTATATAGTGCATCCGCATCTTCCCGGAAATGTGTCCGAGCACGACGTGGCCGTTCTCCAACTTCACCCGAAACGTTGCATTGGGCAGCGTCTCCAGGATTTCTCCCTGCATCTGTATCGTTTCTTCCTTCGACATCAGCGAGTCGGCAATCCGCCCTTGAAGTTGGCCTTCTTGAGCAGGCTTTCGTACTGTTGCGACATCACGTAGGCCTGCACTTGCGTCATGAAGTCCATCGTCACGACCACGATAATCAGCAACGACGTGCCGCCGAAGTAGAACGGCACGTTCTTCCACGCGATCAGGAAGTTCGGAATGAAGCACACCACCACCAGATAGATCGAACCGAGGAGCGTCAGGCGCAGCGTGATCTTCTCGATGTAGCGCGCGGTCTGCTCGCCGGGACGATAGCCCGGGATGAAGGCGCCGCTCTTCTTCAGGTTTTCCGCGGTGTCCTTGGGGTTGTACTGGAGCGCCGTGTAGAAGAAGCAGAAGAACACGATCGCCGCGGCGTACAGGATTTCGTGCACCGGCTGGCCCGGCCCCAGCGCGGCCGCCAGATCGCGCAGCCAGATGGTGTTCTCGCCCGAGCCGAACCACTGCGCCAGCGTCGCCGGGAACAGGATGATCGACGACGCGAAAATCGGCGGAATCACGCCGGCCATGTTGAGCTTCAGCGGCAGGAACGACTGCTGCCCGGCGTAGACCTTGTTGCCGACCTGACGCTTGGCGTAGTTCACCTGGATCTTGCGCAGCGCGCGTTCGACGAACACCACGAACGCCGTCACCGCGATCACCAGCGCGACGATGCCGATGACCAGCAGCACCGAATACGCGCCGGTGCTCACCTGCTCGAGCGTCTGGCCGATCGCCCGCGGCAGTCCGGCGGCGATGCCCGCGAAGATGATCAGCGAGATGCCGTTGCCCAGGCCGCGCTCGGTGATCTGCTCGCCCAGCCACATCAGGAACATCGTGCCGGTCACCAGCGTGATGGCGGAGACCAGCCGGAACGTGAGGCCCGGGTCGACCACCAGTCCGGCCTGCTGTTCGAGCGCGATCGAGATGCCCAGGCCCTGGAAGAACGCCAGGCCCAGCGTCGCGTAGCGCGTGTACTGCGTGATCTTGCGCTGGCCGGCCTGGCCTTCCTTCTTCAGCGCCTCGAGCGACGGCACGACCACCGTGCACAGCTGCATGATGATCGACGCCGAGATGTAGGGCATGATGCCCAGCGCGAAAATGGAGAAGCGCGACAGCGCGCCGCCCGAGAACACGTTGAACAGCGCGAGGATGCCGCCCTGCTGCTGGCGAAACAGTTCGTCGAGCACCGACGCGTTGATGCCCGGCACGGGGATGTGGGTCCCGATGCGGTACACGACGAGCGCGCCAAGCAGAAACAGCAGACGCTTTTTCAGGTCTGCGTACTTGTTGCCGCTCTTCTGGGCCGGATTGCTCGTTGCCAAGGTGGGTCTCGTCTTTCCGGTTTGCTAGGCGATGCTGCCGCCCGCGGCTTCGATCACCGCGCGCGCGCCCTTGGTGGCCAGCACGCCCGAAAGCTTCACCGCCTTTTCGAGCTTGCCCGCCTTGATGACTTTCACCGTCTTGGCCGCCGCCGGCACGAGTCCCGCCGACTTCAACGCCAGCAGGTCGATGTCGGCGACCGGCAGACGCGCGAGGTCGGACAGGCGCACCTCGGCGCTGTCGCCACGCGTCGTGGAAACGAAGCCGCGCTTGGGCAAGCGCCGTTGCAGCGGCATCTGGCCGCCTTCGAAGCCGACCTTGTGGAAGCCGCCGGAACGCGATTTCTGGCCCTTGTGGCCACGCCCCGCGGTCTTGCCCAGGCCCGAACCGATGCCGCGGCCGACGCGGCGCTTCGCTTTCTTGCTGCCGGCGGCCGGTTTGATGGTGTTCATTCGCATCTTGAATTCCTCAGCCGTTGGCTTCGGTAACCTTGAGCATGTAGCCGATCTTGCCGATCATGCCGCGGATCTCCGCAGTGTCGGCGACTTCGACCGTGTGGCTGCGCCACTTGAGCCCGAGTCCGCGCACGGTGGCCCGATGCGCCGGCTTCTTGCCCATGAGCCCTCGAACCAGCGTCACGCGCAGTTTCTTGCCGCTGCTCATGGTCATACCCCTGTCAGCTGCTCGACCGTCAGGCCGCGCTTGGCGGCGATGTCGGCCGGCGCATTCGACCTTGCCAGCGCGTCGAGCGTCGCGCGCACGATGTTGTACGGGTTGGTCGATCCGTGGCACTTGGCGAGGATGTTGGTGACGCCGACCACTTCGAAGACCGCGCGCATCGGGCCACCGGCAATGATGCCGGTACCTTCCGACGCCGGCTGCATGAATACCTTGGTCGCACCGTGGCGGCCGATGACCGCGTGGTGCAGCGTGCCACTCTTCAGCCGGACCTTGACCATGCGCCGGCGCGCCTCTTCCATCGCCTTCTGCACCGCGACCGGGACTTCCTTGGCCTTGCCCTTGCCCATGCCGACGCGGCCGTCACCGTCGCCGACGACGGTGAGCGCCGCGAACGCGAGGATCCGGCCGCCCTTCACCACCTTGGTGACGCGGTTGATGCTGATCATCTTCTCGCGCATGCCGTCGCCGCGGTCGTCCTGCTGCTGACGGTTCTGCCCCTGCCTGCCCATTGGCTTTGCCATATGCTGTTCCCGCCCTAGAACTTCAAGCCGCCCTCACGGGCAGCGTCGGCCAGCGCCTGCACGCGGCCGTGGTACTTGTATCCCGAACGGTCGAACGCGACCGCGTCGATGCCCAGCGCCTTGGCCTTGTCGGCGATGCGCTTCCCAACCGTGGCCGCGGCGGCCTTGTTGCCGCCGTTCTTGACGTCCTTGCGAACCTCGACCTCGACCGTCGATGCGCTGGCCAGCACCTTGTCGCCCGACGGCGCGATGATCTGCGCGTAGATGTGGCTGTTGGTGCGGCTCACCACCAGCCGGTTGGCGCGCTGCTCGGCGATGCGCACCCGGGTTTTGCGGGCGCGGCGGGCTCGAGCTTCCTTCTTGTTCATGGCGTCTGTCTCCGATTCCGGTTATCGCGGCACGCCGCCTACTTCTTCTTCGTTTCCTTGAGCGTCACCCGCTCGTCGGCGTAGCGCACGCCCTTGCCCTTGTACGGCTCGGGCGGGCGGTAGGCGCGGATCTCCGCGGCGACCTGGCCGACCTGCTGCTTGTCGATGCCCTTGACCACGATTTCGGTCTGTTGCGGCGTCTCGCATTTGACGCCCTTGGGCATCTTGTGCACGACCGGATGCGAAAAACCCAGCGACAGGTTGAGCTTGTCGCCCGCTGCCTGCGCCCGAAAGCCGACGCCGACCAGCGTGAGCTTGCGCTCGTAACCTTCGGTCACGCCCTTGACCATGCCGGCGACCAGCGCCCGCAGCGTACCGTGCAGCGCGCTCGCCTCGGGCGTCGCCGCCTTGAATACCAGCGTGTCGCCGGATTTTTCCACGCTTACCGTTTCGCCGAAGCGGCGCGACAGCGTGCCCAGCGGACCCTTGACCGAAATTTCGCCGCTGCCGATCGTCACTTCGACCTTCGGGGGCAGGCTCACCGGGTTGTTGCCTATGCGCGACATCGTCTTCGCTCCCCGTCAGGCCACGATGCACAGGACTTCGCCGCCGACACCGGTGGCACGCGCCCTGCGATCGGTCATCACGCCCTGCGAGGTCGACACGATCGCGATCCCCAGCCCGTTCATCACGCGCGGGATGTCGTCCTTGCTCTTGTAGATCCGCAGCCCGGGCTTGGACACGCGCTCGATCTTCTCGATGACGGGCCGGCCGGCGTAATACTTCAGCGCGATCTCGAGCAGCGACTTGACGCCCTCGCCGACGACCGCGAAACCATCGATGTAGCCCTCGTCCTTGAGCACCTTGGCGATCGCAACCTTCACCTTGGACGTGGGCATCTGCACCGTTACCTTCTCCGCCATCTGCGCATTGCGAATGCGTGTCAGCATGTCGGCGATCGGATCACTCATGCTCATCTTGTCACCTGCATTCCGTTACCAGCTTGCTTTGACCACGCCGGGAATTTCGCCCCGCAACGCGATCTCGCGCAACTTGTTGCGGCCGAGGCCGAACTTGCTGAAGACCCCGCGCGGGCGCCCGGTCAGCTTGCAGCGGTTGCGCAACCGCGTCGGACTCGCATCGCGCGGCAATTGCTGCAGCTTGCGCCGCGCCGCCAGGCGGTCGTCGTCGGAAACCTTGGCGTTGTCGATGATCGCCTGGAGCAGGGCGCGCTTCTTCGTGAATTTCTTCACGATCTGCCGCCGCTTCAGGTCGCGGTTGATGACTGCCGTCTTGGCCATGGCGTCCTCGGTTTCAGTTCTTGAACGGGAATTTGAACGCGGCCAGCAGAGCCCTGGCTTCGGCATCGGTCTTGGCCGTCGTCGCGATCGTGATGTTCATGCCCCGGAGCGCGTCGATCTTGTCGTACTCGATCTCGGGAAAAATGATCTGTTCCTTGACACCCATGCTGAAGTTGCCGCGGCCGTCGAAGGAACGGCCCGACACGCCGCGAAAGTCGCGCACGCGCGGCAACGCGATCGACACCAGGCGGTCGAGGAATTCGTACATGCGTTCCTGGCGCAGCGTGACCATGCAGCCCAGCGGGTAGCCGGTGCGCAGCTTCCACACCGCGATCGACTTCTTCGCCTTGGTGATGACCGGCTTCTGGCCGGCGAGCTTCTGCATGTCGCCGACGGCGTTGTCGAGGATCTTCTTGTCGGCGATGGCCTCGCCCACGCCCATGTTGAGCACGATCTTGGCGATCCGTGGCACCTGCATCGGCGACTTGTAGCCGAACTGCTTGGTGAGCGCGGGCACGACTTCCTTCTTGTAGATTTCCTTGAGGCGCGCCATCGTCATGCTCCGAGAACTTCGCCGTTGGACTTGTAGAAGCGCACCTTGCGGCCGTCCTGCAGCGTGCGGAAGCCGATGCGGTCGGCCTTCTGCGTCACCGGATTCCAGATCGCGACGTTCGAGGCGGCGATCGGCGCTTCCTTGGTGACGATGCCGCCCGGCTGGTTCTGCATCGGGTTGGGACGCGTGTGCTTCTTGACCTGGTTGACGCCGGCGACCACGACGTGCGTGTCGCCCAGCGTGGCCTTGACGTCGCCGCGCTTGCCCTTGTCGCGGCCGGCGATGACGACGACGCTGTCGCCCTTCTTGATCTTGCGCATGGTCAGAGCACCTCCGGCGCCAGAGACACGATCTTCATGAAGCGCTCGGTGCGCAGCTCGCGTGTCACCGGCCCGAAAATGCGCGTGCCGATCGGCTCGAGCTTGGGGTTGAGCAGCACCGCCGCGTTGGTGTCGAACTTGACCTTGGCACCGTCGTCGCGGCGCACGCCATGGCGGGTGCGCACGACCACCGCGTTGTAGATCTCGCCCTTCTTGACGCGGCCGCGCGGCGCAGCATCCTTGACGCTGACCTTGATCACGTCGCCGATGTTCGCATAGCGGCGCTTGGACCCGCCAAGCACCTTTATGCACATCACCTTGCGCGCGCCGGTGTTGTCGGCGACCTCGAGCATCGACTGCATCTGGATCATTGCCGCATCTCCAACTTAACCCGCTGCAAGCTATGCGCGGCCGCGACGGTCAGTTTTGGATCCCGTAAGGGAGAATCCGGCCGCCGCATGGTTTTCCCGTCGTTGCTGCCAAGCTACCAACCCGGGCCTCACGCTGCCGGCGGCAGGCGAAGCTTATAAGTATGGCAGGTTTATTGCTCTCATGCAAGGCGCCCGGCAAAACAAGCGTTTGCCTCAGACCGGCTTGGCCTTCTCGATCAGGCGCTTCACCCGCCAAGCCTTGGTTTTGGCCAGCTTGCGGCACGCCTCGATCTCGACCAGATCGCCCAGCTTGTACTCGTTGGCCTCGTCGTGCGCGTGGTATTTGCGCGAGCGCGTGACGACCTTGCCGTAGAGCGGGTGCTTGACCCGGTGCTCGACCAGGACCGTCACCGTCTTGTCCATCTTGTCGCTGGTCACGCGACCGATCTGGGTCTGGATCAGGCTGCCCTTGGCCGGCGCCTGCGGCGTCGCCGCGCTGTCGACCTGTTGTGTCTGCCCGCTCATGCCTGCCTCGCCTTCTGGTTGAGCAACGTCTTCACCCGGGCGATGTCGCGCCTTACCGCCGGGATCTTGGCGTTGTTCGTGAGCTGCTGCGTCGCCTTCTGCATGCGCAGCCCGAATTGTTCCTTCAACAAGGCCTGGAGCTCGGTCTTGAGCGCCTCGGGCGACTTGTCCTTCAGGTCCTTCCTGCGTTCGGAAATCTTCATTTGCCAGTCTCGCTAACCAAGCAGCCGGTGCACAAAGGTCGTCCTGATCGGCAGCTTCGCCGCGGCGAGCGCGAAAGCCTCGCGCGCCAGGACTTCGGTCACGCCATCCATCTCGTAGAGCACCTTGCCGGGCTGGATCTCCGCGACGTAATACTCGGGGTTGCCCTTGCCGTTGCCCATGCGGACTTCGGCCGGTTTCTGGGAAACCGGCTTGTCCGGAAAAATGCGGATCCAGATGCGGCCGCCGCGCTTGATATGTCTTGTCATCGCGCGCCGCGCCGCCTCGATCTGGCGCGCGGTCAGGCGGCCGCGACCGACCGCCTTGAGGCCGTACTCGCCGAAACTCACCTTGGCACCGACGGTCGCAACGCCCTTGTTGCGGCCCTTCTGCTCCTTGCGGTATTTCCTTCTAGCTGGCTGCAGCATGTTTCACTCCTGGGCTCTTGCGGGCGCGCTTGGGCGCCTCGGGCTCCGGCGCCGGTGCGGCTTGCGGCTCGGCGTTGTGCGGCAGCACTTCGCCCTTGAACACCCACACCTTGATGCCGATGACGCCGTACGTCGTCTTCGCCTCGGCGAACCCGTAGTCGATGTCGGCACGCAGCGTATGGAGCGGCACACGGCCTTCGCGATACCACTCGGTGCGCGCGATTTCGATGCCGTTGAGTCGCCCTGAGCTCATGATCTTGATGCCCTGTGCGCCGAGTCGCATCGCGTTCTGCATCGCGCGCTTCATGGCGCGGCGGAACATGATGCGCTTTTCGAGCTGCTGCGCGATCGAATCGGCGACGAGTTGCGCGTCGATCTCGGGCTTGCGGATTTCCTCGATGTTGAGCCCGACCTCGGTGCCCATCATCTTGCGCAGGCTGGCGCGCAGCGTCTCGATGTCCTCGCCCTTCTTGCCGATGACCACGCCGGGGCGCGCGCTGTGGATCGTGATCCGCGCGTCCTTGGCCGGGCGCTCGATGGTGATCCTGCCCACCGACGCGTGCGCGAGCTTCTTCTTCAGGAATTCGCGGACCTTGATGTCCTCGTTCAGGATGGTCGGGAAGTTCTTGCTGTTCGCGTACCACTTGGACGCCCAGTTCCGATTGACGGAAAGGCGGAAGCCGGTCGGATGTATTTTCTGTCCCATGACTTTCCTTATTTTCCGTCACCGACGGTGACGTGGATGTGGCATGTCTGCTTGAGGATGACATTGCCGCGCCCCTTGGCGCGCGCCGAGAAACCGCGCAGGTTGGTCGCCTTGTCGATGTAGATCGTCTTGACCTTCAGATCGTCGATGTCGGCGCCTTCGTTGTGCTCGGCATTGGCGATCGCCGACTCGAGCACCGCCTTGATGATCTTGGCGCCCTTCTTCGGGCTGAAGGCGAGCACGTTGAGAGCCTTGTCGACCGGCAGGCCGCGGATCTGGTCGGCGACCAGCCGCCCCTTCTGGGCCGACAGGCGCACGCCGCGCAGGATCGCATTGGTTTGCATGATGGGCTCCTTACTTCCTCGGGCCGGATGTCGGCGCCGCGACTTTCTTGTCGGCGGAGTGCGCCTTGAACGTGCGGGTCAGCGCGAATTCGCCGAGCTTGTGGCCGACCATGTTTTCCGAGATGTAGACCGGGATGTGCAGCCTGCCGTTGTGGACGGCGACCGTCAGGCCGACGAAATCGGGAGTGATCGTCGAGCGCCGCGACCAGGTCTTGATCGGACGCTTGTCGGAAGTTGCGCGCGCCGCCTCGACTTTGGCTTGGAGGTGATGGTCGACGAACGGACCTTTCTTGATCGAACGTGACATGGCATTAGCCCTTCTTCGCTGCGTGGCGGCGGCGGACGATCATGCCGTCGGTGCGCTTGTTGCGCCGGGTGTGGTAGCCCTTGGTGGGGGTGCCCCACGGCGACACCGGATGGCCGCCGCCGTTGGAACGGCCGCCGTGCGGGTGATCGACCGGGTTCATCGCGATGCCGCGCACCGTCGGCCGGATGCCGCGCCAGCGCTGGGCGCCGGCCTTGCCGATCGAGCGCAGGCTGTGCTCCTCGTTGCCGACGGTCCCGATGGTCGCGCGGCAGTCGACGTGCACCTTGCGGATTTCGCCGGAGTGCATGCGCAGCTGCGCATACGCGCCTTCACGCGCCAGCAGCTGGACCGACGCACCCGCCGAACGCGCGATCTGCGCGCCCTTGCCCGGCATCATCTCGACGCAATGAATCGTCGTGCCAACGGGAATGTTGCGCAGCGGCAGGCAATTGCCCGGCTTGATCGGCGCTTCGGGCCCGCTCATCAGTTCCGCGCCGGCGAGCACGCCGCGCGGGCCGATGATGTAGCGGCGCTCGCCGTCGCTGTAGAGCAGGAGCGCGAGGTGGGCGCTGCGGTTCGGGTCGTATTCCAGCCGCTCCACTTTCGCCGCGATGCCATCCTTGTTGCGCCGGAAATCGACGATCCGGTACTGCTGCTTGTGGCCGCCACCCTGATGGCGCATGGTGATGTGGCCGTTGTTGTTGCGCCCCGAGCCACGCTTCTTGGATTCGGTGAGCGCGTCGACCGGCCGGCCCTTGTGCAGGTTCGGATTGACGACCTTGACCAGCGAGCGACGGCCCGGCGAGGTCGGTTTGACTTTGATGAGCGCCATGTCAGGCCTCCGATCCGAAGCTGATTTCCTGGCCTGGCTTGAGGCACACGTAGGCCTTCTTCCAGTTGCGGCGACGGCCCCTAGACTTACCGAAGCGCTTCACCTTGCCCGCGACGTTGACGATCTGGACGCTCTCGACTTCGATCTTCTTTTCTTTCCACAGAAGCTCGACAGCAGCCTTCACCTCGCCCTTGGTCGCATCGGGACGGACCCGGAAAATGAATTGGTTGTGCTTGTCCGCGATGTAGGTCGCCTTCTCGGAGACGATCGGTGCGAGCAGCATCGTCATCAAACGCTCCGGGTTGTACCGCGGTGCCTGCGATGTCTTGGGCGCGCTCATCCCAGAATCTCCTCGAACTGAGTCACGGCAGCCTTGGTCAGCAGCACGTTGTCGAAACGAACCAGGCTGACCGGGTCGACTTCGCGCGTCTCGAGCACCAGCACGTTGGGCAGGTTGCGCGACGACAGGTGGATGTTGTCGTCGAGCTTGTCGATCACGATGAGCACCGTGCCGCTGAAGCCCAGCGCCTTGACTTTGTCGGCGAAGAGCTTGGTCTTCGGCGCTTCGATCGCCAGATGCTCGACCACCGACAGCCGGCCCTCGCGAACGAGCTGCGACAGGATCGAGGCGATGCCGGCGCGGAACATCTTCCGATTCACCTTGTGCGTGAAGTTCTCGTCGGGCGAGCTCGGAAAGATCTTGCCGCCGCCGCGCCACAACGGGCTGTTGGCCTGGCCGGCGCGGGCGCGGCCGGTGCCCTTCTGGGCCCAGGGCTTCTTGTGCGACTTGTTGATGTCGGCACGGCCTTTTTGCGCGCGATTGCCGCTGCGCGCGTTGGCCTGATAGGCGACGACCAGCTGATGGATCAGCGCTTCGTTGTACTCGCGCGCGAACACCGCGTCGGGCGCCGCCAGCGTCGTGGCGGGCTTGCCACCGTCGTTGATGAGTTTCAGATCCATGTTCAGGCCCCCTTCTGGGCCGGGGTCTTGACCGAGACCTGCACGACGATATGGCCGCCGTCGGCGCCAGGCACCGCGCCCTTCACCAGCAGCAGGCCACGCGCTTCGTCGACGCGAACGACGCTGAGCGTCTGCACGGTGCGCTTGACATTGCCGTACTGGCCCGCCATGCGCTTGCCCGGGAACACGCGGCCGGGATCCTGCGCCATGCCGATCGAGCCGGGGCTGTTGTGCGAGCGCGAATTGCCGTGCGAGGCACGGTTCGAGCTGAAATTGTGGCGCTGGATCACGCCCGAGAAGCCGCGACCCTTGGTCGTGCCCTGGACGTCGACGAGCTGGCCGACCGCAAAGGTGGCCACACTCACCGTCTCGCCGACCGTGAAGGTGCCCAGCGCGTCGGTCTCGACCGGAAATTCGCGGAGCAACTCGCCGGCTTCGACTCCGGCCTTGGCGAGATGACCGGCCTCGGCCTTGGTGACGCGACTCGCGCGACGCTTGCCGTAGGTGACCTGCACCGCGGCATAACCGTCGGTCTCCGGGGTCTTGATCTGCGTGACGCGGTTGTTGCCCACGTCGAGCACCGTGACGGGCACCGAAGTACCGTCGTCGGTGAAGATCCGCGTCATGCCGACCTTGCGGCCGACCAATCCTATCGTTTGCTTCATCTTCGTTGTCCTTGTTTGCCGCCGATTGCGATTGACCGGCGGCACCTAAAACCCCGAGGACGCCTGGCGAGGAACGATGCCCTCGGCCGGTGCCCCCAGCCTTCGCTTATTGCAGCTTTATCTCCACATCCACGCCCGCGGGCAGGTCGAGCTTCATCAGCTGGTCGACGGTCTTGTCGGTCGGGTCGATGATGTCCATCAGGCGCAGGTGCGTACGAATCTCGAGCTGGTCGCGCGAGGTCTTGTTCACGTGCGGCGAGCGCAGGATGTCGAAGCGCTCGATCTTGGTCGGCAGCGGCACAGGCCCCTTGACGACCGCGCCGGAGCGCTTCGCGGTTTCGACAATTTCCTGCGCCGACTGGTCGATCAACCGGTAATCGAAGGCCTTGAGACGGATGCGTATCTTCTGGTTTGCCATGTGAACCTCTGGTCTAGCGTCGACCTGGTTTTACTCGATAACCTTCGTAACGACGCCGGCGCCGACGGTGCGGCCGCCTTCGCGGATGGCGAAGCGCAAGCCCTCT